>ENA-UOOM01000084-UOOM01000084.1-fermentation-metagenome-genome-assembly--contig:-NODE-84-length-113103-cov-101.286135_pt1 | contig 113103 bp, 120 predicted proteins | sample MGYA00245781_ERZ724031 | MGnify/ENA primary metagenome ERZ724031 (study PRJEB28704, sample SAMN03018317) | fermentation metagenome | biome: anthropogenic terrestrial biome; feature: soil...
GGATTAAAAAATTCCTAAAAAAAAGTATAAAAAAATAAGTACTACACTATAATTAAGTTATAAATTAACATTTCCCTTTAAATATGACCTATTTCATGGGTTTTTTCATATTATAAATGATATGGAATGATTACCTGTGCAGTGAAAGAGTTTACATACTTATGAGTTTCACTGCAAAAACAATACTGGCATTGTTGTGTTTGTTGGAGTATTTGCACCATTTTAGGCATCTAATGGATCGTTAAAAATATTTAGATGCAAATAAAAATATATTTGCCCTGTTTAATTTCCTTAAATCCTAATTAACTTTTTAATAAGGATTAATTTACTTTTCTTTTTACCTCCCGTTTAATACCAACTATAAAAACATTATCTCTCAAGATTAAATCAAAAAATACTTATTAGAAAAAAAAAATAGCTAAAGCCGGTGATATAATGGTTGTAAAAATAGGAATCATTAAATGTGGTAACATTGGTACCTCTCCAGTACTTGACTTATTACTAGATGAGAGGGCAGACAGACCGAACATAGATGTTAGAACAGTAGGTTCTGGCGCTAAGATGAACCCAGAACAGATTGAGGACGTAGTTCCAAGAATAGCAGATTTCGATCCAGACTTTGTTGTATTTATAAGCCCTAACCCTGGTGCTCCGGGACCAGCAAGAGCAAGGGAATTACTATCTGAAATGGATGTTCCTGCCATCATCATAGGAGATGCTCCTGGAATGGGTAAAAAAGACGAAATGGATGAACAGGGATTAGGTTACATCATCGTTCAGGGAGACCCTATGATCGGTGCAAGAAGAGAATTACTCGACCCAACTGAAATGGCATCATTCAACTCCGATGTTATAAAAGTGTTAGCATTAACCGGCGCATACCGTGTTGTTCAGGAAACACTCGACGGTGTAATTGCAGGAGCTGAAGGTGGAAACATCGAACTACCAAAAGTAGCTATAACCACCGACAAAGCTGTTGAAGCTGGTAATTTCACTAACCCATACGCTAAAGCTAAAGCAATGGCAGCATATGAAATGGCAATGAAAGTTGCAGATGTTGACCTTAAAGGTTGTTTCATGGTTCGTGAAATGGACAAATACGTACCAATCGTTGCATCCGCACACGAAATGATTGCAACAGCAGCTAAATTAGTTACAGAAGCAAGAGAACTTGAAAAAGCTGGAAACACCGTTTGCAGAACACCACACGGTGGAGATGGTCAAACTCTCGCTAAAACAGATTTAATGAAAAAACCAGAATAAGTTTGGTTAAGGAGCAGTCTTCGGACTGCTTAAATTTCTATTTTTTAATTAAAGTTCTTTAAAAGGTTATTTTACGGATTTTTATATGTTATTATCCACTGAATGAGCATTAAAGCTTAGTAGTTTATTATTATGGTTAGATGCTTAATTTTTTTGATTATGTTTTATTCGTTAATGGATTATGGTTGAAATCTTAATACTCTTTTAAACAGGTTATTTTTTTTAAGTAAAGTTTAATTACTCAGGTTCTTCACTATAAATAAAATATTTCATAATAATCCTTTTTATTTATTTAAATTAAATTTTAAAACTAAAATTATGGATAATTTAACTAAATTAATAAATTAAATCGGAATTAAGGAGTAAATAGGATTAATTATATCATTTTATAAATCATAGGAACATAAAAATTAAAAAAATTATCGAGTACCCTATTAATGCAAATCATCTCTACAAAAGGTTTTAATAATTAAAAAACATTTATAAAAACCTAAAAGGTATTTTTAAGTTCATTTTTTAACAGAAATAACAAAAACCTTAAATATATGGTTAAATAGATAAAACAATGAAAATATTAATTAGTTTTATCATTAATTTTAAAAAATGGGTTTTATAGTGATTTTATGACTGATGAAACGATTCAGAAAATAATTGACGCAGCTTTGAAGGTATTTGGCGAAAAGGGATATAAAGGCGCTACAACAAGGATTATAGCAGAAAAAGCAGGATTCAGCGAGTTAACATTGTTCAGAAAATTTAAAACCAAGGAAAATCTTTTTGACGTGGCTTTAACTCAAAATATTATAAAGTTTAAAGATGAATTTCAATCTATAATGTTAGAAGATAAATCAGAGAATCCTGATGAATTTTTAAAGAGCATAATCATAGATATGGCAGGTATAATTGATGATAACTTTGAATTTATTCATATAATTAATAATGAAATGAGGGGGTCGCCTGAACCTTTTAAAAAAGAGATTATCAAAGGTTTGAGCGAACATATTAAGAAAAATATCCAGAAAGATAAAATAGACTACGATACATTTGCCCTTACCATTTTCATGGTTACATATGGTTTAAGCTTAGGTAAAAACCGTGGAGAAACTTTTATAAATTATGAAGAGAACCTGGATGGATTCATCAATAACTCTTTGCATTGTATTCTTTCTACAAACTAATGATTCTAATCCATTTTAAATTCTCTAAATCAATAAAAATCCTTATTAAGATTTAGATTCTTATAGTCTTATTTATGACAGAAAAAAAGATTTTGGATACAGCCCTAACTGTGTTTGCAAAATATGGTTATTATGGTGCGACTACAAGATTTATCGCTGATGAGTCTGGTTTCAGTGAAGTTACCTTGTTCAGGAAGTTTAAAACTAAGAAAAACCTTTTTTATACCATTTTATCTAAAAATCAGGACAAAATGTTAGGAGAGCTAGATGAGATACTTGCTAATAATGAATTCGAAAATCCCAGAGATTTTTTAAAAGCCCTGATGGATGGTGTTGTAGATTTAACAGATAAATATTTTGATTTTATTAGAATATTGCTCAATGAGAATTGTGAGATATCAAAAAAAGCTTTAGATACATTTGTTGATAAAATATCTCACTATATCGAAAAAAGATTTCCCAACAGTAAAATTGATTATGATGTATTGGCATTAACCATTTTATCATTTACATACTTCATAATTTTTGATAAAATTCACGGACGCACATTTATTGATCATACTAATGCTGTTGAAGAGTTTATAAATCAATATGCTGTGTTATTCAGTGATAAATAATTCCTCTAAAAATATCTTTTTTTGGAAAATACTTAAAAGGGATAGTGCATCTTATAATCCATTAGGTACTGATCATTAGGGTGTTTTCATGATAGAGAAATTAATAGAAAAGTTCTTTGAAGCTGCAAGTATGCAGCGATGGAATGATCATATAAGGCCTGTTGAACTAACTGAGTTGGACAAACAGGCCCATAAGATGGTTATAGCATATGTTATTGCTAAAATTGAAGAGGATAAAGGAAGTAAAGTAAACTGGCTAGACTTAATAGAAGGCCTAATATTTGAATTTCTCTACAGATTAGTTTTAACTGATATTAAACCTCCTGTATTTCACAGGATGATGGTTGAAAGACGTAATGAAATGAATTCACACGTCTTAAAACAGTTAAAAGATGATTTAGATTCATTTAATAATAAAGAATTCAAGCAGAAGTTTGAAAACTATTTTTCAAACCCTGAAAATACTTTTGAAAGAAGAATTCTCCGTGCTGCACATTATCTGGCCACAAACTGGGAATTTAAAATCATTTATCACTCAGCACCCTTTATCTACGGCATAGAAAAGACAAAAGAAAATATTGAAAACCAGATTGAGGATCACTATGATTTAATAGGTGTTCAAAAGATACTGCTTGGAAAGAAATCATATGGATTTGTAGATCTCTGCGGTCAACTGAGGTTTCAAAAGCGTTGGGCCCATTCTCCAAGGGTACCTGAAACTTCTGTCCTTGGACATATGTTAATTGTCGCTATAACTGCCTATTTGTGCACAATAGAAATGAAAACTCCTCCCTGTGACAAAAGAGTTTATAATAATTTCTTTGCAGGTTTATTCCATGATTTACCAGAGGTATCAACAAGAGATATTATTTCTCCAGTCAAATCTGCAGCAGATCTGGAAGATATTATCAAAGATTATGAAAATGAGCGCATGAAGGAGGAAGTACTGCCTTTAATACCAAAAACGTGGCACGATGAGATGAAATATTTCACTGAAAATGAATTCGAAAATAGAATTAAAGAAGGCCATAAATCTCGAAAGGGAATTAAATTTGAAGAGTTAAACAAAAAATACAATGAAGACAAGTTTTCACCCCTTGATGGAGAACTTATTAAAGCATGTGATAAACTGGCGGCATTTATAGAAGCTAATCTATCAATAGAATATGGTATAACTTCTAAATATCTTGAAGAAGGTAGAGAAAATATATACATTCCCTTTAAAAACAGCAAAATTTCTGGAACTGATTTTGGCAGGATTTTTGATTATTTCTATAAGAAAAAATGGTAAAACACTTTTTTAAACCCTTATCTTTAACCACTAAAATCTTTCATATTTTACAATTTCTGACAGTTCTTTACGACTTTTTGTTCCAATTTCATCTGCAGGGTATCCAAGAGGAGTAAATACAAGTGGTTCAACACCTTCAGGCAAATTTAAAACTTTTCGAGCAGCTTCGACGTCAAATGCCCCAATCCAGCATGTTCCAAGCCCAAGACTTGTTGCAGCAAGGATAATATGGTCCATAACGATTGTAGCATCCACATCAGCGTAATTTTTACCATCTCTGCGGGTCCAAGCCTTTTCCGGAATCGTACACACGCAAAGCACTAAAGGAGCTTCGCTGAACCATTCGGCCTGATAAATGCTTCTTAATTCTTCCTTCTTTCCCTGAGTTTTAATGACTAATATTTGAAAAGGTTGGTAGTTTACAGCTGTTGGAGCAAGACGAGCGGCTTCAAGAATTGTATTCAATATTTCATCTTCTACATGGTTATTTTTGTAAGCCCTTACGCTGTATCTCTTTTTAACCAATTCTATGAATTCCATCTTTAAATTCCTCCTTAAATTCTAAGCCAGGTCATACTATTATTTGGCATATAATCTATTAAAATGGCTGATCATTATCTGAAAAGATGATTTCAGTAATTTTTTTTATATCATCAATATTATATATTAATAATATATGATGCAAAGTACTTTAGATTTTTGCTGGATGGGGGAATAAAGTTGAATCAAAAGAGATTTTGAGGAATTATACGATGATTATACTCAGATGATGCTTTTGCAGGTTCAAATAGACAAAAATTTGGAAATATGAATTTTGAATTGACTGAAATCAGCAATGGATATGATGAATTAATAAAATATCCTCCCAAAAATATTTTAAAGGATTTAAAAGGTCTGAAAATAGGTATTGGAGCATTAGAAGATGATATAAACACCTTTTTATATAAATATGAAAAAGTAGGGGGGATGTTACGGCAAATAGCCGTTGTCATTTGGGATTATTATAATATTGGCATCGAAATTTCCTTGTATGAATTAAATGGGATGGAAAATGACTTATTTGATGTAAAAGATGAATATGAAAATATTAAAATTAGATGCTAACAGACTAAAAAAGATATGGATGCGGAAATGATTAGATTAAAACATTGAATTAAAGAACACCCTTTGTACTGGGAATTACATCATGTTCAATCCTTACAGCATCTTTTAGAGATCTTGCAAATGCCTTAAAGAGAGCTTCAATTTTATGGTGGTCATTTTCACCCTCAACTTTGGCATTGATGTTTATTTTTGCTGAGTTTGCAAAGGATTCAAAAAAGTGTTCAACATTTTCTGTACTTAAACTCCCTACTTTTTCTTTTTTATAAGTAATATCAAGTATGGTGTAACTTCGACCGCTTATATCAACTGTTACTGTAGCAAGGGCATCATCCATGGGTATTATGGCATGTGCCATTCTTCTTATTCCTTTTTTATCTCCTAAAGCTTCTAAAAATACTTCTCCAAGTAATATGCCAACATCCTCGACTGTGTGGTGGTCATCCACTTTTGTATCTCCTGCAGCCTGAATTTGAAGGTCAAAAAAGCCATGTCGTGCAAATGAATCCAGCATATGGTCAAAAAAATCAATTCCAGTATTTATATCTGATTTTCCTTTCCCATCTATATCAAGTGTAATTTCGATATCAGTTTCAGATGTTTTTCGTTTCATTTTCTTCTTTCTTTTCATAATTTTCATCTCCCAAAACATAAATCATTATTCTGGGGGTTTATTATCATCTCTAACTACAAGTATTGCTTGTTCAGGGCACTTTGAAGCGCAGATTGTGCATAAGTGACAGAATCTCAGGTTTGTAGCCATTGCTTTATCTTTCACATTCCAGATTTTAGCTCCTTTAGGGCATGCTTCCTTGCATTCTCCGCATCCAGTGCATTTTTTTTTATCAATTTCAATTCTCATTTTTCAGTCAAATCCATTATGCAGAAGTGTAAAATTTGAACATTTTAATTATTTTTTTATTATATCAACAGAAGCTGCTTTAAATCCAATGAATACTTTTTTTCCAAGGTTTAAATCAAGTTTTTTTCTTGATAATTCTGTTATATCAGCAATAACACTATTTTCGTTGATATTAACAGTTAAACGCACTATATCTTTTTTAAATTTCATTTCGGTTATTATTCCTTCAAGAATGTTCCTAACACTTGATTCATGGGCTTCAAGGGTTACAAATATATCGCTTGGACTTATTAAAATAAGGACATTATCTCCTACATTGAATCCCTTAACAACAGGAAGTATGATTTCTTTTTTATCTAAAGTAACCCTCATAATCTTCTTTTCTTCATCAACATCAGAAATAGCACCTTCTATTTCATTTAAATCGGTGTGTTTTTTTAGAACTCTGTTTATCTTGATAAATTTATACAGCATTTCTCTTCCCTTATCTGTAAGCTCGCTGCTTCCTCCCCCTCCTCTTCCACCTCTATGGGTGACTACAATGGATTGCCCTAATTCATTTTCCATTATTTCAATATTTTTCAGGGCAGTTCTATAGGGAATACCTGTTTCTTTTGAGGCTTTTACAATGGATCCACATTTATCTATGCATTGTAATAGCCGGGATTTCTTATTATTCAAAGATACAATCTTATCATCAACTTCTACTTCCATATCCAGTTTGTATTTCGGCTTTTTTTGGTCAGCCATGTTAATCATCTTCATATAAATAAATTATCTATTATTTTATTTTGCAAATCTTTCTATAAATTTAACTATTATTTCCACCACTCCAGAAAGCGGCCCAAATTTATTTCCATATTTTTGAAGCATCTTCACATCTCTTTTTGTAAATCCTCCTATAAAAGCAAAAACGATTACAAATATAATTGGGGAGATTATAATGCCTGCAAAAAGCCCATAATAATTTTGTGGCAATAAAAATAACGGTAAGCCCATGATAATTGATGTAAATCCTACTTTAGCAAAATCAGTATATGGAAGCCCTACTTCTGTTAACTTAATTGTTTTCCATAGAATTGCAATCATTATTAAAAAGGCCACTATTGTAGTTGCGATGGCTGCACCTATAATTCCATATAGGGGAACCAACATGAAATTCAATCCAATGTTTATAACTGTTCCTATAAGTAAAATAACCATGGGAAGTCTGGGATGCCCAATACCCTGAATTATACTTGATGATACCATAAAAAGAGTGTAAAATGTCATTCCAAATACGAGTATACTCAGTGCAGAGGCTCCAAAAATGTAATCAGGCCCAAATAATAGGCTCAGAAGTGGCCGTGCGAATATTGCGATCCCGACACAGAGGGGAACAACTAAGAGGGTCACATAACGATATGATTGAATTATATATGTTTCAAGAAGCCTTTTATCATTTAGACTCGCTGCTTCTGAAGCTGCAGGGAGTATTACGGCAGCTACTGAAAGAGAAATAATAAGTGGAAGCCTTGCAATGGGATCGGCAGTTGTATAATAACCAGCATCTTCTGCAGGTAAATATCTACCAATAACAAGTGGCCCTACATCATATATTGCCATTTCTGAAAGAGCGGTTATGGCTACAGGTATTGAAAAGACTAAGAGGGTTTTTAAAAGTATTAATTCATCCTTAAAACTGATTTTAGTGGCTGGTTTTGGGAAATGTACCCATACATATTTTTTGAAGAGTATAAGGGAAACTATAGAAGAAGCTATGAATCCAAATGCAGTTCCAAGAACTGCTCCAGCTGCATAAAAACCAATGGACACGAAAACAACAGCCATGCCTATCATGAACACCTGTTCTACCACTCGACTGGCCACAACAAGTTCCATCTTATAAACTCCCTGAAATGCACCTCTAAAAGCACCAACTATAACACTGAACGGAGTTATAAGTGCAACAGCTTGAAGAGGATAAACCATAGCTGCTTTATGGAAATAAAAATTGGCTATCCATTCAGCAGAGAAAAATATGAGCAGGCCAAAGAGAGTCCCTGCAACCATCATAAATTTAAGCGAAGTTAAAATTATCTGACGTGCTACGTCTTCCTCATTTACAGCGTTATGCTGCGCTACGAATTTAGAAATTGCAGGAGGGAAACCACCAGCAGATAATACCTGAAATATTCCCTGGAAAGGTGTTGTAAGGCCTACTAATCCATATCCTTCAGGTCCAAGCATCCTGCTCAATATAAATCTATAAAGGTAGCCGCCTACTCTAAAAAAGAGATAGCTGACCATCATTAAAAAGCTTCCTCTGAGTATTTTTGAACTTTTATCTGAATTTCCCATTGACTCACCAAAGATAATAACATTTAAAAAATCAAAGATTTTTTAAGGTTGCAAAACTCTTAAAAATTCTTTGAACTTTTGGAGCCTCAAACATGAAATGTTCGGAGCATCAAAGACCTTTGGTCTTTGAAAGTATAAACACGAAGCATGCAAAAAATCATGGATTTTTGCTGCATCAAAAACTTCGTTTTTGACAGTGTTTGTAAGCTTTGTTTCGCAAATATGCAAAAACATTTGGTTTTTGCGGTTGAAAATCTTCGATTTTCAAACACTGAAAATCAGCAGTTAATAGATTTAATTGATTAGTGATTCATCTCCTATAAATGTCTTGCTCCAATCAAGATCATCTAAAATGTTTCTTAGATATAAAAAAAAGAATTATAAAATTAATTTTAATCAGTGAGATTTAATCTGTTTCTACATTTTCTAAAAATTCAGCAAATTTATTTACAGTCATTTTAAGGCTTTTAAAGCCCTCTTTATCTTCTTTAACCCCTTCAAGGGTATCTTTAGACCAGAAGGTAGCTCCTAAATTTGCTCCAAATGCTCCCCCGCTTACTGGTATTGCTCCTGTAAGTACATAATAAGTTATTATTTGTTGTATTGCGAGCTCTTGACCTCCAGCTCTATCTCCACCAACTGCAATGGCCATACAGACCTTATTTCTTAAAAAATCAACATCTGCAGCACCCATTGCTCGAGTACGATCCATAACAGCCTTTAACTGGGCGCTTATTCCTCCATTATAGCATGGGGAAGCCATTATTAACCCATCACAGTCTTTAATTAAGCTGTAAACTTCGTACATATCATCTTTTTTGATGCATTCCTTTTCTCTTATACAATAATCACAGTGCATACAGGGAGATATATTCTTCCCTCTTACGCTAAAATAGCTGGTTTCAAAACCTTTTTCTTCAAGCATATTTAGAGCTTCTCTTGTGACATAATCAGTAGCCTGCTGCCTAGGACTTCCACATATTCCAACGATCATATTAATCCTCCAGAATATAGTATATTTAATCTCAATGATAAGTATTGCTCTAAAAGTGAATAAAAATAAGTTAATTAAATAAAAATAGATTTAGCATGGGGTGTCTATGCAAAATAAAAGAAGAATTTAATTTATTTTTTTAAATTGACTCGTCTTCATCAAGTGCAAGCCTCATTGTATCTGGATCTTGGGGCATATGTTCTAAAAAGTCTTCAGCAGCACGTCTGACGTCTCTTGAACCTATAATATATCTTCCAACAACGATGATATCTGCACCATTTGTAAGGGCCATATTGACTTTATTAGGTGTTATTCCACCTGCAACTGCTACAAGTTTTCTTTTTCCGAGAATTTCTTTAATCTGGTTGATATTACCCCATTCAGTGACTTCGCCCAATTCTTCTCCTCTTTCAGCTGCCATTGTTTCCAGGTCAACATTTCTGTGTAATAAAACGATGTCCGGTTTGTATCTAATGGATTGAAGCTTTTCAACGAAGTTATCCACGTTCATCATGTCCAGAATAGAATATATTCCCTGTTTCATTGCTTCGTGAATTGCTTTTTCAATGGATTCGATTGTTCCAAGCCCAGAGATTGCAACAGCGTCAGCAGTTTCATCTGCAGCCATTTTAACCTCTATTCTTCCAACATCAAGGGTTTTAAGGTCTGCAATAATGAACGCATCTTTTCTAAGTTCTCTAATTCTGCTTACAACTCCAACACCGAATTTTTTAACCAGCGGTGTTCCTGCTTCAAGTAATATCCTTTCTCTGTCTGGGAGACTGTTTATTATTCTTTCAACTTCATCGAAGTTGTCTAAATCGAGTGCAACCTGTAAGTATGGCGGATTCCACAGCCTTACTACTTTAAAGCCCATTATTGCATGTGTTCCACGGTCTTTTTCTGCTAAAACTTTACTGGCTGGTGGATATTCTTCCATTGCTCTTCTTATTGCCAACTTGGTCGCTCCATAGTTGTATTGATAAATTTTACGGAAATCTTCTGCCTCTGGGTGGATAAAAACAGAAGCAAGAATTACTATGTCTTCTACTTTATCTTCAGGAATTAACCCTTCTTCTACAGCATCTGCAACAGCTCTACCTACAGCAGTTTGAGCTGGACCAAATATCTTGTTTGCATCCTCTAAACAGCCTACAGTCACTTTGGGTATAATTACTGTTGCTGGTTTTGTCATTAAGTTTGGTCTAATTACTGAAAGGAGGGGGGTGTGTCCTATTGAAAGTTGTGTTAAACTATTTACCATTGCTTCCCCTGCAGGGCCATTTTTATCTCCAATTACTAAATCAACGTGAGCTATTTCATTCCCGCTTCCTATTAAAGCTTCTCCTATAAGGTACATAATTGTTATCCTCCATTTACTCTAAAATATTGTATAATTCATACAGTATAAAATAGTTTTAGTTTTTTAAATTCTAATTAATCTTTTTGAATGAGCGAATTTATAAATTCAGCATCAAAAATTCAGAAGTATAATTAATAATAATTATGATAAATATAATATAATGTGATATTTAAGATTGTATGGTTGTGTTAAAAATGATAAGATATCTTAAAGAACCAGGTCAGGATAAAAAAGAATTATTGTTTATAGCTGATGAAATTAACAGAGTATACGAAAAAATGCTTGGAATTGTAGTTGGACATTACGATAGGAAAACATCTTATAAATATAATGAATCAGATGAAACTGCGCTAATTGGCGTAGAATTAAAACCTTCTGAAATTGGAAATGAAGAATCTAAAAAAAAAGAAGCCACAAGGTTTATAGAATGGTTTAACGTAGCTATCAATGAAGTTGTAATCGATGATTACAAGCATGAACTAAGAAAAAAATAGAAAGCATACAGAAATCCTTTGATTTCTGTGGCACCGAAATCCGCGATTTCAGATGAAAATGGAATTTATTTGTCTCTAAGGGTTCCGTTTATATAATCATCGTATCCTTTAAGGTCGAGCATTCCATGTCCTGAGAGATTAATTATTATATTTTTCTCTTCTTTGTTTTTCTTACACTCTAATGCTTCATCTATTCCTACTTTTATTGCATGACAACTTTCTGGGGCAGGAACTAAACCTTCACATTTAGCAAATGTTGTACCGCTCTTGAATATGTCTTCCTGTGCCACTGAACGTGGTTCTACAATTCCTTCGTGCACAAGTAACGACACTAAAGAGGACATTCCATGGTAACGTAAACCTCCAGCATGTACAGATGGTGGTACAAATTCATGTCCAAGGGTGTACATCTTTAAAAGAGGTGTTAGGCCAGCAGTATCTCCAAAGTCGTATTTATATTCTCCTTCTGTAAGTGTAGGGCATGAAGATGGCTCTGCTGCGATGAATTTACAGTCGATCTTCTCATCAAGCTTATCTTTAACGAATGGGAATGTAGCGCCAGCGAAGTTACTTCCACCACCTACACAGCCAACTATTACATCAGGGTTTTCTCCAATTTTTTTCATCTGTTTTTTGGTTTCAAGACCTATAACAGTCTGATGTAACATAACGTGGTTTAAAACGCTTCCAAGTGAATAATAAGTCTTATCATCGTGTAAAGCTTGTTCCATTGCTTCAGATATGGCAATTCCCAGGGATCCTGGATGGTTAGGATCTTTAGCCAGTATCTTTCTTCCAAATTCTGTTTTATCACTTGGTGAAGGTATAACTTCTCCATCATAGATTTGCATTATTGTTTTTCTGTAGGGTTTTTGTTCAAATGAAACTTTAACCATATAAACAGTACAATCAAGACCCATCATGGAACATGCAAGTGATAAAGCAGTACCCCATTGTCCAGCACCTGTTTCTGTAGTAAGGCGTTCAACACCGTCCTGTTTAGCATAATAAGCCTGTGCAATGGCTGTATTTAGCTTATGACTTCCTGTTGGAGAAAGGTCTTCTCTTTTATAGTAAATCTTTGCTGGTGTATCAAGATAATCTTCAAGTCCTGTTGCCCTGAATAGTGGGCTTGGCCTTCCTATCATTTTGTAAACTTTCATTACTTCTTTAGGAATCTCAATCCATCTCTCTGTGGACATTTCTTGTTCTAAAACGCCTTTAGAAAACATTTTTGGTAGATTTTCAATCTGATGCCCTTCTTCTGTTTGATCGGGCATTGGTGGTTCCACCGGTAAGTCTGCCACTATGTTATACCATTTTTTTGGAATTTCTTTCTCTGATAATGTAACTTTATACATGTAATCACCATTTCTTTATATAATATATGACTTTAGAGTACTATTTAAACCTTTGTCGTACATATTTGTACTATTGTAATTTTAAGTTGTGAATTCCTATTGTTTCTTATTATATAAAATCAAATATAATAGCATGAAGATTTTGACAGTAGATGTAGGTGTTGGAACCCAAGATATAATGTTTTATGATTCTATGCAGTCTATTGAAAATTCACCTAAATTAGTAATGCCATCTCCAACCAAAATAATTGCAAAAAGGATAAAAAAGAGTAATGAAGACCTATTTATTAACGGAGAAACTATGGGTGGAGGTCCTATAAATAGGGCCATACAGGAACATCTTAATAAAGGTTACAGAGTTATCATGACTGAAAATGCTGCAAGAACAGTAAGAGATAATCTGGATTATGTAAAATCTTTTGGAATTGAGATAATTACAGATGATAAAATTGATGAATATAAAGACCTTAAAACCATTGAACTTAAAGATGTGGATTTAGAAGCAATAAATGAATCTTTATCTAAATTTGATGTGGAGACAGATTTTGATTATCTGGGAATAGCAGTTCAGGATCATGGATATATGGAGGGAATAGGGGATAGAAACTTTAGATTCATGAAAATAAAGGAGATATTGAATAAACCCAAACTTCCGGAAGAATTTGCATACTTTGGAAATGCTCCAGACTATTTTACAAGAATTAACGCAGTATTTAGAATGTTTAAGAGATATGATCCAGTGGTAATGGATTCAAAATTTGCATCTGTTTGTGGAGCCACATGTGACCGTTATGTTAAAACACTTGAAAAATATATAATAATGGATATAGGAAACGGGCACACACTGGCAGCAGCATTTAATAAAGGCAAGATATATGGAGTATTTGAACATCATACACGTAGTTTAACCCCTGAAAAGATAGAAAAGTATGTGAACAAACTTTCAAATGGAACAATAACCCATGAAGAAATACATGACGATCATGGCCATGGTGCATGGTCCCTGGCTCCAATAGGTGAATTTAAAAATGTAATTGCAACAGGACCTCGGCGAAAAATATTAGAAGAAACAGATTTAAACGTTCATTACGCAGCCCCTGCAGGTGATGTGATGATGACAGGGCCTGCAGGATTAATAAAAGCAATAATGCTTAATAAGGAAGAAATTAAATGATATTAGACCCACATATTCACAGTATATATTCCAGCGATTCCAGAATGGCCCCAAAGGATATAATTAAATATTCAAGAAAAATAGGTCTGGATGCAATTGCAATTGCAGATCATAACTCAATTAAGGGTGCTCTTTGCGGAATTGAGTATTCAAGAGATTTGGATGATTTTATCGTTGTTCCTGCTATGGAAGTAAGTACAAATAAAGGGCACATAGTGGCATTAGGTATAAAGGAAGAAATAGAATCGTATATGGCCCCTGAATACACCATTGAAACTATTAGGGATATGGGAGGAATTGCAATAGCCCCTCACCCTTTTGTACGTTACAGAGAAGGATTGTGTGATGTAATTAAGGATCTGGATGTGGATGCAGTTGAAACACTGAATTCCCGTTATGTTTTTGGTTATTCAAACTGGCGTGCTAAGAAACTTGCTGAAGAAAAGGGGATTCCTCAAATCGGGGCAAGCGATGCCCACTTTTTAGGGGCGATTGGAAGCTGTGTAACAGAATTAGGGGCAGATTATTCTGTTGAGAGTATAATTGAAGGTATTTTGTCAGGTAAAACCAATGTATTTGGAGATAGAACGCCTTTGCCTCTAATATTAAAGGAAGTTATCAATAAAAAGATTAAAAAAATACAATAAAATAAAATCAATTTAATGTAAACTATTTATTAGTCAAAATTAAACTCAGGAGGGAATATTTGTGGTTCAAAAGATATTAGTTCCCACAGACGGATCAAAACAGGCAGAAGTGGCAGGAGAATATGCTATTTCCACGGCTGGAATTGGTGATGAAATAATTGTATTATATGTAATTGATACAAATTATCTTAATGCACTACCCCAGCAAGATTTAAGGAATCAACTGGAAGAAAATATGAGGGATGAAGGAAAAATAGCCGCTGAGAAATTTAAAAAAAAAATAGAGGATGCTAAATGCGAAGGGCATTGTAAAAATGTCGATTTAATTACTAAAATTAAAATAGGTAATCCTGCCGACGTTATACTTAAAACCATTAATGAGGAAAGTATAGATCAGGTAATAATGGGTAAATCAGGTAAACATGGTATAGAAAAGTTTTTTATTGGAAGTACCACTGATAAAGTAGTAAGGGGAGCAAAGGTTCCAGTAAATGTGATATCATAAAATTTATTTTCAGATAAAATTTAAATTAATAAAGCATCTATTAAGTCTATGCTCTCTGAAATATCAAAGTTTATTCAGGATAATTTTCTTTATCTTCAACCAGGTTATACTCTATTGAATACCATTGTTTTCGGCATAATACTGGGTATTGTAGTTATATTAATTATAAAAATGTTTAAATACATCAAAAAAGATCCAAAAGACCTCTTAATTCCTCTAATTCCCTTTATTTTCTTTGGGTCAAGTACTAGAGCCCTTGTAGATAATGGAATTTATCCCCTGATTCTCTGGCTTGTAACTCCAGGAATTTACATTTTAACCGGTTTGGTAACAATTATCACTCTTCTTACATCAGTCTATATTGAAAAGAAGACTAATTTTGATTACAGATATCTAATGATTATTGTGGGAGTTATTCTATGCATTCCTAACATCTTATACATCTCTAACATTAATTTAATAGCATTTTTGCAGATATTCATTTCTTGGGGAGCAGTTTCATCCATTTTCATAATTTTACGTAATAAATGGAATCTTTTAAAGGATAAACTAAATTTAAGTGCTATATTAGCTCATTTATTCGATGCATCTTCTACATTCATTGCAGTTGACTTCTATGGCTATGGTGAACAGCATGTACTTCCAAATGCGCTTACCAATCTTGCAGGAACTGCTTTTGTAATGTTTCCATTAAAAATAGCTGTTATTTTAGTGGCACTTTATGTAATTGACGAATACATTGAAGATAAAACCATTGCCAATATGTTGAAACTTGCCATATTTATTTTGGGTCTTGCCCCAGGTCTCAGGAATTCATTGAGCCTTATTATAGGCGCTTAGTTTTGAGATTAATGCTTAATCTGAATTTCTCTAAAACTTTATCAACAATTATAATTTTTTTCCATATTCTGCCATAGATCTTAGACTGCCAGAACCTAAATTCTAATTATACCATCCCATTTGGGTCTTGAGCCACTTCTTCTAAGTTATAATCTTCTTTTATGTTGGGTTGAATGTCATTTTCGAAATAGCTGCATGATGTGCAAATATATGAATCACAATTGCGTGCTTTTGGCATGGGTCATGAATAATTTTTTGAATTTCTTTTCAATGCTTAATAATTACAGAAATTTATTTAATCATATAATACTAAATATTACATGGTGTTTTTATGGAAAAAGAAATAGTAGCTGCTATTATGGCCGCAACATCTGATGTAGATATGATGTCCAATGACCGTATGGAAGCCCTAACAAAGGGACATGGAATGTTGAACATTGCTGCAATTTGCGCTGCCAATTCAATAACTGAAGATGTGCTAAAAGGCGTTGAAATGAAACTTACAGATCATAACGTCCAGTACCTTCCAATAGACAATGTGCTTAAAAAAGCTATAGATTCTGCAAAGCTCTCAGGAGCTGATTCTGCAAATGCGGCACTAATAAGTGCTACATTATGCTATTTTGCAGGTACAAATGCACAGGTTGGAGTACCAGCAGGAAACAGAAAATTAGGAGCAATGGCCAGGATAATTGCAGGTGTAGATAGAAGCGGAGTGCTCGCAGTACCAACAGCAAAAGCAAATAATAAAATATCAGGATATGCTGCTGTAAAAGCAATATATGATGATATTTTTGACAATAAACTTTCAAGGATAGATGGAAACATTGTTCCAATGGGAGTAGGCGGAGGGCCATTATATGGTCACGGTTCATTAGGAGAAGATGTTGGTTTCCCTGAACTTGCCGAAAAGGGAGCTGCATCTGGAACAAGAGGAATGCTAAAGGCATATGCTAACGTAGGAATGCCTCCAAGCCCCATTTTAGCAGCAATATTCGGCGCTGCTGCAATACTGGAAATTGTGCATCCAGACTCAGAAGTTGGAGAAAGTTACGGTGAATTCTTTGTAACTAACAGTGCATATATGGCGGGAAAAGGAGCAGTAGAAGCTGCAGGATTACCTGAAAATCTCCATATTAGGGGTACAGGCGAAGAATATGATACAGCAAAGATTGTAGGTGACTTGGGGGTAATAATCAAAGATATTGGAGGGCCAACAGTTATTGGAATGATGGTTTTTGAAGAATTACTGGCAGCATTTGAAGAATCACTAGCCATAGGTGCAGGTTTTTCAGGGGGACCATTACAGCCGCCATTAGGACATATGACTGCTGATGCTGTTCTTTCTATGAAATTACTAATTGAAACCAAAGGAAATATTGAAGAAGCAGCAGACAGGATAAAAGAAGTCAAAGAAACTGGCTGGTTAGAGCCAGAATATGCAAAGATAGCTACTAACACAATATCCAGAAAAAGTGAACAGGTCAAAAGGGGCCCAGTAACCAAGGCCTTGATACTTGCCACTGATGGAGCACTGGCTAAAGGAGTTTATAGAAGGGCTAGATTTGCTTATGATAATTTAAAGGATGGAAAAGATCTGGAAGAAATAGTGCGAATGATAGATGATGAGAAACTGGAAAACTTGGAAGCAGCAACCAGTGGCCTGTTCAGCAATATGATGGGTAAAGACATTAAAATAAAGGTCACTAAATATCAAGGATGCGCCAGAAGAAAGTCAAACGAGTTTTTACAAAAGTACTGTGGATTTGATACTGATGCAGATCTTGAGATTACAGTGGATGGAGAAAAAATCGTATTTGAAGGCCTGTCCCATAAGGTGATTCCTGATGCTGTATTAAACAAAAAAACTGATGTACTGGAAGCTATACCATTAGCTGCAGTGCCTATTGCGGAATTACAGCTTTCTGGCCATAGTATTATAAATTTAATAGTACCTGCCGCAGTTGCAGCGGCCATGGGCAGTGGTTCTCCGCAAGAAATTGCAAAAAAGGTAGCAGCAGGAGCTTATATCTCTTCAGCAATCCCTGGGGGTATTCAAAGATCAAAAGAAGTAGCCACACGTGCAGTAAAAATAATGTCAGAGTTCTAAGCCGTTGGTGAATAAATGCTATTAATGACTACAATAGATGATTTACCAGCAGAAGGCTTGCCCTATATCATTGAAAGAACAATGAATGAGGGAGCCAATAATGTCCATGTTTTAAATGCATTTACCAAAAAAGGAAGGATGGAGTATATCATTCTGGTAGATGTTGATGAAAATAAACTGAATGATATCTGTTCCCTTCTTGCTCTTGAATTTGGAACACTTGGAATTAAAACTCTTGAGTATAAACATTTAAAATTTCCATTTGAACTAGAATCAAAGACAGTGAAGGTAAATGCTGAAAATATTGGTCTGGAATCAAATGTCAGGGTTAAATATCTTAAAAATAATGGAGAAGTTGTATCCTTAAAGGCAGAATATGAAGATATTAAACCCATTGCATTGAAACTATCTTCTAAAGGAATTAAGATACCACTTTTAAAACTTAAGACATTAATAGAAGCTGAAGCATACAAAAATGTACTTAAAAATAGAATGATTACCATAGATATTGAATAAACGTTTTAAATTTAATTTTTTTATATTTTTTTGCTTTTATTATCCTGTTTCTTAAAGGGATTATTTAATTAACATAATATTATAGTTTGTTTATAAAAAGAAGTATTATAAATGAATGGAAATGAAAATAGTGCAAACTGGGTAAGCGAATGTAATGAAAAATCTATTTATGCGCTTTTGAAGGTAAAAAGACTATGAAAAACATGAAAATAAGCTGAATAAAACTTTTTTTATTAATTTTTTTCTGATTTTTTAAATTGAGTATTTTTAAACTATTACATAGACATTTTTTATAAAATCTGGAAACAATTAAAGAGTAATGAGAGAATAAAATTTCCGTTGCGTTATAGATATGGGTTTTATTTGATAATTACAGCTTAAATTATGAAATGGTGATGAGTTTTCCTTTACATATTATCAATATTTTTTTATTAAAGTATCCCAATACAATTATACAGCCAAACCAAAGGAGAAATATTTTATGTATATAGAAAAGGTAAAAAACAAAATGAATCTACCGGAAACGGTAAGAATATTCGACACGACTCTAAGAGACGGCGAACAAACGCCGGGTGTAGCAATTACTGTAGAAGAAAAGATAAGAGTCGCAAAAAGACTTGATGAACTTGGCGTAGATGTTATAGAAGCAGGATTTCCAGCAGCTTCAAGCGGTGAAAGAGAAGCAGCACGTGAAATTCTGAAAATGGGTCTGGATGCTCAGCTTTGTGGTTTGGCAAGAGTATTAAGAGAAGATATTGACGCGGCTATTGACAGCGGCGTTGGCTATATACATACATTTGTAGGAACATCCCCTTTACATCGAGAATACAAGCTTAAAATGAATAAGGAAGATATTTTAAGCAAATCAGTGGATGCTGTGGAGTATATAAAAGATCATGGGATCATAGCTGAATTTTCAGCAGAGGATGCTACAAGAACAGAGTTTGAATATCTAAAGGAAATTTATAAGGCAGTGGAGGATGCAGGCGCAGATTATATAAATGTACCGGATACTGTGGGTGTAATGGTTCCAACTTCCATGAAATGGCTTATAAGTCATCTTGATGAACATTTAAACATCCCAATAAGTGTTCATTGTCATGATGACTTTGGACTTGCAGTTGCAAACTCCCTTGTTTCTGTAGAAGCTGGAGCCAGCCAGATTCATGCAACTGTAAATGGATTAGGGGAAAGAGCTGGAAATGCTTCATTAGAGGAAGTTGTAATGTCTCTAATTTCTGAATATAATATAAAAATGGACATTAAGACCCAGATGCTCGTAAATCTATCAGAATTTGTTTCAAGAATTACTGGAGTTAAAATGCCCCCAAATAAAGCCATAGTGGGTGAAAATGCCTTTGCTCACGAAGCAGGAATCCATGTACATGGTGTACTTGCAAAAGCAGAGACTTATGAACCTATTACTCCTGAAATGGTTGGACATACTCGAAAAATAGTTTTAGGAAAACACACTGGGGCAAAAGCTATTAAGTCAAAACTGGATGAATACAGTATAGAACTAACTGAAAAACAGTTTAAAAAGGTATTTGATCAGGTTAAAGCGCTTGGAGATAAGGGAAAATGTGTTACTGATACAGATTTAAAAGCTTTAGCTGAAAACATGCTTGGAAAAGCAAAAGAAGAGATCGTAAAACTTGAAGGTTTCTCTGTAATGACTGGAAACATAGTAATGCCTACAGCCACCGTAAAACTCAATATTGAGGGGGAAATAAAAACCGCGGCAAAAACTGGTGTCGGGCCTGTAGACGCGGCAATAAATGCTATACAGAGTGTTGTAGGAGATATAGCAAATATAGAACTTCAGGAATACAATATTGAGGCTTTAACTGGCGGTACAAACGCACTTGCAGAGGTGTTTGTAATAATGGGCGATAAAGAGGGAAATCGTGCAACTGGAAGATCTACAACAGAAGATATAGTCATGGCCAGTGTAGAGGCAGTTTTAGATGCTATAAACAAGATTTTAATATTAAGATAGGCGATAGGCATAATAAACTATAAATCCTACTGAGACAAATTTGAGAATATACGCTATTAAATTTTTTAATGGTGAAATAAATGTTAGATACTCAGATTTTAATCGTTGAAGATGAAAGAATCACTGCAGAAGACATAAAGGGAGCTTTAGAAAGCGCGGGTTATAAAGTGCCAGATTTAGCTTCTTCTGGCGAGGAAGCAGTTAAAAAAGCAGGAGAAATAAGGCCAGATCTAATCCTTATGGATATTCAGCTCGGTGGGGATATGGATGGTATACAAGCTGCAGAAATAATTAGGGAACAGTATGGGATACCTGTGATATTTTTGACTGCCTATTCTGACGCTTTTACAGTGCAAAGAGCCAAAATTACCGAGCCATCCGGATATATTCTTAAAGAACCCTTTGGATTTATACATAAGCCTTTTGAGGAAAGTGAACTACACACCACAATCGAAATAACGCTTTACAGAGATAAAGTAGAAAAAAGGTTAAGAGATCATGAGCAGTGGTTTCATGCAGTACTTAACAATGTAAACGATGCTGTAATCGTTACAGATTCTAAAGGAAGAATTAAATTCATAAATCCCGTTGCAGAAGACATTACAGGTCATTTAAGGAAAGATACTTTGGGTAAAAATCTGGAAGAAGTAATGGACGTTCTGGGAAAGAAAATACGTAAAATCAATCAGGTGCCAGATATTTCAATAAGTTTCTTTGATAAAACAATTGAAAAACCTAATAATGGGACTAAAATTCCTGTAAGGGGCAGTATTTTATCTATTAAGGATGAAATGGGTAATACTGATGGGCTGGCAGTAGTATTCAAGAATTTTTGATAATTTTAAATATAAATTGGTTTCAAATAATTTAATTTTTTATTTTATTATTCTTTAAATGCATTTAATTTTGTTATTATAACTATAATATGATTTTAATCATTATTAAATCAATAATTAAATGTTATATTTAGAAAATAGTAAGATTATCTACTTTAAAGTCTAAAGAGAGAAATAAAAACATAAACTATATATATTAATTGCAAGATTATAATAATATTATAAGGCCATATTAATATGGTTATTCTTTGGAGATTATCAAAAACAGAGTTTTTGTACTTCAAAATAAAAAATTTTGGAAGTTATAAAAACGCCCAAACACTGCAGTGTTTTGGTGCCAAAAAGCCGCGTTTTTTGCAGCCGAAGTTTTTGGAACCCAAAGAAAATCTTAATTTTTGGAGGTTGAAGAAAATCTCTCAAAAACCTTCGGTTTTTGCAAACTAAGATTTTCTAAACCACAAATATTCTATAGTTGGAGGTTAAAGTGATGTCAGAGGAAAATGTTGTATACATTGGAAATAAACCGGTAATGAACTACGTTTTAGCTGTTGTAACACAGATGAACGGTGGAACTTCAGAAGTAATTTTAAAGGCAAGAGGTAGAGCCATTAGTAGAGCAGTAGATGTTGCCGAAATAGTCAGAAATAGGTTCATATCTGATGTTGATATAGGCAATATAGATATAAGCACAGAAGAAATAATGAGCAACGAAGGCACAGCTACAAATGTTTCAGCTATTGAAATACAGCTTACTAAATAAATCAGTAAAATAACCCCAAACTGAAACCTTTAAGGTTTCTTTTTTATTTTAATTAGTCTATTATCTATTCCTGTCTTTTAAAATATAATTTTATTTTAAAAATAAATTATAGATGGATAGAATCCATCTTTAAAAAATAGAATTTATTCTCTTTTTCTGCGGATACTAATTGTTCTAACTACTATCAAAGCAATTATTATTGCAGCAATTATACCAATGATGTAGTATAAAAACGGTGAAGTTGGGCCTGTTTTTTTCTCATTGTTAAGAGCGTACATGTAACCATCTTCGCCCCCTACGTAGATATCAGATCCATATATTACTGGTGATGAGGTAAATGGAACATTAAACAGGTAATATCCTGGTGAATAACTCCATTCTTCTTTACCGCTGTATTTATTAAGTACGTACACTGTTCCGCTTTCTGAACTCACAACGATGTAGTCACCCATAATTGCAGGGCTTGATTGGACATTTCCCACGTTTGCTGACCATTTTAATTTTCCATCTCTCATATCCAGGCAGGTAATATTACCATTATCAGCACCGATAAACAGACTGTTATCGTTTGAATCAAGAAGTGCTGTGGATTTGACTGGATCTCCAAAGTCATATGTCCATTTAATAGATCCATCTTTAATATTTAGTGCATAAAACATACCATTGTTTGTACCTTCATATAATACATTATCTCTGATAGCTGGAGAAGATATAACAGCATTTCCAGTGTCGAATTCCCATAATTTTGTACCGTTTTCAGTATCTAATGCATATATTTTCCCGTCATTTGATCCAAAATAAATACTTCCATTATAAACAGCAGGGGATGACTTTATGGCATTTTTAGCTCCAAATTCCCACTTCATTGTCCCATTATCTGTATATATGGCATATAATCGGTTATCATTTGCCCCTATATAGATGGTCCTATTTTCTATTGTTGGAGAGGATTCAATGGCATTCCCTGTTTTATATTTCCATATTGAGTCTCCATTTTTCTTATTTAATGCATATAGATAGCCATCTTTAGAACCGAAATATACATTATCTCCATTTATAATTGGAGAGGAAAATATATCCCCTTCAGTTGTATACTCCCAAACTTTAGTTCCATCCTCTAAATTTAGGGCATATAAAGTCCCATCTGATGAACCAAAATACAATATCTTATCTGAAATTGCAGGAGTAGATTTTATGGCTTTCTGAGCTTTAAAAAGCCAGGATTCTGGAGTAAAGTCTGAAGATTCATTTAAATAGCCTGTACGATCCAGATCTTTATGGAACATGTTCCAATCTCCTGCCATAACTGGAGCAATTGAAAAAGGACTTGCTATTAGGCACATTATAACAAATCCAATGAATATATTCTTTTTTTCTAACATTTTAATCACCTTTATGATAAAATTTTGATTTAAATATCTCTGTTGAATCTGGTAACTCCCATTGCAAAGAATAACAGTGTAAATCCTAAGAGAACCGCTACTTCTATCCAGATATCCCCAATTGTAAACCCTTTTAGCATAACCCCTCTTAATGCATTGTTGGCATAAGTTAAAGGAGCGATATAGGCTAATTTTTGGAATATCCATGGCATTGTTTCAATAGGGTAAAATACTCCTGATATGAACATCATAGGCATGCTGAAAGGCATAACCATTTGTATGTAATCTTCCTGTGTTGAAACCCTTGCGGAAATCATTATTCCAAAACCTACAAAACACAATGCTGTAAGTACCAGCAAGAGTATCGTAAGTAACATACTACCGTTTATAGTAATGCCAAATAGTACTATAGCTGCACCAATCAGTACCAGGGCAGTAGCAGTTTGAATGACCAGTCTTGATATGATTTTACCACCTACTACGGTAGATACACTGGTAGGTGTCATAAAGAGCCTTGCTAGTTCTCCTCGTTCACGTTCCCCAGCTAGTGACTCTCCCATACTCATCATGGCCCCCATCATGACTGTCATTGCTAGAATTGCAGGTACAAGGAAGTCTATATATGCAATATCCCCATATAATCTATTTATCTGGAAATTAATAGAATTCATTATACTTTTTATGTTAAGGGGCTGTTGTTGTACTTGAACTGAACTTTGCTGGACCTGTATGGCTGAAGTGGATTGCGAAGGTGTTAAATCCATAGCTTCAAGTTTTTGCATACCTAATTCAGTTGAAATTTGATTAAATAGTGCCTGTGTGGCTGGAAGAACCGCACTTGTGGCCATCTGATCCGAAGAATCAACCTCAAATGACACACTCTTTGGGTTTGGATCCGTCATATTATCGTAATTAGAAGGTAAAATTATAGCTGCCCTCACTTCACCCCTTTCAACCATCTCTTTTGCTTTATCTGGATCCGTTATAATATCTTTAACGTCATAAAGGTTCATTCCCTTAATTGCATTAAGGGTGGCGTCAGTTACCTGTCCATGACTTTGTTCTACTACAACTATTGGAATATTTTGCAGTTCTCCACCCATACCATAACCAAAAAGGGTTATCATGATTATGGGGAATAAAAATATTGAAATTAAGCGTGGTTTATGCCTCCATAAGACCAGAAGGTCCTTTTTAATCATCCATATGATTTTTTTAGTTTCAACCATTATTCTACACCTTCTTATGTCTTTTTAGAGGTAACTCTCATGAAAACTTCTTCTAAGGAGGGGTCTTTTGTAGCTATGGAAGTGATATTTCCTCCATATTCAATTATATCCGCTATAACCTTAGTTATGGCATCGTCTTCATCATCTATATCCATGGTTATTCTTCCAGAAGCATGTTCTGTAACATCATGAACTATGGGTAAACTATAAAGATGATTCAGCATCTCTTCGTCCTTATTATTAATCATAACACTTAATTCTTTTAAATTAAGGTCATTATCCCCCATACTATCTCTTATGTACTCAATTGCCTTTTTGTTCTCAGGATCTGTTTCTTCAAGTATTTTTTCAAGGGCCTCAGAAACATTTGAATTTATTGGACTTCTTTCTTCTTTTATTTCGTTAATCATAGTATCTTTAAGCCCTTGTGGAGTATCAAAGGCAGCCAAACTACCTTGATTGATAATTCCTACATCATCACAGAGTAATTCCACTTCATACATGTCGTGGGAACATAATATGATTGTACGGCCATCTGAGTTTAATTCCTCAACTAAATCCCATAAAACTCTTTTTGTTGTTGGATCTAAACCTATTGTAGGTTCATCTAAGAATAAAATATCTGGTTGGTGTATTAAACTTGCAACTACTGAAGCTTTCTGTTTCATACCGCCAGAAAGCTGTTTTACCATCTTATTTTCTGCATATTTTATATCTACCATTTCCATAAGTTCTGCTGCTCTGCTTTCTTTTAGATCCGTTGGAAGTCCATAGTAGTCAGCGCAAAGGTAAACGTTTTCTTTAACTGTAAGATCTGCATAAAGACTGACAAGTTGAGGAACCATTCCTATTTGTTGCCTCACTTCGTCTGGATTTTTTAAAACGTCATATCCTGCCACATTGGCAGTTCCTCCTGTTGGCAGAATTAGACAGGTAAGCATTTTTATTGTAGTGGTTTTTCCTGCACCATTCGGACCTAAAAATCCAAATATTGTCTTATCCCTCACTTTCATATTTAGGGCATCAACAGCTAAAAAATCACTATACTGTTTTGTAAGATTGGAAGTTTCTATAGCGTATTTCATAAAATTCAGCTCCCTTTGTTTATATTATCTCTTTCTACTGCCATATCTCTCATAAATTCTAACCAAATACTTGATTTATGCTTTCTTGCATATTGTGCCATTTTTCTGAATCTGGAGAGGGTTTCTTTGCCTTCTTCAGTAATTTCATAGTATTTTACTTTTCTCTTTCCCTGGTACTCCCATGATCCTTCTATTAAACCATGTTTTTCCAGATCATGAAGTACTGGATATATTTTACTGGCACTGGGCATTTTACTTTCATAAGGAGAAGATTCATGAAGTTTTGTCATAATTTCGTATCCATGCTGTCTTTTTTTACTAATGAGCCACAGTATCATGGTGTTGCCAAATCCTCTCATTATACCTTTCATTAATTTTTTTTCATATTTCGACATCTTTTTAAAGATTTCCTGGCTCTTTTCCATTGATTCATGCATTTCTTCTAACTCTTTCTGGCTAAATTTGCTTTTTGAGGTAGAATCATTAGAATTATTCTTTAAAGGTGCTTCTTCATCATCCATCAACTAACCTCTTGTATTCCATTTTTATATATATCAAATTTCGACATAACTATTTCTGATATATCAATATACTATATAAATGTTTTTGATGAATACAAAATTTAATTAAATTAATGGTCAAAGATGATATCATGAAAATAGGATTCTCCACATTAGCACTATTTATGAGTCCAATGGAACAATTTTTAGAAACAGCTTCGAGAGATGGCTTTCAACTAATGGAAATGTTGTGTGAAGGCCCTTACTGGCCGAGAAATTTGTTATTCATGGATAAAAAAGAATTTGAAGCTTTTGATTCCTATGATATCGATATTTTTTTACACGCCCCAACTATTGATCTTAATCCTGCAAGTCTTAATCCGGGAATAAGGAAAGAAACGCTAAAACAACTGAAGGAAACCATTGATTTAGCATCTTATATTGGTGGAAAGGCCATAACCACGCATCCTGGCTTAATTCACAGACTTGAAGATAGAGTGAGGAATTTAGCAAAGGTATACTCAGTGGAAACTTTGGAAAAAGCCAATAATTATGCAGAAGAAGTTGGAATTAAATTTTCTGTTGAAAACATGCCTAATAAATATGCATATTTGTGTAGCAATTCACAAGAGCACCAGTTTTTTATCGAAAAATGTGGTTCTTATGCTACTGTTGATACAGGACATGCAAATACAAGCGATGATCCAGAATCATTTTTTAAATTGAAAAAAATAGCTTATTATCACTTAAATGATAATGACGGTAAAAGAGACCAGCATCTAACTTTGGGAGAAGGAACACTTGATCTCAATCTGCTTAATGAGGTAGATAAAGGTATAATTGAGTTAAACAACTACGATAATATTTTAAAAAGCAGAGATTTACTGCTTTCAAATGGATTTTGAGTAAATAATTAAAAATATAAAGATATGGTATTTAATAATAATTGCAGGTGATTAGATGGCTACGGTGTATTTTTCAGATTTTAGATCAAGAAGCAGTAAGGAAAACAAAATTAACAAGATTAAAAGACTTTTTAAAGCTGCAAGATTTGAAAGTATAATCAATAAAAAAGATTTAACTGCAGTTAAACTTCATTTTGGTGAGAAAGGGAATGATTCATATATAAACCCTGTTTTTGTAAGGCAGATTGTAGATGAAGTAAAAAAAGCAGGAGCTAAGCCGTTTTTGACAGATACAAACACTCTGTATCATGGAAGCAGGCATAATTCTATAGATCATCTGAATACAGCAATAATGCATGGATTTGATTATGCAGTTACTGGTGCACCGGTTATAATTGCCGATGGAATTACAGGAGAAAATGAAATTGAAACTGAAATCAATCTTAAACACTTTAAAAATGTTAAAATTGCAGGAGATATAGAAAAATCAGATTCTATGATTGTATTATCTCATTTTAAAGGTCATGGAATGAGTGGATTCGGTGGAGCTATTAAAAATCTTGCAATGGGCTGCGCTTCACCAGCAGGAAAGATAGAACAGCATGAATGCGCTAAACCTGTAATAAAAGGAGAATGCACTTCGTGTGGAAATTGTAAAAAGGTATGTCCTGTAGAAGCAATTTCTATAGAAAAGAAATCGATAATAGACTATAATAAATGTATAGCATGCAACTTCTGCCTTGAAGAATGCCCTGAATCAGTTATAGGTCTTGATTTTGGGAATATACCTCCATTCATTGAAAAAATGGTTGAATATGCATATGGTGCCGTTAAAAATAAAGGAAGGAAGGTTGGATATATAAATTTTTTAATGAACATTACACCGGATTGTGACTGTGTAACATGGAGCGATGCACCGATTGTTCCTGATATTGGCATTCTAGCATCAACTGATCCTGTGGCAATAGATTGTGCCAGTGTTGATCTTATTAACGAACAGTTTGGATTTAAGAATTCATTATTGAGGCGTAATTTTAAAGAAGGAGAAGATAAATTCAAGGGAGTATGGAGCAAAGTTGATGGCAACATCCTGTTAAGATATGGGCAGGAAATAGGTCTTGGAAATATGGATTATGAGTTAATTAAGATATAATAATTTAACATTATCTAAGGCATTATAGAGGTTAAACTATGGCAGGAGACGTTTGGGAGACAACAGGACGAATTGAAACGCTTGTAGATGGAATATTCGCCATCGCAATGACATTACTGGTTTTAAATATTGCTGTTCCTCAATTGACTGCTCCAGTAAGCAATGCAACCATGCAGAGTACTTTAATCAGTATGTGGCCAAAGTTTTTTGCTTATGGGTTGAGTTTTATTCTTCTTGCTGTTTTCTGGAGAATGAACCATCAACAGTTTTATGCTATAAAACGCACTAATTCTACTCTATTACGGATAACGGTTATGTGGCTTTTATTCGTTGCTCTTGTACCTTTTTCTGCATCATTAACTGCTGAATATGGTAATTTACAATCTGCAGAAATATTTTTCCATGTTAATATGTTTTTAATTGGGGTTTTTCCTGCTTTAACATGGTATTATGCTGTAAGAAAAAATTTTATAGATGAAAAAATACCTTCCGAGAGGATCAGTGAAGTAAAAAGAATCTACTTGATTTTACCTTTTTTGTCATTAATAGCAATGGGATTAACTTTTATATCTCCTTCATGGAGCCCGTTGGCCTATGCTCTCCATCCTTTAGTTCGTAGGATAGTAAAAAGAATTTAAGCATTGAGAAATTGAGCTTCACAAACATAGAAAATCTGTGATTTTGTAGCTTTGTTTCCTGAATTCAAAAATATTAAGAAATAGTTGAAGGATTGAAATCAGATTAAAATTCAACATCCAGAATTTCTTTAATATTATTTACCACAACATCAGCAGCGTCATAAACCTTTTTTGGAGTTTCTTCCTTTTGTTGAAGAGTTAAAACACCTACATCAGCTTCTTTAAGTGCAAGAATATCATTGGCACTGTTTCCAACCATCATAACCTTATATTTGTTTTTTAGTTTCCTGACAATCATCATCTTTTCCCATGCATCTGCTGTATCAAATACATTTTCTTTAGGAAGCTCTAAAAACTTTGCAAGTTCTTTTAATGATTCCCTTCTATCTCCTGATGCTATAAAAATCTCAATTTCCCTCTTTTTAAGTTCATCAATAACTTCTGGGACTTCCTTAAAGATTTTTCCACCAGCAGTTATGGTGTATTCAATTTTTTTCCCTTCTAAGCTCATTATAAATCCAGATCCGCTGCATATCTGTAAATTATATTTATTATCAACTACTGCTTTTATACTATCCTGTATTTCTTTTACAGTAGCATTATCTTCTTTAATTGCCTCAAGAAGTTCCTCTTTTTTAATGTAACATGAAGAATAACTAATATCAAAGTCAATTTTATTCTTTTTTATAAATTCATATATTGTCTGGTCTGGTCTGGCATTTATCAGGCATTTTGAGGGACTGGTCTGAAGAACTACAAGCGCTCTTTTCACGCCGTTATCCACAATATCTATTGAGCTTATATTGGCAATTATCTGTCCTGTTTGTACGTCTTTCAATGCCCGAAATCTTTCAATGAGCGTGCCTGAATTATCGAAAACAACTGCTTTCATGTTTACTAATAGTCCCGATGCTTATATAAATTTAAATGTTAAACAATTTGCAATAGATATTATATGATGTTTAACACGCTAATTACAAAATAAATCCCAAGAATGACTAAAAAAATCCCACATGCCTTCATCATGATTTTATATGTCCTATCGTTCATTATTTTTGATCCGTGACTTGAAAAGAATGATATCATGCTGTACCAGGAAAGATCTGCAGACCAGTGTCCTATAATGAATCCTAAAAGTCCAACAATACCTGCAAGTTCAAGTCCTTTGTACATAAATGCACATCCCACACTCGCCCACCATATAAAGAAATAGGGATTGGATAAACTTGTGATAATTCCATTAAATATAGATCCGTGCTGAATACCAGATTTTTCGGAGGTATTTGTACTGTTTGAAGTGTTATATAGTTTGTTAGAAGATACTGAAATATTGTAACCCATATAAATCAGTACAGCACCACCTCCAATTCCAATTATAAGTGCAGCGGTTTTTGAACCAATTATCCATCCTAAACCAGCCAATATAACAATCATCATCATAATTTCTGTCATAATATGGCCCAAAACGACTTGAGGACCTACAATAGGCCCTTTCTTTACAGAATCTGATATGGTAACTGTAAGCATTGGACCAGGTACAATGGCTCCGGAAAGGCCCACTCCAAAGGAGGTTAATCCGAATAAGATTATTTCAATCAATTAAATCACAATTTAAAATAAAATCAGAATAAATTTAAAAGAAGTAGGAAATTAACCACATTTATTTAAGACTTTCATTATCTCAGATAGATGATAATCAATGGTCTCTATTTCCTCTTTTTTAAATGAGTTTGTCCTCATTAAAAATCTGAAACGCTCAAAAACATGTCCCATTTTATTAAGTACTTCATTACGGTATATTTTTTCCTGGAACATCTAAATCACCATTTTTATTTATGATTTTCATACACATAAATTTAACTAATCAAAGCATCTTTAAAATAAATAACGCTAAAATGAGTAAATAACATGAATGATATCTTTAATTCCATTTTTACCCGTTTTAGAGGGTTGCATTAGTTAAATAAGATTTTACCATAAGCTTGCTTTTTATGTTATCAATTTTTACTCCAGAAAATTCATCTTCTGTCCGATTCCTTTATTTAAAGCTTTTTGGTAGATATTCCAAGCAGTTACAATATCCTGAACAGCAAGTCCCGTTGAATCAAATATTGTTATATCTTCATCTGATGTTCTACCAGGTATATCTCCTGTTATTACACTTCCAAGGGTCCCCTGGACATTACTTTCCCTTAAAATACCTTCTGCAACAGGAATATTGATTTCGCCACTGTGACTGGCCTGATTCCAACAGTCAATGAATAATTTAGATTTATAGAACACATGGCTGTCTAATTCTTCTTTACCTGGGGCATCTGCACCCATCGCGTTTATATGAGTACCTGGACTTATCCATTTTGATTTTACGATAGGTTCTCTGGAAGGTGTAGTGGTTAAAAGGACATCAGAGCCTATAACAGCTTCTTTTATTGTTTCAGTTGCTTTAGCTTCGATTTCATATGTTTCAGTAATGTAGTTTGCAAACTGTTCACGTGTTTTGCATGTCCTGCAGGAAACTCTAACTTCTTTAATGTCCATTACTTCGTTTATGGCTTCAAAACCGGTTAATGCTTGTACTCCGGCACCTACAAGTCCTAAAACTTCTGAATTATCTCTTGCAAGGTATTTTGTGGCGACACCTGCAGCAGCTCCGGTTCTCATGTTTGTAACCCATGTTCCATCCATTATGGAAATTGGAAATCCAGTTTTAGGGTCAACAAGCTCAATTATGGCCATTACTGTTGGCAAATCATGTTTACGAGGGTTATCTGGATGTACATTGACGCACTTGACTCCAGATTCGTTCATCCCCCTTATAAAACAGGGCATTATCCTGAGATCTCCCCTGAATTTCTTGTAAAAAAGGTATTCTTTAGCAGGCATTTCAACCCTACGTTCTGCATGAACTTCAAAAGCAGTTTCAACACTTTCAATAATTTCTTTCATGCTCATAAGTCCTTTAATCTGGCTTTGATTTAGAAGAATTGTTTCCATAGATACACCTCAATTTTATCTTTATGTTGTTAAACTGTTTAAATTTAACTATTTATTTATGGAAAGAAATAATAACTGAATTTAAACTGATTTATGGTGTCTATTAACTTATTTTACTTTTTAAATTGTTAATAGATCACTATTGTGAATATTTCATTAGAAAATTAAATAAAAAGAGAAAATTTCACTGTTACGTGTCTGAAGAAGTTGTCTGAATTTCATGGTCTGATTTAAAACTAAACAGCGCCTTCAACATCTTTTTACTGGTTTTTTGTAAATATAGATATGAATCAAAGTTCCAATAACCATTAAAATAGATAGTTCTGCATGCCAAAAGCTTAAGCTCTGATTGTAAATTGTTGAAATCCCCATATTTATTATTAGGGTTAGAAAACTCCTGTAATTCCTGTTCCCATGTAACCCTAACTAAAAGCAAATTCCAAATTCTTTTATGCGTCTGGCGCCTTAATATTCCTTTTTTGAAAAGATAATATGTAAAAAGATATGAACCTACTAATAAAAGAGTTATTGGAAGTACATGATAATTCATTCCATCAGTGGAGGAAGATACATTATCCAGGCTTATACAAATTTTGTTTAATATTATATAAAAAGAGGTACATTCTCTTTATACTCTTTATATTCTGGAAATTCGTTCGTAATTTCTTCCTCTTCTTTTTTACAAACACGAACATATTTATAAATTAATATGGGGGCTAAAACTACGGTGATGATTGTTGGCCATCCAAAGAGCCATCCCAGTATAATTAAAATGAATCCCAGATACTGGGGATGCCGGGAATAAGCATATATGCCGTCTGTAACTAAACCGTCTTTTTTAGTACTTCTGTAAAGCTTAATCCAGCCAATAATGATTATTGACATACCAATAATCATTAAAAATGCCCCATATGTCATGGCAATGTCCATTCCGAATCCAACACCTAAAAAATAAAAATTAACGATGTTGGGTGGAAGCTGTGTACCTGGAGTAAAGAAGTATTTTGATGCAAAGAGGACTGTTAATGGAATTCCATACATTTCTATAAACAGGGAAATGAAAAATGCACTTATAAGACCATATTCTGCCCAGTTTGCTTTTCTTCTATAGGAAAGAGGGATTAAAAAAGCCATAAAAATCAGAATACAAAGTATCACTATGTGCCATTGCTGTGTTATGATCCCTGTGATTACATTACTGGAGAGATAAACATAGAAATGATAATAAAAACCGTTAAAATAGATTAGGGGAATTAAAAAAAAGGACAGCAAGATAATCCTTGGCAAAAAATTTTTTATTTTTGTCATTGAAGTTCCTCGAAAGATATATTTATCTATTAAGTATGATGAAATTAATCTAAGTTTTTATAGTTAGCCATTTATATTTAATACTGAATATGAATTGAAATTTATAATATTTATAAACTAAATTTTTACTTCAAGGTGTTTCTATGAATCTTTTAGATAAATCAGAATCAATCAAAAATCACGAAATAACAGCATTAAATAATTTAGAATCATTTTTAAAGATTATAAAGAAGAAAAATCCACATATAAATGCTTTTTTAGAAATTAAAGAAGAAGAAGCAGTTAATAAAGCTCAGGAAATTGATTCAAAGATTAAAAAAGGGGAGAAAGTAGGAAAACTCGCCGGATTAACAGTGGGAATTAAAAGCAACATAAATATTGAGGATTTTATAATTTCTGCAGCTTCAAAGACCCTTGAAAATTATATTGGAAGCTACAACGCCACAGTTATAGACAGAATAAAGAATGAAGATGGTTTAATTCTCGGTACAACAAATATGGATGAGTTTGCAGCAGGAAGCTCTACTGAAACTTCTTATTTTGGGCCTACCGATAACCCTGCAGCACCTGGAAGAATACCTGGCGGCTCAAGTGGAGGGAGTGCGGCTGCTATCGCAGCAGAAATGTGTGATCTATCTCTGGGATCAGATACAGGTGGATCAATTAGAAATCCCGCCTCTCACTGTGGAGTAATGGGATTTAAATCAACTTATGGTCTGGTTTCAAGACAGGGACTGCTTGATCTTGCAATGAGTCTGGAGCAGATAGGGCCATTTGCTCATGATGCGGGCGGAATAGCTTTAATGCTTGATTCAATTGCTGGTTATGATCCAAGGGAATGTACAACCATAAAAGAAACTCCAAACTTCGATGGAATTACCCAAAAATCACAGGATGCTATGAAAGGGATGAAGCTGGGTGTAGTAAAGGAATTCTTTGATGTATCTGATGAAAGAATAGTAAATATAATTGAAGATAAGATCGATAAAATGACAGAGATGGGTGCTGAAGTAGTAGAATTAAGCTTCAAATATCTTGATTTATGCATACCTACCTACTATCTCATAAACTATGTTGAGTTTTTCTCTGCAACAAGAAAATATGACGGCCGAAAATATGGTTACAGGATAGAAGAAGTGTGTGGAGATGAAGTTTTAAGAAGGATACACATAGGGTCATATATCAGTCAGAAGGAGTACAGTGGAAAATACTATAAAAAGGCATTACAGGCAAGATCATTAATTAGACGAGAAATTACAGGACTTTTAGATGGTGTGGATGCTATAATCAGCCCGACAGTTCCAAAACTTCCTCATAAACTTGGAGAAGCTTTAGATCCTATGGATATGTATGCTTACGACGTTTTAACAGTTATTGCAAATCTTGCTGGAATTCCCGCAGGGAGTATGAAGGCAGGAGAAGTGAATGGAATACCGGTAGGGATTCAAATTCAGGGAAAACCATTGGATGATGTTAAGATCATCCGGATGATGGCAGGAATTGATGAAATAGAATAAATTCTTATTTTATATTTTTTATAATCTGTTTAAGTGAAAAAATGAAAAAAATAGGCCTTCTATATGTAAAGGGCTCTTTACCCCTTTTTGAAAACTTCGGTAACTTACCTACACATATTGTAGAGAAAAACGGATTGATAAATGGTGAAAAAGCCCATAAATCTCTCGATGGCCTCATAATCCCTGGCGGAAGTATTATGGAGTCACAGAGTGTAACAGATTCTTTAAAAAATGAAATTCGGAAAATGGAAAGGGAAGGAAAATTCATTCTTGGAATGTGTTCAGGTTTTCAGCTCCTTTCCAATAAAATAGACATAGGAAGACGCTCACCATGCCCAATAGAAAGAGATGGGCTTGGAATTCTCGATGTATCCTTCAAGCCCATGATTGGAACAGATAGAGTTGAAGCAGAAGTCCTTGATGACTCTTTTTTAACCAGGGGAATGGTTGGAAAGAAAGTTAAGGGATTCCATTGCCATACGTATGGATTGATAGAAGGAAATGCAGACCCTCTTTTTTTAAGCACAGTTAAAAGAACAGATTATCAGGATAATCCCAGAAAAATCTTATCAGGGGTTAAAAACGATGACGGAAACGTCATAGGGACTATGGTTCACGGATGCCTTGACGAAAGTCCTGGGCTTGTAGATAATATTTTTAGCTTTATAGATGCCTCTAAAGAAGATATTTTAGAAATTAAAGCTAAAAATAAAGAACTTTCAGCTAAAATTAAGAATGAAATTGGTATTGATACAAATATGTGGGTAAAATCATCCCAACATTCATCAAGAAGTCAAAAATTACCTAAAATATTGATGATTGCCAGTACAGGCTCAGATTCAGGTAAAACTTTTTTAACAACAGGAATTGTTGGAAATTTAAGGAAAAAAGGATTAAAAGTAGGAGTTTTAAAAGTCGGGCCGGATATAAGGGATATAGTTCCTTCTCTTTACCTTAATAAGGAAAATATGGAGATATTCTCATCCATTAAAATAGGGAATCTGGGATGGATGGATATGGAGAAGATACTTAAGGAACTGAAGCGCCAGAATTATGACTTCATCCTTGTTGAAGGGGTAATGAGTGCATTTACTGGGGCTTTAAATGAGAAAATACCATTTTCAACGGCTGAAATTGCAAAGGCAGCGAATATTCCAGTTATACTGGTATCCTCATGCAGTAAAGGAGGTATAGAAACAGCTGCAGTTGATATTGTGGGCCATATAGGTGTCATGGATAAACTTGGGGTTCAAACAAAAGGTGTTATCTTAAATAAAGTATATGACAAGTCAATTTCAGAAATAGCATCATTATTTATAACCAAAAGAACAAATGTAGATGTAATTGGCGAAGTTCCAAAAATTAAAATGACAGATAGAGGTAATACTCCTGAAGTGGAGATAAAGCTTGAAGAATTCTGTATGCATGCCATGAAAACTGTTGAAGAATATTTAAATGTTGATCAGATACTTAAAATGGCTAAAACTCCGGAATTCAGCGGATATTTATCGTATAAGGATATTATTAAAGGTTTCAGTTAAAAAAAACATAAAATAAAAATATTGGAGTTTAAAGATTATTTGCTTTAAACTCTTTATAAGCTTTTATTACTTCTTCTCCACTTAAAAAGATTAATCCTTCTTTTTCAGCGTATTTCTTAACTTCGGTAGTTGGGAGTGAATTCCCAGTTCTATCATCCATCATTTCACAGCAAACACCAACAGGAGTTGACCCCACCATCTCAGTAAGTGCAATGGTCATTTCTGTGTGTCCCTGGCGCTTTGTTAAAAGCCCTTCTGAACCTCTAAGAAGTGTTACATGTCCCGGGGCTCTGAAATGTTCTCCAAAGTGTGTGTAATTCTCATTTTTACAAAGTAGAGCAAGCTCTTTTATTGTTAAAGCTCTGTCATTATCGGTTATTCCAGTAAATGTTTCTCTGTGATTTACTGTTAGAGAAAAAGCAGATCTTTCATCGTATGGAATGTCAGTTGGTGAAAGTTCACCCAGTAATGGGTATTTATCCTGTGCAGCTTCCATAACATCAGTCATGAAGGGTAACCTAAGCTTTACAGCCTCTTCATGGGATACTGCGGCGCAAACTAATCCTCCCGCATCATTTCTCATCCTTTCAAGGTGTTTGGGAGTTATAAGTTCTGCTGCAACAATCATATCAGTTTCTCGTTCTCTGTTATCACTATCAAATACTAGAATGATTTCTCCATCTTTAAATGCTTTCAATGCATCGTTTATCATTTGATCATAACTCCTTTAGATTATTATCTAAAATTTTATAAATTGGACTAATTGGTTATTATATTGAGTATACTTAACTATTTGCATAAAATTATAATAACAGAATTCAATATTCAAAGCTGATTTTAACGTAATCTCCATCTTTAACATCTAATTTCTTTTTAATGTTTTCAGCAGCTATAAATTCAATAATATTTTCTCCATGTGTGGTTTTTTTTGGGAAAACAACAGCTCCATTTATTTTTTTGTTTAAAATAGCTTTTATAAGAAGTACATCTCCAAAATTCTCCTTACCTTCAATGATTTTCAGCTTGTCTCTGGGGATATTATGAATATTATCAATTTCACTGGGGCCTATTTTGATGTTTAGAGTACCTGGAAATGGGCTGAAATTGAGTTTATCTTTAAATTGTGTTTTGTATACGGGTAAAGACATGAAATAAGCTCCTTTTCCATGTCCGGACGTTATAATTCCTTTGATTTCCATATGGATCACTTTATTTTAGTTAAATTCATTATAAATTATTATTTTCTGACATAGGCTTTGCTTTAAAATTAAATATTTTTAATTTAAATCATTTTTCATGGCTTCAGTAGCTAATATATGGGCTTGCCTTAGAGGTTCTGGCATTTTAAATACTGATGTTTTTTGTACAATCCTAATTGCAGTATTCAGGGAGATTTTATGTCCAGTACTGATGCATTTATGTCTGTTACATGCTCCAACTGGCTTATTTTTGATTTTTATGATTTTAAATGAATTACCAAAGGATTTGTAATTCCCGCCAATTAACCTTTTTGCAACACCAAGCGTCGGTACATCCATGAGAAAGCCTACATGGGAGGCAAGTCCAAATCCTCTTGGATGCATGATACCATGCCCATTTACCATTAAAATATCAAAACTATTTTCAAGCTTTTTTAAGACAGAAATTACAGCATCAGCTTCTCTAAAACCCAGAAATTGAGGAATATAAGGAAATAAGAGCTCTACTTTTAAGATCTTTTCCTCTAAAACATGAAGAGAATTAAAATCCATAACCACAGCGGCAGCAATAGCATAACTATCCCTTGAAAAAGATATGTCAGCTCCAGCTACTTTTTTAACTTCCTTAAAGCTATCTTCTTCTAATATATGCTTTGAAAGATTATTCTGTATGTTTGCAAGCCGCCGAAAAATCCCACAAAATCTTTGATTTTGTGATTGTAAACATTGCGTGTTGTTGACTTTGATTTTTCGGGCATCAAAAATTCTTCGAATTTTTGAATGATACTGGGTTAAATTACAGGAACACATAACAGCTCAGGTTTAATCTTCAAGTACACATGTTATTGTACAAAATACAGGTCCTCTAACATCAATAGATTTATTTTTACTGGTTATGTAACTTAATGCCACTTCATCCAGCCTTAAATTTATATCTGAAATGGATCTTGATATTGGAACTCTAATTGTAACTTCTTCTTTACTGCTTACAACCATCTCTTCAATTTTATAAGCAGCATATGCAGAAATTCCGCCCATATAACTGATTTCAGTTGATATTCCTTTGTTTAAAGCTTCTAAAGCTTTTTCATCTTCAATATCTTTTATTGGAACTCCAATTATATCGCCGTTATTTATGTAAATCTGGTTCCATGCAGCAGGTCCTAAAAGCTTTGTACCTTTTTCAGGTTCTACTGCTTTAACATGGATGTTCTTACCTAAAAATTCCCCATTAAAGACTGTAAATTCACATGGAGATGGAACATCGCTGTTTTCTTTAAATGTAGTAATTATTTTATCCATTAGTTCTCTACCCTCGTCTGTTGCAGGATAGTAATTAATTCTAAGCATTGAAGCAATTTCTCTGTCTGAAAGCTTCCATTTTCCATATGTTTGGGGATAAACCATTGCCCTTATGTCTTCCTGATTGTAAAGGAGCATGGCTATTCTTTCGGCTCCAACACCGAGATTCAGAACTTCTTTTTCAATACCATACTTAGCAAGTGCAATTGGAGAGTACAATCCGAATGTGGCCACTTCAACCCAATCATTGAGCTTGGGATGATATCCATATACCTCTGTTTGTGTTCCTAGGGTATAATATTTTGATTTTTTCTCATCAGGGGTAAATTTGAACTTTTCAAATCCAAAATACTCAAGGAGACTTTCAGATATTGCTTTACCATAATCCAGTGAAATTTCATCATCAACAACAACACATGAAGCTGAATGATAGGTCATAAGGTGACTTGCATCTTCTTTCTGCTCTCTTCTAAAACATCTGTCAATTGAGAAGAGTTTAATCGGTAACTGGTGCTTATTATGAATATTTTGGAGAGTGATGAACCATCCAGAGGTCATGTGGGATCTGAGGGTTGTTTTTGATGGAATTGGCCTTAATTCATGGATTTCAGGAAAGACTTTCTGCAGAATACGAAGACCCAAATCATCTTCAACCTCCAGAGAGGCTGAAACATCATGGACGAGGTCATCTCCACTCACATCGCCCTTTTTATATCCTCTAAAAACCTCTTTAAGTCCATTTACCTTTTCTTCATTTAATGAAACTCCAAGCTTTTCAATAAGTTCAATTTTATCCATTCCAATTCCTATATCCGGTCTTGGAAGTCCGGAAAGGTAAAAACATCTATCTAGGACTGCCGGAGCCTCAGGACCGAATTGCTTGTATATATGCTCTTCTTCAATAAAAACAGGGTTTACAGCTTCACTAAAACCCAGATTTAAATAAGCATTTCTTAAACTGGAAATGGTGTCATAGAGCATGTGGGTTTTACTGGTATTAAGATGTATCCGAGGATATTCATCATCATGATGGGGTTTACTGATTGTTTGGGAGGTCATCATCCACGCTTTTTCAAAATCTTTCTTTGCCAGCTTTATTATCTTCTTTTTATCCAACTAATGCCTCCTGTATATATTTAAATCATCATTAATTCTTTGTTAACTTGAAATTTGATTTCTCTAAATTTTATGTTGATATTAAGAATTTTGAACTGATCCTTTTTATATTTAGTTATAGTGCTAATCAAATCAAATTTAAATAAGATTTAAACCTAAATTTTATTATGGAAAGAGAAATTTATGAATGTGATGTTTTAATTATAGGTTCTGGTGGAGCAGGATGTAGAGCTGCTATAGAAGCTTCAAAACATGATTTAGATATTATAATAGTTTCAAAAGGATTGTCATTTAAATCAGGATGTACTACGCTTGCAGAGGGAGGATATAACGCCGCTTTTGCAACTGTTGATTGTGCAGACACTCCTGAAGCTCATTTTGAAGACACACTTAAAGGTGGGGCTTATTTAAATGACTCTAAACTGGTTAGAATTCTTGTTGAAGAATCACCCCAGAGACTCATTGAGCTTGAAAAATTTGGGGCGCTTTTCGACAGACAGGAATCTGGAGAAATTAACCAGCGCCCTTTTGGAGGACAGAGATTCAGGCGGACATGTTTCCAGGGGGATAGAACTGGTCATGAGATGATGTCAGCCCTCAAAGAGGAAGTTATTAGACGGGATATTAAAACAATGGATGAAATAATGATCACATCCCTTATCATGGGCGAGGATGGCCAAAAAGTTATTGGAGCAACAGGATTATCACTTAAAGACTCAAAATTACTGGTGTTCAAGGCAAAATCGGTGATTCTTGCAAGTGGTGGCGCAGGCTGGCTTTATCCAGTAACTTCAAACACCCTACAAAAAACAGGAGATGGATTTTCAGTTTCTTACGATGTGGGTGTAGATTTACTTGACATGGAGCAGGTTCAATTTCATCCAACAGGGATGATTTTCCCTGAATCAAGAAAAGGAGTTCTTGTAACAGAAGCTGTGCGAGGAGAAGGTGGAAGGCTTATTAACGCTAAAGGCGAAAGATTCATGAAAAACTATGACTCCAGAGGAGAGCTCGCAACAAGAGATGTTGTAGCAAGAGCTATTTATAATGAAATACGAGAAGGAAAAGGAACTCCAAGAGGGGGAGTTTATCTTGATGTTACTCATCTTCCAGATGAATTGATTGAAGAAAAACTGGAAACAATGCTCCTACAATTCCTTGATGTGGATGTGGACATTAGAAAAGAACCTATGGAAGTTGCACCAACAGCACATCATTTTATGGGTGGTATAAGGATAAATGAACGCGGCGAAAGCACAGTAAAGAATTTATTAGCTGCGGGTGAGGTAACTGGCGGTGTACATGGCGCAAATAGGCTTGGAGGAAATGCACTTGCAGATACCCAGGTTTTTGGAAAAAGAGCCGGCGAATCAGCAGCTAAGAATGCTTTGGAAGGGGAAATAGAATCAAATGAAGCATTTATAGATGCAGAAGAAAGGCGAATTATGGGATTCTTTAAAAATGGAAGTGTTTATCCATTTGAGATTAAAAAAGAGCTTGAGGAAGTAATGTGGAAAAATGTGGCCATAATAAGGAATGAAGAAGGCCTAAAAGCTGCATTAAAGCGAATAGTTGAACTTAAAGGAATGTTAAAGGATATGAGAGTGCCTGATATTTCAAGTTACAATAATGATCTTCTTGACGCGCTTGAAATAACAAAGATGCTGGAAATAGCAGAGATTGTAACAAAATCAGCACTTTTACGCGAAGAAAGCAGAGGAGCTCATTACAGAGAGGATTTCACTGAAACAAAGGATGAATGGAAAAAGAGCATTGTTTTTAATAAAAATAAGGATATAAAATTCATTAAAAGGTAAAATTCCTTATTTTCATATTATTTTGATTGATTTATTTGTTTTTTAAATTTTTAAGAGGATTAAATCCATGAAATACATTGCCTTACTTCGAGGAATCAATATCGGCAGTAAGAATAGAATAAAAATGGCCGATTTAAGAACTATTTTTGAATCAATGGGATATGAAAACGTTAAAACATATCTTCAAAGTGGCAATGTGATTTTCGATGCTGATTCTGATAATGAGACAAAAATTGCAGACAGAATAGAAAAAAAGATAAATAAAACCTTTGGATTCTCTGTAAATATAATTATAAGGACAGAAAGTGAGCTTAAAGATATTGTTAATAATAATCCATTTATTGAAGAAAACAGAACTGAAATTGATAAGTTTCATGTGACATTTTTAAAAGAAAAGCCTGATAAAGAAACTGTTTTGAATTTAGACCTAAATAATAATGAAAATGAAAAATTTGAGGTCATTGGTAGAGAAGTATATCTTCATTTGCCAAATGGATATTCCAGAACTAAATTGACAAATAACACATTTGAGAAAAAGTTAAAAACCATAGCAACAACCAGAAACTGGAAAACTGCAACCAAATTGCTGGAATTATCTAAAAAGTAATAAATAGCCCTAAAATGGAAAATTAGGATGAATCTGTTAAATAGATAAAAATCAAAGATTTTAAGATAAGTATGCCCTGACCGGGACTTGAACCCGGGTAATAGGATCCGCAATCCTACGTGATATCCGCTACACTACCAGGGCATAAAATCAAACTGGTTAATTAGTAACGTAGTTTCATATTCAGTATACTCTAATTATTTTTTATCTATTTAAGTTTTTTCAAACGAATTAATTCTAATCTTTGAGATATAGTGTTTTATTTCTATTATGAACATTTTCAGACATTAGAATTTAAAATAAATCAATATGAATTTTAATTTATCAGATATTTTATTCTTTTTGCTCTTTTTTAGCTAAAAAATCTCTATACTTGAATACCTTTTCAGGGCATGATAATTCGCACCTTAAACATGCCATGCCACTGCATAAATCAGTTCTAACTTTAGTTTCTCCATTTTCAATGGTTAGCGCATTTTCAGGGCAATTTTCCACACATTTTAAGCAATTAATACATCTTTCAAAGCCTGTAGTTAAAATAGATCCTATTTCAACGATTTTTAAACCATATTTACCTAATTCTGGTATATCTTTTTCAAAAATTCGATGTATATTCGGATCAGAAACCTTTGGGGGAATTTTCTGGAAACCATACCTGGCAAGCCAGTCATTGTACATCCAAAATGGCATCCCCTGCTGGGAAACGGATAGTTCCAGTGAGTATATTTTTTCAAAAGTTCTGGATGTGGCAAGCGTTATGTGTTTACCACGCATTTCATCTGCTATTTTCTGTAAATCATCCAGAAGAGCAGGATTCAGAACAATATCTCTGGCCATTGCCAGTGAAGTATTCCCTATCTGGTAAATTTCTTTTGATGAAGGAGGAATCTGTCCCACATTCAGCGATTTATTGGGATCTACATAAAAACCTGAAGCACCGGCCATATATGTGGAATCAATCTCATCCAGGAAAATATCAGCTTCTTCTGCTAAAGTTAAATGCGCAGCTCTAAAGGCACCAAGAGCTTTACCAATATTTTCGATATCCTCTTCTGTAAGATAAATATCTTCCTGTAAATGAATTCTATGATCTTTACTTTTTATTTTAGGGAGAGAAATAAGCCCTGTACGTAACCCCAGGCTGTAAGCAGCAATAACTCCTGTTCCTGTAATACCTATAGCTTTTTTATTTATATTTCCACTTTGAATAACTTTTCCGCTTGAAGGATCAACCACATCTCCATCCCTTGCTATTAAATTTTCATCCAGAATACGAATTTTCCATCCATTATCTGTAAGTTCTAAATCACAAATTGTTCCAGGAGAGGCTAATCTTCCTTTTTCTATCATCTGCCCTTCTATTGCAGGCCCTGCTGCTGCAGAACAGGAATATACTTCTCCATCTATTACCAAGCCTATTTCAGCATTTGTTCCAAAATCAGAAACCAGATATATGCCTTTTTTTTCTAAAACTCCAGATTTAATTAGCATGGCAAGAGCATCAGCGCCAATTTCATGTTTAATAGCCGGAGGAATATAAATCTCTGCTTTTTTAGATATTTCAAGTCCTATTTCCTCAGATGAGGTGACTGTTGCGTTACGTGGGGGTTGAGTTATTTCCAGCCTTTCAAGAGCATGTTCTCCCCAGTAAGCCAGATCTCTGATTTCAACGTTATGAAAAAGTGAAATTTGTATTGGGTTACCGCATACTGCTGTCCTTTCAACATTTCTAAGGTCAATATTTAAATTTTTAATTACATCATTTATAGCCTCAATTAAAAGATAATGTGCTGTTTCTCTTCCTACTGTTATTGCAAAATGGAGATGGTCTACCACATTAGCACCGGGTAACGGATGTCTGAGAGTAATTGCAGTCGATATTACCTCTGAAATTCCAAGATCTAATGCCTGTGCTCTAATACCGCTGGTTCCAATATCTATGGCAATTGCGTAACGGTCGCTCATTAAATTTTCCTCGATATTAACCGATTTCAAATATTTAATCGTATTCTGGAACGAATTCTCCAACAATCTCAGAATATTCTTTTCTAATTTCTTTCCATGTTTTTTTGTCTTTTATTATACTATCTGCTAATTTAGGGGTATGGTAGGCCTCTACACCATACACGCTCATTGGGAATGATTCAACGAAATCCCTTCTAACAGAGCCTCCGCCACATCCGATTGCAGGAACTTCAAGACCATTTTCTTGCATTTCTTCTACTATTTTTGGGAAAGCAGTCATGGTAGTAGTCATTAAAGCAGTTCCAGTCATGAATATTGGTTTATATTCTTTTACAGCATCTATTACTTCTTCATTAGGTACATCTCTGCCTAAATCTATTGCCTCAAATCCGCCTGCTCTTAAAAACATCACAACCAGGTTTTTACCTATATCATGCGGATCTCCTTCTGCTACAAAGGATACTACAGTTCCTTTAGTCTCACTTTTATGTCCGAGAACTTTTTCACTTTCTTTTAGACCTTCCATCATTGCATCTCCAGATAACATTAGATCTGGTAAAAAGAAGAATCCTTTTGTATAAAGAGCATTTACCGCATCCATTCCTTTCATTAATCCGTCGTTAATAACATCCATTGGAGATAAGCCGTCTTCTAATCCTTCTTTAACACTATTAAGCGCTTCATCTATATCTCCATGGAGCACACCCATGGCAATGGATCTATAGGGTTCCTCTTTAGGAAGAATTGCCTGCACATCCGGGTCCTTTTCGGGGGTTATTGCTGGCCCTTCAAGCTCAACATTATATCTAACTGCCACAAAGTCCTGATCCATTTTTGATTCTAATTCTTCAATATTATTCATATTCACACCTCAAGTTCATAATTTTTAGGGTTGAATTCGGGTACTTTTCTTGAATATGCTCTTATACATTCATCAATAAATTGATCAGAGTCCATAGGCAAGTTTTCAATTGTTTTAAGCGAGCTGTCAAGGGATTCCCTTTCAAATCGAGTAAGATATAGTTTATTTGCATCAACTGCTTCATTTATTATTTTTCCAACTTCAAGTGCAGCTTCCCTTGCCCTCAGATATGGATCTTTACCATATTTCACTATGGCTTCACCTATTCTGTGTGCATTGTCGTAAGCAAGTATTAATGCCTGGGGGTCTCTATATTTGTCTGTAAGAGTATAGAGATCTCTTAAGACTTCTTCCTGTCCAGTCTGAAGAGCAGTATTCATAAGCGCTGATTCAAAGCCTGTAGCTTGCAGCCATACTTCGGGTGTAGTACCTCCCATTTCCTGTCGGTGATAGACTGACTCATTACTCCAGACATCTGTAACTGCACATGTAAGATTACCCATAAGATCAGAATGGGCACAAACAGCGTTTTTACCTTCCATAGCTATTGGGACTCCACTTATTGCCTTAATAATTGGATTTTCATATCCGCAGTCCTTTAATGGGCCAAGTGCACCACACTCAACTGCCACCAGGCTTCTTGCTGCCCCCATCCCCCTTGCTAATGCTGCCATTGTATGGGAAACATCTTTGTCCAGTAATCCACCGGCCATGAACATCGCTGTATTGGCCTGAGCACAATCCGTATCTCCTCCAGGTCTGCAATCGTATTTTTTGCATATATTCACTATTCTATTCCACATATATTCCATATCGATGCTTCCAAGAACTCCTATTCCGAAAAGTATAGCTCTGGGATCTCCTCTTGATATTCCATAATCTGATAATGCTTTTCCTCCCATTGATTCTATGCAAAGATCAGATGCACCATTTGCAGCACATGCTTCCATTGTTTCTTCAATATTATTGTCGTAATCAGAACCTCTAAGCCCCGGACCTCTTTCCTCTATCCTTATATCTGCTGGAGTTTGTCTGAGAGAAACTCTAATGCCGTATTCATCATAGTATTTCTCTAAAACTTCAACTTGAGCTTTTGTAGTCTCTGCTGCCCATTCAGGGTTATTGGTTTGTTGAGAGACATGTTCTTGTTCAAGCATGAATGCAGGTAATCCTATAGCTACAGCTCTTTCGCATGCGCTTTGTGCTATGTTTCTACATTCTGCTATCATTCTTTCTTCTGATGTTTCGGAGCCTTCTACTGGAGCTACTTTAACTTCTGGTACTACATAACCTGCACCTAACTGTATATTCCATCTTTGACTTACTGGGAATTTAGAACGGCCGAAAACCATTTCTTCTCCTTTTTTATATACCATTTTTGTAAATCTTCTCACGTGATTCACCACTAAATATTTCATTGTATTACAATTAAAATTAATAGTATTATTAAGTTGTTCAAATCCTTTAAATTTTTGGTATATGAGTTAATTAAAAATTGTAATTATGGTTAGAAAATGGAAATAATAGTCGAAAAAGCAATAAATTTAATAAAAGGGCTTAAGGGTGTAGTGGGTATACGGGAACTCTCCAATGAAGATAGAGATGCACTAATTGAATTTGAATTCAACAGAAAAAGAGACATAATTCCTGTGGTTAATACTGGACTGGAGGAGTGTTTAAAAAGGGAATTTTTACTACTTTTAATTAAAACTCCCGATTTTCGATGCGCGCCTAATCCAACTGTATTTTTAAAAACTGATAAAGGTAGAATACTGGGACAGGAATTGATATCTCCAGAAGAAAAGGAAAAATATCAGTGTAGAGATGATGTATATTTCCTTAGTAATGATTTTGTAATGTTTAAGATTGATAAGAACGCAACAAGGACTGTAGGTGAAAAACAGTTGTTTATTTTACCTTCAATCTCCTTCCCAGAGTTAGATGTAATTAAAGAGATTGAAAACGTAATATCTTGCAGTCCATCAACAGCAGGTGATTATTATTTGAAAAATAAATATGATTATCCTGATGATCCGAACCTTGCCAGTATACTGGTGGGATTTTCTAAAAAATAAATTGGGAAATTATTTTTAAATTTTTATCTGATGACATTGATGATTGATTTCCTGTTAAATGCCATGAAATTCGTTTCTTGCTTCGACCATGGCTTTAATATTTGCCAGTGGAGATCGAGGAGCTAAACCACAACTTGGAGCTAAAATATCTACTCCTGCTTCCAGAACACTCTTTACTTCATCTTTTACGTCTTGAGGTGAACCCATGAAAAGTGTCTGGTTTGTTGAAATATTTCCAACAAGTTTAGGAGTCTTATCTCCTCCCCCCATGCTCATAGTTCTTCCACCAACTCTTATTGTTTTTCCTCTGCCTTTAATCTCTTCTTTAGCCATTGAAATGTCTACCTTTTCTTCCACGCTGAGCCCGTCAAAACCAGTAGTGGACATATCCCTGATTATTGGTTCAGTGGATCCACATATGTGAAGAACTTTGCTCGTTGTTATTTCCATTGATAAATCCTCTAACCTCGGTTTAACCATTTTTTTGAACTGTAATGGGTCAATTAGGTCAGGAGCAGATGTTGGATCTGCAACGCACACTACATCAGGTTCTTTTTCACAAATTGCATTTGCATACTGGATTGATGCTTCAAGAACTTCATCCAGAGCAGATTCAACCTCATTAGGTCTACTTCTCATGTATCTTACAAGGTTTTCAATTCCCAGCAACTGTCCGGCAAGGGTTAGTGGTCCGGTCATACCCACGATGATTGGAAGATCATCTCCATATTTTTCTTTTAATTTCTTAATAGCTTCTAGAATGACCTGAATTCGCCCTCTCTCCAGAAAATCTTCAGGTACATTGATATCGCTGCTACTATCAAATGGACTCTTGGTAATTTGAGGAGTTCTATCTTCACCACCAATATCTACTCGGCATCCCATTGCGTCTGCCTCAACAGTGAGATCAAAGGGTATTCTTGCACATTCCAGCCCTGCAAGTTCATATAATGAGCTTCCAAGGGCAGCCATTTTATCTGCATCTGTATGGGCATCTGGCCAGAAAGCCCCTGTATTTTCCATTGCTTCAACTATCCCTACCTGTGTAACACTGATTACGGGAGTTATTTCCACATCTTCTCCAGAAAGCGAGTTAACTAAATTTTCTTTCAAATTCATAATAATCACTATATTTTTATGATAATTAAATTTAGGATTTTAAATTGTTTATATTTTTTGGAAAACTAGATAGAATACAATATTAGGACTGGAACAAAAAATTCTTTTTTATAGGCATTTAATAGATGTATTATATAAAATAATATATTTGTAAAGCCGTAAAGACCAGACCAAGCATTGCACCCATTATTACCTGGGAAACTGTATGTTTATTTAAGTATAATCTACTCCACATCACCAGAGGGATTATTAAGCTAAAAATAACTCCAAAAGGACCATAAACATAAATTAAAGCTATTGAAGGTCCTGCCACTCCCAGTGCATGTATGCTGATTTTCCAGTATAAATTTATAAAAAATAAAATCAAGGTGTTTGAGAAGTAACAGAACATTAAAATAGTTGTTATTGCAGGCGCATTTAGGGCGTACAAAATAACAGTACCTAAAACGTATGATAGAATTACCAAAATGAGGGGATAATTTCGCTCAGTTCTTTCGGGTATATCCACATCCACCTCTTCTCCTTTGCTTCTGATTTTAAGATAGAGCATTACAAGCAGAATCGGCAAAATACCTGCAAATATAACACATACAGCGGTTATTATTATAAAATCATGTAGATTTAGAAAAAAATAGTTTATTAAGGCAAATACAGGTAGGGATATTATTGGAGCGTATGCAATATTTGAAATAAACTTTGCAAACCGCCTTTTATAATCATCTGAAATTAATGAGCCGCTAACCATACAATTACCTTATTTTTCATGAGATTTTTTAGAATAAGTTTCTATTTATAGGTTAATGGGTATATAAACTTGATTATTTATATTTCTATTGTATCAGTTAATATGGGCCTATTTTATTATTTAACTTAAATCAACAGGAAACTACCCGGAATAAGGCTTGTTGCAAGCATAACCATGTTTATTTCTCGATGTTCAATCCATGTTCTTGATTTTCTGTTTTTATCATTTATCCAGAATTCTTCAATTTGTTTTGCCAGAGGCATGTAATCCACTAGTTTTTCTACGCTTTTGAGTAGCACTTCGTTTTTATTAAACAAATCTGGGTTCTGGTTGATCCATTCAAGTAATTTTTCCATGCCTTCTAAACCAATAGATATGCCTAATTCTCGGAAGGCCAGTCTATAATCAGCCGAAATGTCGAAGGGATCGTTTTTTGTCAAGAAGTCAATACCCAGAATGGCTGAAGCCAGAACAGTTTCTAAAAGATCACCATACTCCAATTCGCCCCTTAGCATCAGCTGAGCAATTCTTGAGGCATCCCAAAGCAGACCTCCAATGCCCAGAGGGTCATTTGTTGCAAGAGACTGTCCTGATAAGAGTATAGCCATATCAGCAATTTCTTTACTGAGTCCTGGGGTTGATGATTTCCCAAAATCCCTTGAAGTTTCCTGTAGCTCACTGTAAGTTACAAAACCATCTAAAGGATCATGCTGGCCCATAGAACGTACCAGGGGATAAGTAAGGTCAATACTCATTTTCCAGTACATTATTTTTCCTTTTCCAGCAGGATACACGAATCCTGTATGGGCTGCTTCTGCAAGTTCTAATGCCCAATCGTTAAAAGTTAGATCTCCAGTTATTTCACTCGCTCGATTAAGTGCATGCATCCATTTAGTTAAATAATGGTAATATTGCCCGTCCTGTTCCCATTCTAAACGTTCATCAAAGGGTTCATATGGTTTACGTTCGTTTTGTTCTTTTCCTATTCGCAAGCCTCCTCTGGTTGGATGTAATGCCCCTTCATCTTCTCCAAGGCCGCTAATCCACCCCTTCCGAGGATCATCGTCACGATGTTTTCCAAGAGTATGATGCACTTGCCCAATCAGACGCAGAGCCAGATCAATATAGAATTTATCACTGGTTTGTTTGAAAAGTTCGAGATAATTACAAACTGCAAAGGCATCTGTCCATAAATATCTTTTTGGTTTTTTATTTACTGGTTCAAGTCCTGTAATTCCAGCAAACTTGAGCATAATTCCTTTTGCAAGCTCCAAATTTGGATTTGATTTCATACTTTCACCATAATTACTTTTCAATTAATATGTATTACTTATATCAATTATAATTTACTGGTTTAAAAATCAGGCCTTTTATAAAGGACCCTAAAATTGAATTTAAGCTGAATTAGAGTTAAGAAATGATCTATATTAAATTGTAATGGGAAAAATCATTAAAAAACTTAGTGGTTAATTAAAAAAATAAACTTACTGCCAGATATATAATTTAAAAGTGTAATTGCCATAATTTCTGACCCCAATAACAAGATTATCTGCATTTTCCATATCTGCGTTTGAAGCAATGGTTTTACCATTTAGCTGGCTTATTTCGGTTAAATTATACTTCATATTTCCAAGGGTTTTATTCAGGTAAAAATCAGCAACTGATTCTGGACTTTCATTGTTCAATATAAGAAGATCAGTGATTTTTTGGAGAACTGTGAACTTTTCATCCTCTATTTTATAATTGGCCATTATTTCCAGTGTATCCTGGGCATGGTTACTGATCCTTATTTCATCAGAAGAAAAATGAATATTTATACTGCCAGAATTGGCTACTGTAGTAAGAAGGATAAATAGGGGTATTAAAGCCAGTGCTGCATCGATACTGAAAATTGCCCCCTTACTGTTCATATTATTATTTATTGCACAATTATTATTTAAATGTTTTCCTAATTCGGGTGTTTATGGGCTTATTTATTATTGATAGCCCTCACTACCTTATCTTTTTTATTTATAGCATTAATTGCAGCTTTTTCAACTTTACGGCGCATTAAATCGAAGTCTTCTGGTGTTGTATCACCAACTATCTTTTTAATTTTGGTATAGGCAGCCTCTCTAAATAGAGGTTTGATCTCTTCTTCAACACCATCTTTTAAAAGTTTAGCTTTTCCACTGTCATCTACATAACCGATTTCAGATATAGCTACATCTGCACTGGATATTGCTTTTTTAACATCTTCACCAACTTCTTCAGGGGCTATTATCATCAAAGAATCCACTGAAACTCCAAGAGGGTCTATATCCAATTCTTCAAGCATCTGGAGCACTTTTGGATTGATCATTTCCATTATTTTTTCATGGTAAAAGGTTAATCCAAGCCCTGTTGTATCTGAAATTTCATGAGCATCTCCACGAAGCCCTCCATTGGTTACATCGGTCATTGCATGTACTTTGGGAAGTAATCCTGCGTTAAAAATAGCTTCTGAAGCTTTTATAAAGCTGATATCCATTGTTTCTTTCACAACATCAAACATTCCATGATATATTGCAGTTGTGGTTATAGTTCCTCCTCCAGAACCCTCAGTTAACAGGATAACATCTCCAACTTCAGCTCTTTTCCTTGCAGTCGGCGGATATTCAGATATGCCAATTGCACCCACTGCGCTAACCAGTCTGTCACCTAAAACCATATCTCCGCCAACTCGAAGGGTGCTACCCGCCACAAGGGGCACATTTACAAGTTCAGAGACTGCACAGACCCCTGCAGTAAAATCAAACAGTTTTCCAACGTCACCGTCATCGGCAAGGTGAAGATCGCTAATTACAGCAACAGGGTCTGCACCCATGACGCACACATCTCTTAAAGCGGCTCTTGCCACATGAAAACCGCCTAAAAATGGATATTCACTTAAGCGAGAGTGTATTCCATCAACAGCAGTTGTCACATAAATATCATTTGATCCAACGCTTTTTTTAACCACTCCGCCGTCATCCTGGGCTTCTGGAGTAATAAATGCCTTTGTGTGGGCGCTGGAAACTATGTCGGCAATCTTTCTGTGAACAAAGAAATCCCCTGCTCCTCGCGAACCAACACCAATCTGGCCCATAGCAACATCAGCCTTAGGATATTCAATCAATTCCCTTAAAAATTCATCAGGATGAAATTCGATTTCCATGGTGTGTTTTACCTCTTCAATCACTGCAGAGGCCATTTTAAATGCTTGTTCAGGATCTATATCTTTGTATTCAAGTATTTTATCTTTTAAACTGTTTAAAACGGTTATTTCATCGTCCTGCTTTAGTGCATGTCTTACAAAGCCTTCTATGTCCATTGATTCACCTTCATAGTTGTCTATTTTGTTAAAAGAATTAATATTATTTCATGAAGTTATTGAAGTATTATGACCTATATCTCTTTAACGAAGTTTCTCAGGATATTGAGACCAATTTCGCCGCTTTTTTCTGGATGGAACTGGGTTGCAAAGACATTATCCTTGCATACAGCCGCCGTAATATCAGTTCCATAATCGGTGGTTGCAGCTATTATGTTTTCATTTTCTGGTTTTACATAATAAGAATGAACAAAATATACGTAATCATTACCAATATTATTGAGTATAGGGCATTCATTTGCAATTTTTAAATTATTCCAGCCAATATGGGGTATTTTAACCCCTTCGGGAAGACGTAAAACATCTCCTTTAAATACATCAAGTCCTTCTATGTATTTATCTTCCTGACTTTTAGTAAATAAAAGTTGTAATCCAAGACAAACCCCTAAAAATGGCTTTCCAGTATTTATATAATCGTGGATTAACTCTTTATAATCTTCAAGATGTTTCATGGCTCTTCCGAAAGCTCCCACACCAGGTAAGACAAGTGCATCGGCTTTTTCTATTTTATATGGATCTCTGGTTATTGTTGCATCTGCACCGACTTTTAAAAAGCCATTTCTAATGCTTTTTAGGTTTCCTGTCCCATAATCTATTATTGCTATCATTGATTTTCACACTGAATTAAGCTGTTTTGGATCTATCTTTAGAAGCCCTTGTATAAATATCGTTCAAACGTTTTGTATCATCCAGATGTGGTGTTGATACCTCATGTAAGATAGTATTTTCCATGGCAACGATAGAATGAGGCACTTCTGGCTCAATTCGGATAGTGTCATTTTTTCCAAAGTATTCTTTCCTATCGTCGAATTTTATGTAACCTTTACCACTTACGATGTACATAGTTTCATCTTTTTCTTCATGAAGATGGAAAGAGGTACTGAATCCTTCTTTAAGGAATAATTCCTTGGTCATGTATTGTTCAGTGTAAATCAGAACTTTTTCATATCCCCATGGCTTATCTATTCTATTTCTGTATTCTTTTCTAATTTCTTCCAGTTCTTTGGAAGTATCTATGGCCATCCAGAAAAGTCCATCTTCTTTGTAGTAACCAAGCTGATTTTCATTGGCTAACATTGGGAATACAGTCTTTTCAATGTCTCCGACATCAAAATTACCGAAGTTAATTTCTCCATTTGAAAAATAAACTCCTCCATTTATATAATAATCGAGAAGAGGCTTTTCTTTAAATGAAACCAATTTATCTCCACTTATTTCAACGATTCCATAGGGAGACATCATTTTAGTTATAAAGATTGAAAAAGGATAATCAGACTTTTCACCCTGCATAATCATTTTTTTAATGTTTAAGTCAGCTACTACATCCCCGTTTCGTATAACACATTGTTCATTATCCTTTATTTGTTCCATACCTAATTTAATGGCATTTAATGTACCGAGAGGTTCTTTTTCTATAACATATTCAATTTTCATGCCATTATATTCATTTCCATACCTTTCTTCTATTTTATCGCTTAAAAAGCCGGTTAAAAGAAGTACACGATCTACTCCTGCATTTTTGAAATCGAATATCTGTTTATCCAGGATGGTATAATTGTCCTGATCTTCTAAAATTGAATAATTATCTTTGATTTCAATCAGAGGTTTGGGAACATTGTCGGTAAGCGGTCTTAACCGTTTTCCGAAGCCCCCACAAAGTATCATTCCTGCAGTGCTGCTCATATTATCACCATGAAAATAATGCATGATTATATTTTTGTTTTTTTAATAGATATTAATTATTATCGTTTATTCATAGTTTGATTAATCCAGTATTTCCTTTAAAACATGACCGAAATCAGATTTTACAATCTTATCGGTGCCCAGAGTTTTAGAATGAGCATCTAATTCTGTTACAACATACCTGTATCCTATTTCTTTTAAGGGTTCTACAAGTCTTGGACCATCTGTTATTGCTAAAGCTTCTACATTTAATTTTTCAATGGGTACAGCATGAGGTACTCCTGCAACAACTAAAAAATCAATCTTTTTTTCCTTTAAAATATCTGCAGCCTTATTTCCTGTTACTGGATATTCATCAAGACCTCCAGTTATAAATTCAATTCTAACTCCCTTATTTTCAAGTTCTTTTTGAATGTTGGCAGCATGCTGTCTAATTCTTGGAAGTCCAGTGTTCTTATCGAGATTTGCAATTATTAATGCCTTATTTTTGGGATTTATTTTATCAAAAGGAATCTTTAAAATGTCTGCAAAAAGATAGGTGGTCTCTTTCTTTGCATTTAATATAATGGCGATTTTTTCTCCATTTTTGATTTTTTCAATGAGCATTTCTGCTATTTCTCTTTTATCATCGCCGTAGGAAGGGGCTATGTATTCTCCTTTTGCCATTCCTCGTGTTTTTTCAATTTTAGTTGCTAATTTAAGCATTTCAGATTGTCTTTCAGTTTCTTCTTCAGGTATGATTCCTTCCTTACTTGCAGCCTCTAAAACAGCAATGGCTCCTTCTGTGTTGTCTCCTTCACTTAAACCACCATGGGATTCCACTGCAAGCACCTTTGCATTTATGTTGGCATTTTGGACGGCTTCTTTAAGGTCTTCACCAATTATCATGCTTGCACAGGTTCCTACAATCCCTACAAGTTCTGGTTTGAACATTGAATCCACTTTCTGGAGCGTTTCTTCTAATTTGACAGATGCTCCAAAAATAAAATCATTTTCAGACATGGCAGTAGTTACAACTCTTACCCCGTCATTTTCAAGGAGTCTTCCTGTTCTAAAACAGCAGCCATGGGGGCCGTGAAGTATAATAACATCAGCGTTAAGGTCTCTTAAAGTATAAAGCGATGCAGCAATTGGACTTGGTCTTGGATGCAAATTTTCACCTCTTAAATGTAAATCTCTAATTATGGTTCTTTTAATAATTTGATATGAATAAATCAGTTATATTATTTAGGAATTGATCCATTTTTTATTTATATTAAACTGAAAAGAGAAAAATTTAAGATATGAGTATTAAAATACAATTTAAGCAATGACCATAATTCATCTAGAAGTTTATATTTAGAATTAATTATTTGTAAGGGGTATAATGAGTAAAAAGAGTTATATATTAATATTTTTAGTTTTAATAACGGCTTTAACAGGGTTTATGGGTTTTAAGGGGTTTTTAAATCAGAATAATGAACAATTTATACAATTTAAATCCTTAAATATTCCAGAAACTACAATATTAGGAAATAATAGTATGGGAACCGTTATTAAAAGCGGGCCTTATGGAAATCCCAATTCAAAATCCAAAATTGCTTTAATAGTGGGAGTACATCCTCTGGAGACAAATTCACACAGAGCTATGGCTGCATCTTTGTATAGTCTTTCTAAATCACTTGATCATTCCTATTATATTTACAGCATTCATGTTACTAAGGACAGATATTCCTATAATGATGGAAGGGTAAATGGTCAATTACTGGCCAAATTTGTAGTTTCTGATATAAAAAAGAATGATTTTGATCTTGCGGTTGATGTTCATTCAAATAGAGGTTATTATAAACAAAATAGATTTATATGTGTACCTGTAGCAGATAATAAGTCAAAAGAAATGGCATTTAGCATTAAAAATAAAATTCCATGGCTTGTTTATTATGTTCCTCCTAAAGAAAAGGGGCCTTCAAGTCCAAATTTCGTTACAGTCCCTTTAATAAATTCAGGAACTCCAGCAGTTGTTTATGAAACCTATATCTATGAATCTTATTATCTAACCATAAAACACGCTGCAGAAATTATTTCAGCCATTGATGAATTGAATTTAGTGGATTAAAATGATAATCAGAAACATAATTCATGGAAACTTCATAGATAGACCAAACAGGTTCACAGTTAAATTCAGTCATGATCAGGGAATAGATATGGCTCATTTAAGGGATCCGGGAAGGCTTAAAGAGCTTTTAAAACATGATGCAGAATTACTTTTAAGACCAGCCCTAAACAGCAAGAATAGAAAGACTAAATTTGATGTTATAGCTGTCATGAAGGATGATTTATGGGTTCTAATTAATTCGGGATTTCATAGCGATATCGCTGCTGATTTAATTGATTTTCAGTTGATAGAAGAATTCAGTGAATATTCTATAGAAAGAAGGGAATACACTTACGGTAAAAGCCGAATTGACTTTCTTCTAACTGATAAAAACGAAAAAAAGATGCTGCTTGAGGTTAAGGGATGCACCCTTGTTGAAGATGGACTGGCCAGATTTCCAGATGCCCCTACTTCAAGGGGTAAAAAACACGTTGAAGAACTTATTATGTCCAAAAAAGAGAGTTATGAAGCAGCAATTCTTTTTCTAATTTTTTGTGAAGATTCAAGATGTTTTTCTCCCCATTTTAATATGGATCCAGATTTTTCAAATGCCCTGAAGGATGCTCATAAAAAAGGAGTTAATATAATTGCATATTCGTTTAAAAATATTTATAAAAATGGGACTTTGGAAATAAAACCCTTTAAAAGAATTGAAATAAGATTATTTGATCCTATTTAGGTTTATTTGAGCCCATACGCTCTTTTTCTAACATTTCAAACTCTTCAGGTTTTCCAATTCCAAGCAGTATGTTCCCTGGCTTAATAACGTAATCCCTTGAGGGATCTATGGTTAAATTTCCACTATCACCAATACCAACCAGTATGATGCCTGTTCGTTCGTGCACATCAGCTTCAAGAACGGTTTTACCTGCAAAATAACTGTCTTCTGTTACTATTACTTCTTTCATTTCTCGACTTTTGTGTTCTGCCAGAACTTCCTGAACAAACATTGCCTCGTATCCATCATCAATACTCTTGTACATGAGCCTTCCAGAAATTACAAATGGAGATATAACCTGGGTTGCCCCTGCAAGTTCGAGCTGTTCTATGTTTTCATAGCGCTCTGCTTCTGCAATTATTCTAACATTCTGGTCTATTTTACGAATACTCAGTATACAATGGATACTTTTTGAATCTGAACCCATATCTACTATTAGGGCTTTAGCTCCTTTAACATTGGCCTTTTTAAGATCTTTAATTCTTGTAGGATCACCATGAACAAAATTAACTTCATTTTTCAGAACTTTCTTGCGAACATTTTCATCTTCATCAATTACGAAAATTTCGTTTTCTTTTCCAATTTCTTTAATACACTCCATTGTACTTTCAGTCCAGCCACATATCACCACATGCTCTGTTTTTTTCACATTAATCAACCCCATTAACCTCATTTGCTGTCTTTGCACTATGAATTCAACTATTGACTCAATTGCAATTGCAAAGCTACCTATTCCTAAAACTATCAATGAAATGGCGAAAAACATTCCAAGACTGGTTTCAGGACTGTAATCACCATATCCTACTGTTCCAATAGTAACGAATGTCCAGTAAAGTGATACAATCCATGGTTGCCCTTCAATTAAATGAAATCCAATAGTTCCATAAGCAATAACTCCAAAAATTAAGATAAAAATACGTGTCATTCGTTCCTGGATTAGCTTTGGGAAACGTTCTCTTAATAATCTGAATATTACAAACATAGAAATTACCCTTTAAAATATTTAAAAAAGGAAATGGTTATTTCCTTAAAAATAAAAGCCATATGGCGATAATTGCTGTAATAATAACAATTATAACTATAGCTATCCACCATGAACCCCCATCACCATCACCATCACCATCACCAGCATCATCACCAGCATCATCATCACTCAGCTTTTTAACGGTTTTTTTGGCGCTGCTGAAACTTTTTGAACCACCACGGCTGCCTCCTTTAACTGCGGAAGTTAAGGCATTTAAATGCATAGCAGCTAAATTACTATCCAAAACAGTGTCGGATGGTGAAACCTGATATTCCTGTGCAGAAATACAACTTGGAACTCCGAGAAGTCCAATAACTAAAAAAATCATTATAATTCCTGTTTTAAGCTTCATACTTAACCTCCTAAATTCTCTAATTAAATATTATCCATGATCATAAAAATATTTGCATTTAACCAGTATATTAAAAACCCTAAATCATAGCTTCAAAACATCAAATTGGCTGTAATCACTCTCTACTTTTGTAGAAAAGAATTAAAACTAAATTATAGGAAAATTTTTGATAAAAACTTTAACCGCGAGTTCTAACAACGTATTTTCTTAATTCTTCTGCAAAGAACATAATTGGAATAAAAGTAACTACATAAAGCCATTCATTAATTCCAAGAGCAGTGGTGTTGAATATACTTTGAAGATAAGGTATATAAACAATTGATAGCATAACAGCAACTTCAAATAATATTCCCCTTATGATCCATTTATTTTTAAAAACTCCAATTTTAAATGTAGAGGTTCTGGTGGTCTGGCATCCAATAAGATTCCCAATTTGAGCCATAACTATCCCTACAAACACCATGGTCGTTGCTCTAATGTATAATAGATCTGAAAATGCAAGATTTTGACCTAAGTGCCATCCACTCCCATAAAGTATCCAGAAGTACCCCGACATGACCAGAAATGCTTCAATTAGCCCTAGAAATATATATCCTCTGAAGATAACACCAAAATTCAATAAATGTTCCCTATGAGATCGCGGGGGCCTGTCCATTACATCGGATTCTGATGGGCCAACTCCAAGTGCAAGTGCAGGAACTGTATCTGTTCCAAGGTCAATTGCAAGTATTTGCATAACTGTAATTGGAAGGGGAATTTTAAACAGCACCATTAATACAAATGGAATGATTTCAGCAGTTTCATGGGCGAAAATATAGGTAATGAATTTTCTTATATTTTCATATATGGTTCTTCCTTCCTTAATGGCAGATACGATTGTGGCGAAGTTATCATCAGTTAAAACCATATCAGAAGCTTCTTTTGCAACATCTGTACCTGTTATGCCCATTGCAATTCCTATATCAGCTTTTCTTAGTGCCGGGGCATCATTTACCCCATCACCAGTCATTGCAACGATTTCGTCTTCATCTTCAAGGATTGAGGCAATGCGCATTTTATGTTCGGGGATGGCTCTTGCAAATATTACATTACATTTAGACATGAGTAATTGCCCAACGTCATCGTCAGACATTTCAGTTAATTCTTTACCCTTAATAATCTCACATGGACCGCTAATAATCCCTATCTCTTCAGCTATGGCCCTCGCTGTTAACCCATAGTCTCCGGTTATCATTATAATACGGATCCCGGCTCTGTGGCATTCTTCCACAGCCTCTCGAACTTCAGGACGAGGAGGATCCTGCATTGCCATCATACCAAGGAAAATCATTTCTTTTTCAACAGATTCTGGTTTATAGTCAGTAAAATCATTAGGAAGATTTCTGTAAGCCATTGCAAGTATTCTAAGTCCTTGGCTTGCAAGTTTATCGTGCCTTTTTACCACATTTTCCTTTTCTTCATCAGAAAATACCCTGATTTTCCCATTTTCTGAGATATGGGTGCTCAATGAAATAATTTTTTTAGGAGCGCCCTTTATGTATGCTACCTTCTTATTCTCTTTTTGGTGAATTGAACTCATGGATTTCCTTTCAGAGTCAAAGGGGAGCTCGCTTATTTTAGGAATTTTTTTAAGCTCTTCTTCTAAATCAAACCCACTTTTTAGGGCTGCAACAAGTAAAGAAGCTTCTGTCGGGTCTCCCAGTATCTTCCATTTTTTTCCCTCAATTTTGGGGGGAATTATTTTAGCATCGTTACAGAATGCTGCTGTTCTCATGAGCAATTTAAGCTCTTTCATCTCCTCATACCCTATTTCATTACCTTTATGAAGAAATTTGCCTTTGGGTGTGTATCCAGCTCCAGTTACATCAACTATTTCGTTGGGAATCCATATTTTACGTACTGTCATTTCATTTTTAGTTAAGGTCCCTGTCTTGTCAGTACATATTATGGTTGTAGACCCTAGAGTCTCTACACTGGATAATTTTTTTATAAGGGCATTCTTTGTAACCATTTTTCTTGCTGCTGCAGCGAGAGCAAGAGTCACAGTTGGTAAAAGTCCTTCAGGAACATTGGCAACAGTTAATCCTATGGCAAAAATGAATGCAAGTTCCAGAGGGAAACCAATTAGAAATATATTAACTGCAAAGAGAGTGAAACCCATTAATATTGCTATAAATGCAATTATTTGGGCTAATTTATTTATTTCAACCTGTAAAGGACTTTTAACTTCCTTAACGGCCTGTGTAAGGGCTGCAATTTTACTGAATTCGGTTTTATTTCCAGTTGCAAAGACAAGAGCTTTTCCAGAGCCTGATGCCACGCTGGTACCGGTAAAAATAAGGTTGTGCATTTCTACAAATGTGTGTCCTTCACTGTCCATACCTTCAGAGTTTTTACGTATAGGTCTTGACTCTCCTGTAAGTGTTGAATTATCTACTTTAAGCTGAAATGATTCTATTAATCTTGAATCTGCTGATATATTGTCTCCTTCTTCGAGTACAATAATATCTCCAGGTACAAGTAAAGAGGCGAGTATCTCTTTTTCTTTGCCTTCTCTAATTACCTTAGCAGTTGAAGGAAGGATTTTTTTGAGGGCTTCAGTTGCCTTTTCTGCTTCATATTCTTGCCAAAAACTAAAAACAGCATTGATTATGATTACACCAATAATGGCAAAACCTAATTGGGGAACTCCGGCGATAAAGGCCAAAATACTCGCTGCCCATAATAGAAGGGCTAAAACATTATAAAAATTCTCTAAAAATTTGAAAACCAAGGACTTTTTTTTCACTTCCTCTATTTGATTGGGTCCATATTTTTCAAGCCTTATTTGTGCATCATCTTCGCTTAAACCTTTTTTTGATGAATTAAATTTAGAATAAACATCTTCAGGTGGTAATTTAAATATTGCCACCTCTCCTGGTGAAGATTTCTCCCCCTCCATAATTACACTCGAGTTTAATTATTTTTAATTTCAGGGTTTGATTTTTTAATTTTACACTTGAAATTGACCTCTGGTAATAAAATAATGGATTACATTATTTTTTATAGAGCTTAAGATATAAATAATAAAAGGTATTCTCATGGAATGTGATGTTGTTATAATTGGTGCAGGGCCTGCAGGCCTATTAGCAGCAGCCAGACTGGCAGATCATCTAAAAGTTATAATAATTGATAAGGGAAAAGAAATAGAGGGAAGAAAATGTATTTCTCTTATAAGGGGAACATGTAAGAGATGTTCTCCGTGTAATATCACAGGAGGTCTTGGTGGAGCAGGAGGACTTTCAGATGGCAAACTTAATTTAAGGCCAGATATCGGCGGTGACCTTAAAGAATTCGTAGACAATGATGAAGCATGGGAAATAATAAAAGAAATAGATGAATTCTTTTTAAAGCATGGGGCGCCTGATGAACTATATGCACCTTCTGAAGAGGAGATATCTGAAATATTACGTGAATCAGCGGCATCTGGAATTAAATTCATTCCAATAGTCCAGAGGCACATTGGATCAGATAAAACACCTCACGTTATAAATTCAATAAGAAAAGAAATTGAAAATAAAGGAGCAGATTTCTTACTGGAAACAGAAGTCATTGATATAATTGCAGATGAGGGTGTAAAAGGGGTGCTGGTCAGAGGAAAGGATAAAAATGAATTTGAAATAAAATGTAACTATATTATGGCTGCTCCAGGACGTGTTGGAGCTTACTGGTTGTCAGATCAGCTTAAAAAACTTAAAATTTCCATAAAATACAATCCTGTGGATATTGGAGTCAGGGTCGAAGTTCCACATATAGTTATGGATCCAGTAACCAGCATAAACTGGGATCCAAAGTTCCATATAACAACAAGAACCTATGATGACTTTGTAAGAACATTCTGTACATGTCCTAAGGGTTTTATTGTTGAAGAAGTTTATGAAGGGTTTGTGGGTATAAATGGGCATTCAATGCGTGAGAAATTATCTGAAAATACTAATTTTGCATTTTTAGTTAGGGTAGAGCTTACAAAACCAACTGAAAACACATCTGCCTATGCATTTTCAATTGCAAGCATTGCCAATATCCTTGGAAGTGGAAAACCAATAATCCAAAGACTGGGAGACCTTAGAAGAGGAAGAAGATCCACATGGAATCGTATAGAAAAAAGTAACGTATCTCCGACATTTAAGAATGTAATTCCCGGCGATATTGCAATGGCACTTCCCTACAGGTTGATAATGGACATTGTAGAGGGCCTTGAAGCATTAAATCGAGTTATTCCGGGAGTTGCATCTGATTCAACACTTTTATACGCCCCCGAGATAAAGCTGTACGCCATGAGGGCCGAAATGAATCAAAAACTTGAAACTCCTGTAAAAGGACTTTATGTAGCAGGCGACGGTGCAGGAGTATCCAGGGGCATTGTTGGGGCTGCTGCAACAGGTATAATAGCAGCAAATAGTATTTTAAATAAAATTAAAGAAAATGGTTAAAATAAAGGAAAATTTTTATTAAAAAATATTTATTTTTCAACAGCAACAACAGCAGTTCCATAGGCCAGAATTTCCTGCATCACGTTAGATATCTCATCTGAATCGTAACGAACGCTTATTATTGCATTTGCACCCATCTGCCGCGCATGATCTATCATTCTGTACAGTGCCTCATCTCTTGACTCTTCCATCATTTTAACGTATTCTTTTATTTCTCCACCAACCAGTGAACGTAGTCCTGCACCAATTTGACCTCCAACACCTCTACTTCGGACTGTAAGCCCATAACAGAATCCTTTAGTTTCAACAATTTCGTATCCAGGGATATGATTGGAACTTACAATGATAATGTCTTCTGACACATCATTTATTTCAAAATAAGAGGCATGTTCTGGAATTTCTCTTCTTTTTGCTTCAAGTCTTCTTTCTATTTCTTCATTTGATACCATAAAATCAACTCATTTACAAACCACATTCTAAGTATATTAGTTGATTTAAGTTTTATATTTAGATTATGAGAATTTGGTCATAAGTGGCTCTGTCTAATTAGATCATCAAAAAGTTTATATAGTCCATAGACACACGTTCAAATATACTGACACTATGTTAATTTAAATAATGTCATGTCTAAAATGAATGATGATTGTTTAAAGTAATGTCATTATGTCAGTAAAATTATATTCATGATAACATGAATGACAAAAACCGCGAATGGAGTGATAAAGTGACGAAAGCAGGCAGAAAGGAAATGGAGCGTGAAATACGACGTAAAGATATCATTGATGCTGCAGAAAAGTTATTTTTCTCTAAAGGCTACGAGAATGTAGCAATGATCGACATAGCTAACGAGGCAGAGATGGCAAGAGGCACATTGTATCAGTATTTCAAAAATAAAAACGATATATACGCTGCAATTGCTATACGCGCTGTAAAAATACTCAATGAGATGTTTCAGAAAATAAACCAGAAAGATCTAAGTGGAATAGAGAAAATCAAGTCATTAAGCTCGACTTACTATCAATTCTACAAAAAATATACAGGATATTACAAAGCTTACTACCATTCAGGAACTTTTGACAATAGCTCTCCAAATCTGGAAAAGCTGAAAAATATCAGAAGGAAAAGTTTTAATGTAATCGTAGGAGCTACAAAAGAAGGCATAAATGATGGAACTATCAGGGATGACATTGATCCAGAAGCAACCGCACTGATTATGCTGTTAATATCAAATGATGTAACCAATATCATTCCGGTAACCCGGATGTATATGGAGGACTATGGATTAACGCAGGATGTGCTATTTGAACGAAGCTTGGAACTGGTGGTTCGTTCCATTGAGAAGGTGAGATAGACAGTTTATACAGCCGATAAATGTTGATTAAGGAATTGGGATTAATTAGGTATTGATTAGCGTAAGCTATCTCAATTTTAAAGTATTTAATTTAAAATCAATTATCACAGTAATCGAATGCTATCACAGTCAAATGCGGTCACTAACTCAATACAGGGCTGTTGAAAACCCGTATTAGAATAGTTTAAGCAAATAATATGTATAAAAAATTGGAATGAATAAAGAATGAAATAATGGAGATAAATAAAATGTTAGATGTAGCTTTTAAAGATTTTAAAGCAAAGAAGAGCCGCGCGGCCATGTGTATAGTTGGTGTGATGGCGTGTGTTTTACTCATCGGTGTTGTAAACATCGTTATGTATGAAATGGAATCAGGTCTAAAAGGAGATCTGGGCACCGTTAATGGAAAATTATATTTTGAACAGAATGGAACTGCTTACCCTCCTGTTAGAAGTATCATGAATGAAGATATTGGTAATGAAGTGATGAACCGAAGTGAAGTGGATGCAGAAAAAAGCACAAAGGCATTATTCGCACCATTACAGGGAGATTCAGTTCCAAACGGTGGTAATCCGAGGATGGTAGTTGGTTTAACGCCTGGTAAAGAACGAGCATTTATTGGGAATGTGGAAGTAGATGGAAAAAGTTCTTTAGTTGGAGAGGGCGAAAATGCAGTTATTATGGGATCTGAAGCTGCAAAAGACTTCAACGTGACTTTAGGAGATACTTTTACCGTTAACGACAATGAATTTGAAGTGGTGGGCATCATGGAAAAGGTAGGAAGTGGCTGGCCTTTAACTATTGACAATTCACTAATCATGTCTCTACCCTATGCCCAAAGTATTTCAGATCGACCGGATTTTATTTCAACTGTTATTATAGAGCCAAATGCAGAATATTCAGTGCAGACAGTTGAAAATAATTTGCAGGATGCATATCCAAAGTACGTGACTTATTCTGAAAAAGACGCCCAGAAAACAATAGATGAAAATTTAAAGGGAGTGATGGTGTTTATGAACATGGTAATAGCCATGATCTTTGCTGTTTCCATGGTTCTCATCATGAACGTGATGATGATGTCTGTAAAGGAAAAAACCAAGGAAATCGGTACCATGAGGGCTATTGGAACCAGGAAAAGGTCAATAATGTCCTTAATAATATATGAATCACTGATCCTAAGCAGTATAGGTGGCATTATCGGAATTTTACTTATACCTCCCACTTACAACTTGCTTGGAATGTTTATGGGTGCCACCAGTTTCAACTTCACCATACCAACAACGGTACTGGTACAGGTAGCGTTGATAGTACTGGTTATAGGAACATTTTCTGGATTACTCCCAGCATATCTGGCCAATAGAATCAGCCCGATAGAGGCTTTAAGGTACGAATAATAATTACAAAGAAGGTGTTATAATAATGAAAACTTTAGTTAATGGTATAGAACTCTGGAAAACTTACGATTTAGGCGGTGTTCAGGTTAATGCACTCAGAGGACTGAATATAACTGTAGATAAAGGGGAATTCGTTTCTATAATGGGCCCTTCAGGCTCTGGAAAATCAACCCTTATGAACATGATAGGATGTCTCGACAGTCCCACTGAAGGGGATCTCTTTATAGATGGAAAGAAAACATCGGACATGTCAGAAAGCGAACTTACAAAAATCCGATCAGAGAAAATAGGTTTCATCTTTCAGACATTTAACCTGCTGCCTGCTTTAACAGTTCGTGATAATGTGGAGTTCCCACTGAGGAATATAAATAAAAAACTTTCCAAATCTTCAAGAAGGAAGGTGGTAGAGGAATGTTTGAAAATGGTTGGACTGGGACATAGAATGGATCACCTGCCTGGAAAACTTTCAGGGGGAGAGAGACAAAGGGTTGCCATTGCCCGTGCCCTTGTAAACCGCCCAAAATTCATTTTAGCAGACGAACCAACTGGAAATCTTGACTCCGAGGCAACTGAAAATATAATGGAACTGTTGCACCATGTTAACAGAGAAGGCACCACGGTGATAATGGTCACCCATGATAAAGAAACCACAAAAAATACCAGAATATTGAGAATCAGAGATGGAGTAATAGAATCAAATAGAATGAGGACGGATAGTATTCCAATTCCTTATCCAGTTACAGGTTAAACTGGGCTGGATACATATTTCCTTTTTGAAATTTTGTTGTATTTTGAAGATCATCGTGCTTGAGCAAGAGCATTGAGTTCTTCCAATAAATTTTTTACCATCCCTTTATATTTTTCTACAAGTCTATAATTTTCTTTTTCCCAGGGATTTGGCTTTTCATATCTTATAATTTGTCTTAGATAATCTCTTTCGGCAATACCTATTTCTTTAGAGATTGTAGTAACAATTATGCCTGCGTTACCTTCTTCTGATGCTTCTTCTCTTTTAATTAATTCTTCTTTGAGCATATCTCTTGAAACTATTATTCTTCTAATTCTGTTCAGTATTTAACTCATTTTTGGTATATTTTAGGCATTCTTCATTTATTTTATCTAAATCCCACGATGATATATCAGATACATAATCTATAGCTTGAGATAAAGCGTCTCTTGGCAGCCGATCTCTTTTTAATTCAATTACTACTAAATTTCCAGATTTATCTATGCCTAAAAAATCAAGGGGGCCTGATTTTGTACGTACTTGTTCTCCAATTGTTAATAATCTTGACCTAAAACTATGGGATTATTTTTTATCCATTTTTCAAGATCTTCAACTTCTCTTCTTCCTGCCTGGGCCATAGATACATTAATATGTTCTAATTTCCCATCAATAATTTGCCAAACGCCTATTTCAGTTGCCATATGAAATGCTCCTGGATTTGATAATTACCGGCAAATAATACTTATTATATCTCCACTTTTCAGCTCATAATCACTGCTCACCCTTCTGCAGCTCCTGGCATCCATTGCATGCATGAAACTCTCCCCAATATCGGTATGAATTACAAATGCCAGATCACGTGGTTTTGCGCCTGATTTTATTAAGACTGCATCTGGAAGGATATTTCCCTTACTATCGCACATTTTATGCTCGTCTTCAACTGGATAAACAACCATCATATCTAATAATTCAAAAATTGCTTTATTTAAGGCTTTTTGTACCCCTGTACTGCCGTATTTCTCCAGCACATGCTCTTTAATGTACTTCAAGGCTCTTTTTTGAGCTTCACTTAATTTTGATTCGTCTAAAATTTCAAAATCCTCATCACCAGATGTATATTTTATTAAACCCCCCTCGGCTGCCTTTACAAGGGCAAGTTCTGATTCAGCAGATGCTGGAATAACGTTCTGGTACTTTTCCTGTAATCTTTTTATGTTTTCTTCAGCGGTAGGGAGATCTGCCTTGTTTGCAACTATCAACATTGGTTTGGCTATGCGGAGCAAAACAGTTAAAAATCTCTGGATATCCTCATCTTCCCATCTGTGATATTCTTCTGGAATTTCTCTTTTTGCTTCAATAATGTCTTCTAATGATATTCCTATTCCACTGAACTGTTCATGTATTATTTTGGAGAAATCAAGCTTTTCTGAGAGATATTTTCGTATCAACTTGTTCCAGTTTTTCTTCAATATTCCAAAAAGCCACATGGTTATCTCATGCTCTAAAAATTCTACATCTTCAAGCGGGTCATGAGACCCTGCTTCAACTGGTCTTCCTTCCTCGTCAGTAGACCCCGAAGCATCAATTATGTGTATAAAAACTCTTGATTGCCGTAATTCATCTAAAAATTTGTTTCCAAGTCCTCTTCCCTCGTGAGCTCCTGGAACCAGCCCTGCAACATCAATGAGTTCAACAGGGATCATTCTTTTCCCCTGAACGCATTTTGAATTCTGGGGATCACATGTAAGTTCCAGTTCTGTGCACGGACATTCTGATAATACATAGGCAACTGCTTTATTTGCATCGATTGTTGTAAAGGGATAACTTGCAACTTCAACAGCCGATAAAGTTGCTGAATTAAAAAATGATGATTTTCCTACGTTTGGTTTTCCTGTTACGCCTATTTCCAGCATTTTATCACATCGAATTCTTCTTTTTCAATATTATGGTATTTAAAACATGGTTCATAATGTTTTTGAATTAATGTAATTTGAAAAAATAAAAATTCATTAAATTGAGTTTAACTAATATGCCTATATAATACTTTAAAAAGAATTTAAAGAGAATTTAGTACTTAAGTACATATTTCTTGCCATAATACATCTCATTTCGATATAGCCATTTATATGAAAGCTTGTATTTCCACTTATATCTCCACATGTACTTCAATTTCCCGTTAGATTTATACCATTTCTTGTACCACTTTTTATACCAGGCTTTATACTTCTTTTTACTTTTATACCAGACTTTAACGGTATAGCTGTAGGTAACGAGCCCGTAGATATAATAACTTTCTTTATAAACTTGAGAGATGGTTCCTGATGGATTTACAGCAATGAATTTCAATGCCTTTGTAGAAGAGAGATAGAGAGGTAAAGAGTAAATTGAACTTAATACAGTAGGTGTATTCCCATCCAGAGTGTAATATATCTTACTGGAATCATTTGTTGTGAGATTAACGCTAATTGGGGAATAATAATTGCCCCCTTTTATACTTGCACTGGGATTTGGAATTGTGGTATCTGTAATAATATTTGTAATGGCTTTATAGGCATTTATTCTTCCGCTTGTTAACACTTTACCTGTTAGAGAACTTAAGAAATCAACATTATTTAAAATCGTGTTTTTTATCTGTATGCTGCTAAGATCAGGTCTTAGGGACTTTATTAGTCCTGCAAGCCCTGAAACATAAGGTGTAGCCATTGATGTCCCGCTTAAATACCCATAGGAGCCTGGAAAAGTACTGTAAATACTTTTACCTGGAGCAGCCACATCTACAGAGTTTTCTCCAAAATTAGAGAAATATGCGATATAGTCATTTGCATCAGTTGCAGCCACAGATATTATGTTACTGCTGGTAAGACTTGATGGATATGTAGGATAGATGTCATTACTTACTCCAGAATATTCATTTCCAGCTGCACAAACCACAAGGGCTGGAGAAGCATCAATTGCATTTTTTAATGCCTGTGAATAACTGATTCCACCCCATGAATTACTTATTATACTTGCGCCCATATTAGATGCATAAATAATAGCTGATACAGCATCTTCTACGTATCCATACCCTTTTTCATCAAGAAATTTAAGCGCCATTATCTGAGCATTCCACATCATGCCAGTAATGCCCAGATTATTATTTCCAGTTGCGGCAATAATTCCTGCTACATGGGTACCGTGACCATTGCCATCTGTAACATCACCGCTATTATCCAGGAAATTCCAGCCGTTAATATCATCTATATATCCGTTCCCATCATCATCAATTCCATTTCCAGCTATTTCACCAGTATTAACCCAAATATTATTAATAAGGTCCGGATGGAGAGTATCAATGCCCGAATCAACTACTGCAATTATAACATCACGGGATCCGGTTGTAATATCCCATAATATAGGAGCATTAATCTTTTCAAGCCCCCATAAATTGCTGTAGTTAGTATCATCCGGAATAGTGTCTTTTTTATACACATAGTTAGGTTCAGCGTAAATCACGTCTTTATTCTGTCTGTATTTTGTTAAAGCAACATTTAAAGAAATATTATCTGGAATTTTGACCAGTTGTAACCCTTTAATTGCACTGTATTCTTTTAAAACAGTAGCTTCCATCTCTAGATGGGTGTTTATCGTCGTATTTTTGGATACATTATCCTTAAATCTTACAAACAATTCATTTTCTTTGTAGGGGATAGAACTAGAATTATTTAATATGTTAGTTGATTATGAGTAGTTGGGGTATTGATTTAGACTTAAATTAGTTCCACCATCATTCCCTGAAGCAGTGACAGCACTTATCATACTTATGGATAAAAATAGGGAAATTAAAGTCAACAGTATCAGGGGAAATCTTTTCAATTATCTCACTTTTTATATCAGTGAAAAGAGATTGTATTAGGCAATATATAATTTTTTCTTATCTGGATGATTTTTTAAGTAAATTCATCATCTAAACTGAATTAATATTAATTCTGATTTATATGGAGTACCTTTAATATCAGTGGTAGAATAGAAAGATAATAACAGCTAGAAATAATTTAAATTAAAGAAGTTCTTATATTAAAGTGTATTTACAATCCAAATAATGATTTTAATAGTTTTATTAATGGGGTTTTTAATGTCTAAATTGTATATTGTGGGAGTAGGACCGGGATCAAAAGAATATTTGACGCAAATAGCTATAAGTACTGTTTCATCGGTAGATGTGGTGATTGGAAGTAAAAGGGCACTTGATCTTTTTGGAATTAAAGCTCAAAAGCATGAATTAAATGTAAAAAACATGAAAAACATGCTGAATCAGTCAATCATCATGGTAAAAGAGGGTAAAAATGTTGCATTGCTTTCAACAGGAGATCCTGGGTTTTCAGGTATCTTAAAGCCAATTTTAGAGTTAGAACCCCATATTGATATTGAAGTTATTCCGGGTATTGGCTCAGTTCAGTTATGTGCTGCAAAACTTAAAATACCATGGGATACAGCAAATATAGTCACAATGCATGGAAAAGGAATTTCTGAAGGCATAATTGATATTATTAACAATGGAAAGCCAACAATAATTCTTCCAAACTTTCAACCATCTGAGCTTGTACATTTTTTAATTGAAAAAGGCATTGATCACCAAAGAAAAGTGGCAATTTGCGAAAGACTCAGTTATGAAGATGAAAAAATAGTGAAAATGTCTTTAAAAGATGTTCTATCTGAAGAATTCAGTTACATGTGTGTTATGGTTGTTTATTAACTTTTAAGAATTTTTGATCAAACTCTGCAAAATCTTAAATTTTGCAAGCCCAAAAATCAAAGATTTTTGATGGCTTTTTCTAAAAGTTTGAGTTGTATGTGTGTTATGGTTGTTTATCAGGATATCTATTAATTTTAAAAATTAAATAAAAAAAAGAGAAAGTTTTAATATAGTCCTGTTTTAAACCTGAAGGTGTACCCTGCAGCGAGATTATTGCCTACATTGTCTTTTACTGCTGAAGGAGGGATGTATACTGTGTAATAAGAGTATCTTGTTCTTTTGTAAGTTGTTTTAATGTAAAGGGTGTTTCCTGAAATCCATTTCTTTGCTGAAACTGGTCTTCCATATTTGTTTTTAACCACTACTTTGGACCAGTTGATGCTTGATTTAATATTTTCGCTGAATTTAATGGAGATCGTCCCTGTTCTTGAAACTTTTGTAGCACCGTTTTTTGGATAGGTAGAAATCAATTTTGGAGCAATCTGGTCTATAACGTAATTTTGAGTGTAAACTGGTGATTGTCTGCCCTCTGTATCCACCGCTATGAATTTCAGCATGGTTGTGGAGGATATTGTAATTGGATCTGTATATGCATTGCTTTCGTTAGTGGGGGTAGTTCCGTTTGTTGTATAGTAAATAGCTCCATTTTTGCTCATTGTTAAAGTTACGCTCTTTGGGGTGTTAAACAAACCTCCAGAGGGATTAGATTTAGCAGTAGGTATATTTATAACTTTTTTATCCAATGCATCTATAAGAGTGTTGGCATCGGTTGCTTTCTTTGCAGCAGAATCGTATATGTAAGTTTCATAGATTATTGTGGGTATTCCTTTATTTGCAATGGGGACTGTGACGTATTTGGTACTTGTTGGATTTGGAGGGTAGTAAACCGGTAATGGCATTGCACTGATTATTTGATTTGCATATGTTCTGGTAATTTCAGTATTAGAAATAGGATATAAAAATCTTGGATAGGCATAACCACTGCTTTTATAATGGTTTTCATGATTATCCAGCACTAAAATTGGATTTTCACTGGAAACATCGGGAACTACGAATTGTTGGGCTAATAACTGTCCATTCATCCTGCTTATGCTGTAATCATTGACATTCTGGGTTACATGAACTTTATAAATAACATATCTTTTAGATAGGGTTTCTGATTTTTCGGCAAGGGCATTGGAAACCGCGGTATGTATTCCATTTTCCTGCGGATGCACACCTACAATGAGTACTAGGGTCTGGTTAGAACTCAGATTTCCATAAGCCTCTTTTTCTACATATCCGTAAGAAGATCCCCCTAAATAGGTAGCAAAACTTACATTTATCACTGAAAGCGTCACTAACAGAAATAAAGCTGTTACTATTATCTTCTTCATCATTTTTCGCCTCTTTAGATTAAGTAATATTAATCTTTTCAATTCAATATATTTATGATATGGAAATACTTAAATATTGGGATATAGACTTTATTTATAATGTTTGTAACTCATAACATTTTTATAAATCTTTTGAACACGAATTTAGGAATTAATTTATTCTGGATGACCATACAAAGCATATTTTCGAACTTAAGGCGATATTTTTAAATCATTTTTAACTGGATAAAAAATACGTAAAAACTTTAATTCTCTATCTTCAGTATTTTCAATGTAATGTTTTGAATTTGGAGAGATGTAAATGACTTGAACTCCATGAAACTCTTCTTCATCATTATTTATATGCATTAATCCTTTACCTTCAAGTATAAAATAAATCACTGAATTATTTTGAAGTTTATATACAATTGAAGATTCTCCAGGTTTTAAAGTGACATAAACTATTTTATAATCTATTTCTGGGATATTATCTTCTCTTTTTTGATTTAATAAATCCCATATGATAATGTTATGAGAATTGTCACAATAATCGCCATTTTTTGCCTCTTTTTTAACCATAAAATCATCTAGAAGGATTTTGATTATTATTAAGCTTTTATAACTTATAAAATTATGTTATGATAATAATAACTCACCCTTAAGGTATAATAAGCAATAATTAGGGTTAATTTAAAAATAATTGTAAAGATCATTAAAAAAGAAAAATAATTGGAATTTTTTATTTTAATTTTGCGGTTATAACCACAATTTCTTCGAAGAAGCATTTTTCACTGGCTGTAATCTTTGCATCAAATCCAAGTTCTTCCAGCTTAGAAAGTGTTTTTTCATTATCGGATAAAGAAGACTGAACAAGCTGAACACGCCCATTTGGTTTTAGATGATCACTTACTTCATCAAGAAACCTGTCTATTGTTTCTCTACCTCTTACTCCTCCATCCCATGCAGTATTTAGTTCCTCATCAATCTTTTCATTTTCATTTGTTGGTAGGTAAGGGGTATTAAATAAAATAAGATCGAATTTTTGATCCTGGACAGGTTTAAAGAGATTTCCTTTCCTTAATTCCACATTATACGTTCGATTAGTAATAGTGTTTTTCACAGCACATTGGAGTGCATAATCGTTTATGTCCGTTGCAACTACGCCTCTTGACCTTTGAGCAGCACAAACTGCTATTAAGCCAGTTCCTGTACCTATTTCTAGAACATCATCACTTCTTTTAATATCTAAGTTCTCTATGAGTAAAAAAGTGTCTTCAGCAGGTTCATATACCTGTGGATGTTTGTAAATGACCAGTCCTTTGTATTCAAGCATTTTATTTCACCATCAGATCCTTTAATAATATATTTAAATTTCATTTTTTAAGAATTTTAGCCCTGATTTATCTCAGTTACTTAATTACAGAATTTCGGATATTTAAGTATGTACAATAAAAAATTAGTGGATAATATTTAGCAATATCAGCATTATTTTTATAATTTCAATTTTGTTTCCAGCTTCTAATCCTTCCTAAGGAATAAAATAATGCTGGGGGCCTTTCTGGGTCTCTGCATGTGCAAAGATAAGATTTTACCCTCACTTCTCCAGACACAATTCCATCTATAATTTCAAAATTCTTTCCTAATTAAGATTAATGAATCCGTTTATTTATTTTCCCATTAATAACTTCATTTCCTCAGAGAGTGCCAAAACATCTTCAGGATCTAATCTTACAACCCTTTCATCCAATAAATGGGGATTTAATTTTGAAACTACTTTTTTAGCTTCCTTTTTATCCGCAGCAGAAATTTCATGGAAGGAATCGAGCAGAGCATTTCTCACCTTTTTCTTTTTATGCTGGAAAAGCGCCCTTGAGGTTTTTATAAAGAAATCATCTACTTCTCCCTTTTTATCTGGGACAATTTTAATAACTGCAGATGATATTTTAGGTTCAGGGAAAAAACAATGCTTTGAAACCTCAAAAATGAGTTCAATGTCAGCACAGAAGTGTAACATCAATGAAAGCCTTGAGTAATTGGAATCACCGGGTTTTGCCACCATTCTCTGGGCAAATTCAAGTTGATACATCAATATTGCATAATCAAAGTCATATTTCAGAAGTTTAAAAGTAATTGGCGATGAAATTTTGTAGGGTAGATTAGATACCACTTTATTAAATTCTGGAAATTCAATTTTAGTTGCATCGGCCACTAATACTTCTACATTGGAAACATTAAGGTTTTCAAGTCTTTTTTTTAAAATGGAAGCAATTTTTTGATCCTGTTCTACAGCTATCACTTTTTTTGCTTTTTTAGCAAGCGGGATAGTGAGTGTCCCTATACCTGCTCCAATTTCCAGAATAACATCATCGGAAGATATTTGGGAGTATTCCATGATTTTATTCAGTATATTCGAATCTGTAAGATAGTTCTGCCCTTTTCGCTTGTCTAACCGTATGTTATTTTCTTTCAGTATTTTTAGGGTTTCTCTGGTTAACATTAGATTACCTGAAAGAACTTTTTAAGCATAAAAATAGTTTAATTTTGTAAAAATAAAAGATAATATGGAAATAGAAGTTAATACCGCTTTGCAGGAGGCCTTGTAAATAATACGTACTTCCTTTTTCCTTTTTTATCCTTTGCAGCGTCAAGTTCAAGAAGTATTCTCTTTGAAATGAGCTTTACAGGATCAGCTAGCATGGGGATCCGTTTTTTAACATCATCATAACTTTCAAAGGGTTTCTCTTTCCGGGCTTTAATTATGTCCCACATGTGTTTTTTACCAATTCCAGGGAGCAATTCAAGCTGATGTAATCTGGTTGAAATAGGGCCAGCCTCATTGAAAAATTCAATGAATTTATCCTCTTTTGCTTTAATGATCTCTTCTATGACGTAGTTCAATTCCACCTTAGCAGTAGCTGTAAGATCATCATATTTAAGTCTTCTATTTACTCTGGATATTTCATCCCGCTTTCCTGAACCTATATAGACTTTTTGATGAATATCCAGTGATACATTCTCTTTTGGAATAAGTTCAAGTAGGGTAAATTCTTCTTTACCTATTGCCTGTGCTACAGGCTTTCTTTTATATGTCGGCATACCTTCTTTAACATATCCTAAGGGAAGATAATCCAGGATAATCGCATATTCTTCCATTTAATCACATCTATGATGTTATTTTAAACGTTTGAAAATCCAAAGATTTTCAATATTTAAACTTATATTTTATATCTTTAATGAGGATTTATATTGATTATGTAATAAAATCCGATTATACTATCTGCATGAATCCCTATTTCCAATAAATTATCGGTATTTGTTCACAATTTCTAATATCTTCTCCAAATCTTCAGTTTTGTATGAACCCCTTTCTTTTGCAAATAAAAGTCTTAGATCTGCAAGATCTTCAGGCATTATATCTGCAATTTTAATAGCTTGAGTTTTTTTGAGTGTTTCTTCCAGTTCTTCAACCAGTTTTTTTGCATCTTCTGTTTTTAGTTTTGAAAACTTGATTACGTGATCAAGAGCTAAGTTTTGCTCATAGGTAAGTTCATGATCTTCTGCAAGGCTTTCCAGCATCTCTTTAACTTCTGTGGTAGTGATAGGGTCAGTATCAATAACTTTTTTCCCAATCATTATGATCACTCTTGCATTTTAAGATGTTCAGGCCTTATGATTAATTTTTTAGCTTTATTACCATCGTTAATCTCTATTATATATGCTCTGCCCCTTTTATCAGCAACTTTGCCTGTTTTACCATGGAAACGAGGATGGGGCTGACCCTTTTGAACGCTGGGATCAATTATTATGTGGACGAGATCATTTTCATCAAAAGTCTGTATCTTTTTGCTTATTGGATTTGCTCTACTTACTCTCAAACTCTTTTTAAGTTTATAACGTGTCTTACTTCTAAAACCTCTGGATCTTGTTACCATTTCTTAAACCTCCGGGTCAATAAAATTGTTAAAATGACTTTAAGTCGTTATTACATGATTTTAAAATATTTAGCATAGTTTCTGCTGTTTAATATTTGATTTAAAGAAAGCATTTTAAAATTCGATAATGAAATAAAGTCTTTAAATCTTTATGAAATTGCCACTATGTAAATATATGCTAAAATCCTATTTATACTAAACTTTTCTATTTTAAGTTTTATTAAATTTAAACCTTATTAATTAATATGTAATTCAACTTTTAAATATTCATCATAAATTTATATATTAACTTCCAAAACATCAAGCTGTACACAAAGTGCTTTTTTACCCAAAATTTTAGCTACACTTGGACTTGTTCTGCCCTCATCACTGCTTATTAACTCTTTAATATATAATCCACCTTCACATTCAACGATCATCTCAAATGTAGAAGGACTAATTATTTTAGCACTTATTTCTCTCACTTTACGTATTCGTATTTTATCTGCACGCCTATGAGATACTCTTATGGGTGTGCGCTGGTTAATAACGTCTAATAAACTTAATTTATCTAATTCTTCCTCTTTAATTTCATCAGAAGTTTCAACGAGGGCCCTATAAACTTTGTAAGTGTCTGTAGATGAATTTTTTATCATAGCTTTCTGTTTTCTTCCAGTAAACTTCAAATTTGAAACTTCTACTTTTCCATTTGCATATTCATTTATTTTAGTTTCAAGATCATTTAAATCAAGATTTCTAATTAATGGATCTTTAATTTCAAGTACGAAGGGCCTTCCATTTCCAAGCATTTTTACATCTATATCTTCTCTTCCTGCCCCGTGGAATTTTGAATCGCTGCCACTAAATAATTGGAGAGGAATGATAGATACAAGCTCTTCAACTGATTCTGAATATAATTTACCAGTGTAATCGCAATTTGGGCATCCTTTACCTCTACACTTCCGGCATGGCCATTTTGTTTGAGGTATACCCCTAATAAGCTTTTTATAACGCCCTTCTATGAAAATAGGGTTTATCTGGATGCCTATTTTGTCGTTTACAAAGTCAATCATTATAACTATATCTGGATATCCAAAATCTACTTCCTTTTGCAGTTGAATTGATAATTTTTTCCCTATTTCTCTGTTTATCTCCTTTTTAATGTTTTCAACATCTAATTCCAGAGATTTATGAATTTTCTCTTCTCTATCCAGTATTTCTGGCGAAACACGACTCCCTACAAGAAAAGTTTCAAATTCAACTGGGTTTATATTGCTTGTTATTTTTTCTATAACTCCATCTTCAACATAATCAAATATATTTCCACATATATAACATGATTTCCCATTTAAAGAGCCATAGTTCTCCTCAGATAAAATTTGTGCTATGTATTTCCCTCTATATTTGTTATCCTCACCTTCTACTAATTTGGAGAAATTTCTGCCCAGGCAATGATTGCAAAGATTCCAATCAGTGACTTCCATAAGTTTAAGTGCTTTTTCTGTAATTTGAGATTCCATCTATATCATCCTGAATGTAAGAATTAATAATATTTTAAAAATAGCTGGTTAGTATTTCAATTTTAGCGCATCATCTGTTTCATCATCTGTCCTAATGGACCGCCCATTTTACGCTTACCAAAACCTTTCATGGCTTTTTTAGTAACATTATAGTATTTAAGAAGCTCTTTAACATCTTCGTTTCGCATACCTGAGCCCTTTGCAATTCTTTTTACCCTTGATTGCTTTATAACTTCAGGATGGGTTAATTCATACTCTGTCATTGAGTCCATCATAATTTTATACCTGCTGAGCTTCTCTTCTGTCATTTGAGAGGCATTTTTAGGTAGTTTTCCCCCCATTCCCGGAATCATGTTCATGACCTGCTGCATAGGCCCCATCTTGTTCATCATTTCAAATTGAGAATACATTTCTTTAAGGGTGAATTTACCGCTTAACATGGCTTCCATTGCATCTGCATCTACATCATCTTCTGCAATCTCTTCTGCCTTTTCAATTAGAGATTTAATATCTCCCATTCCTAGAAGTCTTGAAATGAACCTTTCAGGGTCGAATGCTTCGAAATCATCAACTCTCTCACCTGTACCAATGAATTTTATAGGTGCACCAATTTCGGAAACAGCAGATAAAGCTCCACCACCCTTTGCAGAACCATCAAGCTTTGTTATGATAATAGAACCCACATCAGTCGTTTTATTAAATGCAAGTGCCTGATCCTTCGCCTGCTGACCTATGGTCCCATCGATGACTAGAATAACTTCGTTAGGCTCTACAATTGAAGATATCTGTTCCATTTCATCAAGAAGGTCTTTTTCTTCTTTATGCCGCCCTGCAGTATCTATGATTATTATATCCTGCTTTTTAAACTCTTTAAGACCTTTCCTTGCAAGATCAAGCGCATCATTATTTTCTGGATCTCCATAAAGGGGCACATTCATGCCTTCAGTCAACTGCCTTAGCTGTTCGTAGGCTGCAGGCCTCCATGTATCTGTACTAACTACTGCCGGGTTGAAACCTTTTTTCTGTAGATATTTAGCAAGTTTACCTATGGTTGTAGTTTTACCACTACCTTGAAGCCCTATGAATAGTATTTTATAGGGTTTGGCATCAACTTCAACTTCTTCAGCTTTTTGACCTATGAGATTAACCAGTTCTTCATAAACTATGGTTATAACATATTCTCGCGGAGTAATTCCTTTAGGAGGTTCTTCTTTAAGTGCTCTTTCTTCTATCGTTTTTGATAAGTTTAAAACAAGCTTAATATTTACATCAGATTGGATTAATGCCCTCTGAATATCTTTTATAACCTCTTTTACCACTTCTTCATCGATTATGGGCATACCAGCTAATTTTTTCATTGTTTTTGTTAAGTTCTTACTTAGGTTGCCTAACATGATCTGCCTCAATAAATTTTATCAAAATTAATTTTAAAATTAAAATACATTTAATTAAATATACTTCTTGTTATAAAAATATCTTTGTATATAATATTTAACAAAAAAATTTATTTTAAGTAATAATGTTTTAGAATTTTCATATGGGCTGATAAAATGCTGGATATACTTAAAAAAACGCTAAAAGAATCACCTGTAGTTAAAAAAGGTGAATATGACTATTTTATACATCCAATAACAGATGGAATCATGCTTGTTGAGCCTGATCTTTTAAGGGAAGTCTCCATGGCAATTACAGAAGTTGCAGATTTAAACGTTGATAAAATAGTCTGCATGGAAGCAATGGGAATCCATATTGCAACTGCACTTTCACTCCAAACAAACATTCCATTTGTAGTTGTAAGAAAACGCTGCTATGATCTAAATGATGAAGTAGCGGTCCACCAGGTTACAGGATACAGTGAATGTGAGCTATATATAAATGGAATTAGAAAAGAAGATAGAATACTGGTAGTTGATGACGTTGTAAGTACAGGTGGGACCATGATAGCAGTTTTAAATGCTTTAAAGAGTTCTGGAGTTGAAATTGCCGACATTGTTGCTGTTGTTGAAAAAGGTGATGGAAAAGCCAGAGTTAAGGCAGAAACAGGATATGAAGTTAAAACTCTTTTAAAAGTGGATGTAGTGGATGGAAAAGTAATTATAGAAGATAGTATGCTCTAATTAAAAAAAATAACCTGTGTGTAACAATGTTTAACTATGATTTCAGACTTGATGAAGTTATTTTAAGAATCAATGAATTAAATGCAAAGACTATTGGAATTCAGTTTCCTGAAGGCCTTAAAATCCATGCAGCTAATGTCGCAGAGAGAATTGAAAAAGAAACTGATGCAACAGTTTTAATTGCAGGAGATCCCTGTTATGGGGCATGTGATGTTTCAGACACTCATATGGAAGGCCTTGTTGATTTAATAATACATTTTGGACATATCGAGTTCCCAATAGACTATAAAGTACCGGTTATTTTTATTGAGGCCTACTCTAAAATTAATGTGATGAATGCTGTTTCAAATAGCCTGGAATTACTTAAAAATTATAAAAAAATTGGTCTTGTAACTACAATTCAACATTTAAATCTCATTAATCAAATAAAAGATTTTTTAATTGAAAATGGTAAGGATGTGTTGATGAAAAAAGGTTCTGGGACAAGAGAAGGCCAGGTTCTGGGATGTAATTTCTCAGCGATAAAAGATATAGATGCCGATGCCTTTCTATATGTGGGAAGCGGGAATTTCCACGCCCTTGGAATAACACTTTTTACAGAAAAACCTGTTTTTATAGCTGATCCCTATATTAACGAAATAAGAACTATAGATGAATTTAAGGATAAAATACTCAGAGTACGTTTTGCAAAAATAATGAGAGCGGAAAAAGCAAGGAAATTCGGCGTTATTGTTTCAACAAAGAGAGGTCAATTCAGATTAGACCTTGCTAGAGAAATAAAGAAAATGATAGAAGAAGAAACCAGAGAAGCATTTATAATAATGCTTGATAACATTTCTCCTGACCTTCTACTTCCATATATGGATTTAGATGCATTTGTTGTAACTGCGTGTCCACGCGTGGCCATAGATGATGCTAACATGTATAAAAAACCACTTTTAACCCCTAAAGAACTGGAAATTGTTCTTGGTAAAAGAAAATGGGAAGATTATAAAATAGATGAAATCGAACATATATAAGTGAAAACTGTTAATATAACGTAACATTAATATTTAAAAATAATTTTCAAAAATAAACAAAAGAAAAAAACTAATATTTCTACTTGTTTTAAATGAGGTGAATTAATGAAAGCTAAATCAGGAGATTTTGTTTTACCCGGTGACGTTCTAGGGGTTTCTGAAGAGTTTGTTCCGTCTGAATGGACCTATGAAGAAGAAGGAAAGATAAAATCATTGGTTGTTGGAACAGTATCTATTGATGAAAAAAATAAAAAAATATCCATAATCCCTAAAACAGGCACACCACCACTTTTAGAAGTTGGGAAGCCCATATTAGGGGAAGTGGCAGATATAAGGGGCCAGAGAGCTTCAATAAAGATAAACAAGATTAAAGGAGAGGAAAGAGACCTTGTGACATCCTTTGTTGGAGGTATTCATATCTCCCAGGCGCAAAGAGGTTATCTTGGTAAATTAACCGAAGCCTTTAGAATAGGGGATATAGTCCAGGGAAAGGTAACAAAAATTATAGGTCTTGACAACGTTGATCTTACAACTGCAGAAGATGATATGGGTGTTTTAAAGGCAATGTGCACAAATTGCAGACATTATATGGTAAAAATTGGCAAAAATGAAGTACAATGCTTAAACTGCGGTAGAAAAGAAAAAAGAAAACTTTCTGCAAATTATGAGGGTTAAATTCTCCTTTTTTTCATTTTAAATTCTTTACTACTAATTTTAGCTAATTTACTGCCCACAAATCCTCTTATTGTCAATAAAATCATAAATAATAACATAAAAATTGCTACAATAATCATTAGTGCAGTCATTGGTTCTATAAACCCTGCCTGTTTGAGCTCTGTATATGCCCTTACAGAATCAATTATAACTCCAATAAATTACAGCTATTAACCCTGCAGATATTGTATTGTAAATTTTATTTTTTTGACCTCCAGGAGCAGTATACGCTACAAATATAGCCGCTAAAATAAATAAAACACTTCCTATTGTAAGAATACTATTGCGCATAATTAACATTGCTATTAGAAACATCATTAAAATACTAATACGAAAATTTTCCTATTAATTTCCATTCTTTTCACCTTAATTTAAAGATGGGTTTTTATTATTTAATATCTTATTTATAGTTAAATACCAAAGTGTTTATACTTTTAGTGGACATTTATCATGGCAAAGTGGGATAGAATTAGGTACATTGCAGTAGCAGCAAAATATAATTTATAATTGATTTTAATTTCTTAATTTACTTTGTGATATAAGTCTATGATGTTATATGGCCGGATAACTTGGAATAATCATATTATTAGGCTATATGCTGGATTTTTTTGGTTATGGTTTAGATTTGGTTAGTTTTTTTTATAGCCTATATAAAACTGTTTTAAGGATATAAATAGATCTTTCGTGTATTCATGGCTATTTTCTATAGTTTTAGGTATTTTGTATGTTATCGCACTGTTTTATGCAATATGAAAAATGCTGGAATTTGAAATTAAGAATAAAATTAATTCTGTATTATGGTTCGTATTGGAATTACGTGTATAAAACCATTGTTAGTATTTAATAATAAAATTAATCTTAAATCTAAACTGTATTTTTCAGTAAAATATTAATAAATGTTAAAACTAACACTTTTTTATAGAATATGTAATACTAAAGAATATCTAGGGACAATGGGTTTATATTTTATCTCAATTACCTTTTAGGGGTACACCATACAATTAAATTTGAAATAATATCCAAAAATTAAATTAACAATATTTAAGGAGGTGAAAAAATTAGAAAACAAAAGATTACCAGTAAAAATAAGTTTTTTATCCTCACACTGCTTATGCTATTGGGTTTATTTTTCTGTATGAGCACTGTCTCTGCTAATGAAGTTTATGTAAATACTACTGGAAATGATGATACTGGAAATGGTAGTGTAGAAAATCCATATCTCACCATACAGAAAGGTATAAGCTCAATTCAATATAATGGGACACTAAAAATCGGAAACGGAATATATAACGGAGTAAACAACACTAACATAACAATCGATAGAAACATGAGCATTATCGGTGAAAGCCAGGCCGGAACCATTTTAGATGGAGAGAATCTTAACAGAATATTTTTTATTCAATCAGGAGCTAACGTCTTTATTTTCAATTTAACATTTATCAATGGAAACAACACCAATGGTGGGGCCATTCAAAATAATGGTACTTTAACTGTAAATAATTGTAAATTCACCAGCAATACTGCAGGCTGGAATGGTACAAGCACAAATTATGGTGGAGCTATTAATAATCAAGGAACTTTAACCGTAAATAACAGTATATTCAATAATAACAATGCACGTGTAGGTGGAGCTATTTATAATAATCCATATGCTACTTTGGATGTGAATGACAACACATTCAGCGATAACAATGCACGCCTTGGTGGGGCTATCTACAATCATGGTACTTCATTTGTAAAAGGCAGTACTTTCACAAATAACACTGCATGGAGAGGTGGAGCAATCTACAATTTAAATTACGATCAATTGCTGAATATCGATAACTGCGTATTCAATGACAATAACGCGACATACATTGGTGGAGCAGTTTACAATAATGACGGTAATGTGACTGTAACTGGCAGTATTTTCACAAATAACAGTGCGCCTAAGATGGGTGGAGCAGTCTACAATGAAGGATTATTTGATGTGATTGGCTGTACATTTACAGGTAACACTGCAGATTATGGTGGAGCTATTCGGAATTGGCGTACCTTAACTGTAATAGGCAGTACATTCACAAATAACGCTGCACATGAAACTGGAGGCTCTATCCACAATAATGGCGGTGCTTCGAATGTCACAAACAGTACTTTCAGAGATAACAGCGCAATTAGTGGGGGCGCTATCAGGAATGATGATGGTACTTTAGTCGTTGATGGCTGTACTTTTACAGGTAACAGTGCCATTTCTGGCGGTGCTATCTACAATAATAGTACATCAACAGTTAATGGCAGTGCTTTCACAACTAACACGGCAGAGGAAGGCGGAAATATCTACAATGCCGGTATTTTAACCATTTCAGGAAGTACATTTACAGGTAACACTGCAGATTATGGCGGCGCTATCTATAATGATGGTAATCTAACTATATCCAGCAACAGCATTTTCAACAGCAACATTGCGCAGTGGTATGGTGGAGCCATCTGCAATGGCGGTACTTTAAATATTTCAAATAGTTCATTCACAGGCAACGGAGTACAAGTTTTAAATTGGAGTACTGGCGGCGCTATCTACAATTACGGTAGTTTAGTCATATCTGGCAGTACGTTTACAAATAACACTTCACAGGGTGCTGGTGGGGCAATCTGCAATCAGGGTAATGGTTTAACCATTTCAGGAAGCATGTTTACAGGTAACTTTGCACGTGGTGATGGTGGAGCTATCTACAACTATGATGATAGTTTGAAAGTGACTAACTCTACGTTCATAAATAACGCTGCACAGGCGGGTGGAGCCATCTGGAATTATGGCGGTGATATTACTTCAAGGATCATTCAATTCAACCGTATTGTTGGAAACAACCCAGGTAGTAGTGAAATTTACAGTGAATACGGGACAGTAGACGCTACACTTAACTGGTGGGGTTCAAACTCAAGTCCTGCAGGAAAAATATCAACCGGAACTGGAGGAAATGTGCTTTTCAATCCATGGATCGTACTAACCATTACTGCAAACCCTACAACCATCAATAACGGCGGTACATCACAAGTTACAGCAGATTTACTGTATGATTCAGACAGCATTTACCACAACCCCTCAAATGGGCACGTACCAGACATACCAGTAACATTAACCATACTCTGGGGAAGCTTTGAAAATCCTGCAATCAATCATTCAATCACATTAAACACCATAGGGGGCATTATTAGAGCTATTTTCTATGCAAACGAAGGAATGGTAAATCCTTTATATAATCCAGTGAAAGTCACAGCATCAGCCGATGATTATACAACAAATGATGCTGAATCTGCTTATATTACAATTAAAAAAGCTGCAGACCTGTACATTCAAATAACAAGCGATAAAAAGAACCCTAAAGTAGGCGAAACATTTACACTAACTTATAAGCTCGGAAACAAAGGACCAGATGCAGCAGAAAATGTTACAATAACAATACCATTACCTGAAGGCTTTAAATTAGTCAATATTAGCGGTGACGGTAACTGGACTTACAATGCAGCAACAAGAACAATAACATGGACTCTGACAAACGTTCCAAAAGGAGATCCGTACCTGTATATCTCAGGTAGGTTAATCAGGGCTGGAACTTATATATTTGGTTCATCAATCTCTTCAGAAACTTACAATATTAACAGTCAAGGCGTTACTCCATTAACAATCAACGCAGCATCAGAAGCTAAAGCAGCAACTGAAACAGTAGGAATGCAGGAAACAGGATTACCAGTAAACTACATGATACTGGCGATTTTGATGGTTTTAGGTGGATTTTTAGTCCCAAAAAGGAAATAAATCCTTTTATTTTATTTTTTTAATATTTTGTATGTTATCGCACTACTTTATGCAATATGAAAAATGCTGGAATTTGAAATTAAGAAAAGTAATAAAATTAATTCTGTATTATGTTTTGTATTAGGGCTCCATATAATTTTTTATAGCTTGTTTAGAAATGTGATATTATGAATACTGCTGCTCTGGTATTTGGAATTGCTTTAATAATTGCACCTTTTATTCATAAATACCGAAATCCTGAAGAAGAAATATCCATGTCAGATAAGATAAACATTTTATTTTATTTATCAGGAATAATTTTAATTATAGGTGCTTTTTACTAAACAGTATCAAAAATGAGAGTTGATAAATCGTGATTACTTGCGGATAAGAAAATTACCAAATGTAAAATTAATTATTAATGATAAACAGTATTCATATGGTGATAATATGAAAGTTAAATACGCCACCATCATTGTTAATGATATAGATGATTCAATTAAATTCTACACAGAAGTTATGGGATTTGAAATAGATAGCCAATACGATCTTGGACCAGCAGGAGAAATCACGCTACTTAAAGGTGAAGGAGAAACTATGGTGGAAATCATTAAAAATCCAGTGGATGAACCGGGACTATTTTCAATAGGGATGGATGTTGAAGACTTAAACACCACAATTGAAGAACTTAAAGCAAAAGGTGCTAAAGTCACAATGGAACCCATTCCAATAACAGTTGGAATTCTTGCATTCATTGAAGATCCAAATGGGGCCAGAATAGCGCTAATTCAACACTATTAACCTTTTTTTTTTAAATATTGCCCTATTCATGTGGTTCTTAATTATTTCTATGATTTATACAATCTAAAAAAAATAGTAAAATTGGAAATGTTTATAAAAATCTAAACCTTAATATATGATTTCATGTTATAGTTACTAAATGATATAAAAATTGGATAACGGTATAATTAAGTATATTATTTTTATATATGGCACTATATGAAGCTATTGGCCAAAAGAAAGGTAAAATGAAAGATTTTAATATTTTATGAGGGATAAAATGAAGATTTTAAAGAATACTAAGACTGAACTTGAAATTGAGATTACAGGTGAAACTCACTCATTATGCAATGCATTAAGAAAAACATTGATGGAAGATAAGGGCGTGGAATCAGCAGCATATGTGATTGACCATCCAATTGTGGGAGAGCCGGTATTATATATTAAGGCTAAAAATCCAAAAAAATCACTGCAAAAAGCTGCAGAGACATTAATGTCACAATGCAATGAATTCAAAGGCCTTGTAAAGTCTTCTGAAAAATAAATTAACATATTAAACTTAATTTTTAAGATGAACAATAAAAAATTCAGGAAAATTAAGCAAGAGATAAGGATTTTGGGCATTGATGATGCTCCATTCCCTCCCCATACTCAGGATAAGGTAATGCTAATAGGAACTATTTTTAGAGGGGGAACATGGCTTGATGGGGTTCTGAGAACTTATATTTCAGGGGATGGAGACGATTCAACAGATAAAATTGTTGAAATGATCAATAAATCAAGACATAAAGACCAGATTGGGGTCATAATGCTTGATGGTATTACTTTTGGCGGATTTAACGTTGCTAATGTAAAGGAAATCTTTGAAGAAACTGGAATTCCTGTCGTTGTCATTATGAGAAAATTTCCTGACGTTGATAAGATTAAAAAGGCCCTATTAAAATTTGAAGACCACCAAAAGAGATGGAATTACATTTTAAACGCGGGTAAAGTTTATAAAATCCAGAATAAAGAACCAATATATATTCAGATATGCGGAATTGATTTAAAAGATGCAGAAGAGATTGTAAGTCTTTCCACAACAAGAAGCGCAATTCCTGAACCAGTAAGGGCTGCTCATTTAATAGCTGCAGGAGTAGAGACTGGGGAGTCTAAGGGAAGTGCTTGACTTATTTTAATAGATAAGGAGAATTTAAATTGCATAAAAATCCTGCATTAACTGTTGATGCCGTAATAATCTGTGAAAACGATTCAATAATCTTAATAAAACGTAAAAAAGATCCTTATAAAGGTTTATGGGCATTACCTGGAGGATTCGTTGAATATGGGGAAACTGTGGAATCTGCAGTTTTAAGGGAAGTAAAAGAAGAAACTGGCCTTGAAATTAAGCTGATAACAATTGTTGGCGTTTATTCTGATCCAGATAGAGATCCAAGAGGACACACAGTTACAATAGCTTATCTTGCTAAGAAGATCGGAGGAAACTTAAAGGCAGATACCGATGCTTCTAAAGCCCAATATTTTAAAAAAGGAGAGATTTCAAAACTAAAACTTGCATTTGACCATGATATTATCTTAAAAGATGCATTTGAGCTTGAAAATTAAAAAGAGAACATAAAACCAAAATTCATTTTTACTGTAAAATTCTGGAATTTAAATCAGATAAAATTTATAAGTATTAAGAAACAATTTTTTTAAAATTACAGTTATAAAATTATATTTTATTAAATTGATAACTCAATTTACTATTTATTGAATGGGTAAGGGAGGACTTTAATGGAATTCTGTCCGAAATGCGGAACTGTAATGTTCCCTAAAAATAACCGTTTTCAATGTAAGTGCGGATATGAAAGAGAGATAACCAAAGAACAAAAAAGTAAGTACGAGGTCTCTGAAAGGGTAAAAGCAGAGGAAAATATAATAGTTAGGGGAGAAAATGTAAAAACATTGCCAACAACTCGTGCTGTATGTCCTAAGTGTAAAAATAAAGAAGCTTTCTGGTGGCTTCAACAAACAAGAAGAGCAGATGAATCAGAAACAAGATTTTTAAGATGCACTAAATGTGGACAAACATGGCGCGAATATGATTAGCTGAATAATCCTGATCTTGATTAAGGAGAATATAGCATGAAAGATGATTCAAAGAAAAAGAAATCAGATGAAGATGTGGAAAAGAAAAATTCTACAATTTTGCCTACCAAAAATTTCATTAAAAAATTGAATTTTGGCCAGATCGATGATTCTGATAAAGATTCGAAAAAATCAGGGGATAAAGAATCTAAAAATAAGGATTCTGACCACGATAATCATGCACTGCCCACAGTTGAGGATTTTTTAAAAATTCTTAACATTGAAGATATTGAATCTGGGAAAAATAAATTGAAAATGATTACTGGCATTATTGCAGGCTTGATACTGATACTGGCCGGTATATTTTTTGTGATAGGCAACAGTGAAACTGTGGCTGACAACGTTATATTTGGTGAAAAAGCTGTATTCTCAGTATTTTTGATTTTAGTTGGTATTCTTATAATCTCAATTTCTTTAGCCCAGAAATTTCTTGATAAATCATTTTTTAAGGGAATAACTAAAGAAATTGAGTCAGATAAGGGATCGTCTTCTAATCCAAATGAAAAGGATATAAGAGGAGATAATATAAATAGAAATAATAGATAATAAGATAGTTAGGATAGTCTTTTTGAAGGAGGATGAAAATGTTTAAAGCAGTTCTAAGCGATTCGAATATCTTGAAAACCAGTTTTGATGCCATATCTTCGATTGTTGATGAAGTACAGATGCAGGCAGATAGCGAAGGCCTAAGGCTCGATGCACTTGATAGATCCCACATCACATTTGTACATCTTGAACTTAAACCAGGTTTATTTGATGAATTTACCATAGATGAACCTTTAAAAATCAATGTAGACACAGAAGAACTCATGAAGGTCTTAAAAAGGGCCAAAAGTGATGATATTGTTGAACTTTCAGTGGATGAAGGAAATCTTATTATCATATTCGAAGGAGAAGCACGTCGTAGATTTAAAATAAGGCTTATAGATATAGAATACGAAGCACCAAGCCCTCCGGATCTTGAATATCCAACAGAATTTGAAGTTCCATTTATTCTCCTTAAAAATTCCATTCAGGACATCGAGATAGTATCAGATAAAATAGTATTAACTGTGGGTTCAGACAAATTCATTGCAGAAGCAGAGGGAGAATTTGGAGATGCAAAAATAGAATATCTTCACGGAGAAAAAATTGATAATAAAGCAAAATCCATTTTTTCACTTGAAAAAATTAAAGAAATGCTTAAAGCAGATAAATTCTCCGATATCATCGTTTTAAAGCTTGGAAATGATATGCCTTTAAATCTGTCATTAAAGATGGTTTCAGATGAAGGGGAACTTAGTTTCCTGCTTGCACCACGTATAGAAAGCGAAGAATAGATGGAATAAATGCAAAAAGTGAATTAACAATAAGAAACATAATATAACATAGTAATTTTAAAAGTGAGGAATTGAGGTTGGATGAGTTTTTCCAGAGATTAAGGGAAATCCAAAAAAAAGAGCGTAATATAAGCGGGTTAGCTAACGTTGGAGATAATTTTTATAAAGATGTCTATAACTATTTAGACAGGCTCATGTTGAAAATAGGTAATAATCCATTTTCTCTTGACTCTTATCTTCTTCGTGATGCTCGTAGAATAGCCGCAGAAATATGTGAGAGGCGGGAACATAAAATAACAAACAGTGCAATTTTAAATGTTCAAAGAACAAATGGACTGTTTAATGATAACTCAGAAAAAAATGGATTGAGCGTTCCAACAGCTCCACCAGAAAACTTAACTCCTGAGGAAGAAAATCTTTACTATTCTATAACTAAATCTCTAATTAAATATAGAAATGAGATGATTCCTCAATTAAAATCTCTTAAAAATAAAGGAAATAAAGTTACTACTACAGAGAAGCAGCAAAAATCCAGTTTGCCCTTACATAAAGAGAAGAATAGAAATAATGAAAAAAAATCATTGCCTCTCGGAATTGAACATGATATAGCCAGTTTTCAAGCATATGAACAACCAGAATCAATTATTAAAAATGCCAAAAGCTCTAAAAAAGATATTCCATCTATCAATAAGGACAAAAAGGACCAGATGAAAACGGTTATGGCTCTTGAAGAACTTCCATCCATAATGGGAGTGGATAATAAAATTTATGGGCCTTTATCTCCCCAGGATATAATTACAATGCCTGAGCAAACTGCTATGATTCTAATAACTAATAATAAAGGCCGGTTCATTGAAAAATATAAGAAAATAGCATACAGATGATATAACCTTTGTTGGCATTATATTAAATAAAATAGGGCTACAGAATGATTTTAAAATGCGGCTGTTTTTATTTTTGAGAGAATTAGTAGTAATATACAAATATATAAATAAAGAATAGAAAATAAATATTCAAGGTATTTATTAAACTTTTATTTAAAATTAGTTTAATATCGATAAAATTCTCAATTATATTATTCATTTTTATAAAGAGGTTGAAGAAATGCAAAACATAGGAAAAACTATATTTTTCGTGCTCCGAAATCTAGATTTCGAGAGCATTCAAATCTAAAGAGTTACAGTTGCAAAACGAAGCTAAATCGAGATTTTTGCCCATGAGAAACTTCGTTTCTCTGCACCAAATTCTTCGGATTTGAGAGTTTTGCAAACATCAAAATCCTAGATTATGATGGCATTTCTGAACTTTCGAAATCAGAGATTTCGAAGCCGGAGGAAAATAATTTCCTCGGCCGCAAATCGAAGGATTTGCAGGGTCCGAACATTTCGTGTTCGGGGTCACAAAAATGAAATTATTGAGGTTGAAGAAAATACGAAGTATTTTCCGAACTACAAATCAAAGATTTGAGGTGATTATTTAATGAAAATTCCAAAAGAAAGAAGAACATATTGTCCAAGCTGCAAAAAACATACCACTCACGAAGTATTCGAATCTAAAAGAAGAAAGGCAAGCGAACTGAAGTGGGGGCAACGTCAATTCAGGCGAGTTACAAGCGGGTACAGAGGATATCCAAGGCCTCTTCCATCTGGAAACAAGCCGGTAAAAAAATTGGATCTTCGATATAAATGTAAAGAATGTGGTAAATCTCACATAAAAAGATCTTCATTTAGAGCAGGAAAAGTTGAATTTGTAAGTTAGGTGATTTTAATGGCAGTTATGGGAACTCATAGAAGTAATTTTCTAAAAGTAAAATGTTTAGACTGTGGAAATCAACAAACAGTTTTTGATCATGCTGCATCCAATGTCCAGTGTATCATATGTGGAAAGACACTGGTAAAACCAAAGGGTGGCAAGTCTGAGATTGTTGCGCAAATATTAGAAGTCCTTGATTAAACAATTAAGACAATAAATTTCAGGTGTTTTAATGGTAAGAATGAGAAAAGAATGGCCAAATGAAGGAGATCTTGTAGTAGGAACTGTACATAAAGTTTTAGGATACGGTGCATTCGCTGCTCTTGAGGAATATGAAGGAAAAGAAGCATTTATTCATATTTCTGAAGTTTCCTCTGGATGGGTAAAAAATATTAGAGACTACGTAAGAGAAAATCAAAAAATCGTTGCAAGGGTACTACGAGTTAATCCGAAAAAAGGCCATGTAGATGTTTCCTTAAAAAGAATAAGGGAAGATCAAAGAACAAGGAAAATTCAACAGTGGAAAATAGAACAAAAAGCTGAAAAATTGCTTGAAATTTCTGCTGAAGCGATTGGAAAAGACCTTGATACTGCCTATGAAGAAATAGGTTATAAGATTATAGATGAATTCGGTGACCTTTACGAAGCATTTGAAACAGCTGCAGAAGAAGGAGAGGAAGCTCTTATTAGCAGAGAAATAGATGGAGAATGGGCTAAAACTATCACAGAAGTAGCTCAAAAGAACATTTCTCCTCCAGAAGTTCAGATAACGGGATATATAGATTTAAAATCATACGCACCAAATGGTGTCGATGTGATAAAGAGAGCATTAGGGGCTGTAGAAGAAGAAAACATACAGGTGCAATGTGTTGGTGCCCCAAGATACAGATTAATAGTTAAATCCTCTGATTACATAACAGCTGAAAGTTTACTTAAAGAAGCAGCTGAAAGTTGTATTAATGCTGTTTTGGATGAAGGTGGAGAAGGAATTTTCCAGCGTGAACTGGAAAAAATATAATCCTTATCAAGGAAAACTGCAGGTCTTCTAATGAAGATGAAAATGAAAAAATGCAGATCCTGTGGGGAATACACACTTAAAAATAAGTGTCCCTACTGTGATGGGGAAGTGGGAGTAATATATCCTGCAAAATATTCTCCTGAGGATAAATATGGAAAATATAGAAGAATTCTTAAAAAACAACAGCTTAAAAATGGGAAGGAGTGATTAGATGGATAAGACTTATATTAACATGATTAAAGAAGTGGATCTTAAAGATCCAGTATTTATTGAGGCACTTCCTGGAATTGGACATGTTGGAAAACTTGTTGCAGAACATATAATCCACGAACTTGAAGCAGAGAAATTTGCTGAACTATATTCGCCATCATTTCCTCCACAAGTGTTCGTTAAAGAAGATGGGACAATAGAACCCATGAAAAATGAATTTTATGCTCTTAAAGGAGATAATGGACAAGACTACATATTTCTTGTAGGAAATACACAGGGATTAAGCCCAGAAGGTCAGCATGAAGTATGTGGAATGATACTCGATTTTGTAGAAAAATACGGTGTAAAGCAGATGTACACCCTTGGAGGCCTTGGAACTGGACAACCAATAGAAAAATCAAAGGTTTTTGGTGCAGCAACAACAACTGAGCTTGCTGAACTGCTAAAAGAGAATAATGTAACTCTTAGATCTGCCGATGGTGGAATCATAGGGGCTTCTGGACTTCTTTTAGGATTGGGAATGCTTCGAGGAATGAACGGTGCATGTCTCATGGGAGAAACACCGGGATACTTTGTAGATGCTGAAGCATCTAAAGCAGTTTTAAAAGTTCTGCTTGATATTTTGGGCATGGAAGTTGATGTAGCAAAATTAGAAGAAAGGGCAGAAGAAACTCGAAAGATGATATCCAAAGCCCAGCAGATGGAGCAAGAAATGGCTGAAAGAATGCAGATAGCTCCAGGCGAAGAAGATTTAAGATACATCGGGTAAGTAAGATTATTTTTAAACCCGACTATTATTTATTTTTGAAGGGATCGTCATGATTATAAGATCAGATCTCCATATTCACAGTCTTTATTCCATGGCAACATCAAAAAACATGGATATAAAGACAATTGCATCCCAAGCAAAGTTTAAAGGACTTGACCTAGTTGGTACTGGAGATGCTTTTCATCCTGAATGGCTTCAAATTATAGAAGATAGCACAGAACCTTTAAAAGATGGAATTTATTCTATTGGAAACTGTGATCATAATACTCAGACACGTTTATTAAAAAGCGTTGAAACTCCAGAAATTGAATCAGGTCTCTGTAAATTTATTCTAACCGTTGAAGTAGAGGATAAAGACAGAGTTCACCAGCTTATAGTTTTACCTTCCATTGAATCGGCTTATGAGATAAGAGAGAATTTACCTTCAAAAAATATCGATAAAGAAGGAAGACCAAGGGTAGAAATGGATGGCAATGAGTTAATGCAATTAATTAGAGATTACAGTGGTTTAATTGGTCCGTCTCATGCATTTACTCCCTGGACAAGTATTTATAAAGAATTTAACAGCATTTATGACTGTTACGATGATACTCCTGATTTTTTAGAGTTAGGTCTTTCAGCAGATACAGATGTGGCTGATAGAATTGAGGAACTTCAGGATATACCTTTTATTTCAAATTCTGATGCACATTCTCCCTGGCCCCATAGACTCGGAAGGGAATTTAACGAAATTGAAATTAAAAAGATGACATTTAAAGCATTTAAAGATGCAATAAAGGCAAAAAAAGTCGTTGGAAATTATGGATTTGATCCCCGTCTCGGTAAATATCATGAAACTGGATGTGTAAGATGTTATAAAGCGTATTCCATTGAAGAGGCAAGAAAACTCAAAATGCGATGTCCATGTGGCGGTCTTATAAAAATAGGTGTTAAAGATAGAATATCTGATATTGCAGAATGGGATGAACCGCATCATCCAGATTTCAGACCACAATATACCCATATCCTCCCCCTAACCGAAATAATAAGTCTTGTTTATGAAAAAGGAATCACTACAGTATTTGTGCAGAAAATATGGAAGGAAATGGTTCAAAAATTTGGAAGCGAAATTGGATGTCTGATCTACGCCCCCATTAGCGAGGTTAGAAAGACAGACCCAAAATTAGCCGATGTTATCAAATCATTTAGAGAAAACACCCTCAAAATTCAGCCTGGTGCAGGTGGAATGTACGGTAAAATAATACTGGATGAAAAATAATGGAAACTGATAAATTAGACACAAAAAGCATAGAAAATGCATTAACTGAAAACAAATATGTTCCTGACGATAACATAGTTACAGTCCTTTTTTTAGCACTATCGCTTAAAAAACCAATCTTAATTGAAGGACCACCAGGAACAGGTAAGACTGAGCTTTCAAAAGCAATTTCAAGTGCTTTTGAACGGGATTTCTTTAGAATACAGTGTTATGAAGGGATCACATTTGAGCAGATCGTTGGTGAATGGAACTATCAAAAGCAGCTTCTAAGCCTGGAGACATCTAAATTAAATAAAACAGAAGAGGATGTTTTCAGGGAAGAATTTTTCATAAAAAGACCACTTTTATCGGCATTTATGAACAAAAACCATTCAATAGTTTTAATTGACGAAATCGATAAAGCAGATGAAGAAGTTGAAAGTTTCCTGCTTCAAGCACTTGGAGAAAAACAGATAACAGTGAATGATCTGGGTACTTTTGAACTTCAAAATGATCTGATGTTTATCATGACTTCAAACTCCCAGAGACAGCTTTTAGATGAAACAAAGGATCGTTGCCTTTATTTATACATTGATTACCCTTCATTTGAGCGCGAAGTTGAAATAGTTAAGTCACATGAAGATGAAGCATCATTAGAATTGGTTAAAAGTGTTGTAAAGGCAATACAGAAAATAAGGAAGTTGAATCTCACCAAAAATCCTTCAATTAGAGCTACAGTAGATTGGGTTAGAAGTTTGATTATTTTTAATAAGGATGTTTTAGACGATAATTCATTTAAAAAGACGCTTAACGTGGTTATAAAAAGTGAAGAAGACAAAAAGAAGGTTTTAACACATTTTAAAATTAAAGATTAAACCCGATTTTTATGATAGGTGAAATAGTTAAATTTTCAGGCGTTTTAAGAAGTAATGGAATTCCTGCAAGTATAAGAGGCACGAAATTAGCCTGCGAAGCTATTCCTTTAATTAATGATAATAAGGGAAATTTAAAAGAAGCTTTAGCGTGTATTTATCTTAAAGACCAGCGCCAGAGAAAGAAATTTAATCAATTGTATGAATCTTTCTTTAATGAAAACAGGAAAGAAGAAAATAAAATTCCCCCGGGTTTGGGAGATAAATCTAAACTTTTAAGGAAATATAGTGTATCTATAAGCACTAAAAGAGTTTCTGACTTTGATTCAGGTGATAAAGGACAGCAGTATAAGATAGATTACATTAAAAATACATTGGATGATTTAAGTGATAACGCAGATAGGGAGGGGAATTCTGAGCTTCTTAAAAGCGATATAAAGACGTTGAATACGCTTCAACCAGAGTTAATAGATCTTTGTCAGAAGCTCGGCCGAAAAATCGCCATAAAAAGAGTTCGAAGATATAAGCAAGCCAAAAAACAAAAACCAGATATAAGAAGGAGCATCAGAAAGAATATGAAACATGGCGGTACTCTTCTGGAGCTTGTAAAAAGCAAACCCAAAATAAAGAAGCAGAATCACTATTTTTTAAGCGATGTAAGTGTTTCATGCGACTGGATAAGCATCTGGTTTTTCTGTATGGTCTATGCAGCCCAAAATTCATTTAGCAGGGCAAGGGCATTTGAATTTGATAATAAAACTGCTGAAACCACATCTGCTCTTTTTGAACCGGATCTGATTGATGCATTCCTTAAAGTTTTAGAGATCAGGCAGAATAACTCCATGATTCGCGGCAAATCCAATATGTTCACCGCGTTTGAAGATTTTATAAAGATGGCAAACTTAAACAGCAAATCATATGTACTTATTTTAAGCGACTGCAGGGATTGGGCAGGACCGAAGGAAGAGGGCATACCAAGCAGCGCATTTTTAATCGAAAACATGGTAAAAAAATCTAAAAGAGTTTTAATCTTAAATCCTGAAGAAAAAATGAAATGGAATGTTGCAGATAGCTGTGTTTCATATTATGAAGATGTCGGGGCCGAAGTATTCGAAGTTGGGAATCTGGATCAACTCGCTAATTTAATAAGTGAAATTTGATTTTATACAATAAAATAAAAAATTTTTATTCTATAAAGTTCTACATTTAATTGGTGTTATTCTATGTCTGACATTGAAGCTGATATAAAGAATATAAAGCAACAAATAACTGAAATTTCAAAGAAAATGGATGAATTACTTTATGAAAAGGAAATTTCTTCATTGATGAAGTTATCAGACAGCTCTTTATCTGAATTTTTTGCAAATGAACCTGATATCTACAACTTAAAGGATCTGAAGGTAAGATATAAATGAAAGGGAAAGTAGTTCTTGTACCATTTCCTTTTACTGATTTAACCGCTGCTAAGCTCAGACCGGCATTAGTTCTTTATGAAGGGAAAAAAGATGTAGTTTTATCTTTTATATCTTCAAAAGTACCATCTGAATCTTCTTTTAATACATATATAATTTTAAGAAAAATTGATAAAGGATTTGAAGAATCTGGATTAAAGGTTGATTCAGTTATAAGATTAGATAAAATCGCTACTGTGTTAAAAGATTTAATAGTGGGCGAATTAGGAGAACTCACTGATGATATAAAGCTCGAAATTAATAAAAAGCTAATGATTTTGTTTAAATTGTAATTATTTTTGTTTTTTAACATTCAATAATTGGTATTTAAGTGTATTAATTATTAAAATAGTTATTTATCACTATAAACAGCATTGTTTAAGGAAATTGGTATAAAATCACTCGTTTATTATTTAAAATTAAAAAAGGGATTAAAAATGATAGAATATTTAGCTCAAGATGAAGAAAAAGTCAGTTATCAATTGATTTTTAAAGATACTGGAATCTCAGAAAAGACTTATAAACAGTTAGAAAAGCGTTTAAAGAAATATGGGGATAGTTTAGTTTTAACGCATGATCCCGCTGCTAATGAGGTAATTATCATCGTGAATAAGAAATGTGAGAATGATGAATGCCGTAGGGATGAAGCTGAAAGGTTTATGAAGTTTTATGACGGCGTTTTAAGTAAAGCAACTATTAAATAGCTAATTTTTGATATAATGGATTAAATAGAACTCAATTTAACTTTAATCTTGCAATAGGAGTAATTTACTTTTTAAATTTCCTTTTTTGCATTTTGGGCATTTAACTTTGATTTTATCAGGTATTTCCAAAAAAACATTATTTGATCCACATTCAGGGCACTTAATAACCTTACTTTGCCATTTTTACGCCGCCATACTTTAACAATTTTTTGACAGTTTAAACAATATAAATCATCAAAATAATCTAAATTATCCTCACAAACCATCATTAATAAATTATTCGAAGTATTCACTGAAAAAGAACAATTATAACAGCTAATTTCATTTACAGAACCCATTTTTACACCTTTTTTATTATAGTTAAAAACGTAAGTTATTAAACTTAATTATTTTTTTTTACTGTTTCATGTGCTTTAATTTAATGGATATGGCTTATTATTGAGTTTTAATATTTGGGCAAAGTGTAAAAAGTTTGGATAACACTATAAATAGCAGCTTATCCCTCACAAATAAGGTTATTCTAAATAATGTTTTAGAGGGCATGCTAAAATTTTTTTATAAAAGATTAAATTTTATAAAATTAATAAAAAATTAAACAAATTTTATTTAGGTTACGGGGAGTGTAAATGAACAATTTTCAAGACAAAGTTACATTCATATGGGACTTAGCAGACCTTTTAAGGGGATCATACAAGAGAAACGAATACCAGAAGGTTATTTTACCTTTTACAGTGCTTAAAAGGTTCGATAGCGTGCTGGAACATTCAAAAAAGGACGTGCTTGATGCCTACAACAAGTACAAAGACCAGTTCGACAATTTAGACCATATTTTACTTGATGCAGCACGTGATAAAGATGGAAACCAATTAGGATTTTATAATTACTCTAAATACGACTTTAAATCACTCCTTCAAGACCCTGAACACATCGAAGAGAATTTGATGCACTACATTGATTCATTCAGCAAAAATGTTCAGGATATTTTCGATAATTTCTACATTAAAAACCACGTGGCACGTTTATCTAAATCAAACCTCTTATTTTTACTTATAAAGAAGTTCTCAGAGTCCAGAGTTGATTTACATCCAGATAAGGTTTCAAACCATGAAATGGGAACTATTTTTGAAGAGCTAATACGCAAATTCGCAGAGCAGTCCAATGAGGAAGCGGGTGAGCACTTTACACCACGCGACGTTGTAGAGCTTATGACACGTCTCATCTTCATTGAAAACGGTGTGCACCTTAAAGAGAAAAATTTAATTAAGAAAATTTACGACCCGACCTGCGGAACCGGGGGAATGCTTACAAGCTGTAAAGACTTTGTAGAAGAGCTTAATGATTCTGTTGAAATTGTTTTATACGGTCAGGAGATAAATGAAGAAATTTACGCCATTTGTAAGGCGGATATGCTTATAAAAGGGGAAGATTCTGGAAATATCAAAGGGCCGTCAAGCACGCTTTCAGATGATCAACTGGGAAATGATAAATTTGATTTCATGATTTCAAACCCTCCATATGGCAGAAAATGGGAACAGGATAAAGAATCAGTAACTAAAGAAGCCCAAAAAGGTTTTGAAGGAAGATTTGGGGCAGGGCTGCCGAGAATTAACGACGGCCAGCTTTTATTCCTACAGCACATGCTCTCAAAGATGAAAGAGAATGAAAAATCAAGGATTGCAGTAATTACAAACGGTTCCCCGCTATTTACAGGCGATGCAGGCTCTGGGGAGAGCAACATCCGTAAATGGATCATTGAAAATGATTATTTGGAAGCTATAATTGGTTTACCTGAGCAGTTGTTTTACAACACTGGAATAAGGACTTATGTTTGGGTTTTAACCAATGAAAAACCGGAAGAACGCGCCGGAAAGATTCAGTTAGTGGATGCAAGCTCAAAATTCAAGAAAATGCGTAAAAGTCTTGGAAATAAGAGAAACAGGCTTTCAAGTGAGGATATTGAAGAAATTCTTGAACTTTACTGCAAATTAGAGGAAAATGATGAGATTAAAGTTTTAGATAACGAAGATTTTGGCTATACGAAGGTAGTTGTGGAAAGACCGATGCAGCTGAACTTTGAAGCAAGTGAAGAGAGATTGGAAAATCTTTATTCAGTCCCCGCATTTTCAAAATTGGCAGTGAGTAAAAGTAAAGACCCTGATCTAAAACTAGAAGAGGAGCTTGAGGGCAAAAAAGAGCAGGATAAAATAATTGCGGCTTTAAGGAAAATTGAAGGCATTTTTGATGATTGGGATGAATTTGAAAGTGAAGTTAAGGGTGCTTTAAATAAATTTAATCTTTCAGCAGCACTTATTAAAAATGTAATCATAGCTTTATCAGAACATGATGATACCGCAGACTATGTAACAGCCAAAGGAAAGAAAAAACCAGACGGAAAACTAAGAGATACTGAAAAAATCCCCCTTAAACAAGATGTTGACGAATACTTTGAAGAAGAAGTCCTTAAATATTATTCTGATGCATGGATGGACCGTAAAAAAGATAAAGTTGGCTATGAAATTAATTTCACCCAGTATTTCTATAAATATGAACCGCCGAGGCCTTTAGAAGAGATTGAGGCAGATATTAAGAAGGTCACTGCTGAGATTCAGGAATTGATTAAGGAGGATCTTGATGAAACCTAAGAAAATTCGTAGAATTTTCGGGGCATCGAAAACCGCAGGTTTTCGAATGCTTAAGCCATATCCTTACTACAAGGATTCTGGGGTGGAATGGATTGGTAATGTTCCCGAAGGTTGGGAATTACGTAAATTATCTCAAAGTTTCAATAGTATAGGAAGTGGTACTACTCCTAAATCTAATGAAGAAGTTTATTATGAAAATGGAACTGTTCCATGGGTGATCACAGGAGATTTAAACGATTCAATACTTAATGAAACTTCAAAAAAAATCACTAAAGAAGCTATAAATGATTATAGTACTTTAAAAATGTATTCTCCAAACTCTTTAGTTATTGCTATGTATGGGGCTACAATTGGGAAAATTGCATTACTTAATTTAAAAGCATGTGTAAACCAAGCTTGTTGTGTATTGGGAAAAAGTAGTCTTTTAAAAATTAAATATGTTTTCTATTGGTTTTTAGCGAATAAAAAAAATATTATTTCATTAAGTTATGGCGGCGGGCAGCCAAATATAAGTCAGGATCTTATAAAAACACTTCTTATAACTATTCCATCTAAAAAAGAACAAGAAGAAATTATACAATATCTTGATAAAAAAACCTCAGAAATTGATAAAACAATCCAAAAAGACAAAAAACTCATTGAACTCCTCAAAGAAAAAAGAACTGCACTTATAAACCATGTTGTGACTAAAGGTCTTGATCTTGATGCAAAAATGAAAGATTCTGGAGTTGAATGGATTGGGGAAATTCCTGAAGGATGGAAAATAAGTAAAATTAAGGATAAAGTAACCGTTAAAATAAGTAACGTTGATAAAAAGTCCAAAGAAAATGAACCAGATGTTTTGCTTTGTAATTATACTGATGTTTATAATAATGAATTCATTACATCAAATTTAGATTTTATGAAAGCTACTGCAAATTATGATCAAATAAAGAGATTATCAATTAAAAAGGATGATGTAATCATTACAAAAGACTCTGAAGATGCAGAAGATATTGCAGTACCTGCAATAGTATCAGAAGAATTAAATAATGTTGTTTGTGGTTATCATCTGGCTTTATTAAGACATGATAAAAGTAAAATTACCGGCAATTTTCTATTTAGATTATTACAGAGCAAGAAAATCAATGATCAATTTTCTGTTGCTGCAAATGGGGTAACAAGGTTTGGAATAAGTACATATCCTATAAAAAATTCTTATATCGTTGTTCCATCTTTAAAGGAACAAAAGAATATAACAAAATATTTAGACAATCAAACTTCAAAAATCGATAAAACCATTCACAAAATCCAAAAGAAAATCACTCTAATGGAAGAATATAAAAAATCACTAATTCACCATGCTGTTACAGGAAAAATAGACGTAAGGGGGGAAGGAAAATCAGATCAAACACCTCAGAAAAAAGTTTCCAGTCAGACATCGTTAACCATTTAGTTAGCACTGGCTATATTAAAAGATATTCAGCCGATTACAACCGCGAAAGCTGTCTGGACATTGAATTAACCTTAAAATTCATTCAAGAAACCCAGCCGAAGGAATGGAAAAAATTTGTTCGTGTTTACGGCGATAGCGCAGGATCAAAATTCCTAATAAGGCTAATCAGCGAAATTGAAAAGAAAGGGACAATCCATATATTAAGAAACGGCTTTAAAGACGTGGGCTGCACATTCAAACTCTTCTATTCAAAGCCCAACAATAATAAAAACCCTGATCTCTTCCAAAAGTTTGAAAAAAACATTTTCTCTGTTATTGACGAGCTTGAATACGAACAAAAAGACCCCAGCAACCGTTTAGACCTTGCAATCTTTATAAACGGCCTTCCAGTCCTTACAGTTGAATTAAAAGACACTTTCTCCCAGGGAGTTGAAAATGCAATTAAACAGTACCAGAAAGACCGCGACCCAAGGGAAAAGATATTTAAACGCTGTCTGGTGCACTTTGCAATGAGCGATGAAAAGATATTCATGGCCACAAAGCTTGAAGGCGATAAAACAAGGTTTTTACCCTTCAACAAGGGTCTCGATAATCCAGTAGTTCAGAACGATTACAAGACATGCTATTTATACAACGACATCCTCCAGATAAACAAACTCTCCAGATTGATATCAAATTTCATCTATATTGAAGAAGAGGACAATAAGGAAATCCCAATTTTCCCAAGATACCACCAGCTTGACTGCGTTAATCGAATTTTAGCAGATACTAATCCTGGAAAGAATTATTTAATCCAGCACAGCGCAGGGAGTGGGAAAACAAAGACCATCGCCTGGCTTGCACATGGCTTAATAAACAGGTTCGATGAATCTGATGAACGCCTTTACGACATGGTAATTGTCATCTCGGATAGGAGAGTGATTGATCAACAACTCCAGGACCAGGTTAAAGCCATAGAAAAAATAAAGGGCATTGTGGAAGTCATTGAAAAGGATTCAAAGCAGTTAAGCGAAGCTCTTAAAACAGGGAGCAATATTGTTGTTACAACACTCCAGAAATTCCCTTACATCCTTGAAGAAGTTAAAGGAATGCCTAAAAGGAAATATGCAGTTATAATTGACGAAGCGCACTCCTCACAAACTGGAACGCTTGCAAGGAAGATGAAACAGGTTTTAAGCACAGGCAGTCTTGAAGAAGCAGAATTACTGGATGACGTGGACGATGAAATAGAAGAAGAACTTTTAAAGGAAGTTGAATCCTTTAGAAATCTTGAAAATATCAGTTTTTATGCATTTACAGCCACTCCTAAAAATAAAACACTTGAAATGTTTGGAAATGTAGATGAAAGAGGAGAATATCATCCTTACCATATTTATTCTATGAAACAGGCCATTGAGGAAGGATTTATTCTTAATGTTTTAGAGCACTACCTAACATTCCCCACTTATTTCAAATTATTTAAAAAAATTGAGGACGATCCTGAATTTGAAGAAAAAAAGGCTAAAAAGCTTTTGCGAAACTTTGTAGAAAAGCACCCGCATGCAATTAAACTTAAAACTCAAATAATGGTTGATCACTTCATGAATTCAACTAAAAATAAGATCAAAGGGAAAGCAAGGGCAATGGTGGTTACAAGGTCAAGATTACATGCAGTTATGTATAAAAGGGCTTTTGATAAGTATATTAGAGAACAGGGTTACCCTATAAAAATTCTTGTGGCTTTTACAGGTACTGTAAACCATGATGAGCAGGAATACACTGAAAATTCAATGAACGAACTGCCGGATAAAAAAACAATTGAAAATGCCTTTGAAGAAGACCCCTACAGAATTCTAATTGTGGCTAATAAGTTCCAGACAGGATTTGATCAACCGCTATTACATACAATGTACGTGGATAAGTCTTTAAACGGGATTACAGCCGTTCAGACACTGAGCAGAGTTAACAGAATTCATAAAAATAAGAATGATACTCTGGTCCTTGATTTTGCAAATAAAACTGAAGTCATTCAAAAGGCATTCCAGCCCTATTATGAAGACACTTACCTTCCAGAAGGTACAGATCCTCACAAGCTCTATGAATTAGAAGAGAAGCTCCTCTATTATGAGGTTTTTGAGCTATCTGATGTAGAGGAATTTATGAAAGCATACATAAAAGGTGAAAAACAACCAGTACTTCACAATTTACTTCATCCTGTTGTAGAAGATTTTAGAAAACTGAATAAGGAAGATCAGGTTGGATTTAAAAAAGCATTGCGCAGATATCAGAGTATTTATTCATTTTTATCTCAGTTGATCCCATTTACAGATATTAACCTTGAAAAAATTTATATTTTCAATAAATTCCTTAATAAAAAGCTCCCAACAATAAACAATCCTCTTCCATATTCTATTTTAGAAGATGTGGACATGGATTCTTATAAAATAGTGGATAAAGGGGAAAGTGCTATTGGTCTTGTGGGTGAGGGCGAACTAAAGCCCATTTCAGAAGGTGCAGGAGAATACAGGCCTGATGAAAAATCAAGACTTTCCCAGATAATTGAAGATATGAATGAAGCATTTGGAACAGAATTCAGCGATGATGACAAGGTCTTTTTAGAGCGTGTAAAAGATAATTTGCTTTCTAATGATGAATTAATTAATAAAATGGAACATAATTCCATAGAAAATGTAAAGGCAGTTTTTGATAAGTATTTCAATCAGGAGATGACAGAGCTGCTTAAAAGCAACATGAACTTCTATAAAAGAGTTGTTGATAACGAAAAATTAAGGGATAAATTGAAAGCAGAGCTGTTTAAACTTTTATATGTGGAATATGGGAAGCAAAGGTAAATATTTTGTATTTTGCATTCCTCACTTTTAATAAGCTAGAAATAAAAATAATTTATGTTATAAAGTCCTAAATTTTTGAGATGTTAATTTCATGTCTGACATTGAATCAGATATTAAAAGTAGAAAAGACCAAAAGCGACAACTTATTGTCGCAAGGATTGTTTGATCCATCCTTGAAAAATTGAAAATTTTTCATGCCCGAAAATCTGTCAAAATCTTGATTTTGATGCCACAAACACAAAGTGTTGGTTGGCTTTGATTTTCGACGGCTTTTTTTGAAAAAGGTGGAGACGGACCCGCCGGGATTTGAACCCGGGACCCTCAGATTAGGAGTCTGATGCCCTATCCTGGCTAGGCTACGGGCCCATTGATGATAATTGATTTGTATAATTTATAAGTTTAAGCATTTGGAATTCATAATTAGAATTGGTTTTAATTTTAAAATAAATAGTTCGCTTTTGGGTTTCTATTGTGAGCAATATTGGCTTATTTTCGAGTACCCTTCATTTTAAGAACGCATATTTTATTTGGGTTCATCCTTTTTCAAAGGATGAGCGGACCCGCCGGGATTTGAACCCGGGACCTTCGGATTAGAAGTCCGACGCCCTATCCAACTAGGCTACGGGCCCTTATGAATTAAAATTGGTAATTAGTAGATTGTCTATTCTGGTATATAAAGCACACTGTTAATACAATTAATAAAAAAAATTGTAAGAAGAATCTCCTATATTGAGATTCTGGGTTATATTTACATGTAAGCTGGGGATTCGCTTTCTCCCTGCACAGTTTGAGCAAGTTCCTGAAGTCTTGATTCAATTTCCTCTGCTTCTTTAATAAGAGGTTCTGCATTGACCTGTGTGCCTAACATCTTATTTAAAACATTCATAACTTCAGCAGCTGCTCTTGGATCAGGATAAGGGCTTAATACTTCTGCAAATAAGCAGGATCCAGGTATGCCTTTCAGCATGCTCCTTGTAAGTAGAGTTCCTGATAGTCCGGCAATGTTTCCAAAGGGTAATATTGGTAAATCCAGATTTCCAAGTCTTTCCAGGGATTCATCAGAGTTTGCTGCACCTGCAACTCCCTGTGTTTTCTCTCTTACAACTATGCTGTTGAATGTAATGATTTCTTTACTGTTGTTCCTTTCCATCCAATCCACTATCGCATTGGTCATGTCAAAGGTGACATTTGGCGGAACAATAAAATCTGAGAGGAACATTACTATTCCATCGGTTGCGTATATCCGGAATGGGTGAATTGCCTTCCCTTTATACAATACTGCAAGGGGAGGGAAATATTTGGAGTCAATATATCCTATTTCCTCCATATTAAGTTCTTCTACGAGAAGCCATCCCAATATATTCCCTATTAAACCTAATTCGGGTGATCCTTCTAATACTATAGCATTTTCAACATCTTTAGAGACTATTTTACAGCATTCAACTTCTGTCTCAACCATATCAACCATCTACGGTGCACCTCCCGCACCTCCAATTACTTTACCTGTCTGGGCATCTATCCAGATTTCTCCGGCTTTTTCGCCCTTGTCTATAACTGGAACAACGTAAACTTTTTCTCCATTCATTGTTGTCAATTCTGGAGTACCTGCTTTAGCATCTGGTTGTTCAATAGAGTTTTGTGCTATTGATTTGGCTTTGGTTGTTGATATTTTCACGTTATCGCCTCCGTCTCCGCTTTGATCACTTGCTGATGTTCCATCTTGAGCTACTGCCTGGGTTTGCCCAGACTGAGTATTCTGACTTTGGTCAGCTGTGTCTTGTGGATTAGTAAAAGACCATAAGCTTGGAGAATCTGAATTCATTTGAACACTCGCCGCCGCAATACCTATAATTAGTACAATAACGACTGAAAGTAGAATCTTTGTATTTACCATTAGCTCACCTCTTGTTGAATTTTACTGATTTTATAAATTGGAGTTATTACTCAAATAACATTTACTAATATAGTTTCTTGGATTATATAGTTTTATGTATCTTTACAAATATGATAAATTTAACGACAGAATAAAGCATCCAGTTTCCCAATCAGGGAGAATAAGTCATATTTTAAAGACTATTTTTTTTTAATAATTATAAAATTAACTATCTATCATTAATAGTATATACATTTTCCATTTTTTTTTTCAAAGAAAAGCTTATAATATTCTGTTAATAATGAAATAATGATGTTCATTAAATATAAAAACAAGAGGTGATACATTTGAGCGAAACTAAAGTAATTTCGCCAACATCACGGCAAGAAGGACACGCAGAATTGGTCATGGAAGTCGATGATGAAGGAATTGTAACTAAGGGGCGATACCTAAGTATTACTCCAGTTAGAGGGCTTGAAAAAATCGTTACAGGTAAAGCTCCGGAAACAGCACCAGTAATATGCCAGAGAATTTGTGGAGTATGTCCAATACCCCATACTTTAGCCTCCGTAGAAGCTATGGATGATTCTCTAGGAATAGAGCCGCCAAAAGCAGGAAAACAGTTAAGAGAGCTAACTTTGATGGCGCACCATGTAAACAGCCATGCAATACATCAGTTTTTAATAGCACCTGACATTGTTCCAGAGGACTTAATGGTAACAGCCATAAATTCAGTCTCTGAGATAAGGAAAAATGCACAGTATGTGGTTGACATGGTTGCTGGAGAAGGTATCCACCCATCAGATGTAAGGATTGGTGGAATGGCCAGCAACATAAGTGAATTAGCAAGAAAAAAGCTTTACACAAGATTAAGAGCGCTTCAGCCAAAAGTTGACGAACACGTAGAACTTATTGCAGGCTTAGTTTTAGATGCAGACTTCCCTGCAGGTTTAGGTGTTCACAACCAGCCAACAATTGCTTCTGATAATCTTTACGGTAACCGCGATTTCTTTGACCTTGACAGATTTACTGAAGTAATGCCTGAAAGCTGGTACAAAGACCCAGAAATCGGTAAAAAAGCATGTTCAACCATTCCACTGTATGATGGTGTAAACGTGGAAGTAGGTCCAAGAGCAAGAGCAGTACAATTCAGAGGATTTAAAGAAAAAGGCGTAGTTGCTCAGCACCTGGCAAGGGCTTTAGAGATGAAATCTGCTCTTTCAAGGGCAATAGCCATACTGGACGAACTTAACACATCAGCACCTGCTAACGTGGGTAACTTCGATATTAGAGGTACCAGTAAACTTGGAATAGGTGCAATAGAAGGGCCAAGAGGAATGGATGTTCACATGGCTCAGGTAGGAGAAAACGGTAAAACCGAATTCTACAGCGCTTTAGTCCCAACAACATGGAACATACCAACAATGGGACCAGCAACTGAAGGGTTCCATCACGAATACGGGCCACACGTAATAAGAGCATACGACCCATGTCTATCCTGTGCAACCCACGTGATCGTAATAGATGACGACGACAGGAACATCTTAAAAGACGATATGGTCAGATTATAAGGGAATAATAATGCCATACGATGCGGAGATTTTAATAGTTGGCTGCGGAAATGTCCTGTTCGAAGATGATGGATTTGGACCAGCAGTTATAACGGCTTTACAGGAATATTTCAAAGATCACGAACTTCCAGAAAATACAATGCTTATTGATGCAGGAACCAGCGCACCACATTTCATATTTTCTCTTCCAAATGAATCATGGAAAAAACTCATTGTGGTGGATATAGTTGATTCAGGCGATGAACCTGGAACAGTTCGAAGATTCGAGGTAACAGAGATTCCAAGGGGAACTTATACAGATGCTCATTCATGGTCAGTAGAAGAACCTTTGCATGAGCTAAGTAAACAATGCGAAGTTTTCGTAGTTGGATGCCAACCAGAATCTGTCTCTGCCCCTGATGTGGTAATGGGTCTAACCAAGAGCGTGGAAAACGCTATTCCCAAGGCCATTAAAATAATTTTAAAAGAAATGGGAGATTAGCTCATGTTAGCCCGAATAAAAGAATTTTTAGGAATGGAAACAAAGCCAGAGGCAAAAAATCCAGAAATAAAAGAAGTTGCTTCAGAAGAGGAGGTTGAAAAAGTGGCTGAAGAAAAACCGAAACCAAAAATAGGATACATCCACTTAAGCGGATGTACAGGGGATGTTATATCGTTAACTGAAAACTATGACATTTTAGCACCTTTACTTACCGAAATGGTGGATATAGTTTACGGACAAACACTGGTAGACCGATGGGACATACCAGAAATGGATATAGCATTAATAGAAGGATCTGTGTGTTTACAAGATGAACACAGTCTAAAAGAGTTAAAAGAAGTAAGAGAAAAAGCAGGATTAGTAGTTGCATTTGGTTCATGCGCTTCAACAGGATGTTTCACCAGATACTCCAGAGGTGGACAGCAAGCGCAACCATCTCACGAATCATTTGTACCAATAGCTGATGTTGTAAAGGTGGATTTATCCATGCCAGGATGTCCGCCATCACCAGAAATAATTGCTAAGACTGTAGTCGCAGTATTAAATGGTGATATGGATTACCTGCAGCCAATGATGGATCTTGTAGGTTACACAGAAGCATGTGGATGCGATCTTCAACTAAAAGTCGTAAACCAGGCACTATGTATTGGATGTGGAACATGTGCAATGTCCTGTCCAACACGTGCAGTAGGAATGACCGACGGAAGACCAGAAGTAAACGGCGACAGATGTGTAAAATGTGGTATCTGTTACATCCAGTGTCCAAGAAGCTGGTGGCCAATGGAAAGAATTAAAAAGGATACCGGATTATAGGAGGCTTGAAAATGGTATTAGGAACATATAAAGAAGCACTATCTGCAAGATCAACCGATAAACAGATCCAGAAGATTTCCCAAGACGGAGGAATAGTAACAGCCCTTCTATCTTTTGCTCTTGATGAAAAAATTATTGACGGTGCAGTTGTAGCAGGACCTGGAAAAGATATGTGGAAACCAGTACCACAGGTTGCAATGACTTCTGATGAAGTTTTAGCAGCAGCAGGTACTAAATACACACTTTCCCCTAATGTATGGACATTAAAGGAAGCTGCAAGGCAATACGGTCTTGAAAAAATAGGGACAGTATCTATTCCATGTCAAACCATGGGTATAAGAAAAATGCAGTCATATCCGTTTGGAGTAAGATTTGTTGCAGATAAAATTGCACTTATTTTAGGTATTTACTGTATGGAAAACTTCCCATTCGAATCCCTGAGAACATTCATCTCAGAGAAAATGGGAGTTAGCCCTGAACTCGTAGAAAAAATGGATATAGGTAAAGGAAAATTCTGGGTATACACAGCAGATGAAACTTTAAGCATACCACTTAAAGAAACTCACGGATACGAGCAGAATGGATGTAACATCTGTCTTGATTACGTTGCTGAATTAGCAGACCTTTCAACAGGTTCTGTAGGTTCACCAGAGGGTTGGTCAACAGTACTCACCAGAACAGATAATGGTGACAGTTTATTCAAACAGGCTGTTGAAGCAGGTATAATTGAAACCAAACCAATGGCAGATGTAAAACCAGGTTTAGGTCTTCTCGAAAAACTCTCAAAAGAGAAAAAAGAGAAAAACCAGAAAACCATTGATAACAGAATAGCAATGGGATTACCTGTCCCATACAAAGCAAGTACAGAAAAAGAAGACCCACTGGCAAACTACTAAATGTAGGAATTTTTTCCTACAAACTTTTTTATTTTTCAAAACTTAGATTTCTTTAGAACTTATTATAATGATTATAAAATTCTTTGTTGGTTAAAATGGATGTAATTACAATTTTAGGGGCAGTGATCCTTGCTTATGGTGGCATGCTGGTAGTTTATTACCGGTCACGTTCAACTGAAAGAAAAGAAAAAACCTCTGATCTGATGCTAAACGGAATAAAAAGCATGCGCCGTGGTAATTTAGATAAAGCCTTGATTTATTTTAACGGTGCTTATGAATACTGTATGAAAAATGATAATATGGAGAATAATGTAGAGATTCTCTACTATATAGGCCTTATATATAAGGAAAAAGGGGATATTGAAAACGCAATACAATATTTAAAGGCTGCAAATGAAATATATTTCCAATTAAATGATACTGAAGGTGCAAAAAAAGTAAAAGCAGCTATAATATCCATAAGGGGCTTAGAAAACTGAATTGGGTAGGGGGTTTGAAATGGAATCTTTAAATCTTACTCCCGCGGAATCTTTAATAATTATTTCTCCAGAATCTTCTGGGAATGAAATGATAAGACTTACTTTAATGGATCTTGTTTTAAGAAGAGTCTTAAATATAATTATTGAAGAGCATGAATCTAAATTCCTAAAAAAACATTATAACACCGCCTTTATAGGTGAAGGAGATTCATTTAATATTGAACTTAAACCCCATGAAGAAATTTTAACAAATCTTATTTTAGAGCATTATAGGTTAGAAATGAAAAAATTCGCGAAAATAGTGCATAACGAGGTTAATTCTGCAGAATATAAAAATAAATGCTTGAGAAATACTTTAGTAGGTAAGGGCTATCTTAAAAAACAGAGAAAAATGCTTCTTTCTTTAATGCCATATACAAGCTATATATTAACGGATAAAGGAATCAAAGCAAGGGATAAAATTGTTGAATTAATTGATGAAGCCAAATATCTTCATAAATGGGTAAAAGAGGATTTAGGGAGAGCAAAAGCATATTTGTCAGTTATTGGGACCCATATTCTCCTTTCTAATGTCTATGATCTGGAAGATATTAAAAAATTTAACAAGATGTTATCTCAAATTGAACCTGAATCTAAGGTAAGTGATTATTATAGTTATTATCTATATGCTGTTCCTCTGGGCTATCTTGATGAATTTGGAGATTTAAATAGTTTTGATTTCCTGGATATGTCTGTTCTGGATAATTTTGATTCATTTGATGATTTTTACAGTGATTTTGATGCAGGAGCAGGTGATATGGGATATGAAGGCAAGAGAAGAAGTGAATAATAATTATTCGGTTATAATAAAACATCCATCGCTTTCTACAATCACAGTATGCTCAGATTGCGCTACAACAGCATTACTTTTCTCTCTGAGTACATGATAAGGGTAGATTGCCCTTGAAGAAATAAGCATTCTCATTGCATTATTCAGGTGATGCTCGCTGAATTGTTCCTGGAGCCACCTTTGAGCAAAGGGAAGATTTTTATAATTACTCTTAATTTTATTCAATGCCCTTTTGGCGTGTATCAATCTCATGGGCCGGTCTCTAAGGAATCTGAATATATGGGCCTCATTCGTATCAGTAACTCTGCCAATTCCATCGGTAGCGAAGGGCTCTATGGCCAAAATATCTCCCTCTTCTAATAAATGGGGATTATTTTCCTTTATGTTTGGAACTGAAACTCCTGAGTGAAGTATCCACCTATCCATACTGTGACCGGTTAGATTTGAAACAGAATTAAATCCTTTATTGTTAATAGCATTTTCTATAGCTTCTCCAACCTTTCCAATTTCCACACCAGCTCTTACGGCGCTTATTCCACTTTCAAGTGCTTCATAAGATGCATCTATCATTTTGAGATGATAATCGTGATTTTCTGATTCATCACCAATGAGCACACTTATTGCAGTATCCGCAATATATCCATTAATATGGGCACCAAGATCAATTTTAACAAGATCTCCTGAATTTATAATTTTTTCATCTCCAATCGGAGAAGTGTAGTGGGCAGTTACTTCATTTATTGAAACATTACATGGGAACGCTGGTCTTCCTCCAAGTTCTACTATTTTATTTTCAACAAATTCAATTAAATCTATAATTTTCATATCTTCTTTGATATAGTCAACAGCACTTTTTCTGACTTCTGATACTATTTTTCCAGCTTTTTTGTACTTATCAATCATACAATCACTACTATATGTTCCTATTAGTTAATACTACCTTAATATTCTTTTTTATAGTTATTTGATTCATATTAAATTATGTTTTTAATGGATGACATACCTAATGATAAACATTAATAAAGTTCATAAATTACCTCAAGGAGTCCAGCGCTTTAAAACTGAAAACCAGCACATAGGCGAATATTCAGAAAAAAGAGTAAGTATGGATTTTCTGGATGCTTTAATGCCTTGAATACTTGTTTTTGATATATATTGGATTATGATTATTGTTAATGTTAACAAACTAATAATATTTTTTTGATTATTAAGTAAAATTTTGCCTTTCAAAATTTGATTTTTTAATAATTTCATGAAAATTATAGTGTAGTACTTATTTTTTTATACTTTTTTTTAGGAATTTTTTAATCCA
>ENA-UOOM01000085-UOOM01000085.1-fermentation-metagenome-genome-assembly--contig:-NODE-85-length-113016-cov-7.180133_pt1 | contig 113016 bp, 123 predicted proteins | sample MGYA00245781_ERZ724031 | MGnify/ENA primary metagenome ERZ724031 (study PRJEB28704, sample SAMN03018317) | fermentation metagenome | biome: anthropogenic terrestrial biome; feature: soil...
AGTTTTTGGTCTTGCTTTTTTCAAAAAGCAAGCGGGTGTGGGCGGAGCCCATGGTCGAGGTCTTCTCATGCAGCTTCAAACCCTTGGGGCGCTGTCCCAAACCCTGCAAGGGAGAAGTCCCTTGACCCATTTATGCAAAAACATTCGTTTTTGCGGTCGTATCTTTCTAGAAACTCCATGAAATGAGGTTTTCATCAAAAGTTTTTGGTCTTGCTTTTTTCAAAAAGCAAGCGGGTGTGGGCGGAGCCCATGGTTTACACCAGCCCCAAGGTCTTAGCCTTGGGGCTTTTCAAGGAACGCCTGGGCTTTTTCCAGTAATACCAGCTTTTGGTTATATTGCGGGTTCCGATGCACAATATCCAGTAGATGTGTAAGCACCTCCCCTAATACCTTCCCCTTGGGTACCCCCATGTTCATGAGCAATTGCCCGTTTACCGCCAGCTCCTTTCGGGTTAAACAGTCCCCCCTTGCAATGATTTCCCGTAGCTTCTTGGCGGTTTGCCCATAAGGCGAGGCCGGCCGTAAAACCCCCTGTAACGTAAGTAGCTGCTCTATGGCCTCTTTGCCGAGCTTGCCGGTCAGCACCCGTAGGGGATACCCCTCTGTGGGTAGGTCTTGCGTTATATATTCCAGTAATAAGCAAATCCGTTTGCGGCTGTCGTTATCAAACCGCAGTCCCTTTAAAAAGGCACTTGCCTCCGAAATCGTGTAGTCCTGTAGAACAATCGCCCAGCGTAGGATAGGATTTTTGGGTGTTTTCTTTAACTCCGCCAAAAAACCGTCCCCCCGCCGCATTAGTATGGCAGAAAGCTTGGGATCAATTTCCTCTAATAATCCGCTCTCCCATAGAAGGGGCATCTTCTCATCATGGTCGCAAAGCCATAGCTTGTTCATCTCGTCATGAATCCGCTCCACACTGATTTTTTGTATTAAGCCCCTGTTTTCCCACAGGGCAGCACCAGTCTCCTGTGCTACCTCAAACCCCAATTGCGCCGCAAACCGTATACACCGCAGCATACGCAGAGCGTCCTCTTGAAAACGCAGGGCCGGTGTCCCCACCCCTCGAATGATTTTTTTCTGTATGTCCTCCATGCCTTGAAAAAAATCCCGAAACCCTTCCTTGGGATGATAGGCAATGGCATTCATGGTAAAATCCCGCCGCAATAAATCCTCCTGTAGGTCATTGGTGAAGGTGACCTCCGCCGGGCGGCGGCAATCCTCATACCTGCCTTCAATACGGTAGGTGGTTACTTCGTAATTGGTGCGGTTTAAAACAACAGTCACTGTACCATGCTGAATACCCGTATCAAAGGTATGGGGGAATATCTTTTTTGTCTCCTGCGGTGTCGCCGAGGTGGTAATGTCCCAATCCTTAGGGCTAAGGTGTAAAAGGCTGTCCCTGACACACCCGCCCACAATATAGGCCTCATGTCCTGCTTGGTTTAATGCATTTAAAATATATAAAACATCTTCGGGCAGTGTATTAAAAAACATAAGTATTCTCCTTTAAAAAGGTTTTTATTTTCCTTCTTAAAAGTATAACATATTTTTTAAAATTGCGAGAAAAAGCCGCCGCATTTTTTTCATAATCCTATGGAATAAGGGAGTTTGGCGGAAAAGGAAGGAGAGGAAATAAAAAGTTGAAAAAAGGAAAAAAACATTGCTATAAGCAGTTGACAAATAGAATGAGTAGTGATATTATATTTCTTGCAGTCAACAAATATGCGCCCTTAGCTCAGTTGGTAGAGCAACTGACTCTTAATCAGTGGGTCCAGAGTTCGAGTCTCTGAGGGCGCATTTTTGAAAGCAGAGTGGCTTAGATTAATTCTAGGTTGTTCTGCTTTTCTTTTTTTCTGGAAATCCTCCCTCCTTGGGAGTTTTTCTTTTTTTACGGATATTTTCCCCTTCCTCCCCATAGAATGGTACAGAAGTGTTTTGTCCGCAATCGGCAGGGGGAATGGATATGGAGGAACTATACGAAAAAATATTGTGGGAGGGCTATGGTCTGCGTTTTTACAGCGGAACACGCACTCGAACAGGTCTTGTCTGCAAAACGGACAAAGGGCTTAGGGAGCTGAAAAAAGCAAGGGAGCGTATGAATGGTGTCCGCTATGCCCATGATGTGAAGGAGTGCCTTTATGGGAACGGGTTTACTGCAATCAGCAGGTTTTATCATACCATGGACGGACATCCTTGCTTTCTAAAGGATGGAACGGTGTATGTTCTGGAGGAGCTTTTGCCCGCCGCAGCCTTGGAGGAGGATGGAACGGAAGCCTTCATAAAGGGCGCAAAAACCCTTGGGAAAATGCATTCCTGCGCAAAGGGCTTGGAGAGCAAGTATATGCAGTGGGACAAAGACCGCTTACCGGCGCAGTTTGCAAAAAGACGGACAGAGCTTGGCAAAATCAAGCGCCGTATACAAAAACAAGGCGGCTATGATGCCATAGATTTATTGGTACTGGAAAATTATGATACATATATGGAGCATACCTTGCGGGCAGAAGCACTTTTGCGGCAGGCCGAGTATTCTGTGTTGTTTGAGAAGGCACGGAAGGAGGGGGCTTTTTGCCATCATAGCTTTAAGGGGGAAAATATAAGGGTGGCTGAGGGGGGAAGGCTGTATGTGGGCGGCTTTGAAGGCTGCAGCAGTGACATTGCCCTTTTGGATTTGGCAGCTTACCTGAAACGGTATATGAAGAAGGCCGAGGGGGATCGGGAGGGCGTCCTTCGTATGCTTGAGGCGTATGAAGAAAGCAATCCCACGGATACAAGGCAGCGGGTGCTGCTCCGGGCTCTTGTCATTTATCCGGAAAAGTTTCTGCGGCTGATCAACGAGTATTATAACAAAAGAAGAGCCTGTGTTTCCCCGGCCATGCAGGAGCGGCTGGCCTTAGCAGTGGAGGAAGAGGGCAGGGCCAAGGAGCTGTTTGAATTTATACGGGAGATATAGGAATGGCTTCTTTAGGAAAGTCTTTTTTTCTCTGAATGGGGAAGCAAATAGGCAACGAGCTTGTGAAGGAAAGCAGGGCGCAAAAGATCAGAGAGTTTGGCGGCCCTGTTTTCTTTTGTCTAAACCCATTCCAAGCTGTACTGGAAAATGGAGCTTGCCAAATTTCGCTGCTTTTTGGAGCCTGATGAATTCTTCTTGCAACTTATAGTGGAAGCGTTTAAAATGTACTATAAGGTATGCCTGAAAATTCCCCAAAGGAGGAGAAACAAATGAAGGACTATCACTTTGAGAAGGACGAGCATGAATTTGATGAGACTATTCGGCTGGAGGAGATCAATAAAGAAATGAAAAAGCTGGAGGCCGATCAGCCTCAGGATGATTTGGGGGATAAGGATGCGTTTTTGGATGCTTTTGAATCGGAGCGGTTTGAGGAGACGCCCGGGGAAAGCAACGGGCCCTCGCCGAAGCTATCGGGAGAGCCGCCCCGTGGGAACGAAGGCCTTATGAATAAAAAAACCGCTGCCATTGTCGCATTGGTTGCCGTTTTGGTGGCATTTGGCAGCTTTGCCCTTGTGCGGGGTCTGTTTTTTTCGGGCAAGCATGAGCCGGTTCCGGCGGAGCAGTCCCCGGTTTTGATACAGGGTGCTTTGGCAGGGGGAGAGCTGATTGCTTACGATATTAAAGAAAATGTAAATAAAAGCATTGCCGTTACCGAGGAAACGGTGATTACTGACGAGCGAGGGCAAATTACACCGGAAGTTCAGCTGAAAATGGGCGACCTTATTTTGGTAGCGCTAGATCAAGACGGGAAAAGTGCCCTCAGCATAGACTTAGGCGGTGAAATCAAAACCGCGCAGGAAACAGGGCTAAAGGCGGATACTGCCTCCAGTCAGCTTCTTGGTGAAGGAAAGACGTTTTTATATGGAACACAAGCCATGTTTTTGTATAATGCAGAGGAAATAAACCCCAAGGATTTGGAAGCCTGTGATGTTTTGCTTTTAAAAAGCTATGACGACATTGTTTGGTCTGTGGAGGTAGAGGAATATCACGGCTATATTTCTATAGAGAATAAAGAGAATATTACAAACGGGATGTTTCAGCTGGATGACGAGGAGCCGGTTTTGCTTGCCGAGGTGGCGCGTATTCCTGTGAAGGAAGGAACACACACCATTACCGTTTCCGGTGATAATATTGAAAAAAGAGCAGACAGCATTTTTGTAGAGACGGGAGATGTTTATTTGTATGACCTGTCTAAGGCGCAGGAAAAGGTGGGCGTTTTAATTATCAATGCCAATGTAACCGATTATAAGCTTTATGTAAATGGCACCTTGGTGGATAGCACGGTGCCCTCTGTTCTTCCCTTGGGAGAATACGATGTGGTGATACTGAAAAACGGCTATGCGGAATGGAGCCAGCATATTGTGCTGGATCAGGATACGCTGTCAGTGGAGGCGAAGCTGCAAAAGGACGTGCAGTTTGGTACTGTGGGTATTTCTGTGGATGTGGACGGTGCCCAGCTCTATCTTGACGGAAAGGATATGGGTTCTGCCCCCATGGAACTGAACCTGCCCTATGGAACCTATCGCCTTGAGGTGGAAAAAAGCGGATACTTGCCCTTTTCCACAACAATTTTTGTGGATAGCAGCACAACATATATTAATGTAGAGTTGGAAAAAGAATAAGAGGAGGCAGGAATATGGATTTTATGGATAGATACCGCAAATGGCTGTCCGATCCTTGTATTGATGAGGACACAAAGGCGGAATTGCGTCTGATGGCAGGGGAAGAAAAGGAAATCAAGGAACGGTTTTACCAAGAGCTGGAATTTGGTACCGGCGGCCTGCGGGGAATCATCGGTACGGGGAGCAACCGCATGAATTTTTACACCGTAGGCAAAGCCACCCAGGGACTTGCCAATTATATTAAAAAACAAGGAACCCAAGCCAAGGGGGTTGCCATTTCCTATGACAGCAGGCATATGTCTCCCGAATTTGCCAAGACGGCAGGCTTGGTTTTGGCGGCAAACGGCATTCCTGCATTTGTCTATCCTTCTTTACGGCCTACCCCCATGCTATCCTTTGCAGTCAGAAGGCTGCGGTGTACGGCAGGCATTATGGTCACTGCCAGCCATAACCCCCCGGAATATAATGGATATAAGGTATACTGGGCGGACGGCGCTCAGGTGGTTGCCCCTAGAGATCAAGATATTATCCGTGAGGTGAACGGGGTAACGGAGTATGGGCAAATTCTAAGGATTACCCAGGAAGAAGCGGAGGAGAGAGGGCTTTACCATACCATTGGCAAGGAGATTGACCGTTGCTTTGATGAACAGGTGCTATCCCAGCGTATTTGTCCGGAAATTTCTGAGGATATGGGGGAAGACTTGACTGTGATTTATACCCCCATCCATGGCTCGGGGAATGTGCCGGTACGGCGGGTGCTGCACAAGGCAAAATATAAAAAGGTGTTTGTGGTTTCGGAGCAGGAAAATCCCGACCCGGATTTTACTACAGTTGGGTATCCAAACCCCGAAGACCCCAATGTCTTTACACTGGCGAAAAAGCTTTCGGAGGAAAAAAATGCAGATATTATTATCGGCACCGACCCTGATTGTGACCGTTTAGGGGCCATGGTGAAAAATGCACAGGGGGAATATGTGGTTTTAACAGGGAATATGGTAGGTGTACTGCTGACAGAATATATCCTTTCCCATAAGGCAGAAAAGGGCACCCTGCCCCACGATGGTGCGGTAATCAAAACCATTGTCAGCACAGAGATGATCCAGCCTATTTGTGACCACTATGGCATTACAAAGTTTGAGGTTCTGACAGGCTTTAAGTTTATCGGTGAAAAAATGAAGGAGTTTGAAGAGACAGGAGCCTATCAATATCTGTTTGGCTTTGAGGAAAGCTATGGCTATTTGGCGGGAACCTATGCAAGGGATAAGGATGCGGTGGTGGCCGCATTGCTCCTTTGCGAAATGGCCGCTGTTTATAAGAAAAAGGGCATGAGCCTTTATGACGGCCTGCAAAAATTATATGAAAAATTCGGCTATTATTTGGATGGGGTGAAGGCAATTACCCTAAAAGGCTTGGATGGCATAGAGCGGATTCAAAAAATCATGTCCGCCTTCAGGCAGAATGTGCCGAAGGCCTTCGCAGGGCAAAAGGTAGTTTGGGCAAAGGATTATAAAACACAGGTGTTCCGTAATTTGCAAACAGGGGAAGAGGCGGCAAGCCCCCTGCCTGTTTCCGATGTTTTATATTACATATTGGAGGACAGCACTTGGGTATGCGTGCGTCCGTCAGGGACGGAGCCGAAGCTGAAGTTTTATATCGGTGTGAAGGGCGAAAGCTTGGCAGACGCCCAAGGGAAATTGGAAGAAATTGAGAAGGACTTGGAACAAAAGGTGTCTTCTGTCAAATAAAGACTGTTTTTTCAAAAAGCCCCATCACCATAAATAGCTTCCATGCGATAAGAATGGCTGCAGTTTTTGAGATTTGCCGTAGGAGTTTAAGTCCTACGGCTTTTTTCTTGCTTTAAACCGGCCCGCAAATTTAAAGTAGACAGCAACCTGTGATCTTACCAAAAAGACAGAGGGGAATGCATAACTTTTATGTCATAAATAGATTGAAGATAGTTTGAGATTTCTGCAAAAAATTCTGTGCACCAAAAAATGTAAGGTAATCCCTTATGCGCCTCTATTTTTTAATCCAATTTATAATTTCTTTTGCCACGATTTCCGGATATTCTCTCTGGGGAAAATGTCCTGCCTTGCTGATGAGCTTTCGTTCATAAGGACCCGTAAAATAATCCTCTTTCTGCGCAGAGGTTTCTGCACGATTGCACATATCATCCTCACCATGTAAAACCAATGTGGGAACTGTAATCGTTGGGTTAGGGTTTAATTTTTTTTCCAGGCTGTCATAGGTGGGGTCACCAGGAACAAAGCCCCATCTATGGCGATATGAATGCAAAACAATTTCAAACCAGTCCTCATTTTCAAAGGAGATTGCTGTAGTATGAAATTCTTCATCTGAAAAATGCCAAGCGGGAGACCAAGTTTCCCACATAAAACGGCAAAAAGCTTTTCTCTCTTTTTCCAAAAACAGTTTCCCGGGTTCTAAAGCCATATACCAATGGTACCAATAATTTTTTATTTGATGCAGGCTCAATTTTTGATCAGGCAGATTTGTGCCATACCCTACCGATATTGAAATGCACTGCTGCATACGTTCCGGCAATAAAAAGGCTGCAATAAAAGCGGCTCTGGCACCCCAATCATGGCCTACTACTGCAAATTTCTCAAGTTTTAGTGCATTGGCTACCTCCACAAGGTCATTACCGATGGCAGAAAGCTGTCCGGTTCTCATAGAAGCGCTGCTTTTAAAGTGTGTTGGCCCCACACCTCTTAGATAGGGCATAATGGTCCGAAATCCTGCTTCATTCAATATAGTGACAACCTTGTCCCATGTTCTGACATCATCGGGCCATCCATGCTGCAAAACAATAGGGTATCCTTGCGTTGGTCCACTTTCTTCATAGCCTACAACTAATGTTGATGTTTCCGCATAACGAATTGGTTTTTTCATGAAAATCACACCCGAATTCTTAAAGTTGATTTTTGATTCTTGATAAAGTCAATATAACATGATATTTTATATTTGTAAAATTCATTCATTAAATTGATTGAATCAAAAATATTAATGCAAGGGAAGGAATTCATGCTCTATGGAATTTAGGCAGTTAAAAACATTTGTAAAGATTGCCGAGGTAAACAGCTTTGTCAAGGCAGGCAAAATTTTAAATTATTCTCAACCCACCATGACAATGCATATTCAAGCATTGGAAAAGGAGTTGGACTATAAGCTTTTTGAAAGACTGGGGAGAGAAATAACACTGACCTCGGAGGGAGCGCAGTTTCTTTTATTTGCCAATAAAATTTTAAATTTATGCCAAGAGGCAACACAATGTATTGAAAGGGGAGCACCATCGGGAAAGCTGACCATAGGAACAAGCGAGGCCTTCGGAATATTAAGGCTGCCTGCTATCATCAAAGAATTTCGTTCATGCTATCCGGAGGTAAGTCTTGAAATTAAATTTAAATACATGGATGAGCTTTATGAAGAGATGAAAAAAATGAGATTGATTTAGCTTTTGTATTGGGTCCCAAAAACAACCATCCCAATTTGGTGGCCAAGGTGATTGCTTATGAACCCATTTCGTTGGTTGCTGCGCCTAAAAACCAACTGGCACACAAGGAAAAAATCACGCCGGAGGATATTTTAAAACAAAATATCATACTAACACAACAAGGATGTGCTTTTCGTGCTGCGTTTGAGGAACAGCTAAAAGAATTTGAAACGCTTCCGTTGAGTATGGGTGTGAATACTCTTCAAGCCATCAAGCAATTCACGATATCCAATTTAGGAATTACCGTTTTGCCCCATATCTATGTTAAAAATGAAATAAAAGCCGGCATTTTATGCCAGCTGCCATGGCCGGAAAATCAGTTTCATATGTTTAGCCAAGTGGTTTATCACAGGGATAAGTGGCACAATCGCACCCTGTCTGCTTTTCTTGAGATTGTTCGTAAACATACGGAAGCGGAAAAATAACAAGTCCTGAAATGCAAACCTTATGAAAAAGCAAATCCTCCATGAAAGATATATTGTATCGGGAATCATTGGATTATCTGTGAAACAACCATGATTTTCGTAAATATCTTCATTGGAGGATTGTTTTGGGTATTGCGGGTTTTTGCTGCAATCTTTATTTTTTCTTGATTGCACAAAGGGCCGATACACGGTCAAATTCATCGGTAATTTCTTTGTCGGGGGCTTTTGTCAAAAGGCTTACAATGACAATGGCAGCAAGGGAGAACAAAAATGCAGGAAGCAATTCGTAAATATTCCAAGCACCGCCCATCGGTCTGACGAGATATTTCCAAATAAATACCATTGCCCCGCCGACAATCATGCCGGCCAAAGCGCCATGCTTGTTAGAGCGTTTCCAGAACAAGGCCGCCAAAACAACGGGGCCGAAGGCCGCACCAAAGCCTGCCCAAGCAAAGGAAACAATGCCGAAAACAGAGCTGGCCGGATCCCTTGCGATGAATGCGGCAATGATGGAGATGATCACAACGGAGCATCTGGCAAAATACATTGCCTTTTTTTCAGACATTTTAATGCCCAAAAAGCCTTGCAAAAGGTTGTGGGAAGCACTGGAGGAAGAGGCCAAAAGCTGAGAATCCGCCGTAGACATAGTTGCTGCTAAAATGCCCGCAAGAATAACACCTGCAAGCAAGGCGGGAATCATGCCGTTCTGACTAAGCAAATCAGCCACCCGCACAATAATGGTTTCTGAAGCCGAGCCTTCCAAAACGGGCACTGCACCAACCTGTGTCATACTGTATCCAACAATACCGATAAAGATTGCCACAATCATGGAGATAATCACCCAAGTGGTTGCGATACGGCGGGAGAGGGTTAATTTGTGGGTATCCTCAATGGCCATGAAACGCAGTAAAATATGGGGCATACCGAAATAGCCCAGGCCCCATGCCATGGTGGAGCAAATGGTCAGAAACCCATAGGGTGCTGCGGCATTTTCGGAAACACGATACATAGCAGTCATCTTTAAGTATCCGGGGAGGGCTCTGGCGTTGTCCATTACCACATCCAACCCACCTGCAACCTGAATGCCGAAAATGACTACCACAAACAGGGCAATTGTCATAACAATGCTTTGCACCAGGTCTGTTGTGCTGGCGGCGGAGAAGCCGCCTGTTGCGGTGTAGCCTACAATAACAAAGGCACTGATAATCATGGCGGTGGTATAGCTGATATCAAATACACTGCTAAACAGCTTTCCGCAGGCAGCAAAGCCGGAAGCGGTATATGGAATAAAGAAAATAATAATGACCACTGCGGCAATACACATTAAAATATTTTTGCTATCTCTGTATCTTCTGGAGAAGAAATCAGGAAGGGTGATAGAATTCTGTGCCTCGTGGGTATAGATACGGATGCGTTTCGCTACGATCCGCCAGTTAACATAAGTTCCGATCCCTAAGCCGATGGCCGTCCATGTTGGGTCTGCGATACCGGAAAGGTACGCAATACCGGGCAGCCCCATCAAGAGCCAGCTGCTCATATCGGAGGCTTCCGCACTCATGGCTGTAACAAAGGGCCCAAGCTTTCTGCCTCCCAAGTAAAAATCGCCTACATTTTCGTTCTTTTTTGACCAATAAACGCCGATTGCAAGCATACCGATCAAATAGACGACAATGGCAATCATGATGTAAGTTTGTGCTGATGTCATAATTTCAATCCTCTCCCTTTCCGTTTTTGTTTCAGAGCATTCGGAATTTTTATGTATTTACAAAAGAAATAAAATTGCAGGTTGGCTTTTTGCTTCTAAAGCGTGCCAAAGCCTCATAAAAATCTAAAATTTTATTTGTAATGCCCCAACTAATACAATAGTATAACATAATACCAATAAGACTAAAATACAGAATGAATTATAGAATATATATTATACATAAAGAATAAAAATAGTCAATATATGCTGAATATTTCAACGATTATTGACTAGAATATTTTTTAAAATTATTTAATTATAAAAATAATATTTTTATTGAACTGTCTTGTTTGTCCGAAACCCTGCCAAAAAAAGGGGCATCATTTGCTTGGCATATTGACAAAGGGAGTATTCTCCGTTGCAAATACACCAGTCATAAATCAGTGCCCGCTCGCACAAGGCATAGGCCTTTACAAACTCATTCACCGAAACATCAGCCCGTAAATCTCCTTTTTGCTGACCCTCCGCAGTGATTTGCCGCAGTAATTTATAGTAAACCCGGGTATGGTCAAGAAGATGTTTTTGCCCGCTGGTAATCAGCTGTGAGGAATAAAGTCTGGCCAATAAATCCATGGAAATGCTGTTATCAATCATGCGAAACAGCTCTTGATTTAGAAACATCAGCTTTTCAAAGCTATCTGGCTCCCCCTCCAGCAGGGGCATCAATTCCTGATATTTATTGTCAAACAGATCGGACAAGGTGCCCAATAATGCGTCCTTGCCGCTAAAGTAATGATAAAATGAGCCCTTTGAGGTGCCGGAGGTCTCCACAATTTCTTCAATTGTGGTAGCGTCATAGCCTTGTTCATAAAAAAGCTTCCATGCTGCCGAAATAATTTTCCCTTTTGTGTTACGGCTGTTTTTTTTGCCCATATCGGCCTCCTTTTGTGCAATATGTATTCCTTCCGAATACATATGAGTATAAAAATTTTGTGTCGATATAAATTGTTTTCGGGCAATCCCCCGGGAGGAATTGCCCTGCTTTAAACCTTTTTCCATTTGAGGCTTACCAAATCGTGCTCTCGTATGGATTTTACCAGTCGTTGGCTAAAATCCTCAGACAGAATATCTGTTGCATCCAAAAGCTCCAAGCCCAGCTCTTGGGCACGCTTATAGGTGCCGGTATTTCCTTTTTTATCCTTGCTGTAAGTGACCATAACCCCCTTGGAGAACCAGCCGCCCAGTCGTTTTTTTGCAATCACAAGCTCATTCAGCGCGGCAGTATCTGCATCCCGCAGCTTGCAGGAGATAAAGATAGGTAGGGAATCGTCCATCAAAATAACGTCTATTTCATTTCCGGCAACGGTAATATTATCATATGCATTCCAGTCGATCATGGTGCCAAGCTTTACATCGTGAAATACACCGGCACGCTTTGCCGCAATGTATACATAAAGCTCCAGCCAAACACCGAAGCTGATGCAATATTGCCTGTCCTCCATGGAATGAAAGGTGAATTCTACATAAGGCCCGTTGATACGCAGGCTATGCATAAACCCCAGACGCTGGAATTCCTCCAGTATGGTTCGGTCAGGATAAACAGATTTGCCGTTTTTCATATGTATATTCCATTTGCTCTTCATTTTCAGCTCATGGGGCGGGGTTCTGGAAACGACAGTTTGTATAAAGCTACAGGTGAACCTCCAATCCGGCAGGCGTTTAAATAAAAACCGTGCCATTTGATAAATGGTGGAAAAGCGTTCCTCCGATGGCGGCCTGTGGGATTCGCCGATAAAACAAGCGCCCTTAGCGTCAATAAAATCCTCTAACGTCAAAGGAACTGTGTTTGCCACCACACTGTCGTCAGACAGATCGATAATGCATTTATCCATAAGCTCGGTATGCAATAGAGGAAGGTTCAGCTTGGTTCCCGCCCGATACCCGGCCAGAAGCATCAGCTCGCTGCCTCCTGTCAAATCCAGGGCGCAGCCTTCTATGCCGTGGCTGTCGATCACCCGTGTGATTTGGTGGTATATTTTATCCATAGAGGAAATATCAATGGGGTATTGGACAAGCTGAATGCCCGGAATATTTCTGGACAGGCATTTTTTAAGGGCGGAAAATACCATCATATCCTGCATCCCTTTATCGTAAAAATAGATTACTTTTTTGGGACGCAGTGACAGTGGGGCTACAATATTTTTTAAAACATCCTTGTCATAAAACTCAATGAGAAGCTCCGTGGGAACCCTCTCCCTTCCAACCGCTTTTACCTTAAAAGCTTATTTTTCAAACTTTTCGAGGATCACTTCTTCTTCAAAGTTGTCCTCTTGGGGCTCTTTTTTATCTCTGTTTCCAAAAACCGCCCCAAAATTTAGCTTGTTTACCACACCGGGGGCCATGTCAATCAGCTTGCTGATGGCATCTTGGTTTTTAATATTCAATGTTTGTACACTTCCGTTTTGTATCACTAAAACGGCGGAGGGCGTAATTTTTGCGCCAACCCCACCTGCGGCATTGATGTTTTCCTTTGCCCCGGCGCCTGCACCCACAGAAACCTCAATGAGAGGCAGCAAGGTAATATCTCCAATCACAATTGCCTCACCCACTACGGTTTTTGTGGAAACCAAATCTTCAACCTTATTAAAAAGTACATCTACGGATTCTTTGAAATCTTTACCCATTCTGTTTTCTTCCTTTCCAAAGTTTTATTAAAATTCTGCGTATTGGCTTTGTCCATGCAAAGGCCAGAAGGCTGTAAAGAAAATAACCTGCCACAAGCCTGCCCTTGATGGCTACTTCAATATCCTCCGCCGCAAGACGGGTAAAATCAGCCTTTATCTGAATATTTTTACCAAATTTAGCAGTCAGCACACTGACCAAGCCCATAAAGTAGCCTGTGTAGCTCGGTTCTCCCAGCCCTATGGTTGCCTTTAACAGAAGATGGTTGGGCAAGATGCCGCGAATCACCCGTTTCAGCAGCTTTTTCAGTGCAATATAGATTTCTCGCTTATTTTCGATTTCCTGAAATTTACACCAGTAGGAATGGAGCCTGTCCATGGTTGAGGGCGCATCGGAGGAAGGGGTTTTTTCTTGAAAAAAGGCTTCGTCCTCCGTGTCCTCCTCTATCATTTCCGGTTCTTTTTCTTTGATGTCCAATAGTTTTACCCGCCGTACCCTTGGCCTTTCCGGCTCCTCCCGGGCTACGGAGGCAACGGGTTTTTCCTTTATGAGGGGCGCTTGGGCAAGAGCGATTTCCGCCTCCTCCGGAGGTTTGGTTTCAGCCATATAAATACCTTGGCTGGGCTCTCCCTTGGGGCTGGACTCCCCACTGGGATTCCCTTGGGGAGAGGCTTTTTCCCTTGCCGTAATAGGAACCTCGGTTTTGATGGGCCTTTTTTTGGGCCTTCGCGCCCTTCGTTTCTTTTTTTCCCCCATTAGGGTAAACCATAAAACCTTTACGGTAATTTCTGCAGCCTTACCTTCAAGATAGGTCCCCTTGATGCGGATTAAGCCAAACAGCCAACCCACGGCAAAATCCCCTTTTAGCCGGGCCTTTTTTTCTCCCTTAAAGCGGTATTGGAGGGGACTGATCAAAACCACCGCAAGAAGGCAAAAAAACAGCAGAAGGATGGCCAACAGCAGTATCCCTATGAACTTTACAATCGCCAATAGTATGCCTAACATATCATTCCCCTGTCTTTATTCTCTTTGCCAAAAACTGGGATAACAGCCAGATGCCAAGGGCGCCTGCAAAAAACAGTCCAGCAATCCAAAAAGCGGTATCCCGAAAAAAGCCCTCCGGTACAATGTTGATTAATAAATCTGTTTTGGGATTCAGTATCCAGTCGTCATTATCAAAAAATATTTGATGAAATAGAACAAAATAACGGTTAAAATTCAGAGCCATCAGGCCCGCCAAGCTCCCCATAAAGGCGAAGAAGGCATAAATGCCCCGTTGGATGCCTTGAAGCAGCAGAGGGCCTTTTTTCAAAAATAACAGCAGAGCGGAAAGGACTAAGGCTATTATTACGGCACCAAGGCGCAGATGCTGTCCCCCCATAAATAACTCTTGCACGTCAACCATATGCTTTTTTTCTTTGTCGTTGAAAAATTCTCTTTGGGTGTTTGCAATGGTGGTGTGGATCACTAAATCTTCACGGTCACCCCGCAAGTAGGCCATCATTTCCTCCGTCACGAAAAGTAAATCCTCCATTTCCATCTGCACTGCTTCTGTAACCCCATATTTTCGGTATTCTGTTTCATAATACCCTTCCATATGATAGGCCACAAATTCCACAGAGGTAATGAGTACCGCCAGCATCAGCAGGAGCCCGGTGATAACGCCCAGCCCTTTATAAATGAATTTCATTCGCATTCCTCTCAATCCATGTGTGTGGGTTGCATAAATCTTTTTCCCCCTGTACGGCTTCTTCTATTATATAAGCCATGAGGGAATAGGCTTCTTGTTTTCCGTTGGCAATGCCAACCACCAAGCCATCAGGCGGCGGTAAGCTTCCTTTGCATAATTGCCAGGAAGATATGATTTCATACCGGTTTTTCAAAACGCTCAACAGGATACAATATAGGCGGGGCATGGGGATGTTTCTCCTTAAGGCATAGACCACCGTTTCCAAATCACTGATGTTTTCCGCTACAAATAATTCTTTCGCCAATTCCATTTGCCCTCACCCTCCTTCCATATCTTAGCAATATTATAGCAGAATAAATGGGAAAAGAAAATACATAATACACAGCCGTCAATTTCTACGGCGTGGGCGCCAAAACCGAAAAAAAAGACAGCCTGCGTACTTCTGTGTAAAAATCAGTGATTCTTTTTGTTTTGCTGATAGCATCGGAGAGACTTCGCTGCCTCCATGATATCGAAAACAAAAGGGTATATGTAAGATGAAATTCCATAAAGTAAGGGGTTTTTTCAAAAGAATTTTTCGGGAAAACAGGCGGTAAAAGCAGAAAAGCCCGTTTGCAGAGGTTTCGTAAAAAGCAAGCGGACTTTTTTGCTGTGAGGTTGAAAGGCAATGACAAATACCCTTAGCGCAGTGCCATTTCCAGCTTGGAAATCTGATCGTAAGGATAGTGGTGTAAAAGCTCTTTATATTGGGGCGTTGTCAGCCCCGGTGTTTGGGTATAAATTGCAATTTTTTCATTCAAATCTGCTTGTATAAATTTTAGCTTTAATTTAGAAAAATCATCCTGATTCATGCTTTCGCCTCCTTTTTTTGTTGTTTTCTTTTTAAAGACCTCGCTGAGACCCATGAGAAATAAAAAGCCGCCGAATACTTTTTTCAGCAGATCGGCATCTAAGGATACAGCCAAAAAAGAACCTGCCGCAGCCCCTGCAAGGCCGAGAAGGGCTAAGGGCTTTGTGGTTTTCCATAAAACATTTTTGTCTTTTGTGTGGCTGATCAGAGCAACGATGGCCGTGGGAATAAAATAAATAAGGTTCACACCCTGCGCCTGATGCTGGTCTAAATGAAGAAGAAAAAGGAGGGCGGGAATTAATATGGTGCCGCCGCCAATGCCCATGCCGCTGATAATGCCTGAAATAAAGCCGATGATCACAACCCAAATCATAGTATCATCCTTACTGCCGCGGCAATCATAAACAGCCCGAAAATTCGGTGCAGCCATATGCCGCTGATTTTAGAGAGCAGCCTTGCTCCCACCAAGCCCCCCACAATGCCCCCTGCCGATGCCCAAAGGGCAATTTGCCATGCGATATCTGTTTTCCAGCAATAAATTAGGAGAGACAGCAGAGAGAGGGGAAGAATAATGCTGATTGCCGTGGCATGGGCCTTATGCTCCTCCACATCCAAAAAGCGCTCCATGGCAGGCACAACAATGGTGCCGCCGCCGGAGCCAAACAAACCATTGGCAAACCCGGTGACCAGACCGATGGCTGTTAATTTCCCTTTTTTTTCCATGATAATCACACCGCCTTTCTTCGGATAGTATGGCAAAACATACCCAAGAATATGTATAGTTTGGAAAAATTTTTCTTATTTTTCAAAAAATATGGGAATCTTTTTCTATAGGAATAGGGTGCCGGCAAAAAGCCTGCACCCTATGCTAAAAAAGAAACTCTGTTTTTGTTAGCTTGCTACGTTGGCGGTGGTGTCACCACTGGCAGTTCCTGTGGTATTATCCGTCATAGGTCTGCCGTTGTTCACACCATAGCCATCCCAATATGCTGCGCCGCCGGATGCGTAGGTACCGCCATTATAGCCGTTATAGCCATTGGTATAGCCGTCATAATATCCGGTGTTGTCATAGGTTCTATACCCATAGCCGTCCGTTGCGCCGCCTAAGTTGTTTGCAGATGTGCCACACCCGCCAAATGCCAGCATTATGGCTGCTAATGCTGCAATAAAACTACACTTTTTCATAATAAATACCCTCCTTAAGCAAAAAAAATTCTTTGCATTTATATTGTCTGACGGAAACAAAAAAAAATCCTTCATTTTCACTGGTATTCTGGGGATTTTTTGGCATAAATGCGGATAGTAGCGCTTCTGAAAAACTGCTACAATGTACGTTAATATTGAAGCTTCCCATGATAAAGCCGATTCAAAGGTTTTTTACGGGAAAAAAGTATGAAAAAATAAAAAAATACATATGGTAGCAATGAAGCGTAAGCTTGTATTTTTCAAGCTGTCCCCGTGATTCTCTTTTCAGTTGATCAAAGAAGGAGCTGTTGTAATGTTTCAGACCAGAAAAAGCGGTATTCTTTTACACCTTTCTTCTTTCCCATCGCCCTTTGGCATCGGTGATTTTGGGCCGGAAGCCTATTCCTTTGTTCAGAAATTGTTGGCCGCAAAGCAAACCTTGTGGCAAATTTTACCCCTTTGCCCTGTGGATGAAGGTGGATCGCCATACCAAAGCACCTCTGCCTTTTCCGGTGAGCCTCTGTATATCAGTCTGGAGTTTTTGGCGCGGGAGGGACTTCTTTCCGCAGAAGAGGTGGAAAGTGCAAAAAGGGAGAATTTTTCTCATACAGACTATCAGGAAGCAAGGAAAATAAAAAATCCTTTGCTGAAAAAGGCATATGAAAATTTCAGAAAAGTAAAGCAAACGGAAGCCTATGAAACCTTTCTGGAAAAAAATAAGGAGTGGTTGGAGGACTACGCTCTTTTTATTGCATTGAAGGAACATTTTCGGCAAAAAAGGGAAAAAGAGGAAGGGGGTCTTGTACCTTTTCTTTATGAAGCCAAGAATTTTTTGACGGAGGAAAAGGGGACGGAGTATTTTTATGCCGCCTGCTGGTGCACCTTTCCCAAGGAACTGCGGCAGCGGGAGGAGAAAGCCTTATCTGAATGGAGGGAAACACTGCAGGAAGAAATCAAGGGGCAGTATTTTTTGCAATATATTTTTCATAAGCAATGGCGTGCATTAAAGAAATATGCCAATGATCATGGCATTCAGATCATAGGGGATGTCCCCATTTTTGTTTCCTATGACAGTGCGGAGGTTTGGGCAAATCAAAAGGCGTTTCTGTTGCATCCCTTGGGGTTTCCCAAAGCGGTGGCCGGCGTCCCTCCTGATTATTTCAGCGAAACGGGACAGCTTTGGGGGAATCCGCTGTATCATTGGAAGTACCAGGAAAAAACCGGATATGCCTGGTGGGTTTCCCGGATTGCCAAGGCATTGGAGGATGTGGATATCCTGCGGATAGACCATTTTCGCGGTTTTGAAGCCTTTTGGGAAATTCCCTTTGGCGCAGAGGATGCCCGCGTAGGAAAATGGACGAAGGGGCCGGGTATGAAGCTGTTTCGCAAGCTGGAGAAGGAGCTTGGCCAATTGCCCTTTATTGCCGAGGATTTGGGCATCATCACCCCGGAGGTGCAAAAGCTCAGGGAAAAAGCGGGGCTGCCCGGGATGCGTGTGCTGCAGTTTGCCTTTGGCGGGGAGGAAAACCATCCATATCTGCCCCATTCCTATGACAAAAATACGGTGGTGTATACAGGCACCCATGATAATAATACAACCTTAGGCTGGTATGAAAATGCCGCAGAACAGGAGCAGGATCACTTTAGGCGCTACATGAATGTGACAGGAGCATCACCCCATTGGGATTTGATCCGCCTTGCCTTTTCTTCTCCGGCGCAAACGGCAATCATCCCCCTACAGGATGTGCTTGGCCTTGGCGAAAACTACCGCATGAATCAGCCGGGAACAACAAAAGGAAACTGGTCCTTTGCTTTCCAATGGGAGCAATGGGACGAAGGCTGTGTGGAAGGGCTTCGCTATTTATCTACGCTGTTTGGACGAAATCTGGATTAAAAAATGATGCCTTGGTATGGGGTTCTGGATGTTTCTTTTTCATGAAATCCCTATGCCTTAGAATTGCTTTCTTGGCAGATTTATGCTAAAGTTAAGCCTGAATCAAGATACAGAAGCCTAGTATTTGGGAGGAAATAAGTTATGTGTGGTATTTGCGGTTTCACCGGCTGTTTGGCTGACTCTGAAGAAGTTTTGGAAAATATGAAAAATAAAATCATTCACCGTGGGCCGGATAGCGGAGGATCTTATATCGACGACGGTGTTTCCATGGGCTTTCGCCGCCTGAGCATTATAGATTTGGAGGGCGGAGACCAGCCCATTTATAATGAAACAAGGGATATGGTGATTACCTTTAACGGTGAGATATATAATTATCAGGAATTAAGAGAAGACTTGATTGCCAAGGGTCATGTGATGGGCAGCAATGCCGATACCGAGGTGCTGCTCCATGGCTATGAGGAATACGGCGAAGCGCTTCTTCCTAAGCTGCGGGGGATGTTTACCTTTGTGATTTGGGATGCAAAAAATCAAACCTTTTTCGGTGCCAGAGATTTTTTTGGCATTAAGCCCTTTTATTATGCCTTGCACAACGGACAGATGATTTATGGCTCTGAAATCAAAAGCATTTTGGAATACCCGGGATTTCAGCGGGAGGTAAACCTGGAGGCCCTGGAAAATTACCTCACATTTCAGTATAGCGTGTTGCCGGAAACCTTTTTTAAGGGTGTATTCCGCTTATTGCCTGCCCATTCCTTTACCTTTAAAAATGGGGAGCTGAACATCAAACGCTATTGGGAGCCGCAGTTTGAGAATAACGAGCAGAAGTCCTTGGATGAATTCATTGAGGAAATTGATGCCGCTATGCAGGATTCTGTGAAAAAGCATAAAATCAGTGATGTGGAGGTGGGCTCTTTCCTTTCCAGCGGTGTGGACAGCTCTTATGTTGCCGCATCCTTTCATGGAGACAAAACCTTTACCGTGGGGTTTGATTATGAAAAGTATAATGAAATTGACTATGCAAAAGCATTATCGGAAAAAATCGGTATAGAAAACCATAGCAAGCTCATTACCACAGAGGAATATTGGGATACCTTGGGAAAGGTGCAGTATCATATGGACGAGCCTTTGGCGGATCCCTCTGCCATTGCCTTATATTTTGTAAGCCAAACTGCGGCGAAGTATGTGAAGGTTGCTTTGAGCGGTGAGGGTGCGGATGAATTTTTCGGCGGCTATAATATTTACAGAGAGCCACATGACCTGCTGCTTTTGACCCGTCTGCCTAAGCCTGTGCGCAGGGGTTTGGGAGCCATTGCAAAGCGTCTGCCCAAGATGAAGGGGAAAAACTTCCTTCTGCGTGGAAGTAAGGATTTGGAGGAACGCTTTATCGGCAACGCCTTTATGCTTACCGAGGCGGAGCGGGAACGGATTTTGAAGAACCCTACGGGGAACTATCCCCATACCCGCTTGACAAAGCCTTTTTATGATAAAGTGAAGGATCAGGATGATGTGACAAAAATGCAATATATTGACATTCATTTTTGGCTGATTGGGGATATTTTGCTCAAGGCAGATAAAATGAGTATGGCCCATTCCTTGGAGGTGCGTGTTCCCTTTTTAGACCGCATGGTGTTTGATGTTGCCCGCACAATCCCCACAAAATACAAAGTCAATGCGGAGAATACAAAGTATGCCATGCGTCAGGCGGCCCACCGCTATCTGCCGGATATGGTGGCGGAGAAGAAGAAGCTGGGCTTCCCCGTGCCCATTCGTATTTGGCTGAAAGAGGAGAAGTATTATCAAATTGTGAAAGAGGCCTTCACCTCGGCGGCGGCCAAAGAATTCTTTAAAACAGAAGAAATTGTGAAATATCTGGAGGAGCATCGTGTCGGCAAGGCGGATAACAGCCGTAAGATATGGACAATTTTCATGTTTTTGGTTTGGCATAAGCAATATTTTGAAGAAACCGCATAATGCGATATAAAAAAGCCCCTTGCTTAAACAGGAAAATGCCTGTAAAAACAAGGGGCTTTCTCTTTAAAATAAGGGGCTTACTAGGGCTGTATCTCTTGAGAATTCGGCGGGACCTCCGTCGTCTTGGGTTTTTTTCGTTTCACCTCGGAAAGAAGGACTGCGGAAAAAACAATGAGCCCGCCGATGAGCAGCCTTGGTGTAAAGGGGTCTCTGAAAAGAAATACTCCGAAAACAAAGGCAAATAGGCTTTCTGTGGAGAGCAAGATTGCCGTATGGGTATCGGAGGTATATTTTTGTGCTACGTTTTGCAGGGTATAGGCAACGGCGGTGTTGATGGTTGCCAAATACACCAAAGATAAGACACCCGGTGTGGGGAAAGAAGCAGGCATCTTTTCCGTAAGCAATGCCGTCGCAAGGGCAAGGGTGCCTGTGGTGAGGTATGAAAAAAAGGACATATGAAGGGGATTGCATTTTCCTGCAAAAATCCCTGTCACAACCACAAATATGGCATAGGAGAGGGCAAACCCTAAAGATAACCCATCCCCCAGCTCAATTTTTAATGTCTCATTTAATGTGATCAATCCAATGCCTGCCAAAACCAAAATGCCCGCAAAAAAAGCATTGAGCTTCGGGCGCTTTTTTAAAATAATCCAAGAGACAAAGGGAACCATGGCGGCATAGCCCGCTACCAAAAAGGCTTGCTTGGAGGGTGAGGTATAAATTAAAGCAATGACCTGCAAGGGCATGGCAAAGAAAAATAAAACTCCCAGCATGATACCGTATTTTATGGCTGCCTTCTCACATCTGCGAATGCTTCTTCCGAAAAATAAAAATATCACAAGGGCCGCAGAAAGAAAGCGTATGGTCAAAATAAAAAAGGTGCTGAAATGTTCCACAGCAATATCCCCAGCAATAAAACCCCCGCCCCAACAAATTGCCGCCAAAAGCAAGGCCAGATCCGCCAGAAGGGCTTTCTTTTTCTCCGTCATTTTTTTCATCTCCATCATGGGTCATAATTTTCTTCAATATAGCATTTCCTATGGAAAATAGCAACCCCTATCCTTTTTCGCCGAAAGAAAAATTATAATTTACCAAGCCGCCGGGAAGGCTATAGCAAGCAAGGAAATCTTATGCTATAGTAAAAGGGTAAAGCTTGCGAAAAAGTCGTTTTTTCGCAGCGGTTTCTACTATAATAAAGAGGGGGTTTTTTATGAAATTTCAGTATTATATCCCGACAAAGATTCTTTTTGGCAGTGGTCAGCTTGCGAGGCTCTATCGTCAAAAGCTGCCGGGGAAAAAGGCGTTGATTGTAATTTCTGGCGGTACATCGGTAAAAAAATACGGCTATTTGGCCAAAGTGCAGGAGCAGCTGAACAAGGCGGGCGTTGGCTTTGCTGTTTTTGATAAAATACTGCCCAATCCCATAGAGGCCCATGTTACAGAGGGGGCGGCATTTGCCAAAAAAGAAGGCTGTGACTTTGTCATCGGCTTGGGTGGCGGCTCTATTATAGATTCGGCAAAGGCCATTGCCGTGATGGTAACAAACGAGGGCAATATTTGGGATTATATTTACGGCGGAACCGGCGGAGGCAAAATGCCCAAAGAGCGGCCCCTGCCCATTGTTGCCATTACAACCACCGCAGGCACAGGCACAGAGGCGGACCCTTGGGCAGTAATCACCCATCAGGACAGAAACGAAAAAATCGGGTTGGGATATGACGGAACCTTCCCCATGCTTTCTATTGTGGATCCAGAACTCATGCTGACCGTGCCGGAAAAATTGACGGCATACCAAGGCTTTGATGCATTGTTTCACAGCACCGAGGGCTATTTGAATAAAAGAACCAATCCGTTGAATGATATGTATGCCTTAAAGGCCATAGAGCTTCTTGGCAAATATTTGCCCCTTGCCGTAAAGGATGGCAAAAACCTTGAGGCAAGAGAGAACGTGGCTTTGGCAAATACCCTTTCGGGTATGTCTGAAAGTATCGGCGGATGTATTTCTGAGCACGCCATGGAACACCCCCTCAGCGGGCATAACCCGAAGCTGGAGCATGGCGCAGGGCTGATCATGATTTGCGAAGCGTATTATGACTATTGGGCAAAGGCCGGCGTTGCCGATGCCCGCATGATTGCCATGGCAAAGGCATTGGGGAAAGAAGATGCCGCCAAGGCCTCGGATTTTGTTTCCGCTTTGCACGATTTGAGGGTTGCCTGTGGTGTAGAGGATTTGAAAATGTCCGAGTACGGCATAAAAAAAGAAGACTTGCCCATGTATACCAAGGCAGCCTTTGAAACCATGGGTGCTTTGTTTAAGGAAGACCCCGGTGAAATGTCCTTCGAGGACTGCTTGGGGATTTATGAAAAATCTTATCAGTAAAATAAGAAAAAGTGCTTTATGGAGGAAAGGCTTGGAAAACCATTGGTTTTCCAAATGGAATCGTTTTGCAGCATTGATTTTTGCAAAACGCAAAAAAAGCCCCCTTGTAAGGATTTGCGAAGCAAATCTTGCACGAAGCAAGGAGCTTTTTCCCTTTGTTTTCTTGCAAAAGGCTTGAAGGAATTGAGGTTTTTGCAAAAGGTGGCTGAGTTCAGCCACCTTTTTTGAGTGCAATAAGCCCTTTTGGTTTTGACTTTTTATACATTAAAACGGAATAAAACCACATCTCCGTCTTTAAATATATACTCTTTGCCTTCGGAGCGGACTAAGCCCTGCTCTTTGGCGGCGGTATTGGAGCCTGCACGAATCAAATCATCATAAGCCACAACTTCTGCACGGATAAAGCCACGCTCAAAATCGCTATGGATTTTTCCGGCGGCTTGGGGTGCCTTGGTGCCGTTTGTGATGGTCCATGCACGGGTTTCTTGAGGGCCTGCAGTGAGATAGCTGATTAAGCCCAGAAGCTTGTAGCTTGCGGCGATCAAACGGTCGAGGCCGCTGGCTTCCACACCCAATTCCGACAAAAATTCTTTTTTGTCCGCCTCGTCCAAATCGGAAATTTCTTCTTCAATTTTAGCGCAAAGCACAAAAACCTCGCTGCCCTCTGCCTTTGCATAGTCCCATACCTTTTGCACATAGGGGTTTGTTTCGCCGTTATCCGCAAGATGATCTTCCAAAACATTTGCCGCATACAGCACAGGCTTTGCGGTGAGCAGGGTAAGGGATTCCAGAAAAGCCTTGTCCTCCGGAGTATCCATTTCAACGGCTCTTGCGGAAATGCCTTGTTCCAGGGCGTCCTTTAATTTTTGCAAAAGCTCCATCTCATGCAGAAGGGATTTATCCGCCTTTGCCATTTTCCCTGTTTTCGCAATACGGCGGTCTAAAATCTCCAAATCGGAGAATACTAATTCCAAATTAATGGTTTCAATGTCACGAATGGGGTCAACAGAGCCGTCAACGTGGATGACGTTGGCATCTTCAAAACAGCGTACCACATGAACAATGGCATCTACCTCACGAATGTGAGAGAGGAATTTATTTCCCAAGCCTTCGCCCTTGCTTGCGCCCCGCACCAACCCCGCAATGTCAACAAATTCAATGACCGCAGGAACTATTTTTGCGGAATTGTGTATTTCGGCCAATTTTGTTAAGCGTGCATCGGGCACAGTTACGATTCCCACGTTGGGATCGATGGTGCAGAAGGGATAATTTGCCGCCTCCGCCTTTCCTAATGTCATAGAATTAAATAAGGTGCTTTTGCCCACATTGGGCAGACCTACGATTCCGAGCTTCATGTTATTCTTCCTTTCCATGGGTTTGACTCATACTGAAAACATTATAGCGAAAACCAAATAAATTGGCAAGGAAGAAGTATGGACGAACTATTTTTTTCGTGTGAAAACCGATAGAATACCCAGTAAAATACAAAAAATGGAGCTTATAAGAATCCATTGGCGGGCATCTTGTTTGGTGATATAGATGCCGTCAGCAGGTGCTGCATGAATGTCTTTTAGGGCAATACGATGATATTTTTTCTGCGTTTTTTCCATTTTTTTCACTCCTTTTTATTTAGTATAACCAAAACAGATGAAAATTTCAAAGGATATAAAGCCATAACTTGCTTTTCATAAAAGCCTTTTTTCATGACATACTAAGAAAAAAGGGAGGTGCGAAAAATGTGGAAAAAACTGTGCATGGTTTCTTTTGCAATTGTGATTTGCTGCGGCTGTTCGGCAAGGGTAACGGAGAATAATCTCTCCGGTGTGCACGTGGTAAAAGCCGACGAGAAGCTGGGGGAAAAAACCCAAGCGGAACGAGCCCAAAGCATCAAAGGTTTTTTGCATAAAATTAGTGGAATCAGCGGCAATGCAGTGGTGGTAGAAGGGCATACTGCAATTATCGGCCTGCGTCTGGAGGAAGGAATGGAAACAAATGCCACAAGATTAAGAAAAGAAGCGGATGCTGCCGCAAGGGAGGCGGATGAATATATTTACAATACTTCCATCACCACCAATCAAAAAATTGTATCTTTAATTGAGAATATGGAACAGAAGCGAGGAAAATAAGCAAAAGGCGGCGACTTTGTCGACGCCTTTTATGTTTGCAGGCGGATAAAATTCCAGTTCTTATTTTTCCCCTGATATAATCGATATAATTTGGAAGTTTGTACCAGTATGAATTATAAAAAAAGCCGTTGTTTTGGGGAATCAGGGCGGTTTCACAGAAAAATATTTCCTTTTTCTACTATTTTGTAAAGGATTCATAAAACCTTAAGAACGAAAGGTCTAGGCATATAAAAAAAAATATGTTAAACTTGTCAGTAAGAGTAAAATATGGAATCTCCATAAGAATGAAGGGGGTAAATTCATGAAGAGAAAAATAGCACTGAGCCTAGCTGCAGTGATGGCGTCTTCCTGCATGAGTGTGACAGGATATGCCGCAAATTTTAAGGATATAAATGATGTGCCTTGGGAGGGCGCAAAAACGGTGATCAATTCTGCCGCCGATTTGGGCTTGGTCAGCGGATATGAGGACGGTACCTTTCGGGCAAAAAACAGCGTTACATATTGTGAAGCAATGCAGATGCTTTACACCACCCTGCAAAGAACGGGAACGGCAAGGCAGACGGATGCAGCAAGCCTATATAAATACATAACCTTTATGCAGGCATACAATATTCCTGTATGGGCGCAAACGGCAGTTGCCTATGGCCTGGAAAACAGCATTATCACCACAAGTGATATGGCAAAGTTTATGAGCGGGAAAACCAGCAATTATGCCCCCAGGCAGGATGTGGCCAAGATGTTTGGCAATGCCCTTGCTGTGCGGTATGATATTGAAAGAGTTCCCAAAACCGCCAGCAATTTTAAGGATTATTATCGTATTTCCGATGACTCTATTCTTTTGGTGGATCTTTTGGCGCGCTTTGGCATCATCAGCGGTGATGCAGAGAACAACTTTAACCCCACTGCAAACATTAACCGTGCGGAGATGGCGGTTCTGTTGAATAAAACCTATGGTGTATTGAGAAACGGCATGGAAAATACAGGAACTATTACCGATTTTGAATACAAGGAAAGCTATTATGCAGTAACCATAAAAACCGATACAGGGGATTCCCTGAGCTTCTCCGCAGTGCCTAATCTTGTAAAGGTCTATAGTGGAGATACAACCCAGGAATTGGCAATGTCCCGGTTAAGCGCAGGGGATAAAATCAGTTTTGTGTATAATGGCGGCTCGCTGGAATCCATTCGTGTTTTGGATGGCTCTACAGTACAGCAAAAATATAATATCACCGGCTATATCAGCGCATTAAAAAGTGGCGAGCTTACCATCGAGAATGAAAATACCGGCGAAACCGAAAAATTAACCTTTGAGAGCGGATGTGCCTTCTATCTGGACAACAAGAGCATTAAGCGTTCCGACCTTGAGGATGAATTAAAAGAAAATTACGATAAATATGCTTATGCCGGAATCAACACAAAAACCACGGTGGAAAAAGGCAAGGACAGCAGTGACCGTACTACGCAGGTGGAAAAAACCTATGTGACCGAGGTATATGTTACCTTCTCTGATGAGTACACCAGAACAGGTACTGTGGATAATATGAATGCTGAGTTCATTAACTACAAATCTGAAAACGGCGGCTCAAGCAATGTAGTTTATTTTGCCTCTGACTGCGAATACTATATTGGTGAAGAGTCTGCGTCCTTCTCTGAAGTGAAAACATTGGCAAACAGCGGTACCATATATGTAAAGGTAACGATAAATAAGCAGGGTAAAGCGTCTCAAATTGTTGTATCGGAAGAAAGCTTTACGGCATCTAACAGCAGCACAACAACCTATACTGTAAAGGATATTACCGAATCCCGCATGGTGGTGGAATCCGGTGGAGATACCTTTACCTATAAGTTCGGCTCTACAAACTCACTGTCAAACATTACCTTCTATACTTGGGACGATGAGGATGAAGATTGGACGACGGTGAGGGCGGTTGAAAATGCAGAAAACTATTTTGATAGGATTGACAGAAAAACGACCAATAACAAAGTTTACTGCCGTTTGGAATTTAATAGCGGCGGGAAAATAACCAAAGTGTACCTTACAGATAAGAAATCCGCATGGTCTGCGGGCAGTGATTCCTATGGGGAAAGAAAGGCGGAGATCGGTTCCCTTTCCGGAGACACCTTGAAATTCAAAAATTCTTCGGTGTCCTATAAGCTGCTTAGCCAGTATAACGTTAAAGTAAATAATAAAGATAATGTGGATGCCATTACCAAAGTGGTTGAACTTGGGAATAATTCAGTCTTAGTGAAAAATCCACTGGAGATTTTAGGAGGAAAAACAAATTCCTTAACTTTATTTAAAAAGATGGCAGGTGCAGAAGGCATTACGCTTTATGCCGAGGTGAAGGCTGACAGCAATAACGTCCTCCAATCCATTGAAGCAAGAGCCACCGCAGCCGAGGGAACACTGGTATCCTACGATGCTGATAAAAGAGAATTGGTGCTTAAAACCAGCGACGATCAGGAAATAACCTTTACCACCTCCAGAAGGCCCTCTACGGGAACGGACGATTATACCTATGAGGATATTGAAACCTCCGGATATATCGGTTCAGGCATTACATTAAGCTTTAACAGTGATGGTATTGCTACGAAAATTGTACTGACAGAAAATGCCTATGAAAAGGGACAGATCAGTGTGAAGGGCATTGCAGAATCTGCGGCAAACGGTTTAAAGTTTGAGGGGGATTCCACTGTATACGCATGGTTGGGGCGCTCCAATACGGAAGTCCATAATTATAGCATGAACTCTACCTCGTTGGATCGTGTAAAGGAAGCCATTGACGATGAGGATATTGAGGTATATGCCGAGGTTCGCTTGTCTGATAAGAAGCAGGTGGAGAGAATCAATGTGTATATCAGAGATGCAAAGGGCAAATTCCAAGAATACGATGAGGATGACAATACGGTAAGGATCATTACGGAAGATGGAAACAAGTTTACCTTTGATACGGTTTCCAAGCCTACTATCAGCATCAGCGGTGTTGATTCCGGAAAATGGAATGACAATGCAGTGGGCAAAACCGTAAAGCTGGGCTTTGACAGCGACGGATTGCTCAAGTCGGTAAAGAGTTAAACACAACAGTTTTAAATAAAATTTTTATAGAACAAAAGACCCCCTTGACTGCGTTCGTTGCGGTCAAGGGGATTTGAATGCAAAAAATAATTTTATGGGCGCACAAAAACAAGGGAGCATTGCTCCCTTGTTTTTGATTATCAACATAATTCTTCTTTTTACTTTGTAAAATGCTGCCGCAGTCCATATAGATAAAAAATGGGTGCCGATCGATGGGGTCAATCGGTTTTACCCATATAAACTGGATTACAATGCACCAAAACCAATTGTTTTGCACAAAAAAACAGCCATAAGGCCCCATTCCTATGCAGGAAACATCGGTCAAAATGCTTGTAAATCAAAATACAAAGACCAAAAGTACAAGGATTATTATAGCGAAAATTGCCTTTGCTGTCAATTGTAAGAAATGGGTATTGATAATTTTGGTATACTCCCTGTATAATAGACTAAAGTTAAGAAGGAAATAGGAGTTGATTGTTTATGAGATATGAAGGAACCGTATATAGGCCGCCCAGCGAAGCGAGCAGCTTGATAATTCAATTTACGATTGGTTGTGCCAGAAATACTTGTACATTCTGTAATATGTATAAGGATAAAAGTTTTCGTATCCGGCCCTTGGCCGAGGTAGCCGAGGATTTGGAGATGGCAAGGAAGTATTATAACCGGGTGCAGGTGCGCCGCATTTTTTTGGCGGATGGGGATGCACTGATTGTAAAAACCGACGATTTACTCTATATTATAGATAAATGTCATGAGTATTTTCCGGAGATTGAGCGCATTTCCATATATGGTGCGCCAAAGGATATTTTAAATAAAACACCGGAGGATTTGTGCCGCTTAAAAGCAGCGGGGTTGGATATGGTTTATATGGGTCTGGAAAGCGGGGCTGATGCGGTGCTGAAGGATGTGAAAAAGGGCGTTACCGCAGCGGAGATGATTGAGGCGGGCAAAAAGGTAAAAGACGCCGGCATGGTGCTTTCCATGACTGTGATCTCCGGCTTAGGAGGCAAGAAATATTGGAAAGAGCACGCCTTGGACAGTGCCCGTGTCATTAGTGCCATTAAGCCCGATTTTGTAGGGTTTTTAACCTTAATGGTTGAGCCGGGAACAGAAATGTATGATCAGGTGCATAGAGGCGAGATTGACTTGTTGAGTCCCCAAGAGGTTTTGGACGAAACGGAGCTGTTTATCCGCAATGTGGATGCCCAGGGAACGGTGTTCCGCTCTAACCATGCATCCAACTATACGGCCTTGGCAGGCACGTTAAACGGTGACAGGGAAAAAATTTTGGCCCAGATAGAAACCAGTCGTCGTCGGAGTTCCTTCCGCCCCGACAGCTTTAGAGGAATCTGAGCCTCCAGGTAAGGAGTAGGTACTATGGCGTGGCTGGGATTTGTCACCTTAATTATTATATATTGGTGCGTTTTTTTATCCGCTGTTTCCGGCCGCTGGAGATGGTTTTTGATTTGCATTTGGCTTTTGCCGATTTTTATGATGACCATAAACTATGACCCCAGTGAGGCGGAAATCAATGGGTTGATGGTACTAATCTGTGTGTTGATGTTTCTGGTGTGCCGGCGGGGCTTATTGGATGTGAAGCTTTGGAACACAAAGCGGAGAAAAAGGCACAACATACTGTTTGGGATTTTATTTTTTATCATGTATGCCATGTTTGTGTATTCCTTTGCTCAAGCCCAAATTCATGGGTATATGCTGAATGTGCAAGGCTGGCAGAGCGGGCATGGAAGCATATGGACAATGCTTTTGACATTGACACCCATGCTAGGCTTGAACTGGATTTTTACAAGAATGGTTTTTACAACCATAGACCGGCTGTATTGCAGAAAAAAGGAGCTGACCCTCCTTGCCTGCCGTTTGTATATTGCCAGCGAAAGCGGCTTGGAAAAAGGCCTGGGAAAGGGTTACTTTTTGGAAGGTGTGCAAAACGGAATCACCTACCATTTCAGAATGACCCGTCGTACTTTTTATATGCTGCAAAGAGAGTCGGCATTAAAGTTGCAGGCAAAAATTGGGCTTTTGGGCGGATATTATGTTACGGATTTAGCCTCCCCGGCATTTTTAAAAAGGGTATCTAAATTGGACAAAACGGATGCCAGACTGGGTGTGGTCGGGTGTATTCTGGCGGTTGCATTGGGCATTTGGCTGTTCTGGCTCAGGGTGTGATTATTTTTGTAGGTTGTCCCCTTTTTTATAATATGTTTTTTAAAAGAATAGCCGCCATGATTTCAGGGAAGCCTTACTGCAAAACAGTGAGGCTTTTTTCTTTTCAGCGGAAGCAGTTTTTTGTACAGAATCTTTTTTCAAAGAAGCATGGATTTCCTTCTTTCTTCATATGCTGAAAGGGGAGGGGAAACTATGGCAAAAAAACTTATGGCAATTCTTTTGGGATATGTTTTTTTTGTGGTCATTCTTCTTCCATTAATGGTAACGTTGCTTTGGGGCGGATTTTCCAAAGAAGAGGCTAAGGAAGCCAAAGAGTTGGTGAGAATGGTAGATGTATTCTCTCCGGAGCTTGAGGAATATATTGTGGGTGTAGTTGCAGCAGAAATGCCTGCCGCCTTTCCCGAAGAGGCTTTGAAGGCCCAAGCCGTTGCAGCCCGCACCTATCAGGTACGCAAGATGCAGGAGGCAGGCAGCGAACAGGTGATTTATGATGTAGGACAAGCCTATAACTCCGTGGTAGAGCAGAAGAAAAAATGGGGAGAGAATTACATTACATATGCAAATAAAATCAGAACGGCGGTGAAGGATACCCAAGGGGAAATTATGGTATATGAAGGGGAGCCTATTTTGGCGGTTTTTCATGCCCAAAGCGCCGGAAAAACAGAGGCGTCGGAAAATGTGTGGTCAAGCCCTTTGCCTTATTTAAAAAGCGTTGACAGCCAGGAGGATAAAAAAGCCCCGGATAATGAATATACCTGCACCCTCTCGGCGGAGGAGGTTTTCAATCAATTGTCTGTATACGGAAAATTAAATCAAACTGCCGCCGAATTGCGCTTTACAAACATAGAAAGATCCGATGCGGGGTACATACAAAAAATCAGAGTGGGGGGCATGACTTTAACTGGCTTGCAGGTGCGTCAGGCCTTAGGACTGCGCAGTGCAAGCTTCCAAGTGGAGCGCAAAGGGGACAACTTTGTTTTTGTGACCCATGGATATGGCCATGGCGCCGGTATGAGCCAATACGGAGCCTCCTTTCTGGCAGAAGATGGTATGAATTATAAAGAAATATTATGTCATTATTATCAGAACGTTTCCTTTGAAAATATTGCATAAAAGCCAAAAAGGCTGGCAAGAATAGCCTTGGAGGTGCAATATTTATGAAGACGAAAAATAAAAAAACAGCAATGTGGACCGCAACCATTTGCGGCTGTCTGTGTCTGGTGGCAGTGGGTGCGGGCGTAGTTTGGCAAGCCTTGGATTATAAAGAGGATTTGCCCCAAACAAAGCAGTATCAGGCAATGGAAAATAAGACGGGTATGGAGAATTTACAGCCGGTAACCGTGGCTCAGACCCCAACGGTAGAGGAAACCAAGCAGCAGAAGAAAACGGAGCCCGCTCCCGCAGAGCAGGCACCGGCAGAGCAGGCACCGGCAGAGCAGCCCACTTCTGCCCCTGTGCTATCCTACCCCCTTCAGGGAGAGGTGGTCATGCCTTACAGTGTGGATTCCGCCATTTATGACCCAACCTTAAATCAGTATCGTACCAGCAACTGCATCAGTATTTCTGCGGCAGCCGGTGATGTGGTTCAGGCAGCGGAAAAGGGTAAGGTGCAGGAAATTACAAAGGATGAGGAAAAGGGAACCAGCGTTGTGATTGAGCACGACAACGGATGGCTGACTACATACAGTCAGCTGGCAGAGGATGTTTCTGTGAAAGCCGGCGAAACTGTAGAAAAAGGTCAGGCCATCGGTACGGTGGGAGAGCCCACAAAATATACGGTTGCTTTGGGAAGTCATGTTCAGTTTGGGGTATCGAAGGACGGAGAAACAGTAGATCCCGAAAAAGCAGTTCAAAACAAATGATGCGGGCTCTGCAAAGGAAAAACTTACGAAAAAACAAAAGTTTACAAAAATGCCTTTACGAATTTTTATAAAACGGCTACAATAAACCTTGTGAGGATACTAGCTGTTTCCAGAGATAGGGGGGGATGAATATGCAACGTTTTTCTATCTTAAAGGGAGATATCGTAAAGGCGAAAACCGAAGCCATCGTAAATGCGGCAAATACGTCCCTTTTGGGGGGCGGCGGTGTTGACGGCGCAATACACCGTGCCGCCGGAAAAGAGCTTTTAGAGGAGTGTAAAACCCTTGGCGGCTGCAAAACTGGCGAGGCAAAAATCACCCAAGGCTATAAGCTTAAGGCAAGCTATGTGATTCATACGCCCGGGCCTATTTGGCGGGGCGGCAAGTGGAAGGAAGATGTATTGCTAAAGAACTGCTATGAAAATTCCTTGCAATTGGCCAAGGCGCATGGAATCAAAACCATTGCCTTTCCGTCCATTAGCACTGGGGTGTATCGCTTCCCTGTAGAACAGGCGGCTAAGATTGCGGTTGAGACAATTTGTGAGTATTTAAAGACAGATACTTTTTTTGAGCAGGTACTCATGATTTGCTTTGATCAAGAAACGGCGGAGACATATTTGGCTGCCCAAAAGGCGTATCAGGAAAAATCGAGAGATAGTTAAGCTGTGTTTTTTATAAAAAAATTCATTGGAAGGTTCTCGGAAGGGCGGTTGTCCATAGGGCACAAGCAAAAACGGGGGCATTCCTGCGGGCAGACGGCAGATTTTGCTGTCTGCCCGTATTTGTTCACGGTTGTGTTGGGGAGGTGTTTTCCTGTGTTCCGGGAGAAAAAAGTATGGGCACAAACAGACCCGAACAAAGCTAAAACAGATTATGTAGACTAGGTGTCGAAACGCACAAAATATGTCCATTGTGAATACTGTGGAAAACTATAGCATTTTTTCCACAATAAAAACCCTTTAGTTCTAAGTTATACACAAAGTTATACACATTATCCACAAAGGACCATGGGGATAACCTGTAGAAAAGGAAAAGGTTCGCCTTATTTTGTCGAAGGGAAAACGAGAGAATTTTCCATGGATTTTTGAGAATCCTATTACAATAAAGAATACGCTCTGTTTTTTGTAAACCGAACGGGGTAATTTTGACCATAAAAAATAGGCGGTGCAAAACCAATTCCCATAGAATATGAGAAGCTTGGGGGTTCTGCCTGTTTCTTGGGGAATGCCGAAAATAAAAAAATGAAAGTTCTATTATTTTCTCTTTTAAAAGAGGAGTTTTCCTTTTTTTGACGAATTATATTTTTATAGGTCGGGAATCTTTTATAAAATACCCCCGCAAGAATTGCGTAAGGTAACAAATCCGATTTTCGGATGACGAAGGGAGTTGTTTTTATGGTATATAATATCATCGGAAAAAACATTGACGTATGGGACAAGACAAAGGAAAAGGTAGAGCGTAAGCTGGAGCGCATTGCAAAGCTGTTTCCGCCGGATTCCGCAGCCACAGTTACCCTGAGCCTGGAAAAGCTTGTCTCAACCGTAGAAGTGACGATTCCTGTGAACAAAAGACTGATTCGTGCAGAGGTCAGCGATGCTGATATGACGGCTGCCATCGACAAAGCTGTAGATATTTTAGAATCTCAGATTGTGCGTTACAAAAAACGTATGCGTACTAGAGCACGCCAAAACGGCGGCACCAGCATGGCGGAATATCGTGCAATTTTGGTTCCCGAGACTTCCTTGGATGAAGAGCCTTTATACAAAATCGAAAAAATAAAGCATTTTGAAGTAAAACCTATGGACGCCGAAGAGGCGGTTATGGAGATGGAATTGATTGGTCATAGCTTCTTTGTTTTCCGCAATGGAGAAACGGATGAAGTCAATGTGGTTTATAAAAGAAAAAACGGCTCTTACGGGTTGATTGAACCGGAGTTTTAAAAAAAGAGTTTTTCGGGTGCCGACGATGTCGGTACCCTTTTTTTCTGTAAGCTTCTCCGGAAAAAACTCGAAATGAGTTCGGGTTTATGTTATGATGAAGAACGTAAGATTGGGAAGCATAATGGAGGACAGACATGGCAAAGTTATATTTTAAATATGGCGTGATGGGAAGCTCAAAATCCGCACAGGCCTTAATTACAAAATTTAATTATGAAGAGCAGGGAATGCGGGTTTGGCTGATCAAGCCTGCAAAGGATACCAGAGACGGTAAGGATGTAGTACGCAGCCGCATCGGCCTTGCGCAAAAGGCAGATACCGTTGGGCAGGAAATCAATTTGTTTACGGTATTTCAAGCACGGGAAAAGGAATTTTATGAAGTGATTATTGTAGATGAAGCCCAATTTTTGGCGGCGGAGCAGGTGGAGCAGCTAAGAGATATTGTGGATAAATATAATGTTCCGGTGCTTTGCTTTGGCCTGCGGACAGATTTTTGCACAAGGCTTTTTCCGGCCAGCGCAAGGCTGTTTGAATTGGCGGATTCCATTTCGGAATTAAAAACCGTTTGTGCCTGCGGAAAAAAGGCATCGGTCAATGCAAGGCTAGATCAGGAAGGTCATGTGATTACCGAAGGAGAGCAGATTTTTTTGGGCGGAAACGAAAGCTATCGGCCAATGTGCTATCGTTGCTGGAAAAAAGCCGTTGAAAAGGAGCAGGAAGTATGACAGAACAAGAATTTTTTGCGTTTATCCATACGGCGGAAAATTTGAAAAACAATACCCGCCATTCCGTTACAAGCACGGGAAGACCGGAAAGCGTTGCCGAACATAGTTGGCGTGTGTCGCTGATGGCATTGCTTTTGGAGGAGGAAATTCCCGACGCGGATTTTAATAAAGTTATCCGTATGTGTATTCTGCATGATTTGGGGGAGGCCATAACGGGGGATATTCCCTCGTTTTTAAAAACTGAGGCAGATTCCGCCCATGAGGATCGGGTGGTTTTCCGTTTGATGGATACCTTGCCCCAGCCCCAAAGGGAGAAATGCAAGGCTTTGTTTCAGGAAATGCTGGCATTGGAAACAAAGGAAGCAAAAATTTATAAGGCATTGGACAAGCTGGAGGCGGTCATTCAGCATAACGAGGCGCCCCTATCCAGCTGGCTGCCTTTGGAATATGAATTAAATCAAACCTATGGCAGAAAAGAGGCCGAAGAGGCGGATACTGTTTTAATGCGCTTGCGCTTAGCCGAGGTAGAGCGGACGAAAAAGAAAATTAAAACAGAGCACTTGTAAGCCTGTAAATGGGGGTTGTGCTTCAAGGGCAGTAAGAAACCGTGAAGAAAGCTATGGTGAGGGACCATTTGAAAGATCGAAGGTCGCTGGGGATAACGATACAAAAAAACAAATCCGGTTGAGCAATTTGTTTGTTTATTATAGCAAAAAGTCAGAGTATTTATAAAAATAATCATACGTTGCAAGGTTTTGGAAAAATCAGAGAGAAAGCTTAAATCTTTGTTAAGAACCCCCGAAACACGCAATTTATTCTTGCCTACAAGGGTATTCTAATGGTAAACTATAATAATGTAATCGTCTGCCCAAATGAGGCAGAAAAAAAGAATGAGGTGAACCATAAATGGGTTTTTTAGAAAAAATATTCGGCAATTACAGCGAGAAGGAAATTAAGCGCATTACCCCAATTGTAAAAAAAATTGAAGCACTGTCGCCCCAATATGAAAATCTTTCGGATGAAGAATTAAGAGGGAAAACGCAGGAGTTTAAGGACAGATTGGAAAAAGGCGAAACCTTGGATGACTTATTGCCTGAAGCATATGCTGTTGTGCGTGAGGCGGCTTCCCGCCCCTATGTGCTCAATATGCGTCATTTCCCCGTACAGCTGATGGGCGGTATCGTTATGCATCAGGGACGTATTGCAGAAATGCGTACCGGTGAAGGAAAAACATTGGTTGCAACCCTTTCGGCATATTTGAATGCCCTTGAGGGCAAGGGTGTGCACGTGGTAACGGTAAATGATTATTTGGCACAGCGTGACTCCCAGTGGATGGGTGAGGTATTCCGCTTTCTGGGCTTAACGGTTGGCTGTATTTTAAATAATATGGACAATAACGAAAGACGAGAGGCCTATGCCTGCGATATTACTTATGGCACAAATAATGAATTTGGGTTTGATTACCTGCGGGATAACATGGTGGTCAAAAAAGAGAGCATGGTACAAAGAGAGCTGTATTTTGCAATCATCGATGAGGTTGACTCCGTTTTAATTGACGAGGCAAGAACACCTTTGATTATTTCCGGCAGCGGCTCCAAATCTACGGACATGTACCGTGTTGCAGATTTATTCGTAAAACAGCTGCAAAAAGGTCGTATCTTAAATGAAGAAGAAGCCATGAACCCCTTGCTCAGAGAAGAGTTGCAGGAGGAAGGGGATTTTGTTTTGGATGAAAAAGCAAAATCCGTTGTATTGACCCAAGAGGGTGTGGAAAAGGCCGAAAAATTCTTTTCGGTGGAGAACCTTTCCGACCCGGAAAACTTGGAATTACAGCATCATATTAACAATGCACTGAAGGCAAACTATAATATGCATCTGGATCAAGATTATGTGATTGCAGAGGGTGAAATTGTTATTGTTGATGAATTTACAGGGCGTATGATGCCCGGAAGACGCTATTCCGACGGGTTGCATCAGGCCATTGAGGCCAAGGAAAATGTGCAGGTGCGCAGGGAAAGCAAAACCCTTGCTACCATCACCTTCCAGAATTACTTTAATAAATATAAGAAAAAAGCGGGTATGACCGGTACGGCGAAAACCGAGGAGGATGAATTCCGTAATATTTACGGCATGGACGTTGTGGAAATTCCCACAAACAAACCCATACAGCGAAAAGATTTGCAGGATGTTGTTTACCGTACAGAGGCCGGGAAATTCCGTGCCGTGGTAAGGGATATTATGGCATCCTATGAGAAGGGGCAGCCTGTTTTGGTGGGTACCATAACCATTGATAAGTCTGAGGAATTAAGCCGGCTTTTGAAAAAAGAGGGGATTAAGCATCAGGTTTTAAATGCAAAATATCATGCCCAGGAGGCGGAAATTGTTTCCCTGGCAGGGCAGAAGAATGCGGTAACCATTGCCACAAATATGGCGGGCCGTGGTACGGATATTAAGCTGGAGGAAGGCGTTGCGGAGCTGGGCGGTTTGAAAATCATCGGTACGGAACGGCATGAATCCAGACGTATTGATAACCAGCTGCGTGGGCGTGCCGGCCGTCAGGGTGACCCCGGTGAGTCCCGCTTCTATATTTCCCTTGAGGATGAATTGATGCGCTTGTTCGGCTCGGAAAAAACCATGAAGCTGGTGGATGCCATGGGCATGAGCGAGGATGACCCCATTGAGGCAGGTATGCTGACAAAGGCCATTGAAAATGCCCAGAAAAAGGTAGAGGGCAATAACTTCGGTATTCGTAAGCATTTGCTTGAATATGACCAGGTAATGAACGAACAGCGTGAGATTATTTACGGCGAACGCCGCAGAGTGCTGTATGGCGAGGATTTGCGTGATAGCATTATGGCTATGATTCGCCAAGTGGTAACCCGTTGCGTAGACGCCCATATGCCCGATGAACAGCTGCCCGAGGAGTGGGATATGGCTTCTTTCAGCGAGCATTTTGCTACTATCATCCCCATAGGCAAGGTGAATATCAAAGAGGATTCCATTGGACAGATGACCAAGGATAAATTAAAAGAAAACCTAACAAAGCTTGGGGAACAGCTCTATGCCATGAAAGAGAAGGAAATTGGCGAGGCGGAACGTATGCGTGAGCTGGAGCGGGTTATTATGCTGCGTGTCATTGACCAAAAATGGATGGACCATATTGATGAGATGGATCGTATGCGCCAAGGCATTGGCCTTCATGCATATGCCCAGAGAGACCCTTTGATGGAGTATAAATTTGCGGCTTATGATATGTTTGAGGAATTGAGCAACCATATTCAAGAGGATACGCTGAAAATTCTGTATCGCATTCGTATACAAACAGAAGTAAAGCGGGAAGAAGTGCAGCAGCCTATGTTTACAAACAAGGATGATTCCGCGGTAAAACAGCCAAAGAAACGCAGTGATGAAAAGGTTGGGCGTAACGATCCCTGCCCTTGCGGCAGCGGTAAAAAATATAAGCATTGCTGCGGGAGATAAGGCGTTTAAATTAGGGGGAGCTTATGAACAAAATCATAGAAATACCCTTTATCATCCCTTTCTATACCCAACGGGTGACGGAGGAAAGCTGGAAGGCGGATGGTTTTTCTGATTTGCAGGAGGGTATGAGCTGGCAGATGCGCGGGTGCGGTATTGCATCTCTTAGGATGATTATTGATGGGTTTTTACAGCGGGAGGGGAAGCCTTGCTGTGAAAAACAGGGGGAAATGATACGTAAGGGGCTTTCGCGGGAGGCCTATAAGCCGGGTGTTGGTTGGATTCATCAAGGTCTTGCCGAAATGGCCGAAGAATACGGTGTTTCGGGGGAAGCCCACAGAGGGAAGAAAGCACAGGATGTGGCTGTCGCCCTTGGCGCAGGAAAGCCCTGTATGCTTTCTGTGTCGCCCAGATTTGCCGGGGGTAAGCCCGATGATAACGGCGTGCCTTATGGTAAGGGCGGGCATTTAGTAGTGACCTATGGCTGTGAACTGGATGGGGCGGAAGAGCCGGTGGCTTTTCTGGTGCATCATCCGTCTTGTTTTTTGGAGTATAACTGGGCGGCACATTGGATACCCATCGAAGAGTTTCATGCGTCGTTTTCTGGGAACTATATTGTTTTTCAAAAGAGCTAAGGTGCAAGACTTTAGGCACTGCCCGCTCACTGCCCAAGAAAGGGCAGACGGCGGAGCCGACTTTTGCGTAGCAAAAGTGATTGACCAGTCCCGCTTGCTTTTTAAAAAAGCAAGACCAAAAATTTTTGATTGAACCCTCATTTCATGGGGTTTCGAGTAAGATATGACCGCAAAAACGAACGTTTTTGCATATAAAAGTTTCGCTCAAGCCTTTTCAAAGGGTTACAGGGTTCGGGACAGCGCCCCGAGAACTTGCACTTCAGTTACACAGTATTCTATATTTATTTTTAAAGGAGTTGATTTTTAAATGTTTGAATTAGAACAGATCCGTCTTGGGCTTTCTGCTTACGACGAAAAATTAGAGGAAATGGGGGCTTCACTTTGACGTCGCTGGCGCAAAGGAGAAGATCGCAGAATTAGAAGAGCTTTCCGCCGACCCGGAGTTTTGGGGCGACTTAGAAAAAAGCCAGAAAACCTTGCAGCAGCTGAAATCCCTAAAAACAAAGGTGAGTAAGTTTGAAACATTGGTAACAACCTATGAAGATATCTTGACATTAATCGAAATGGGCATTGAAGAACAGGATGATAGCATTTATGAAGAAGTAAAGACAATGCGCAATACCTTTGAGACAGAATTCGAGGAATTGCATATCTCCACCATGCTGGATGGTGAGTATGACCGTAATAATGCCATTGTTACCCTTCATGCGGGTACAGGCGGCACAGAGGCCTGCGATTGGACCAATATGCTGTTTCGTATGTATAGTAAATGGGCGGCAAAGACTGGCTATGAAGTGGAAATCCTGGATATGCTGGATGGCGATGAAGCGGGAGTGAAATCCGTAACCATCCAAATCAACGGTGAAAACGCCTATGGCTATTTAAAATCCGAAAAGGGCATCCATCGCTTGGTTCGTGTATCTCCCTTTGATAGCTCCGGTAGACGCCACACCTCCTTTGCCTCCTGCGATGTTATGCCGGAGATTGAAGACGATGGCGAAATCGAGGTCAAGCCTGATGATATCCGCATTGATACCTACCGCGCCAGCGGTGCAGGGGGTCAGCACGTCAATAAAACCTCCTCGGCCATCCGCATCACCCACTTCCCAACGGGCATTGTGGTGCAGTGCCAGGATGAAAGAAGCCAGTTCAGCAATAAAGATAGAGCCTTTAAAATGCTGAAAAGTAAACTGCTTTCCCTGAAGATTGAGGAGCAGATGAAAAAGCTTGCGGAAATTAGAGGGGATATCAAAGAAATCGGCTGGGGCAGCCAGATTCGTTCCTATGTATTTATGCCCTATACCATGGTAAAGGATCATCGTACAGGGGAGGAAACCGGCAATGTAGGCGCAGTGATGGATGGAGAGATCGATAACTTTATCAGCGCATACCTCGCTTGGATTCATAGCTAAGGAGAACGTATTGAAGGAAATCAGAATTACCAAAAACGAAGAAAACCAAAGGCTGGATAAATTCCTGCTGAAATATATGAATAAGGCCTCCAAAGCCTTTATTTATAAAATGCTGCGGAAAAAACGCATTAAATATAACGGAAAAAAGGCGGAGGGAAACGAGCTGCTCCAGTCGGGCGATGCCCTTTCGCTGTATCTTTCCGAAGAAACCTTGGCATCCTTTATGGAGGAGAAGGCCATTGCGGCGGCGGAGCGTCATTTTGCCGTTATTTATGAGGATGATGATGTGCTTGCCGTGGGGAAGCCTGCGGGGCTTTTGACCCATCCGAAAAATAGCGAGGATAAGGATACATTAATCGATCAGGTGCTGTATTATCTCTATCAAAAAGGACAGTATGCACCCTCCATGGAAAGCAGCTTTACCCCGGCGCTGTGTAACCGCTTGGATCGTAATACCAGCGGCATTGTGCTGGCGGGGAAAACATTAAAGGGCGTGCAGGGCTTAAATGCGGCCATCCGCAACCGGCAGGTGGATAAATATTATCTGACACTGGTTGTGGGCGAAGTAAAAGAATCCGGAGAGATCACCGCTTTTCTTTCTAAGGAAGAAGGGAAGAATCAAGTGCGTATTTCAAAGGAAGCAGGCGTTGATGGGAAAAAAAGCATCACCCGATACCGCCCCTTGGCGTATAACGACGGCTATACCCTTTTGGAAATCCAGTTGGTTACCGGCAAAACCCATCAAATCCGTGCCCATATGCAAGCCATGGGTCATCCCGTTGTGGGTGACCGAAAATATGGCGATACAGCGGTCAACATAGAATTTAGACAGCGGTTCGGTCTGTCTAACCAATTTTTGCATGGTGCAAGGCTTGTGTTTTCCGATGTGCAGGGAGCGCTTGGTTATTTAAAGGGGAAAACCCTCAGCGCACCCCTGCCTAAGGTGCTTCAGCAAATTGAAGAAGATATTTTTGGTGAAAGTGTGGAGTAAGAAAAGGAGGCGCAACGATGAAAGCCATTATTTTGGCAGCTGGCTATGCGACACGATTATACCCTTTAACTTTGCATAAGTCTAAGGCTTTGCTTCCGATCAATAAAAAGCCGATTATTGACTATATTATAGAGAAAATGAACCATGTGGATGGTTTGGATGAAATTTATGTGGTTACAAACGACCGTTTTTATACGCAGTTTTTGGACTGGACGAAAACCATAAACAGCAGGATTCCCATTGTGATTTTGAACGACGGCACCACGGATGACAGCAATAAACGGGGCGCCATCGGCGATATTACCTTTGTCATTGAGGAAAAGCAAATTCAAGACGAGCTTATGGTTGTTGCGGGGGATAACTTCTTCACCTATTCCCTGAAGGAGTATGTGGATTTCTTCCATGAGAAAAACAGGGATTGTGTTTGCGTGAAGAAGTGGGGGGATGAATCCACATTATCCCAATTTGGCATTGCCCTTTTGGATGAGAGAGACATGGTTTTGGATATTGAGGAGAAGCCGGAGAAGCCGAAGTCGAACAATGTTGTGTTTGCTGCTTATTTATATAAAAAGGAAACGGTACCCCTTTTTGCCGAGTATCTGGCGGAGGGGAATAAGCCGGATGCACCGGGGAATTTCCCTGCTTGGCTATATCGGCGCAAGGAAGTGTATGCCTACACCTTTATCGGGGAGTGCTATGACATTGGAACCCCTGAAAGCTATCGAGAGGTATGCAGTATTTTTGAAGATCAAGTCTGACGCAATTGCGGCGACTGACAGAGGAAAGAGCCGCTTGCTGCTCTCCCGTAAGGAAGCAAAAAAATTGCTTCTTTATGAGATAGCATCCCAGCGGTTTTTTTGATAAGGTCAAGGGCCAAGAGCAAGACTATGGGGCTTGCCCCAAACTCCGCATAGGGAGTTCCTCCCTATGGACCCGTTTTTGGGTACCGACTTTGTTGACACCCTCAATAGGGCTTTGCATGAGAGAGAAGTTGTTGGTTGCAAAACCCCTTGCCTGGAATAAGCGAATTCCTACAGTCCGAACTGCCCACTAGTGGGCAAGTTCCATAAAGGGTACATAGGGATGGATCCCTATGCAGGTTGCAGGGCGGCGCCCTGCGGTCTAGGTTGCAGGGTCCTGCGGGCTAGGGGCGAATACTATATCAATGAAAAAGGAGAATAGCATGGAATGGATCGAGGTTTTTATTTCCGTAAGCCAGATTGGCCTGGAGCCGGTGGCTGGGGTGTTATATAATTGTGGCTTGACAGGCTTAATGGTCAATGACGAGGCGGATTTTCAGGAATTTCTGGAGTCTCCTCATAGAGAGTGGGATTATATTGCCGATGAATTGGTAGAGGAAAAGGGAAAGCTGAAAACAGGCATTACCTTCTTCCTTAGGGATAACCTGTATGGCAGAGAACAGCTGGCGCAGATCCAAGGCGCTTTGGCTGCAGCGAAGGCACAGGAAAAGGAACTGGATTTAGGCTCCTTGGAAATGACCATGAAAAATGTGCAGGAGGAGGATTGGGCGAATAATTGGAAGAAATATTTCAAGCCCTTTCCCGTTGGCGATAAAATTGTGATTAAGCCCTCATGGGAGGAACTCACGGAGCCGACAGATAAGGTGGTTTTAAAAATTGACCCCGGCCATATTTTCGGCACGGGAACCCATGAAACCACCCAGCTTTGCATAGAGCTTATTGAAACCTATTTGAAAAAGGACGATAAAGTGCTGGATATTGGCTGTGGCAGCGGCATTTTATCCATCGCCTCTTTGTTGCTGGGAGCCAAGGCGGCGGATGCAGTGGATATTGATCCCAACGCCATGGAAATTGCTTATGAAAATAGCGATAGAAATGATATTCCAAGGGAAAACTATCATGTTTGTGCGGGAAATATATTGGAGGACGAAGCTCTTTATCAGAAATATAGCGGTAAAAAATACGATATGGTGGAGGCAAATATTGTTGCCGATGTCATTATTGCGCTGACAAAAAAAGTGCCTGCCTACTTGAAGGACGGCGGAATCTTCCTGTGCAGCGGAATTATTACCGAGCGGAAAGAGGACGTGCTTTCGGCTTTGGATGCCGGCGGCTATACGGTGCTTTCGGTGCAGGAGAAAAAAGGTTGGGTAGCCGTTGCGGCTCGTTATGAGGGATAGGATATGCCGAAATTTTTTGTTGCACCACATCAGATCAAAGACAATGTAATTTATATTTCCGGCGAGGATGCAAAGCATATTAAAACGGTACTGCGCAGTCGGGAGGGGGAGGAGCTTACCCTGTGCGACGGCTTGGGTACGGATTATTTCTGTCGCATTCAAGCTTTGGGCGAAGAGGTCACTGCGGAAATGATACGAAGCGAACCCTGTCAGTCAGAGCCGAAAACAAAAATCACCCTATACCAAGGCTTGCCTAAGGCGGACAAAATGGAGCTGATCATACAAAAATGTGTGGAATTGGGCGTTGACCGTATTGTGGCCGTTTCTACGGAGCGGTGTATTGTAAAGCTGGATAAAAAAGAAGGAAAAAAGCTGGAGCGTTGGCAGAAAATTGCAGAGGCGGCGGCAAAACAAAGCGGCAGGGGAAAAATCCCCGAAATTTCACCGAAGGTGTTGCGTTTTTCCGAAGCATTGCAGGAAGCAAAAACATTGCCCGGCACCGTCATTCCCTATGAAAAAGAAGAAAATAGAGGAATCCGTTCCTTTGTGGAAGGCTTTTCGGGGGAAGCAATGGGTATTTTTATCGGACCGGAGGGCGGATTTACGGAGGAAGAAGTGCAAGTTGCTAAAGATGCGGGGGTTTTCCCTGTCACCTTGGGCAAGAGAATTTTGCGTACGGAAACGGCGGGGTTGGCTGCCATTGCCATTTTGCTGTACGAATTGGGTTAGGAGGAAGTAAAGTGATCTATTTGGATAATGCCGCGACAACCAAGGCTTTGCCTGCTGTGGCGGAAAAAATGACATATATGCTTTGTGAGCAGTTCGGGAACCCTGCGTCGGTCAGTGTGATGGGGTTGGCGGCGGAAAAGGAAATCCGCCATGCAGCACAAGCTTTAGCCCGGGGCATTCAATGCAAGGAGGAAGAAATTTTCTTCACCAGCGGCGGCACCGAAGGGGATAATTGGGCAATTTTTGGCACAGCGGCAGGCTATCGCCGCCAAGGCAGACATTTTATTACCACCGCCATTGAACATCCCGCTGTAAAAAATCCCATGAAGGCTTTGGAGGAGGAAGGCTGTGAGGTTACATGGCTTTCTGTGGATGCCAAGGGGCATATTTCTCTGGAGGAATTGGCGGCGGCCATCAGGCCGGATACTGTGCTTGTCAGCATTATTCTGGTGAATAATGAAATAGGAGTGGTGCAGGATGGGGCGGCCATCGGCAAGCTGATCAAAGAAAAAAATCCCCATACACTGTTCCATATGGACGCAGTGCAGGCTTTCGGTAAATATCCTATTCATGTGGAAAAAATGAAGATTGACCTCTTGACCATGAGCGGCCATAAAATTCACGGGCCCAAGGGTGTGGGTATGCTGTATATGCGAAAGGGCACCAAGGTAAAGCCCTTGATTCTTGGCGGCGGTCAGCAGAAGGGACAGCGTGCAGGTACGGAAAACGGCCCTGCCGTGGCGGCCTTGGGGGTTGCCGCAGAGGAAGCCTTTGCCCATATGCAGGAGGGCATTGCCCATGTGACAGAACTGAAAAAGACCCTTGCAGAGGGTATTCTTGCTATGCCTGATACTCAGATAAATGGCGATGCGGAGGGTGCAAGCCCTTATGTTTTAAATGTGACCTTCAAGGGACTGCGCAGTGAGGTGCTCCTCCACGATTTGGAAAGTAAAGGGATTTTTGTTTCCGCAGGCTCCGCCTGCGACAGCAAGAAAAAAGTTGGCAGCCCTGTATTAACGGCCATGGGTATGCCCTTTTCCGAAATTGAAGGAGCTATCCGCTTTAGCTTTTGCCGGTATAATACCATGGAAGAAATTCGGGTTTGCTTGGCGGCATTGGAAAAATCCGTACCGTTTTTAAGAAAATATAATAGATAAAAGGGGAGCGTTATGGCAGAAAAGGTTTTGATTGTAAAATACGGTGAAATTGCCATGCGGGGCAATAACCGGTATATTTTTATTAACCGCTTGATCTCTGCAATCCGCAGAAATATTGACCCGTTGGGGAATTATTATGTGGTGAGAGATCCGGGCAGGCTGATTATTGAGGACCGGGGCGGCGAATTGGATTATGATTTGCTGATTCCAAGGATAGAGCCTATTTTTGGCTTGGTGGCTGTATGCCCCGGCGTAAGATTGGCGGATATGTCCTATGAAACCATTTTAGAGGAAGCCTTGCGGCATATGCAGGAGCACTACGGAGATCGAGAGGTTTCTTTTAAGGTGAAAACACGAAGAGCCAACCAAGGCTTCACCATGCCCTCTATGGAAATGAATATGAAGGTTGGGGAATATCTGTTGGAGCAAATGCCGAATTTAAAGGTGGACGTGCATACCCCTGATGTGATGCTGAATATCGAAATCAGGAACAGTGTTTACATCCATTCCAAGACGGTCAAAACCTATGGCGGCCTGCCCTATGGCAGCTCAGGCAAGGGGGTCAGCCTTCTTTCCGGCGGAATTGACAGCCCTGTGGCAACTTGGATGATGGCCAAGCGGGGTGTTGAGGTGGAAGGCATTTATTTCCATAGCCCTCCTTACACCAGCGAATGGGCCAAGGAAAAGGTAATCGACTTGGCAAAAAGAATTGCCGATTTTACCGGGGAATTTCGCCTGTATGTGGTGCCCTTTACGGAATTACAGCTGTATTTATTGGATAATGTTGCCCATGATAAGCTGACCATTCATTTGAAGCGTGCTATGATGCGTGCAGGCGAAATGATTGCGAAAAAAGACGAGGCGATGGCGCTGATTACCGGCGAAAGTGTGGGACAGGTTGCCAGCCAGACCATGCAGGGGATTTACGCCATCAATGCGGTTTGCGAAATGCCTGTGTTGCGCCCCTTGGCAGGGATGGATAAACAGGAAATCATAAACCTTGCGCAAAAAATTGGTACCTTTGAGATTTCTGCAAGGCCTTACGAGGATTGCTGTACGGTTTTTGTGGCGAAGCATCCCGTAACAAAGCCCAGATTGACCTTTATTGAAAAAACCGAGCGGAAGCTGACGGAGTTGGATAAACTTTTGGAAGAATGCGTTCAGAATGCGGAAATTATTGATTTGTAAGAAAATGATATTAAATAAGAAAAAGGTATTTGCAGTGATTGCGAATACCTCTTTTTTCTGTATGGAATAAAACAAACAATTAGTTATGTTTCATTTCTCAATTTTTGTACTGCATACTTTATAAATTCATCGGGTGTTGGTACTTCGTCCTTGCGTGGTACTTGATTCTGATATGAGTTTATGATACTTGGGTTGTTCGGATTTCGAAAGGCGTAGTCTAGCGCTGATTGCATAGACTGTTTGACTTCACACATGCTTATTTTACTTTCTTTTGCTAGTTTTCGATATATCTTTCGGTTGCTCATTTTATCTCCCCCTCTGAATGTATCTAAAATTCCTTTTACATATACTATCATAAAATTTTCCGTTAGTACAGGTAAAGGGACTAAATTTGTTTTTTTTCATTCTATAATTAATATAGTATAGCTACAGGGACAGAGGGGCTTATGAGATTAAACGAAGCGATTAGTAAAAGATTAGAAGAAATTTTAATATCCAAAGGAATGACCCAATATGAATTATTTAAGAAAAGTGGTGTTCCACGTTCAACGATAGGTAATGTTATGAACTGTTCCTATGATTCCGTTAAACTTCGAATAATACATGAGATGTGTTTGGGTTTAGAAATAGGTATTGGAGAATTTTTTACATCTCCATTATTTGATGAAAATAATCTTGAAGATTAAAAACGCATACGTTTTATTTAGGGATAGATAAGAGAAAAAGACCAAGCCTTTCGGCTTGGTCTTTTGTATCGTGGTTTATTATATTTTATATTCCAGGTTTAGGACAGAACGTAAACCGTTACGTTTTGCACGCCCCAAGAAAATGCTTCGTTTTTCGTTTCATAACAGACATCCACACGGTTGCCTTTAATGGCACCGCCGGTATCTGCCGCAATGGCCACACCGTAGCCGGGAACGTAAACCTTGCTGCCTAAGGGAATGACCTTAGGATCTACCGCTACAACGCCTTTTGTTGCTTTGGCACCCGTTGCTGTGATGCCGTTGCACCCTGCGTCAAAAGGGGTATAAGCTGTTACCTTTGCGTTAATTGCTTTTTTATAAGTCATGCCGGCAACGACGTTGGAAGCACCAACCTCGACAACCTTGTTTACTGCGTTTGTGATGACCTTTGTTTCCACAGGCTCTGAGCTTACTAATTTGCTGCCATGGTAAATTTCCTTATTTACAATGGAAGTTTGCCCTTCCTGTCCTTCCTGAACAATGCGGCGTTCGCCGGGCTTCAATTCGTTTGAAGATTTTTCAATTGTTTCAAAAGGCACAGCTTCTGTTGTAGCAACAATTTTTTCAGTGACCGAGGTGAGTGAAATGGTCATTTTATCTGTTACAGCGTCGGTTTTGCTATAATCGTTTAAAAGGTATTCCGTATCAATGGTAGCGGAGAGTTCTTCCAGCAAGCCACCGACGGTTTCGGCATCCGTAGACACCATACGGGGTACCCCGTCTAAATTAACGAATACAGACTGTGTATTTTGTTTGCTGTAAGCAGAGGCAGAGCCGCAGCCAATCACCAATATAAATACCACGATAGCAAATACTCTAAGATGCGTTTTCATTTTTTCCTCCTTGAACATGACCCGGTCTGCCGATTTTGTGGGAAAGGGCAGAGGGGTTGCTCCTCTCGTATTTATGATAGACATATAGATATTTATGCCTTTGCTCATCCCTTTGGGAAGGATGAGCCGCAGTCGTATTTACACGGGGAGTCGTCACTTCCGCATGCTTTTTCATTTTGTTTTCTAAACAACTGCAAAAATAAAGGTATATCATATAGATACACCCTTACTCTACGAATAGTATATTAACATATTTGTAACATTTATGCAACGTTTTTTTAAAAAAACAAACTTTGTGCATTTTTACCAGTGATTTCAGCCACTTTTTCGGGGGCAATTTTCTTGATTTCAGCAATTTTATTTACAATAAATTCCAGATTCCTGGAGTCATTTCGCTTGCCCCTGTTGGGTGCGGGAGACAAATAAGGGCTGTCTGTTTCAATCAGAATTTTTTCGAGGGGAAGGGCATCCACCACTTCCACCATTTTTTTTCCATTGGGGAAGGTCACAACACCCCCAATTCCGATATAAAAGCCCATTTGTGCATAGTCAACCGCCATTGGTGCAGAGCCGGAATAACAGTGAATTACACCCCGGCGCACGCCGCTGGCGGACATAATATCAAAGGTTTCCTGTGCGGCATCTCTTGAATGAATTATTACAGGTTTGTTAACAGATTCTGCAAGACGAAGCTGCTGACGGAACCAAAATTGCTGCAGCTCCCGGGGATGGGTGTCATAATAATAATCCAGCCCGATTTCGCCGATGGCAACCACTTTTTTATGCTGAGAGAGGCGACGGAGTTCCTCTATGGTTTGGGAGGATATATCGTACAATTCGTGGGGATGAATGCCCACAGCGGCATAAATATAGTCGTACTGCTCCGCAAGGCGAATGCTTTGCTTTGAGCTTTTCACATCACACCCTACATTTACCACATACTCTATACCGCAAGAGGGGAGAAGCCCTAAAAGCTCCTCCCGATCCTCCTTGAACCTTTTGTCATCAAAATGCGCATGAGATTCAAAATACATTAGCTGATTTCACTCCCGCTGGGGAAATCCTTCTTTTCTGTGGTCAAAAGACTCAAATCGCCGTTTCCGTCATCGGCGCAAAGAATCATACCATAGGATAGTTCCCCCATCATTTTTCTTGGCTTCAGGTTATACGCAACCACCACACGCTTGCCTACCATTTCCTCCGGTGTATACCATTCTTTAATGCCGGAGAAAACCACTCTTTCCTCTGTACCGATGCGGATCACATTGCGCAGAAGCTTCTTGGAATTTTCAACAACTGCGCTGGAAATGACTTCGCCTACCTTCAGCTGCACCTTACAAAAATCATCAATGATGATTTCCGCAGGATATTCCGGTGCCTCATGCTTCTTTGGTGCTTCCTTTTTCTCCTCCTTTTTTTCCTCCTTGCTTTGATTTACAACAGAGGTTGACTGGGAGGATTTGATTGCTGCCTCCAGCTCCGCCAATTCTTTTTTCATATCAATACGAGGGAAAAGGGCCTCACCTTTTTTCACTGTCAGTTCAAAGGGCAATAAGCCCCATTTTTTTGCCATATCCCAATCCACAAGGTTGCTTTCCATATGATATTGGGCCCAGATTTTTTCCGGCGTGTTGGGAATAAAAGGTTGAATCAAAATGGAAACAATACGGATGCTTTCGGCAATGTGATATAAGGCGTTGGCCAATTCTCCCCGTTTTTCTTCGTCCTTGCAAAGAATCCAAGGCTGGGTTTCATCAATATATTTGTTTGTTCTGCGGATTAATGTCCAAATTTCAATCAATGCATCGCTGAAGAACATTTTTTCTATGGCCGTTTCAACCTTTTCCGCAGTGCACAGGGCAAGGGTTTCCAAGTCCTTATCAAAGGGGGTTTCCGTGCGGGCATCGGGCAGCTTACCGCCGAAGTATTTTTCAATCATGCCTACGGTTCTGGAAACAAGATTGCCTAAATCGTTCGCCAAATCGGAATTGATCCGCTGAATTAACGCCTCGTTATTGAAGTTACCATCCTGCCCGAAGGCAACCTCCCTTAACAGGAAATAACGAATGGCATCTACGCCGTATTTTTCCACCAAAACATTGGGGTCAACCACGTTGCCCACAGATTTTGACATTTTTCCGCCGTTGATGATCAGCCATCCATGGCCGAAAACCTTCTTTGGCAGAGGAAGATTCAGCGCCATCAGCATAGCAGGCCAGATGATGGCATGGAAACGAACAATTTCCTTGCCTACCACATGAATGTCTGCCGGCCAATATTTCCGGAACAGGCTTTCATCCTCAGAGCCATAGCCCAAAGCAGTGATATAGTTGGAAAGGGCATCAATCCAAACGTATACAATATGCCCGGGATCAAACTCAACGGGAACACCCCATTTGAAGGAGGTACGAGAAACCGCCAAATCCTCCAGACCGGGCTTTAAGAAGTTATTGATCATTTCGTTCTGCCGTGTGTTTGGCTGCAAGAATTCCGTATTTTCTTCCATATATTTAAGAATACGATCCTGATATTTGGAAAGACGGAAGAAATAGCTTTCTTCTTTTACCAATTCCACCTCACGCCCGCAGTCGGGACACTTGCCATCCACCAGCTGGTGCTCGGTAAAGAAGGATTCACAAGGAGTGCAATACCAGCCTTCATAAGAGCTTTTATAAATATCCCCTTGATCATAAAGGCGCTTGAAGATTTTCTGAACGGCTTTCACATGATAATCATCGGTGGTACGGATGAACTTATCATAAGAAATGTTCAGTGTTTCCCATAATTCTTTGATTCCCGCAACAATATTGTCGATATATTCCTTTGGCTCCATGCCTTGGCTGTTGGCAATGCGCTCCAGCTTTTGGCCATGCTCGTCCGTTCCGGTCAGGAACATTACGTCATAGCCCCGCAGTCTTTTATAGCGGGCCATGGTATCTGTTGCAACGGTGCAATAGGAATGGCCGATATGCAGCTTATCGCTGGGGTAATAAATAGGTGTGGTGATATAAAATTTTTCTTTTTCCACTGTTCTCTCTCCTTTGTAATATCTAAATCAAAAAACTTCTGCAGGCGCTGGCCCGCAACCCCACATAGGGAACGCCTCCCTATGTATCCCCTGTGGAAGCATTGATAGAGCCGATGGCAGATTTTATAACTACACTTTTGTGTAATGCGCACTAGCTTTTTTAATATTTGCAATCCATTTTTTGGGAATGCCCATGTATGGGCATTCCCAAAAAGGGGACAAAGGGATTGATCCCTTTGCGGGGTATGGGGCAGACCCCCATGAGATTTTTAGAAACTCTGAACTAAAAAAACCGTCCTTTTTTAACACAAAGGACGGCTATACACCGTGTTACCACCTTAATTTGTCTTTTTTTCACAAAAAAGACCTCCATTGGTACAATTCGTACCATGCGCTTTAACGGGCGCACCCGTCGCAGCCTAAAGGAATATTCCCTTTTCGGTGCGCGGCTCCAAGACCATGTTCAACGGCAGCCTTTGTACCTTATCTCAGCGCAGGAACAAGTTCCCTTTAGGCTCTCTTTCACGCAGCAAACCGTTTACTCTTCTTTTCACAGCCAGTTTATCATATATAGGATTTTACTATAACTTCAAGAGCTCTGTCAACCAGATTGCCTTGGTTTTCGTCTTTTTTTGCCCTTTATTTCAAATGTTCGGGGTTTAAAACCTCAAGCTCGGGCAGAACGAAGATACCGTCCTTGCGAATGAGGGTATCATCAAACCAAATTTCACCGCCGCCGTATTCCGGTGTCATAATCAAAACCAAATCCCAATGGATGGCGGATTCGTTGTGGTTATTGGCATCCTCATAGCAGTTGCCCGGGGTAAAGTGAATACTGCCTGCGATTTTTTCGTCAAACAAAATGTTGTTCATAGGCTTTGTGATATAGGGATTCACGCCGATGGCAAATTCCCCCACATATCTCGCCCCTTCGTCAGTATTAAAGATTTTTTCCAGACGCTCCTTGTCGTTTCCGTCGCAGTCAATAATTTTACCGTCCTTGAAGGTTAATTTTACCTGCTCAAAGGTGAAGCTGTTGTATTCCGACGGTGTATTATAGGTAATGACACCGTTCACAGAATCCTTCACAGGGGCGGTGTAAACCTCACCATCGGGAATATTGCAGGCACCTGCGCATTTTACGGCGGGGATGTCCTTAATCGAGAAGGAAAGGTCTGTATCCTTGGCAACCAGACGCACCTTGTCTGTTTTATTCATCAGTTCCACCAGAGCATCCATGGCTTTGCTCATCTTGCTGTAATCCAGATTGCATACGTCAAAGTAAAAATCTTCAAAATCCTCCAGGCTGGTGCGGGCAGACTGGGCCATAGAGCTTGTGGGGTAGCGCAAAACCACCCATTTTGTTTTGGCTACACGGATGTTATGATGCACAGGGGCGGTGTAGAGACGGCTTTGCATATCCAGCTTTTCATTGGGCACATCGGACTGCTCGGAAAGGTTATCCTCCCCACGCACGCCGATGAATGCATCCATCTGCTCCATCAAGCGGCAGTCTATCTCGGCCATGAGTTTTTGCTGCTCCTCCGTGGCACCCAAAAGCAGTTCCCGCTCCAGAGAATTTGTCATGACTTGCAGAAAGGGTGTACCTCCTGCCTTGTAGACCTCTTTGATAATCTGCTTTACCAAAGGAATGGGGTGAACGCCGTTGCAGTTGATCAACAGCTTCTCTCCTTTTTGTAAGCGGCAGGAAAAGTTTACTAGATTATATGCTAAGGTTTTTATTCTTTCGTCCATATAAAATCAGCTCCTTTATTGAAATAATATATATAGGTAGTATTCTACACTTTTTTTCAAATATATGCAAAAAAAATGTGCTGTAAATTGACAAAATAGCAAAAAAACGGATACAATAGCCTTATGCAAAAGAAGAATCCTGAGGCTGTGGGATGTTTGCGGCCAAAAGCAGGAAAAAAGATTGCAATTAGGGACAAGCTTGCTATACTATAAAGGGATGTCATTCATAAGGTCGGCTTTTGCAGAAAGTGTTTTATAGGTAGCTTTGACTGGAGGGTTTTTGGTGCGTGTGGCAATACCGACAAGAAAAGGGCAAATTGAAGCTGTTTTCTCAAGAGCAGAAGAATTTACCATTTATGATGTTGAAATAGAATTAGTAAAATCCAAGGTGACTGTGTCGAACCGAAAAAGGGACTTGGGCAGCTTTTTAGTGGAGGAAGCCATTAATGTAATGATTTGCGGTAGAATTTACTCGGGCGCCAGGAATATTTTGCGGGTAAAGCGGATTGAACTGCTGTATGGCGTCAGCGGAGAGGCGGACGATATTATGATTCGCTATTTAAGCGGGGAGCGGCTGGGCAATGTGGATGAAAATGCATTTTGGAGTGAGGCCAAAGAAGGGTTGGTATAGTATGATATTAGAGCATTTTTTTCCAGATATTTTTGTAAAGTCGGTGTACGAGCTGCCCGTGGAGGCTCTGAAGGCCAAGGGCATTCGAGGCTTGGTATTTGATATTGATAATACCGTTGCGCCCTTTGACATTGCGGAGCCGGACAAGGATTTGATTGAGCTGTTTTTATTTTTAAGAAAACAGGGCTTTCGCCTTTGTATCCTTTCCAATAACAGCAAAGCACGGGTGCGGCTGTTTAGTAAGAATTTAAAAACACTGGCAGTGCATCGGGCGGGGAAGCCCGGCGTGAAAAAACTGCGGCAGGCCTTGGAAAAGCTACAGCTTTTGCCGGAAAATACCGCCATTGTGGGAGATCAGGTTTTTACGGATATGTGGTGCGGCCACAGGGCAGGGCTTACCTGTATTTTAACGGCACCCATCTGCAACCGGGATCAGCTGGCCACAAAAGTAAAGCGGGGGGTAGAAAAACTGGTTTTAAAGGAATATTTTAAGCGTAGGTGGAAATAAAACATAGAAAACACCTTGTTTTCATGAAGTTTTTGTTGAAATTACAGGGCTTTTCCATTAGAATATAAAAGGATATGCTTATTTTTCAAAAAGCAAGTATAATTGGCAAACGGACAGGAGAGGCACACAAAAAAAGTGCTTGCAAAGAAACAGAGAGAGGATTGCTCCTGCTGATTTCAAGGGTGTAAACTGCGCTGTCTGTTAGAAAGTGCAATTTGAATTGTAGAAGAATAGAAAAAGAAATGATTTTGAGGAGGAAATACAAATGATTTCTGCAGGTGAATTTAGAAATGGCGTAACAATGGAATACGAAGGTGCACCCTATGTAATTTTGGAATTCCAGCACGTGAAGCCCGGGAAAGGTGCGGCATTTGTTCGTACAAAAATTAAAAATTTGAAAACAGGGGCAGTTTTGGAAAAAACCTTCAGACCCACTGAAAAAATGCCCAAAGCCCATATCGACAGACAGGATATGGAATATCTTTATAACGACGGTGATTTATATCACTTCATGAATTCCGAAACCTATGAGCAGATTGCAATCAATGCAGATGAAGTTGACGAATCCTTAAAGTTTGTAAAGGAAAACGAAGTTGTAAAAATACTTTCTTACGATGGTCAGGTTTTCGGTATTGAGCCTCCTTTGTTTGTAGAGCTGAAAATTACAGACACAGAGCCGGGCTTTGCGGGAAACACTGCCCAGGGGGCAACAAAGCCTGCCACCCTTGAAACCGGTGCCCAGATTCAGGTGCCTTTGTTCATCAATCAAGATGAAGTGGTTAAGATTGACACAAGAACAGGGGAATATTTGGGCAGAGTAAGTTCCTGATTCGTTGTCGTTTTTTATTACGAGGCATTTGTCTATGGAATAAAAAACCGATGGAGTAGGCATTGCACTGCATTTCTTTTGAAAGGCGGCAGCTTTTCGGATCATTCGGGAAGCATTGACAAGGAGGCTTTTTGGCATGGAATATTTTGAAAAGAAAATTACCTATCTTCGAGGTATGTGTGACGGAAGCGGTTTTGATGAAAACAGCAAGGAAGGAAAGATTTTCCACGGCATACTGAACATATTAGATGATATGGCGTTTATGCTGGAAACCTTCATGGATGACGAGGATATGGAAGATCTGGAGAAGTTCGAGGAGGATGAGGAAGATCAGCCTATTTACTTGTACTCCTTTATCTGCCCCAGCTGCGGAGAAGAAATTGATGTGGACGGGGAAACAGTGGAAACGGAAACGGAAATTCAGTGTCCCGTCTGCGGAAGCGCCATTCCCATGGGAACGGAAAACGTGGATGATTTAAAATTTTAATGCAGGGGTGGGGCTTCGTCCCCGCCTTTTTTAAATTTCGTGGGTTATGGAAAATTCACAAAAAAATACAGAAAATAGAGAAAAGGTCGAGGGAATTGTAGAAAATCATTCTTTGTATTGACAAAAAAACAATTTCGTCGTATCATTTATCCAATAAACCGATGAGGGAGAGGAGTACTTCCATAAAGTAACAACAGAGAGCTGCCGGTGGTGGAAACGCAGTGTTCATTTTTTGGAAGGAATGGCCTCCTGAGGGCGCGCAGAACCTTAGTATGCAAGCCGGAGCAGATACTCCGTTACCAACGGGGGCATATGTTTGTATGCCATGAGAGGGTACTTTGTACCAAGCCGGGTGGCACCGCAGGAGTGAATATTTGCTCTTGTCCCTGCAAAGAATTTTTGTTGGGACGGGGCTTTTTTTATTGCAGGAAAAGAGCGTTCTCCCAATCACAAACCCATAGCATGAGAAGGAGAATGATTTATGAAGAAGAATGAAATCCCTTATAAAATTTATTTGGAAGAGCAGGAAATGCCAAAGCAGTGGTACAATGTGCGGGCGGATATGCAGCAAAAACCTGCGCCCCTTTTGAACCCGGGAACATTGCAGCCTATGACGGCGGAGGAGCTGGCACCTGTTTTTTGTGAGGAATTGGTAGCGCAGGAGTTGGATGATACAACGGCATATATTGATATTCCGCAGGAAATTTTAGAGTATTATAAAATGTATCGCCCGTCCCCCTTGGTGCGTGCATATCAGTTGGAGAAAAAGCTGGGAACACCGGCAAAAATTTATTATAAATTTGAGGGGAATAACACCAGCGGCAGCCATAAGCTGAATTCCGCCATTGCTCAGGCCTATTATGCAAAGAAGCAGGGGCTTCAGGGTGTAACAACAGAGACAGGCGCAGGGCAGTGGGGTACGGCATTATCTATGGCTTGCGCATATTTGGGCTTAGACTGTAATGTTTACATGGTTAAGGTTTCCTATGAGCAAAAACCCTTCCGCAGGGAGGTCATGCGAACCTATGGCGCAAAGGTAACGCCGTCCCCCTCTATGTCTACGGAGGTTGGGAAGAAGATTTTGGCGGAGCATCCAGGCACAACAGGCAGCTTGGGCTGTGCCATTTCCGAGGCAGTTGAAGCGGCGGTAACAAAGAAAGGCTATCGCTATGTATTGGGCAGTGTGCTGAATCAGGTGCTGCTGCATCAATCCGTCATCGGGTTGGAAGCAAAGGCGGCCATGGATAAATACGGCGTGGTTCCCGATGTCATCATTGGCTGTGCCGGCGGCGGCTCCAATTTGGGCGGTTTGATTTCTCCGTTTATGGGGGAAAAGCTGCGGGGTGAAAGGGACTATCGCTTTATTGCCGTAGAGCCTGCCTCCTGCCCCAGCTTGACAAGGGGAAAATATGTGTATGACTTCTGCGATACGGGCATGGTGACACCTCTGGCAAAAATGTATACCCTTGGCAGCAGCTTCATTCCCTCGGCAAACCATGCGGGAGGCCTGCGGTATCACGGTATGAGCCCCATTGTTTCTGAATTGTTCCATCAAAGCCTGCTGGAGGCCCGCGCTGTGGAGCAGACATCAGTGTTTGAGGCGGCGGAGCAATTCGCAAGGATTGAGGGCATTTTGCCGGCACCGGAGAGTGCCCATGCCATTCGTGCGGCCATGGATGAGGCCTTGCACTGCAAGGAAACGGGAGAGGAAAAAACCATTCTCTTTGGCTTAACAGGCACAGGATATTTTGATATGGTTGCCTATGAGAAGTTTAACGACGGCGTAATGGGGGATTATATTCCCACGGATGCAGACCTGGAGAAGGGCTTTGCAGGTATTCCTGATATTCCTCAAAACAAATAAAATATACTTATAAGCGTCTTTGTTCTTTTCCTTCAAGGAAGGGAGACGCTTATTTTTTTGAAGAGAGAAAGGCCAAAAAATGAGGGGTTATTGCAATTTCATATAAAAACTGTTCTTGGAATGCGATGAATCTAAAGGTTGCATGATACTTGTGGCAGAACAGATTTTATGCTAAGCTAAAAAAATTCTAAAATTATCGAGGTGGAGAAATGAGCCTTGTACCCAATATTATTACCATAAGCAGAAGCCTTGCCGCATTTTTTTTGCTGCTGACGGCACCGTTTTCCCCAGCCTTTTTTGTGATATATATAGTGTGTGGCATTGGCGATATGCTGGATGGCTATATTGCACGAAAATGGCGGGCAAGCTCCGCCTTAGGGGCCACGTTGGACAGCATGGGGGATTGTGTTTTTGTTTTCGTCGTGCTGTATAAGCTTTTGCCTGTCCTTATTTTGCCTCCGTGGGCATTGTATTGGGTTGGCGGAATTTTTATCCTTAAAGGCAGCACTTTTGTAATTGGACTTGTTCGGTATGGCGGACTGGCTTTTTTGCATACTTATCTGAATAAAATTGCCGGGATAAGCCTATTCTGTTTCCCGGTATTCTACCATTTCGGAGAAATCAGCATGGTGGCCGCTGTACTTTGTGCCCTTGCCACCCTTGCCGCTGGGGAAGAGCTTGTGATTACTGTTTGGGCAAGGGAATTGAATAGAGACAGAAAGGGACTGTTTTTTCAATAGGGCAATTCCAAAAGAGGAAAGAACCATCAAAAATTGTATTTGAAATTTAAATAAAAAGCCTTGCCCCTTCTTTTTCTTCCAAGGGGGAAGGCTTTCTTTTCGCTATTTTGGTGCTGTGATCAAAAGAAATTAAGCGGCAGGCTTTACTCTGGGGCGGTTTGTAAGCAGTACCCGCTTCACGCTCCAATAAAAGTTTTCTGCGCCGATGATTTCTTTTAAATCCGTTCTCTGCATCATCTTCATGGTGTGGGTGGGTAAGCCGCAAAGAGCAACATCCATCCCCTGCTGCCGCAATCCTTCGATCAATTCACGCAGTGTTTGGGCGCAGGAAATATCAATATTGGAAACACCTCGCATGGAAAACAGCACGGTGTCGGCACCCTCTACTTTTGCGGCAATCTCTGCCACAGCTTGGGTATTCGCAAAAATCATGGGGCCTGTGATGTACACAACCTTTGTGTTATTATACCGGGCACAAAGAACAGGGTCGGTAACATTCATACGGCCCATATCCACATTTTCGTAGTTGATTTCGATGAAGGAAAGACGAGTCACCAAGAAAATCAGACCGATGACAACTCCCACCAGAATTGCCACGGTAAGGTCGAACAGTATGGTGGCCAACATGGTTGCCACAAACTCCAGCATGGCCCCTTTGAATTTATGGGAGAAAATATAGCGTATGGATTCCCATTCATTCATGCGCCACGCCGTCACCATCAATACCCCTGCCAGAGCGGCCAAGGGAATTTGGGACATGACAGGTGCCAAAAGAAACATGGAAATCAAAAGCCCAAGGGCATGAAAAACCCCCACCAAGCGGGTTTTTGCGCCGGATTTTACCGCAACACTGGTACGGGCAATGGCGGCAGTGGCGGGGATACCACCGAAAAAGGGCAGAAGGATATTGCCTACGCCTTGGGCAATCAGCTCCTGATTGCTGTTTAGCCGCACGCCCGTCATTCTGCCTGCGCTGGCACCGCATAAAAGGCTTTCAATCATACCCAAAATGGCAATACTGAAGGCTGGTGTAATCAGCCCACCCACGATGTTTGGGTTTAATATGGATACTGTGAGGCGGCTTTCCGGCAGCAGTGTTTTTGGAATTTCCCCTACCACGGCCACATCAAGCCCCATCAGCATGGAAGCCGCCGTTGCAAGAATGATGCTTAACAGGGAGGCGGGAATGACGGCACTCCATTTTTTTGGGAAAAATACCATAAACAAAATAACAAAAGCGCCCAGAAGCACGGCGGTTATGTTGGGCGCAAAGCCTAAGCGGACATAGCTGATCAGCTTTGCAATGGCAGAAGCTCCTTGGGAGTGGGTTCCAAAAAAGTTATCAATTTGCCCCAAGGCAATAATTACTGCGATGCCGGAGGTGAAGCCGGTAATGACAGGGGCGGGGATGAAGGCAGTCAGCTTTCCTAAGCGCAGAAGGCCGGAAAGCAACAGCAAAATGCCGGCAATGAGGGTAGCAATATAAACACCGTTCATGCCGTATGTAGCCACCAGGGACATTAAAATTGCCGCCATGGCCCCCGTAGGCCCGGAAATTTGATAATATCCGCCGGATAAGGGGCTCATGATCAGCCCGGCGATGATGGCGGTGATTAAGCCTGCCGCCGCATCGGCGCCGCTGCTGACACCAAAGGCTAGAGCCAAGGGCAGGGCAACAGCCGCAACGGTAAGCCCCGCCATAAGGTCTTGTGTTAATTTGGAAGCATTGTATCCACGAAATTCTTGTTTTAAGCTGTCTGTAAAATTGCCCAGCATGATAAAAACTCCTTTCAGAAGCAATATGTATTTTGAATATACAGAAATAGTAAAAGCCACACCTGCTTATCATAGCAAAGGAGATATCCATTCTCAACAGCAAAAACGGGGATTTTCCCGGGGTTTCAACAGGCCTTTTTGTGCAACTTCACAGCACACAGTTTTTGACTGGATAAAGTGGCGGCAGTATGCTTGAAGAAAACGTTTTTTGGGGGTGGCTTTTGGGAGCTGCGCCCTCTGCTATACAAAAGTCCTGCATGAAAAAAGCCTGCCCTCCCATGCTTGACAAAGGAAAGCAGGCCTTTTATATAAGAGGTTAGCGTTCTTCCCGAAAATAGGGGTTCCCCAAATCCGCAGGGGGCAGGTCCTCTTTTTTGTTCTTTCTGGTGCTGATAATTACAATGACGATGGTTGCCGCATAGGGAAGCATATCAATCAGATACTGAGAAATCTGTATGCCCATGCTCTGCAAACGGAAGCCCAAAATGGATAAGCCGCCGAAGAGGAAGGCGCCGATCATGGCCTTCACAGGATTCCAGGAAGCAAAGATGACCAAAGCAACGGCAATCCAGCCGCGGCCCGCAATAATGTGCTCCTGCCAAACGGGCACAGTAACCAAGGACATATAAGCGCCCCCTAAGCCGCATAATGCGCCGCCCAAAAGGATATGGGCGTATTTATAAAGGGTTACGTTTACCCCGGAAGCATCCGCCGCCGCCGCACTCTCTCCCACAGCCCGCAGGTTTAGGCCCTTTTTGGTGCGGAAAAGATAGTAGGTGGAGGCAAGAATAGTGAGATACCCAAAATAAACAAAAACGTCCTGTTGAAAGAAAATCTCCCCAATATAAGGGATGGAGGATAACACGGGAATGGGACGTGCAACGAAAAAGCTTTTAATATCTCCGGGGACGATGGAGCCCATCACCCGCTGGCCCAAAAAACTGGCAAAGCCTTCACCGAAAATGGTCAGCGTTAAACCGCATACCGTTTGGTTTACCCGGAGGGAAACGGTCAAAAAGGCATAAAGCAGTGCGCCAATGCCGCCGGAAAAAATTGCCCCCAGCATGGCAAGGAGGGGATTATGGGTGTTCAGGCCCACCAAAAACCCTACAATGGCACCCATGTACATCATGCCCTCCACACCGAGGTTTAGATGCCCTGCCTTTTCCGTAAAAATTTCACCCAAGGTGGCGAAAAGAAGGGGTGTCCCCGCAATGATTGCGGCGGATAAAAAACCGACCAACATATTATTTCGCCTCCTTTTTTATTTTGCTGAATTTATGGAAGTGCAATTTATATTGCAGGAAGAATTCACTGCCCAGTACGAAAAATAGTATGATTGCTTGAATCATATCCGCAACGGAGGCGGGAACCTGCATGGAAATCTGAATATAATTGCCGCCCTGCACCAAAATGGCAAAGGCAATGCAGACAAACAGGGTAGCTATGGCATTTAAGCCTGCAAGCCATGTGGTGATGATTGCCGTGAACCCATAATTAGCGGAAAGGGAGGCGGATAATGTTTTTTCTACGGCGGAGGCCTGAATCATGCCTGTCAAACCGCAGAGGCCGCCGGAAAGGAGCATAGACACAATAATGACGGAGGAAATATTCATGCCAGCATACCGTGCCGTTTCAATACTTTCTCCAACCACAGAAATTTCATAGCCTTTTTTTGTATGGTTCAAAAAAAGATATACCAGCACCACCAGCACCAAAGCGATGACCCAACCCATGTGCACCCCGCCTACAGTAGGCAGAATGGCATTCCCGGAGAAGGCTGCAATTTTGGGGAAGCCTTGGGAAGAGGGGTCCTTCCAAGGGCCGTATTGCAAATAGGTGACAAATTTAATGGCCAGATAGTTCAGCATCAAGGTGAATATGGTTTCATTTGTACCCATTTTTGCCTTAAAAAAAGCGGGAATAAATGCCCAAAGTCCGCCCATTACCATTGCCGCAGCGGCCATGGATAAAAGCAGCAAGGGCTTCGGCAGGCTTACGTTTAGGGCAACGGCAGAGGCTGCAAAAGCGCCCATCATAATCTGCCCTTCGCCGCCGATATTCCAAAATTTCATTTTAAAGGCCACCAAAATGCCCAAAGAGGTGATAACCAAGGGCACGGCCTTAAGGGTTGTCTGTTGCAGGCGGATGGTTGTGCCCAAGGCGCCCTTTACCATGGAGGCAAATATGGTAATGGGGTTATATCCCAAAAAGGCAATGATGAGCCCTGCACAAACAATGGAAAGGGCCACAGAAAAAGTGCGTATCATGATTGCTTTATTGCGGGGTAAATCATCCCGTTTTGTAATTTTCAAAGGAATCATGCTTGTACCTCCTTTTGTAGGGAACCGCCTGCCATAAGAAGGCCGATGTCCTCTTTGGTAATTTCCTCGGGTGTAACGATACCTGTCATTTTACCGCCGCAAAAAACCATAATCCGGTCACAGAGGGCCATCAGAACGTCTAAGTCCTCGCCGATGAACAGCACACCCACGCCCTTTTTCTTTTGCTCGTTGAGTAAATCATAAATTTTATAGGAAGCGCCGATATCTAGCCCTCGTGCGGGATATGCAGTAATCAGAACCTTCGGGTTAGAGTCAATTTCCCGTCCCAAAAGCACCTTCTGAATATTGCCGCCGGAAAGCTTTTTGATGGGATGGTATACCCCCGGGGTCAGGATTTCCAGCTGTTTCACCAAGCGCTGGGCCTTTTTTGTGCTTTCCTTTCTGCGCAGGAAAAGGCCGGGCTGACTGGTGTAATCCCTAAGAATCATATTATGCACCATATCCATGGAGCCCACTAAGCCCATGCCCAAGCGATCCTCGGGGATAAAGCCCATGCGGATGCCCAGATGAATAATATCTCTTGGGGTTTTGCCTAGAATATTTGCGTTTTCAAAGAAAATACGTCCTTTTTCCGCCGGCAGAAGCCCTGCAATGGTTTCACAGATTTCTTTTTGTCCGCTGCCTGCCACACCGGCAATGCCCAATATTTCCCCCGGATAGAGGTCAAAATGAATGTCTTGTAAGGCGTGCTTGTTTTCCTTGGTGGCAACAGAAAGCCCGTCTACGGTCAATAAGGGTGTGTCTTGGCTGCAATGGGGTTTATTCAGCTGCAAATCCACTTTTTTACCCACCATCATTTCAATCAAAGGGTTGATTTCCACGGCGCTTGTATCCACGGTTGCGATGGATTGCCCCCGACGCAAAACGGTAATGCGGTCAGAAATTTCCATAACCTCGTTCAGCTTATGGGTAATGATGACAATGGCACAGCCCTGTGCCTTCATGTTTCTTAAAATGGCAAAAAGACGCTTGATCTCTTGGGGGGTTAATACTGCGGTGGGCTCGTCCAAAATCAGGATCTTTGCTCCACGGTATAATACCTTGATGATTTCCAGCGTCTGTTTTTCGCCTACAGACATTTCATAAACCTTTTTATCCGGTTTAATATCTAAGCCATAGCGGTCACAAATGGCCTGCATTTCCTTGGTAAGCTGCTTGCCCTGCAAGGCAATGCCTTTGCTGCCCATAACCATATTTTCTTTGGCAGTCATCACCTCTACCAGCTTAAAATGCTGATGAATCATGCCGATGCCCAAAGCGATCGAGTCCTTGGGGGAAGAAAACTCCACCTCCGTACCTTGAATGGAAATAGAGCCGCTATCGGGAGTATAGATGCCGGAAAGCATACTCATCAGCGTACTTTTTCCGGCACCGTTTTCTCCTAAGAGCGCATGAATCTCACCGTTATACACAGTGAGATTCACATTTTCATTCGCCTGAACGGACCCAAAAGCCTTGGAAATGTTTTTCATTTCAATTGCTTTTACGGGTTCCATACAATTTCTCCTAATCATTTAAGATGGGATTCATCTTAGTTTACAGCGGAAACGCCCTTTACTAAGCTCTGCATTACTGTCCAGATGCCTGCTCTGTCAAGGGTTTCACCCTCTGCAACCAGAACATTGCCCTCTGTATCATAAATGGGCCCTGCGAATATGGGGTATTCTCCGGCTTCCATTTGTGCTGCAACTTCATTTACCTTATCCTGCACCTCCTGAGGAACCAAATCGGTCATAGGAGCAAGGCCGATATAGCCATCCTGCATTGTGCCGTAGTAGGATTCGGGAACATAAGTACCGTCGATAATTTTTTCAATGGTAGGTACCAGGTATTTATCATGATGCCAAACGGGGGCAGTTAGGAAAGCACCGGGAACGATTTCGGAATTATCCAGGTTGTAGCCAATGGCAAGCTTGCCTGCTGCTTCTGCTGCCAGCTGAGGGCCTGCGGAGTCAGCATGCTGTGTGATAATATCGCAATCTTGTGCCAATAAAGACTCAGCCGCTGCTTTTTCACCGGCGGGATCGCCCCAACTGTTTGTATAAACAACCTTTACTTCAACATCGGGGTTTACACTCTGTGCGCCCAATGCGAAAGCGTCGATGCCGATGTGTACTTCTGTATAAGGGAAAGCTGCCACATAGCCCAGCTTATTTGTTTCTGTCATCATACCTGCAAGTATACCCGACAGGTATCTGGGTTCTTCCATGGCACCGAAATAGTTGCCAAAGTTGGTATCATTCATTTTATTGCCGGAAAAATGCAAGAAAGTTACCTCGGGATATTCTGTTGCCAATTCCTCCAAAGCATCCATGAAGCCGAAGCTTGTACCGATTACAATGGCAGCACCCTGATCAATCATGTTAATGGCAGTTGTTTTTACCGTTTGCTTTTCTTCCGCTACGTTTTCAGCAATGATAGTTTCTACTTTATCACCAAAGTATTCCTCCACAGCTTTTGTGCCGTTGTGCTGTGCCTGAGAATAGCCGCCGTCATTTTGAGAGCCGATGTAGATAAACCCTACTTTCGTTGTAGCTGCTTCTGCGGTTTCCCCTGTATCTGCCGGGGGCTCCGTAGTACCGCCGCAGCCAGCCAGTGCTGACATGGAAAGGGCAGCCGCCAATGCCATTGCCAAAAATTTTGATAACTTTTTCATGGTTTCTCTCCTTTTCTTTTAAACAATCGTCTTAATGATAGTGACAGGTATGTTAGACGCCCTCCCCTTTTTTTGAAGGCGAAATAACCAAAGCAATAAAATTTTCTGCAATAAATAGAAAGAAGGACGCATTAATCCTTAAAGTAGATTTTTCCGTCCTCGATTTTCGTAATAACAGCCAAAGAATCAACATAATAACCAAGCTCCCTCAGCTTTTTGCTTCCCCCTTGAAATTCCTTCTCCACAATGGCCGCAATGCCGCATACTGTGCCGCCTGCCTGGTTTACAAGGTCTGCAAGGCCTGCCGCCGCCTCGCCGTGGGCAAGAAAGTCGTCAATAATCAAAACCTTGTCCTCTTTGTTCAGATATTTCTTGGAAACCTTTGCAATGGAGACTATCCCCTTGGTAAAGGATTTTACCGGGGCACCATAAAAATCCTCGGTCATTGTGCTTGGCTGTGTTTTTTTGGCAAAAACAACAGGCACCAGATCGAAGTAAATGGCTGTTATGGCGGCAATGCCGATACCGGAGGCTTCTATTGTGAGAATTTTATTGATTCCCATGTTGCCGAAGCGTCGGTAAATTTCTTTGCCTAATGCCATAAATAAGCCAATATCTAACTGGTGGTTCAAAAAAGAATCCACCTTAACGATCTCTGTGCCTATTTCTGTTCCGTCATTTGTAATTCTGCGTTTTAACAATTCCATGATAAATGGCTCCCTCTTACTGAAAACTCGTTGTTTAAAAAGGTATTTTCATTATACGGTGGTACTAGGAGGATGTAAATAGAATAAAGTCGAATTGTATAATATTTTATAGAAGTGTACAGGGATGGTAGGAAAATAAGCGAAAATAAGGGAAGAAACATCGTAACCTTTGGAAAAAAGTTATGAAAGAAACATTTTTTTTGTAAGAAAGAGATGGGGCCAGAGGGCTTTTTTTGTATGAATGTAAAATCTATGTGAATCCTTTTTTGGTTTTTGAGAAAAGAAAAAGAGGGAAGAATGTACGAAAAGGGATACTTAATTTCAAGGTGCCGATTTTATCGGCACCTTGAGGAAAGTGTTGAAAAAGCTGCATCCTACTTGCACCGAGGCTACTCTCGGTTGGCATTTTCCAGCTCGTGCATAGAATTGTGTCGGCTGATGCGGCCAAGAATATCTGCCCGTTCTTCGGTGGTCAGCGTATAAAAACGCTGCATATCCGAACTATTATGGGCAATTTCCATTTGCAGCTCAGGCGTAAGGGTCGATATATCCTGAAAAAATTTCATGGGCTCACCTCCTAAATTTCAGTATGTGAAAAAATCGTAAAAAAATGCAGTGGGAATTGATTTTTGAGGAAGAATACCTATAATATAAGGTAGTATTTAGTATTAGCCGATTTTGGAGAAGGAGCGGGAAAAATGGATTTTTTTGATAGATTGGCTGCATCCGCCAGAAACTTAACGGAAAAAGCGGGAGACAGCCTGGAGATTAATCGACTAAACGGTGAAATTGCCATAGAAAAAGGAAATATTCAGTGCTATCAAAGGGAATTGGGAGAGTATTATTTGGCAAAATTTACGGTGGGAGAAAAGCTGGATGATGAGGCAATGTTAATTTGTGATAAGGTTGTAGTCAGCCAAGACCGTATTCGTCAGCTTCTTTTGGATATTGAAAAGGTAAAACAGGAGCGGGAGGCTGTTTTGGAGGAGCGGGTCAAAACAAAACAAGAGGAAGAGGATCAGCTTGAAATTGCCGGTGCTACCCTGCCAGAAGCAGTGCCGGAGGAGAAAAAGACGGTTTGGCCTAAATTTTGCCCTCAATGCGGCGGTGCCGTTCAGGAAAAGCAAAGATTTTGTATGTTTTGCGGGGCGGAAATAAAGGAGGAGAACATTGACTAGCCTATGATCCTGTGATACCATAAATAAAGGGACAGAGGGTTCCTATAGCAGTTTTTAAAAATTATCGAAGGCATGACATCTGTTGTATTCTTCGGCATAAAAATAAATAAAACAATTCTTCGGAAATGGGAGTACCATACCGGCGGTAAAAGCCCGCGAGCCAAGGCCATGGCAAGGCAAGATTCGATGCAATGCGAAGCCGACAGTCAGTCTGGATGGGAGAAGAAGGTTACTGGAAACACGTGAGTGGCAGGGCCTTTTTCTGCGTGGACGTACGAATAGGAAGCATTCTGCCAAACAAGGCGGGGTGCTTTTTTTGTGCTCCAATTTTTTGCAGGCAAAGGAGTATTGTGTTTTAGGAGGGGAGGGCTTATATGGCACAGGAAAATGTACTGGGCACAGAAAAGGTGGGCAGACTTTTGCTTCAATTTTCCGTTCCTACGGCAATGGCTTTAATTGTAAACAGCCTATATAATATGGTAGACCAAATTTTTATCGGCCGTGCCGTGGGTGTTGACGGTGTTGCCGCCACCAATGTGGCCTTCCCTTTGTTTATACTCACGGCGGCAATAGCCCTGCTCATTGGGGACGGCTGTGCGGCGAACATCAGCCTTGCCTTGGGGAGAAAGGAGAAAGAGCAGGCGGAAAAATTTTTGTTCAATGGGCTGTATCTGCTGTTTTTTGGAGCACTCAGCATATGTTTTGCAGGGTTGGCTTTTTTAAAGCCCTTACTGCTGTTTTTCGGGGCTTCTGCCGCTGTGCTGGAGATTTCTATGGCATACACAAACATTCTTTTGTGGAGCATACCCTTTTCTATGGCTACTATGGCTATGACCGCCATCATTCGGGCCGACGGTAATCCACGATATATGATGAAAACCATGCTGCTGGGTGCCGTAATCAATCTGATTTTAGACCCCATCTTTATTTTTAAGCTTGACATGGGGGTGAAGGGGGCGGCTCTTGCCACAATTATCGGTCAGTTTGTATCAGGGGGACTGGCCTTGGCTTATATTCGGAAGCTAAAGCATATTCGCTATAGAGGTGATTTTGTGTTGGAAAAAAGCTATATGGGTAAGATTTTAAAACTAGGTTTTCCTAGCTTCTGCACCCAAACGGCAACCGCGGCAACCCAGATTGTGCTGTATAATTTGATGCGGAAGTATGGGCAATTCAGCCCCTACGGCAGTGAAATCACCCTATCCGGCTATGGCATTATGACAAAGCTGTATCAAATTGCCCATGCCATGTTTGTAGGCTTGGCGGCAGGCACCCAGCCCATTCATGGGTTTAATTTCGGCGCCGGGAAGCGTTCTCGCGTGCGGCAAACCTACCGCATTGCGTTTGTTACGTCTATGGTCATTTCCTTTGTTTGGTTCGGCATCTTCCGCTGGGGAGGGGCGGCCCTTGCCGGTGTTTTTGTGCAGGACGAACCCTTGTTTTTGGAATTTACACAGTATTGCTTCCGCAGCTATATGCTGGCCTTTTTCCTCTATGGGCCGCCGCAGATTACATCCTCCTTTTTTCAAGCCCTTGGGAAACCCATGAAGGCGCTTTTTGTTGCCTTGGCAAGGCAGGTATTGTTTTTAATCCCTTTGGCACTGCTATTGTCCGGACAGAGGGGGCTGGAGGGGGCATTGCTTGCGGCCCCTGCGGCGGATACCCTGGCTTTTGTCATGGCTATGGCTATGGTGATTTATGAATTTCGTTCTTGGAAAAGGCCGGAGGGGAACGAAGAACCCCGGTGTAAGTAATGTCCGGGCGTAAAAACGAACTCGTTTTATAACAAGGCGTACAGCATTTTGTGCCGAAAAGGCGGAATATTGGACAACTCTTCCGTGTATCTTAAATAACAAACGGCATAAAGGGTTGAGAAAAATGAAAAAGTTTTGGAAAAGCGGCATATATTATTTGCTGTTATTTACTTTTTGTTTTGTGGGAGGACGGCTGACTGCCGCCAGGCAGGCGGTGAAGGAGGCAAGTGCGGACAGGGAAGGAAAGCTGGCCATTGTAATCGATGATTTTGGGTATCAGGGAAGCGGAACGGAGGCTATGCTGGCTTTGCCCATTCCCCTCACTGCGGCGGTGATGCCTTTTTCAGAATTTTCTGTGGAGGATGCGGAAAAAGCGGCGGCGGCGGGGAAGGAAGTCATTATACATATGCCTATGGAGTCCTTACAGGGCCACCCGGAATGGGTGGGGGATAAGGGTATTTTTCATACCATGCCCGATGATGAGATTAAGGCCTTGGTAGAAGAGGCATTTTCTATTTTGCCCAATGCCGTAGGCTTAAACAACCATATGGGCTCGGCAATTACCGAGGATACCAGAAGCCTTGAGGATGTGCTGGAGGTGCTGAAAGAGAAGAATGCGTTTTTCATTGACAGCGTAACTACGGAAAAGAGCCAAGGACGTGCCTTGGCGGCGGAAAAGGGTGTTCCTTTTTTTTCCAGAAACGTTTTTTTGGATGGAACCACTGATGTGGAAACGGTGAAGGCGAACTTGCGCAAGGCGGCGGAAATTGCTCTGCGGGATGGAAAAGCTTTGGCAATCGGCCATGTTGGACCGGAAGGCGGCGATGTTACCGTGCAGGCCATAGAAGCATTGATTCCCGAGCTGCAGCAGGCGGGGATTACCTTCGTCACCGCCGGGGATCTGGTGGAGTAGAAAGAACAATGGGCAAATCCATAAGGCAAGAAAATTGAAAGGTTTTTGAGAAGAAAGCGGTATTTTTTTGGGGTGGAGATATGCTATAATAAAGAAAAAGGAACACCACCTTTATGAAGGAGGAAAAATGTCGCACTGGAATACAAGAGGGCTGAGAGGCAGTTCTTTGGAAGAAAAGATTAATTTTACAAACGAAAAATATCGGCAGAGAGGGCTGGCACTGTTTCAGAAGGTGCCCACCCCTATCACACCGGTAAAAATCAATCAGGAAAATAAAACCATTACCTTGGCATATTTTGAAAAACAAAGTACGGTGGATTATATCGGGGTTGCCCAAGGGGTACCCGTTTGTTTTGATGCAAAGGAGACGGCGTGCAAGCATTTGCCATTACAGAATATACATCAGCACCAGATAGAATTTATGGCGGATTTTCGTGCCCAGCGGGGATTGGCTTTTCTTCTGGTGCATTTTACCGCACTGGATGCCTATTACCTCTTACCCTTGGAAGTATTGGAAAGCTATTGGGCGGCGGCGGAAAAGGGCGGCAGGAAGTCAATTCCCTTGGAAGCGTTTGTCGAAAAATACCGCCTGCAAAAAACAGGTAACGGGTTACTGCATTATTTGGAGGCAGTTAGTCTATACTTAATGGAAACAGAGGAAAAAACAAGAAAGGACGAGGGCCTATGCTAAAGAAAAGCGTTGTGGAAAACACATTGTCCGCTGCCTTGGGAACGGGAGCAGATTTTGCGGAGCTGTATATGGAGCAGACAAAGCGTAATACCATCGGGGTGGTAAACAGCAAGGTGGAAGCAGTGCAGAGCGGGTTGGATTACGGCGTGGGAATCCGGCTGTTTTTTCAGAACAAAGCCATTTACGGCTTTACCAACGATACCACGGAGAAAAACTTAATCCGCATTGCCCGAGAGGCCGCCGCGGCGGCAAGAGGGGATCGGGTGTATACCTTGCAGGGATGGAACCGCATGGAGTTTTCTTGCAGAAATCCTATTCGGGTGATGCCCGATGAGGTAGAGAAAAGACAAAAGGCGGAAAAGCTTTTTTTGGCGGCGGAGGCGGCGAAAAAATATAGCCCTTTGATCAGCCAGACGAGGACAGGCTGCCTTGACATTATAAAGGATGTTTTTATTGCCAATACAGACGGCTTATGGGCAAAGGAACAACGGGTGCGCAGTCGTTTTACCGTGGAAGCCATTGCCTCCTCGGCCACGGAAAAACAAAGCGGTCATTTGGGCCCCGGCGGCTCCGTTGGGTTTGAGCTTTATGACCAGATTGATGTGGAGGAACAGGCAAGGGAGGCGGCCCGCATTGCCGTAACCATGCTTGGGGCAAAGCCATGCCCGGCGGGAAGAATGCCAGTGGTCATTGAGAATGGCTTTGGCGGCGTTATTTTTCATGAGGCCTGCGGGCATAGCCTTGAGGCGACGGCTGTGGCAAGAAATGCTTCGGTATTTGCGGGAAAGATGGGACAGCAGATTGCCTCCCCTGTGGTGACTGCCGTGGATGACGGAACCATTTCCAATGCATGGGGCTCTGCAGCCATGGATGACGAAGGAATGCCTACCCAAAGAAATGTATTGATCGAGAATGGTATTTTGCGGTCTTATCTGGTGGATAAATTAAACGGACGGCGCATGGGCGCAAGCCCTACAGGCTCATCCAGACGGGAAAGCTATCGTTTTGCCCCCACCAGCCGTATGACCAATACATTTATTGAAAACGGAAAAAGTACCCCTCTGGAAATTATCGCCAAGACGGAGTTTGGTTTATATGCCAAGCGCATGGGCGGCGGCAGTGTTGACCCGGCCACAGGCTCCTTTAATTTTGCGGTTTTGGAAGGCTATATGATTCGGAGCGGCAAAATTGCCGAGCCGGTGCGGGGGGCAACCTTGATTGGCAAGGGTATGGAGGTTTTAATGCAGATTGATATGGTGGGCAATAACCTTGCCCGTGCCCAAGGTATGTGCGGCAGTATCAGCGGCTCTATCCCCACCGATGTGGGTCAGCCCATGCTTCGTGTAAAAGAAATGACCGTTGGCGGAAGGGGGTAAGAATTTTGGAGAGACAGGCTTTGCAGAAACAAATTATTGCGGAGGCTTTGCAAGCAGGATTCACCGATTGTGAGGTGTTTTACCTAGGCGGGGAAAGCTTCGAGGTTTTATTGATGGAGGGAGAGGTTTCCAATTACGAAAACAGCAGTGAAGGGGGCATTTCCTTCCGGGGAACCTATGCAGGCAGAACGGGCTATGCTTTTTCAGAGCGCTTGGAGGAAGAAAGCATCCCCTTTTTCATTGCGTCGGCAAAGGAAAACGCTCTGCTGATGCCCCCGGAGGAGCAGGAGGAATTGTTTGCCGGAGAGGAATACCCTCCCTTTGTGGGATATTATCCTGAGCTGGAGCAGGTTTGCGTGGAAAAGCGGATTCAATTGGCAAAGCGTATGGAGGAAGCGGCATTAAACGGTGCGGAAAGCATTGCTTCCCTGGATTATTGCGTTTTGGGGATTGTGAAGAAAGAGGTATCCATTATAAACAGTCTTGGCTTAGATGTATCCTATACCAAAAATTTTGCCTCCGGTTATGTCAGTGCCATTGCCAGAAGGGGAGAAGAAACCAAGAAAGGCTCTGCTTTTTGGAAGGGTACCGACTGGGCTCTCTTTCATCCTGAAGAAACGGGGAGAAAAGCGGCAAGGCGGGGGGCGGCGCTTCTGGGTGCGTCCTCGGTGAAAAGCGGAAGCTATGCCGCTGTTTTGGATGCCAGAGCAATGACTGCACTTTTGACCTCCTTCAGCGGAATTTTCTTTGGGGAAAATGTGCAAAAGGGCTTTTCTCTGCTTAAGGACAGGCTGGGGGAGCAAATTGCCGCTCCTTGCGTGACATTGCGGGACGATGCCCTCTTGGCAGGGGGCTATGCTTCTGTGCCCTTTGACAGCGAAGGGGTTGCAGGAAAAAATAAGACAATCCTCGAAAAGGGATCTTTGAAAACCTTATTATATAATCGGAAGTCGGCGAAAAAAGACGGTGTTGCCTCTACGGGAAATGGCTTTAAGACAGGGCTGACGGCGCCTGTGAAAACGGCTTGCACTAATTTTTATATTCAAAAAGGAGGAAAACCCCTTTCGGGGCTTTTTGCTGAAATGAAAAACGGCCTGTATATTACGGATTTTATGGGGCTTCACGCAGGAACCAACGCTGTTTCCGGGGAGTTTTCCCTCTCGGCGGAGGGCTTTTTGGTGGAAGGGGGGAAAATAGTAAGGTCTGTGGAACAAATTACCATTGCCGGAAATTTCTACACCCTTTTAAAAGATATTTTGGTTGTGGGAGAGGACTTGTATTTTGGGGCAGGGGGAAAAGGCACTCCTTCGGTTTTGGTGAAAACCCTTGCCGTTGCGGGAAAATAAAGGGGAGAGCCGCAATTCCCTTTATATGCAGAGCTTCCTATTGCAAGAAAGCCGTAAGAGAGACACACTTGTGCCGGAATCCGGCGTGTGGTATACTGGGAAAAATAGGATGTCGACTTTTTCTGGGAGGTCTATATGGAGGCAATGGGAGTTTTTTCTGCAATGGATTCATTATTTTCAGTGTATATGTTCGCTGTAGCCGCCTTGCGTTTGGGGCTAGGTATTACCTTAGCGGTTCTAGCCATAAAATGTATGCTGAAATACTTGAAAAAGGATTCGGATTGAAACGCTGAAAAATATAAAAAGAGGACACTGCTGCTATGAAGTACCCCAATCGTTATCAGGATATTATACTGTCTAACTTTTTGGGGTGCACTTCAATTAGAGTATCCTTTTTTTAATTTCACGAAAAATTATGTAGGGATTTAGTTTTCCAGCTCGTTGCTAAAAGCCTCCAGCCGTTTTAGCAGCTTTTCCATATCTTTGTTTGCACCGCCCTTGCTTTGGTTGATAATACGCAGCAAACGCTTTCCTGCCAAATCCAGCTGATCCGCCAGATACAGGGCTCTTTTTCCGCCGGCAGAGAGAGGCTTTTGGGTATATGTCCTTGGCTTTACGGGGATTTTAACCCCCTCCGCTAACAGCGTGCCATCTCTTAAGTCATAGCAAGCACCGCTGTAAGGGGCAACGGCTTGAAATTGATCGTCCTCCTGCAACGTGCGGGCAAAGGCATCGGCAACAAGATCTTCCCCATGCACAACAAACACCTTGGTGGGCTTGGGGTCAAAATGAGTGATCCAACGGATCAAGCCCTTTTGATCGGCATGGCCGCTGATTCCTGCCAGCTGCTCAATATGGGCGTTTATGGTTATGGTTTCTCCAAACAGACGCACCTCATCCGCCCCATCTATAATACTTCTGCCCAAGGTGCCCATGGCTTGATAGCCTACAAAAAGCACCGTGCTTTCCTTACGCCAGAGGTTGTGCTTTAAATGATGGCGGATGCGCCCGGCTTCGCACATACCCGAGGCGGATAGGATCACCTTGGGGGCGCTGTCAAAATTGATGGCCTGAGAATCCTCGGGCGTTACGGCGGTAATCAGTCCGTCAAATTCCAAAGGGTTGATGCCCTTTTTCACCAGCTCCATGGCTTTGGCATCATAGCAGTCCATTCTGTTTGCCGTGAAAATTTTGGTTGCCTCAATGGCAAGAGGGCTATCCACATAAACCTTGAACTGCTCGTGATTTTTTACAAGCCGCCGTTCCTTAATTTCACGGATGAAATACAGCATTTCCTGGGTGCGCCCCACGGCAAAGGCGGGAATCACCAAATTTCCCCCTCGGTCAAAGGCTTCTTGAATATATCTTGCCAATTCCGCAACATAATCCGGGGGCGAGTTATGCAGGCGGTCGCCGTAGGTGCTTTCCATAATCACATAGTCCGCCTCTTTGGTATAGTGGGGGTCATGGATAATGGGCTGATTGAAATTGCCGATATCCCCCGAAAAAACCAGTTTTTTTGTAACCCCCTCTTCGGTCAGCCAGATTTCTATGCTGGAGGAGCCCAAAAGATGGCCCACATCGGTAAAGCGCAGGGAAATGCCTTCTGCTACGGCAATTTCCTCTGCATAGTCGCAGGGGTAAAAGCGGCCGGTAACGGCGGCGGCCTCGGCGGTGGTGTAAAGGGGTTCAAAGGGCGGGGTGCCTGCCCGCTTTGCTCTGCGGTTGCGCCACTGGGCTTCAAATTCTTGAATATGGGCACTGTCTAAGAGCATGATGCGGCAAAGGTCTGTGGTTGCCTCGGTAGCATAGATTTTACCGCGAAACCCGTTTTTGTAAAGCAGGGGTAACAGCCCTGCATGGTCAATATGGGCATGGGAAAGAAAAACATAGTCAATTGCGGAGGCGGATACGGGAATTTCTTGGTTTTCGTAGGTATCCCGCCCTTGCTCCATGCCGCAGTCCAAAAGAATGCTTTTGCCGCAGGCTTCGATGTAGTGACAGCTGCCGGTTACTTCGTGGGCGGCGCCTAAAAACATTAATTTCATATGGTTCCCCCTTAACATACGGTGGTTCAGATCCCGTTTTTATTTTAGTATATCCCCATTTGAATCCGGTGGCAAGAGGACTGTTTTTGTCTATTTTATATGATGTGTTGTCGAAAACCACTGTATTTTTGGGTGGAAAGAATTGGACAAGTAGTATATAATAAAGATAGCTGATTGGGCGGTTAAAATCACAGTGCAGCGAAAAAGGGGTTGAACCTATGGAAATCACAGAGCTTTATGATATTTTTCAAATTGTGAACGGCGAACATTATGACCCTCATAGAGTACTGGGTATGCATGAAATTGAACTAAACGGCGAAACGGTGATAGGAGTGCGGGCTTTTCTGCCCGGTGCAAAAAGCATTACTGTTATAGATATGAAAAATAAAAAAAAGCAATATCCTATGACCAAAATTCATGAGGATGGTTTTTTTGAGGTGCTGCTGTGGGACAGAAAGGAATGCTTTCGCTACCGGTTAGAGTATACCAATGACAGCGGCATAACATGGGCGGGGTATGATCCCTATGCCTTTCTGCCTACCGTTTCCGAGTATGACCGGTATTTATTTGGTGCGGGAACGCATTATGAAATCTACAATAAAATGGGTGGGCGGCTGCTTACCCATGGCGGAGCAAGAGGAGCTGCTTTTACCGTTTGGGCACCCAGTGCAAAGAGTGTCAGCGTGATCGGCAGCTTTAATCAATGGGATGCCCGCCGACATCCCATGCGCCGTTTGGGTGTATCGGGCATTTGGGAGCTTTTTATTCCCGGCTTGGCCGAGGGGGACCAATATAAGTTTCATGTGGTGCAGTGCGACGGAACCCCGGTGGATAAGGCTGATCCCTATGCCAAATATGAACAGCTGCGGCCAGAAACGGCTTCGGTGCTGTATAACCCGAAGCGGTATAAATGGCGGGATAAGCGGTGGCTGACGGCGGCCAAAGCAAAAAATCAGTATGCCTCTCCCATGAATGTGTATGAGGTGCATTTGGGTTCTTGGCGGCGGGTGCCCGAGGAAGGAGAGCGCTTCCTTACCTATACGGAGCTGGCGGATCAGCTGGTGGATTATGTAAAGGAGATGGGTTATACCCATATTGAGCTGATGCCCGTTCAGGAGCATCCCTTTGACGGAAGCTGGGGCTATCAGGTAACGGGATATTATGCCCCCACCAGCCGCTTTGGCACACCCGACGAGTTTAAATATTTTGTGGATGCCTGCCATAATAAGGGCATCGGTGTTCTTTTGGATTGGGTGCCCGCCCATTTTCCCAAGGATGTCTTTGGTCTGGGACGCTTTGACGGCACAGCCTTGTATGAGCATGAAGACCCCCGCCGGGGAGAGCACAGGCAGTGGGGCACTTATATGTTTAATTACGGCAGAAAAGAGGTCAGCAATTTTCTCATCTGTAATGCCTTGTTTTGGCTGAAGGAATACCATATCGACGGTTTGCGGGTGGATGCCGTTGCTTCCATGCTTTATCTTGATTTTGGCAAGGAGGCAGGGGAGTGGGTGCCCAATCAATACGGTGGAACGGAAAATTTGGAGGCCATTGAATTTATTAAGCATATGAATTCCATTATCAAAGAAAAAGTACCCAGAGCCTTGATGATTGCGGAAGAATCCACCTCTTGGCCCGGCGTAACAAAGGACCCCAGAGAGGGGGGCTTGGGCTTTACATTGAAGTGGAATATGGGCTGGATGAATGATTTTCTGTTTTATATGAAGCAGGATCCGCTGTTTCGTAAGGAGCACCATAACCGCCTGACCTTTGGTATGGCCTACCACTATTCCGATAATTTTATGCTTGTTCTTTCCCATGACGAGGTGGTTCATGAGAAAAGCTCTATGGTAGGGAAAATGCCGGGGGACGATTGGCAGCGGTTTGCAAACCTGCGTCTTGCCTACGGCTTTATGTATGGCCACCCGGGAAAAAAGCTTCTGTTTATGGGCGGCGAATTTGGTCAGTACCGTGAATGGAGTGAGAAAAGAAGCCTGGATTGGCATTTGCTGCAATATGCGGATCACCAGCAGATGCAGGCATATGTGCAGGATTTGAACCGACTTTATTTTGGAAACGAGGCTTTTTGGAAGGAAGACTTTAACCCCCATGGCTTTCAGTGGATCGATTGTGATAACAAGGACTTCTCTGTGGTGTCTTTTATCCGCCGCAGTGAGGAAAAAGAGGTGTACTGCATTTGCAATTTCACTCCTGTTTGCCACGATACCTTCCGTCTGGGAGTGCCTTATAAAGGAAAGTATAAAGAAATTTTTAACAGTGACAGCATTGTATATGGCGGCAGCGGCGTGGAAAATGAAACAGAGCCGGTGACAGAGGATATTCCTTTGCACCATTTCTGCCAGAGCATTTGTCTAAAAGTTCCACCTTTGGGAATGATCGTTTTTGAACATTTGGAAGAAAAAAAGAAAATAGCAAATAGAGTAAGCAAATAGCTTCGGATAACTACATCTTGTGTATTTCTCTCTGATAGAAGCGGGGAACGGCGTAGGCTTGTATTTTTTCTTTGGAAAATAGAAGTCTTTATATTGACGCGTGTTGCTTTTTTGTGTATAATTCTTAAATGTATGGTAGAAAGGCGAATCTGGCGCAGTTTTACCATAGGCAACAGACGAATCTCGCATCTGGAGGGAGGGAAATTCATGTCGGAGGTAAAAGTTAAAGAAAATGAATCCTTAGACAGCGCACTGCGTCGTTTTAAAAGGACATGTGCCAGAGATGGCATCATGGGCGAAGTTCGCAAAAGAGAGCATTATGACAAGCCCAGCGTAAAGCGCAAAAAGAAATCCGAAGCCGCAAGAAAACGTAAGTTTAAATAATTCTATACGGCGAAGAGGGATGATGATATGTCATTAAAAGAGCAACTTTTTGCAGATTTAAAAACTGCGATGAAAGAGAAGGATACTGTCAGAAAGGATACGGTGCAGCTGATCCGTTCAGGCATCCTTCAGATCGAAAAGGACAATAAAGTCGAATTGGATGATGATGGCGTAATTGAAGTAGTCACCAAACAGCTGAAAAGCAGAAGAGATTCCCTTCCTGAGTTTGAAAAAAGCGGAAGAACAGATCTGATCGAAAAACTCAATCAAGAGATCGACATTTTGTTGGGTTACCTTCCAGAGCAATTGAGCGAAACCGAAATCCAGACGATCGTAGAAGAAGCGATAAAAGAAACCGGTGCCTCCACCATAAGAGATATGGGCAAAGTTATGTCGGTGATTACACCGAAGGTAATGGGGCGGGCCGATAATAAAATCGTTGGCAGTTTTGTAAAGAAAATGCTCCAAGGCAATCAATAATCAAGATATAATTTTAAGGACCTGTTGGATAAAACCAACAGGTCTTTTGTTTTTCCTGAAAGAGTTGGAGAAAATTGTAAGCACCTTTTTGTGCAAAAATAAATATATTTTGTATTGACTTTAGAAAAATGCGTGATATAATTACTTCAATAAATTAAAGCATAACCGCATATATGTATTAAAGTATGCGGCTCATTTTAGAGGGAGTGGTATGAATGAAAAAGAATAAAATGCGTTTGATTGCTGCAACAGTCATGGCGGCAATGGTAATTTCCATGACAGGCTGCGGTAGTACAGGGGAGGCAGAACAGCCCGCCGAGGGAGATTCCGCAGAAGGGAAAACCTATGCTGTGGGAGTTATGCAGCTGGTAGAGCATCCTGCGCTGGATGCGGCGACACAAGGCTTTCAGGATAAACTGACAGAGCTTCTGGGGGATTCCGTAACCTTTGATGTGCAGAACGCCCAAGGGGAAAGTACAAACAGCACCACCATCGCAACAAAATTTGTTTCTGACGATGTTGACTTAATTATGGCAAATGCAACGGGGGCGGTGCAGGCGGCTGCGGCAGCAACGGCGGATATTCCCATTGTGGGTACTTCCGTAACAGACTTTCATACGGCAGGCGTGGTTGATTCCAACGAGACACCCGGCAGAAACGTAACCGGCGTATCCGATTTGACTCCCATTGATGAGCAGATTAAGCTATTGCAGCAGGTTTACCCTGAGGCAAAGAAGGTTGCCATTGTATATTGCAGTGCGGAGCCCAATTCAATCTTCCAGTCTGAATTGGCACAGGAAGCGCTGACAGAGGCAGGCATTGAATTTAAAGAATATACAGCGGCGGATTCCAATGAAATTCAGGCGGTTATCACAAATGCCATCGGTGAATGTGATGCGGTATTTATACCTACCGATAACACCATGGCAAGCAATATGGAAATTGTTAAAAATGTGACTGTACCTGCCGGTATCCCTGTTTTTGTAGGGGAAGAGGGTATGTGTAAAACAGGCGGCTTGGCTACCTTAAGCATCAGCTTCTATGATCTGGGGCAAAAAGCCGGTGAAATGGCTTATGACATTTTGGTAAACGGTGCAGACCCTGCCGCAACACCCATCGGCTTTGTTTCCGATAATATCGTTCCCAAATATAACCCTGAAATTGCAGAGGCATTAGGCATCACCATGCCCGAGGGATTTGAACCGATTCAGTAAAATTGATTACATAAAGTGAAGAGGCGAGGGGGCAGTTTTTCCCCTCCCTCTTTCTACTTTTCAGGCAAAAGAAAAATTGGGAGGGAATCGATGTGAATGTTACGGCTTTAATGAAGGCAGTGCCCGGTTCTGTGGCCCAAGGGCTCATTTGGGGGCTTTTGGCCATCGGGGTATATATTACTTATAAGGTTTTGGATTATGCGGATTTAACGGTAGACGGAAGCCTATGCACCGGCGGCGCCGTTGCGGTTATGCTGATGCTTTCCGGCTATAATCCTTATGTTGCTTTGATTTGCGCAGGGATTGCAGGTATGCTGGCGGGCTTGGTAACGGGGATTTTCCATGTTGCCTTTGGTATTCCGGCAATTTTATCGGGCATATTGACCCAGCTGGGTCTGTATTCTGTGAATATGCGTATTATGGGAAAATCAAACCAGGCAATCAGTGTGGATAAATATAATTTAATTTTAAGCCTGCGGGATGTTCCAAAGGCAATTCTTGTTTCAGGCATTTTTTGCGCTGTGATGATTACAATACTTTATTGGTTTTTCGGAACAGAGCTGGGGCGGAGCATCCGTGCAACGGGGAATAACGAAAATATGTCCAGAGCCCAAGGCATTAACACAAAAACCACGAAGGTGATCGGCTTGATGATTTCCAACGGCATGGTAGGCGTGGCAGGGGCTTTATATGCCCAATACCAAGGCAATGCAGATGTGAATATGGGACGTGGCGCCATTGTCATCGGCTTGGCGGCTGTGATCATCGGCGGTGTTTTGTTCGGTAAAATATTTAGAAACTTTGCCATGCGTCTGGTGGGTGTCATCTTTGGCGCAATCTTATATTTCGTTGTCATTGCCATCGTGCTGCAGCTTGGCTTGGAAACCACAGACTTAAAGCTGGTCAGTGCATTGATTGTGGCGGCATTCTTGGCGGTGCCTTATATCAAAGGACAGCATAGGATAAACGGAAAAAAGGGAGGGAAGGCCAATGCTTGAGTTAAAAGAGATTTATAAAACCTTCAATCCCAATTCACCCAGTGAAAAAAAGGCGCTGAAGGGCTTAAACCTGACGTTGGAGCAAGGGGATTTTGTGACCATTATCGGCGGAAACGGTGCGGGAAAATCCACCATGCTGAATGCCATTTCCGGTGTTTGGCCTGTGGACAGCGGCCAGATTGTAATCGACGGTGTTGATGTGACAAAGCTGCCGGAGCACAAACGGGCCATCTATTTGGGACGTGTATTTCAGGATCCCATGACGGGAACAGCGGCGGATATGGAAATTGAGGAAAACCTTGCCTTGGCATACCGCCGGGGGCAGACCCGGGGGCTTCGCTGGGGAATCACGGCAAAAGAGCGAGGGGAATATAAGACCCTTTTAAAGACCTTGGATTTGGGATTGGAATCCCGCTTAAGGGCAAAGGTGGGGCTGTTGTCCGGCGGACAGAGACAGGCGCTGACCTTGCTTATGGCAACGCTGAAAAAGCCCAAGCTGCTTTTGCTGGATGAGCATACGGCGGCCCTTGACCCCAAAACGGCGGCAAAGGTGCTTGCCCTTTCCGACCGTATCATTGAGGAGCATGGCTTAACGGCCTTAATGGTTACCCATAATATGAAGGATGCCATTGCCCATGGAAACCGATTGATTATGATGGGTGACGGACACATTGTTTTGGATATTAAGGGCGAGGAGAAGAAAAAATTAACCGTAGAGGATTTACTTCAGAAATTCTCTGTGGCAAGCGGCAGTGAATTTGTAAATGACAGGGCCCTTTTAAGCTAACAAGAGCTGGCTTGCAAACCCGGCTTGAAAATGGAATGTCGTTTTTATGTTGTTTGAAACGCTGTTTACTATAGTTGAGCATGGCTTCTTTTTTAAAGGAAGGGGCCGTGCTTTTTTATTGTAGGGAAAAGCCGCTGCAGCCGTATTTTTAGGGGCCGAATCCCTGACCGTGCTCTGGGGAAGATTGGCGGACAAGGTATTTCTTTTGGTTTTTCAGCATAATGTAAACAAACGGTTTTTCGGATGGTGATGAGTTATGGACATACGCAGGGGCGTATCAGAAGCCTTGGACCTGCCAAAGGAAATCATGCTGGATTTGCCGTTGATTTCCTTGACAGGGCGGGAAGAGGTTACTGTTGAAAATCATAAAGGAATTTTGACTTATGGAGATGAGAGCATCCGTGTTGGCACAAAGGCGGGGATTTTATGTATCCGCGGGCAGGCTTTGGCCCTAAAGCAGCTGACGCAGGATGCCCTTGTTATCACCGGGAAGGTGATTGCTGTGGAATTTTTAACCTGATGAGGTGAGGATTTTGTTTCTGGCATTATGGTATTATTTCCGTGGATATGTTATCATAAAGGTGAACGGTTTTGCCGCGGAGCGGTTTATGAATATGCTCTCTTATCGTGGGGTGTATTTATGGGATGTGAAAATCAACGGCGCTGGGGTGCATCTTAAGGCACCGATGGAGAGTTTAGATATGCTTTCCATGTGTGCGGAAAAAACCGGATGCAGGCTTGAGGTGCAAGGATATGGCGGATTTCCGTCCAAGACCCGGCGGTTTCATGGGCGGCAGGTCTTAACGGCGGGGATTTTGCTTTTTGCCATCGGCCTTTATGTGCTCTCCTCCTTTATTTGGGTGATTCGTGTGGAAGGCAACGAGCGGGTGGCCCAAGAGGATATTCTGGGCTATTGCCGGGAACTCGGCATGAGGCCCGGGGCTTGGAAGCGAGGCATTGATACTGAGAAAATTACAAAAAATATTTTGATACAATTCCCCGATATTTCTTGGGTAAGCGTGGGAATCAAAGGGACGGACGTTACCGTTAAGGTGGCGGAAACCATTGAAAAAACAGAGGTTGTGGATAAGGAAACGCCCTGTGATGTGATTGCTGCCGCAGACGGTGTAATATTAAAAATCACCGCAGAAAGAGGAACGCCCATGGTTAAGGAGGGCGATGTGGTGAAAAAAGGCGATGTGCTGATTTCCTCAGAAATTTTGATCGGCTTGGAGGGTGAGGAGCAGCATACGGAGTATGTGGCGGCGGAAGGCACGGTAACGGCAAAAATCTGGCAGCAGCTGACGGAGGAATTGCCCCTTTCTTATGAAGAAAAGGTGTATACCGGTGAGACCAAAACAAATCATATTTTAAGCTTTTGGGGGAAGGAAGCGGATTTTATCCGGCCGTCCATGGAAGAGGACCAGGCAGATAGGGAGCTTCTTTTTCAAAAAGATTTGGCATTGGGTGATTTTAAAATTCCTATTTCTTTCAAAAAAGAGCAATATACAGTATATACTCTGGAACCAAGAAGCCGTACTGTAGAGGAAGCTAAGGCGGAGCTTGCGGAAATGATTCAAAAAAAGACAGAGCAAGGCGTCAGCGCTTATGGTACAATAGAAAAAATTGATGTGCGGTATGAGGAATATACCGACTGCGTGCAGGCAAAAGGGCAGGCAGAATTAACAGAAAGAATTGACGAAAAACGAGAGACAGAGAAAGGGCGGGAGGCCATAGATGGCACAGATGGAACGAACGATGCAACTGGACAATAGGGTGATGTTGCCGGTATTTGGACGGTTTGATGCAAATATAAGAAAAATTGAGAAGGAATGCGACGTAAAAATCGTCAACCGGGGCGATGATGTGAAAATCAGCGGCGAAGAGGGCAATGTGCATAAAGCGTGGAGTGTCATGAACTCCGTTGCGTCTCTGGCAAAAAAAGGCGAGGAAATTACAGACCAAAATTTGAATTATTTTATTACCGCCGCCGCAGAGATGGATTTGGAAGAGGTAGAGAAGGTTTATAATGATTTAATTTGCATCACCGCAAACGGCAGACCTTTGCGGGCAAAAACCTTGGGGCAGAAAAAATACGTTGATTTGATTCAAAACAATACCGTGGTTTTTGGTGTTGGCCCTGCCGGTACGGGCAAGACCTATTTGGCAATGGCAATGGCAATTACTGCGTTTAAAAATAACGAGGTAGGCAGAATTATTTTAACCCGCCCTGCCATCGAGGCGGGAGAAAAGCTTGGTTTTTTACCCGGAGATTTACAGCAGAAGGTTGACCCCTATTTAAGGCCGTTGTATGATGCCCTTTATGAAATTATGGGCTCCGAAAATTTTATGAAAAATATGGAGCGGGGCTTAATTGAGGTTGCACCCTTGGCCTATATGCGGGGGCGCACCCTGGATAATGCCTTTATTGTGCTGGATGAGGCCCAGAATACCACGCCGGAGCAGATGAAAATGTTCTTAACCCGTATTGGGTTTGGCTCTAAGGCAGTGATTACAGGAGACGTAACACAGATTGACTTAACGGAAGGGAAACGCTCCGGGCTGACGGAGGCCACAAGGATTTTATCCGGCGTGGAGGGCATTGGCATGATAACCATGACAAATAAAGATGTTGTGCGGCATCCGTTGGTACAAAAAATCATTCTTGCCTATGAAAAATTTGAAACAAAGAAGCGGAGTGATCAGGATGAAAAGAAAGACAAAAGAGGCAGGAGCTAGACAGTATTCCCGGTTGGTTTTACTGTGCTTTGCTTTTGTATTGACGGTGATTTTCATCGGCATCAGCCCTTATGGAAAAGAGCGGGAGATCGTTCAGGTGGGGGACGTGGCGGCGAAGCGCTATGTGGCCCTGCGGGATACGGTGGATACGGCTGCCACAGAAAGGCTGAAAACAGCGGCGGCAAACAGTGTGGGGCCCATTTATAAAAATGATATTACTGTGGAAGGAAACAGCACAAAGCAAGTGAATGACGTGTTTCAGGAATTGAACGACCTGCTTTTGGATATGAAGGCGGGGGAGGATTTTTATACAAAGGTACAGGAGGCCTCCCTAAAACTGCCGGTGGTGCTGAATAATCGTCAGCTGACGGCGTATCAGGCCATGTCTTTGTCCAACCGCATTTTATTTGCCGAGGATTCTGTGGCGGTGTTAAACCAGATTTATAGTGAAGGCCTTTCAGCGGACGAGCTTGAGCAAGGTCGCACGCAGGTGAAGGAAGGGGTAAGTGCCACCCTTTGGAGCGATGATTTAAAGGGAATGGCCTATACCATTCTTTCCGCCGCATTAGAGCCAAACCTTGTTTTGGATGAAGAAACAATGACCGCCATGAAGGAAGAAAAACGGCAGGAGGTCAGTGATGTACTGGTTCGTAAAAATCAAAAAATTGTGGACGAGGGGGAAATTATTACCCAAGATATTTATGATCGATTGGTTGGGTTAAAGCTCATTGGCGATGCCCAAAATGACGGCAGGCTGCTTCCCTTTTTAGGAAGCACTGGAATTGTGCTGCTGCTGTTTGGGTGCGTGGTGCTGTTTTTCCTCTGGAATAAGGGCAAAACAATTTTGAAGAAAAATGAAATGCGTATGCTGTTTTGTATCTATGTGATGATGATACTTTTAAGCCGCGCAATGAGTTTTTTACCCTATTATACCTTGATGCCCTTCTGTTTGTTTGCAATGCTGACAAGCCTTCTCATCGGCAGGAAAATGGCATTGCTAATGAATTGCTTTTATGCTGTGATTGCTTGTATGATTTTCAGCGGTGATGCCGAGTTTTTGGCCTATTTCTTCATCAGCGGTTCCTTTGGGGCGCTGTTGATTCAAAAAACGGAAAAGCGCTCCTTTGTGGTGCCTGTTGCTGCGGCAATGGCGGCTATCAGCTTTATAACCATGCTGTCTGTGGGGCTTTTCTTTCGGGATGGATATACCCCCCAGCTGGCCATTGCGTCGGCATTGGGTGCTTTAATGGGAATGATTTCTGTGGTGATCGCAGTGGGCAGCTTACCCATTTGGGAGAGTGTGTTTGAGGCAAATACCCCCCTGCGCCTTTTGGAATTAACCAATCCCAGCAATGAACTGCTGCGAAAGCTAATGATCGAGGCACCCGGTACATACCACCATAGCTTGATTGTGGCCAATTTGGCGGAAACCGCTGTTTATGAAATTGGGGGCAATACAGCCTTGGCAAGGGCAGGGGCATACTATCATGATATTGGAAAGCTGAAGCAGCCCCAATTTTTTGCGGAAAATCAATCGGGTCATAATCCCCATAATGAGATTGATCCAAAATCCAGTGCCCGCATTATCACCCAGCACACAACGGCAGGGGTAGAAATGGGTAAGGAATATAAACTGCCAAAGGCAATTTTGGACATGATGACAGAGCATCAGGGGACGACCTTGGTAAAATATTTTTATTTTAAGGCCCTCAAGGAATATGGGGCTGAAAATGTAAATGAGGCGGACTATCGCTATGGCGGGCCTATTCCCGGAAGCAGGGAGTCTGCGGTGATCATGCTGGCGGATACTGTGGAGGCGGCGGTGCGCTCCATGCTTGGCAATGGAAAAACCCTGGAAGAGGTGGAAGGAGCAATCCATACCTTGATTAAGGACAAGCTGGATGACGGTCAGCTGAACCAAAGCGGGCTGGGCATTCATGAGTTGGCCAGCATAGAAAAGGCGTTTTTAAAGGTTTTCCACGGTATGTATCATGAACGGGTCAGCTATCCCCAAAAAGAGGATATCGAGGCGGCTTCCCGCAATACTGTGGTTGGAAAAGAGGAGAAAAACGTTGACAATACTGATTGATAACCGCACGGAGGAGACATTTCCTTCGGTGCTGTCAAAAACCATTGAAAAAATAGTAGAGGATTCCTTGGCGTATGAGGGGTTCGCAAAGCCTTGCGAGGTTAGTATATCCATTGTGGATAATGAAGAAATTCGCAAGATTAATCAGCAGTTCCGGGGCATGGATAAGGCCACGGACGTTTTGAGCTTTCCCCTGCTGACCTTTGCGGAAGGTGAAATACCCGATTGCAATGAAAAGGAGGAGGTGCTTTTGGGGGATATTATCATATCTCTGGAGCGTGCCCGGGAGCAGGCGGAGGAATACGGCCATTCTTTAAAGCGGGAGGTAGCCTTTTTGACCGCCCATAGTATGCTGCATCTTTTGGGCTATGACCATATGGAGGCCGGGGAAGAAAAAGAAATGTTTGCAAAACAAAAGGAAATATTGCACAAGGCGGGAATTCCAAGAGAATAAGGAGATGGTTTTTTATGGAAAATCGTGGACTGGTTTCGTTGGCAAAAAAAGCAATGGGAAAGGCTTATGCGCCTTATTCAAGGTTTCAGGTGGGCGCGGCATTATTGGCTAAAAACGGAGAGGTTTTCTTGGGCTGCAACGTAGAAAATGCTTCCTATGGCGCCACCATTTGTGCGGAAAGAACGGCAATCACCAAGGCGATTTCAGAGGGTGTCAAAGAATTTGAAAAAATCGCCATTGTGGCCAGCTCGGAGGATTATGCGGCACCCTGCGGCATTTGCAGACAGGTGTTGTATGAATTTATGCCCGAGGGCGAAGTGGTTTTATACAGCAAAAAGGAAGGCATGAAGGTAATGAAATTAAAGGATTTGTTGCCCATGGGCTTTCGTGGTGAGGATATAAAGTAAGCGGGGGAGAAGGATGGCCCAAAAAAGCTGGGAAGAATTAGAGGGTGCCTGCTGCCAATGCAAAAAATGCAGGCTTTGGGAGCTGCGCACTCATGTAGTAATTGGGAAAGGAAATCCCCGGGCTGATATTCTGTTTGTGGGGGAAGGCCCCGGTCAGCAGGAGGATTTGCAGGGAAAGCCCTTTGTTGGCCCTGCGGGACAGCTGTTGGATAAAATGCTGGCCAGTGTGGGGCTTTCCTTGGAGCAGGTTTATATTACCAATATTGTAAAATGCCGCCCGCCGGGGAATCGGGATCCTTATGAGGATGAGCGGGAGGCTTGCCTCAATTATTTGCGGTATCAGCTGAAGCTGATTGAGCCAAAAATCGTTGTTTGCTTGGGGCGGGTGGCGGCCACCACCATCATTGATCCCTCTTTTCGTATTACACGCCAAAGGGGCATTTGGTTTCCCAAGAAGGGCTATGATTTTATTGCCACCTATCACCCCTCGGCCCTTTTGCGGGATGCGGAGAAGAAACGCCCCGCTTGGGAGGATATGAAGGCGATCCGCAAACGGTGGGAGGAGCTGAACGAGCCCCGGGAAGGCGCAAAAGAACTGTAGCTGCCGGTATAGAAAGGCTGTAAATGTATTTGCAGTCAAAGTACGGAAAATCAATGGTTTTATTTTTAGAAAAAATGCAATCCTATTTTATAAGCGCATAAGCGCAATAGGATTTTTATTTACTGTTATTTTGAAAAAGGCTGAAAAGCGGGGAGCTTTTTTCAAGATGACAGTATCCGGAAGTTGAATTATTTGTATAAAAAGAAACAGGAGGAAAGAATATATGGATAAGCTGAGAGAAAAATTTGCCCACGTTGCAGTGAAACCCAACGCCAGAACCATGGAAGAGGTGGTGGCGTATATTGAGGAGCATTGGGATGCACAGCGGGTAAAAATCAAGGAAAGCGAATACGCTGTTCATTATAAAAATGCTTTGGAATTTATGCGGCAAATGGGCAAAAGCACCGAGGGTGTGCAAGAGGAGATCAGAAGATACGCTTTGCCCAATAAAATTTGTGTTATATTAGGGATGCAGTCGGAATATATGACATCAGAGGCGGGGATAAAGTATTATCAAGGTTTGACCTTGGTTAAGGGCTTGACCCAAGAGGATATTGATGCCAAAAATGACCGGTGGCTGCAATATGTGATCCTTTTGGAGATGCAAAAGGATTGGGATATAAAGGAAGCCGATTATAAAGCGTATATTGCAGCGGAAAAAGCGGAGGAACAAGCATGAAAAAATTTCATTCCGGGTTTGTCGCATTAATCGGCAGACCGAATGTAGGAAAATCCACGTTAATGAATTGTTTGATTGGGGAGAAAATTGCCATTACCTCCCATAAACCCCAAACAACAAGGAATAAAATTACAAGTATTTTAACCAAGGAAGACTTTCAGTGTGTTTTTCTGGACACGCCGGGGATTCATAAGCCAAAGCATAAGCTGGGAGAGTTTATGGTGCGCTCTGCGGAAAATACTTTTAATGAGGTGGATTTGGTGCTGTTGCTCATCGAGCCCACAGAAAAAGTTGTGGAGATGGATCAGTATGTCATTGACCGCTTGGCCAATGTAAAAACACCTGTGGTATTGGTTATTAATAAAATTGATACCATTGAAAGAGAGAAGCTTTTGGAAATCATTGAAACCTACAGCAAGCTGTATCCTTTTACCGAAGTTGTGCCTATTTCCGCAATCAAGGGGAGCAACACACAGGAATTGATGCAGGTGATCAAAAAATATTTGCCCGAAGGCCCCCAATATTTCCCTGGGGATATGGTGACGGATCAGCCCGAACGGCAGATTGTCTCGGAAATCATCCGGGAAAAGTCCTTGTATTTACTGCAGGATGAAATCCCCCACGGCATTGCGGTGGAAATTATGTCTATGAAAAAGCGTGAGAACCAAGACATGGTGGATGTTGAGGCGACCATTTATTGCGAGAAGGATTCCCATAAGGGCATTATTATAGGGAAACAGGGGGCAATGCTAAAGAAAATTGGCTCTCAGGCAAGAAGGGATATGGAGCGGCTCTTAGGCTCCTCTATTTATTTACAGCTATGGGTCAAGGTGAAAAAAGATTGGCGGGACAGCGATTTTTTACTGAAAAATTTTGGATATGACAAGAGAAATATCCGATAAAACTGGTATAGCCTTCTTTTTTCGTCAAGTTTGGTATTAATTTACCTGTATGCTTTTTGCTTGATTCCATACCATAACCAAAGAAAGGGGATGGTTTTTATGGACGAGAAAAACAAAAAGTCATATTGGCAGAAGTTTGTTCACACTGGGAATATCGAAGATTATTTGCGGTATAGATCTGGTATGGGAGATAGGCCAAATCCCCGGCGGAGAATCGTGGAGAGCTCGAAGAATAAAAATTTTTATTAAGACCGTGGGTTTCACCCACACCCCCTTGTTTTTTGAAAAAAGTAAGGGCAAAAACTTTAGATAACCCCCATTGCATGGGGGTTATGGAAGATATATATTTTATTAGCTATAGAGCGATACTCTTCTTTCATAATTATTACAAATTAGTAAAAACGAATGTTTTTGCATATAAAAATTTCGATCAAGCCTTTATAAAGGCTTGCGGGGTTTGGGGCAGAGACCCAAGGTCTTGGGTTTTGTATTTCATACCATAGAAAAAGAGGGAAAATAGTGGGTGTTGTTCATTTTAGGGGTATTGTAATTCAGGAGAACCAAAACGGTGAGAGCAGTAAACGCCTCCTTGTTCTGGCGAAGGGCGTAGGCCGGGTGACATTCACCGCCCGTGGTGCAAAAAATACGAAAAGTAAGCTCCTTTCTGCTACCCAGCTGTTCTCCTATTGCGATTTTCAGGCGTATGAAGGCCGTGGGTTTTATTCGTTGACCCAAGCCGATTTAATCGAAAGCTTTTTCGGTATTCGTATGGATATGGAAAAATTAGCAGAGGCCGTTTATTTGACAGAATTGGTGGAGAAAACTTGCCCCGCAGGTATGGAACAGGATGAAACCCTAAGGCTCCTGCTGTATGCACTTACTGTGCTGGAAAAAACAACAATGCCCCCTAGACTGGTCTCCCGTATTTTTGAAGTAAAATATTTACAGCTTTCGGGCTTGCTGTCCGATGAAGGCTGTATGGTCTGCGGTGAAGGTACGGCGCCTTTGTTTTTTAACGAAAGCAGGAGCGAATTCCTCTGTAAGAAGCATTGCTTCGGTGGTGAGCTCCTTTTGCTTGGCGCAGTGCAACGGGCCGTTGCCTATATCGCCGAACGGGAAGGCCGCCAAATTTTTTCATTCACCCTTTCGGAGGAGGCCTTGGCTCAATTGGATCATATCCTGCGCCGGTATTTGGAGGTACATATGGGGGTGCGGCTGAAAAGCCGGGAATTTAGTAAAGGCCTGTAGTTTGCGTAAATGTCAATAGTAAATGCGAAAAAAATATAAAAAAATATAATTCAATGGGTTAGGCAAGTGCGGCGACGTATTCTTGAAACAGCATTTCAGCGGTTTTCCAGCCGAATATCGCCCGCGGATAATTGTTCACCCATTCTTCAAGCTTCTTGATTGCGGCGGCGGTGACTTTCCCGAAATCGGTTCCTTTCGGGTATCGCCGCCGCACCATTTTGTTTTGATTCTCGTTTGACCCTCTTTCATAGCTACTGTATGGATGGCAATAATAGAATTGCGCCCGTTTTCCTTTCCTGATCGCGGACCTTTCAAGGCTTTTAACGTCAGAAAATTCCGTGCCGTTGTCTACTGTGATAGTATGAAAAACCTTTTTGAACAACGCGCCGTATCGCCGTTCGATTCTGTCAAGGCCCTTAATAACGCTTTCTGCCGTCCGGTCTTTTATCGGTTCTATGATCTCTTTTCGGGTCAGCCGTTCGGTCAAGACAAGAAGCGTTTTCTTTGAAGTCTTTTTTGCACTGTAAACGGTATCCATTTCCCAATGCCCGAATGTGTCCCGTGCGTCGATCTCCGCCGGGCGGTTCTCTATGCTCTCGCCGCGTGGAGGACGTTTCATTTTCTTAACCTTGTGATATGACCGCTTCTTGTGTGGCTTTACTGGTAAATCTTTATTTGTCAGCTTCAAGAATACGCCCTTTTCAATATAGCTGTAAAGGGTGCTTGTACAAATGGTCGTTTTAAACTCCATCCCTTTTTGTTTTATCTCTCCAAGAGCCGCGGCGGGTGAATAATCCTCTTCAATAATCTTCTTTTCTATGTAGTCCACAAGTTCAAAATCGCTTCCAATTTTCAGCGGCGCGCCTTTTGCTGAAAGGTTTTCACGATACTTCTTTTCGGCTTCGTCCGGGTTATACCTCGTTTCGGTTGTCCAATCTGAATTTAAGTGTACGTAGGTTCCCCGTTTTAATTCCCGGTAAATCGTGCTGATATGCACGTGCAATTCTGCCGCTATCTCCGCCGGGGAATGTCCGTTATTCCTCAAAGCTTCAATTTTATATCGGTCTGTTTTGGAAAGATGTTTGAACCTATGCCCCATGTCGTTTTTACCTCCACAACAAAAGCCCTGTCCTCGCTTCGGTGCAAGGACAGGGCTTTTCCGCTATTTTGCGTTGTCCGCGGTCTGCATTTCCGCTTGCTCCCTCAATTGCTATAATTATAGCACGGGGTTTATACTCACGCAAGTATAAAACGACACAACAAAAAAGGGGCGTTTATCCGCGCCCCGTCAGCCTATCAAGGCTTACTCCTAATATTTTGGAAAACACAACAAGTTCAAAGTCGGAAACAAAGCGCGTTCCGATCTCAATTCGGCTTATGCTGTCCCGCTCCAATGCCAGCCCTTCTATTTGTGCTTTCGCCGCAAGTTCCGCTTGCGTCATTCGTCGCTTTATGCGGGCTTCCCTGATTTTATCCCCGCATATATTTTTCTTTCCATGATAATCATAAATTTTCATGTTTATTTCCTCCGGGTGTGTTAATGGTCAGCACCATTCTTGACTTTAGCACTAAAATCGTGGATAATTGTGTTAATAGTCAGCACGCCCGGAACGGGCGACGGGTATACTTACAAAATAACCGCCCAACACGGGCGGCAACATGGAGGGTATTTATGAAAAAGTTGGTATTGTCATGCGTCGGGGTGCTTCTCGCGTTCTCTTTGTCAGGGTGTGGGGCGTTGGTGGATACTGATACCCCAAAATCTTCCGAACTATCTTCGCAATATGATTTTTATTCCGATTCCGTCAACGAGATAAGAACGGGAATGAAGATCACGCCCGAACAGGCGGACGACGTTTTTATTGCTCTTACGGAATGCGGCCTTAACGAAAAAGTGACCTACATTTCGGACCGTAAGGCTTCCGACGCTACTTACTACAATGTTTCTTACGGCGGAAATAGCCTTGATGTTTACCTGAACGACGGGGCCGTTCAGCAAGTCAAAAGCGGGGATGACGTTTTATACCCCGTCGAACAAATCCACAACGTATTGATGGATTACGAATTGACCCCGGTTGACCTTAAAAGCGGTTCCGGTGAAGTCGCCGGACAATATGCTTATATCAGCATTACAAAGAAACAGCTTCAAAAGATCACGGACTATAATTTCAAAGAATTTGCAGAAAGTCGCGTTGAAAACAGCGGTTACAACTGGGTTTCCATTGTATGTGACGACGGGACCGGGATATGCTTTGCGGGGTCAAGCACTCTTACAGCTTCATACGGGAAGCTGAACGACAAGAAAACTGTTGAAGAAGTGATAAGCACCATCACCCTCAACGACGACGGCAATTATACGCTTCCGTCATTTGATTAACACCAATTTTCATATTCGCATAGCAAACGGCGGGCCATATGGTCCGCCGTTTTTTATCTCTTCTTTTATTTCCGCCCATCTCCGAATGCCCTATGAACGATGAACCGGGCGTATATTTCGCCTATGTCCTCTATTGATTCAACCCGTGAAAAATCTTCCCCGGCGCACGTAGCTTCACAAATCGTTCCATAGAACGCGGCCCGTTTCTCCGCTGGTTGCTGTTCCACAATAGTCCGGACCCGCTCGAATGTCTGCGGTCCAATCACGGCTTGAAGTTTCACCCGCTCTTCCTCCCGCGCCGCTTCTGCTCTGATCGCGGCAACGAAAGCCGGGTGAAACGTCACGTTATTATTGCTCATTTCTCACGCACCCTCTTTCGATAGCGTGAACCAGCTCGTATAGTGCGGTTTTCCCGAAAACCCATTCAACGTTTTCTTGCCCCTTAATATATACTGAATATTCTTCGTTCGGGTGTTCAAAGATTCTTTCTGTTTTTTTAGCCGCTGTGCGAGTTAAAGCGATTCCGTTCATTCTTTATCCCTCTTTTCGCGCCGCTTCCGTTCTTCCTCCGCCGCGGCCTGAACCGCTGTGCCAAATTCTTCTTTGCTCCATCCTAAAGCGTGTATGGCCTTTTCGTCGGTCGCCGATTCGATAAGATCATTTAGACTGTCATACCCTCCAGCTTCCACCGCTTTTTGATAGACTTCCTTTTTCCCGATTTCAACATAAGGATAAAGGCGGTCGTAATTTTCACTATTCCACTTGTTCTTTGCGCGGGTCGCCGATGTACCTTTCTTTCCTGCCATCGTTGGACCTCCTTTCGGTTGCAATCATTATACCACGCCTTTTATACTCACGCAAGTATAATTTTCGCACAACCTCACGTGAGTATATTTGTGCATTCTAACCGCTTGACTTTATACTCACGTGAGTATATAATAAGCAACAGAATCAAGAAAAGCAAAGCGGAGGTAATCAAAATGAAAATGTTTGAAGTAGGTAAGGAATATTTTGACACGAGCGCGTGTGACAGTGATTGCGTCTATGTTATAAAAATCACCAAGCGCACAGAAAAAACCGTTACTTTCTCTCGCAACGGTAAAGAGCGGCGGGCGAAGCTGTTTTGTGATGATCGCGGAGAATATATCATTCCTGATCGTTACTCTATGGCCCCCGTGTTCCGCGCTGAACGTGAAGTTCAGTCGGGGACGGCTCCCGCTCCCGAAACGGTCGTTGTTATTCTCGGTCAGCGTCTTGAATTGGTTTGTGGGGCTTGCTTCCCGGTACAGGGCGGAACTGTAATGGGGTTTGAAGATATTCCGGCCACCCGGTTTTCCCGCGGCGGCATTCATGCCGTTATCAAGTGGGACGGAACGGACGAATACCCGGCACATATTGAAAAGGTTCCCTTGTCTGAAATCCATCCGCGCGGTTGGCGGTCGGCAAACGGTAGCCCGCTGGGTGTGTTTGTTGCTCAATAAGAATCTGCGGGCGGCGGATTACCACCGCCCGCTAAAAATGAAAGGATGGTTTAATTATGTGGGTTGAATTCTATACACTCCCCAAGGGCCGCGGCATTTCCTGTGAACATTGCGGCGCGTATATTCTGAACGTGAACGTTATTCATTTCGATAACGGTTTTACGCTGAAATGCGGGTCCGAATGTTTCGGAAAACTCATGAAGCGGGCGGACCTCTCCGAATACAGCATAAGAGCCTTAAAGCGGACCCTTAACAGCTTGAAACATTACAATGAATCAATCTCCAAGTGGTCCCAATGGGAAACCCCGGAGGAAGCCGAAGCGGATGGGTGTTCCCAGCGGATAGAAGCCCCCGAAAGCCCCCGCACATGGAGAATCAGGACGCAAAAGGAATTTGAAGAAGAACGGGCCTTTTTGCTGAATCAGTTTTTTCCCGCTCAAATCAGGCGGCGGGAAGAGGAAATGAAAGACAGGTTCAAAAACGTGTGTTTGCCACCCGATTGATCTTACCCGCCGGGGCGTTCCCGGCGGGCTTTTCTGTGCTCTGAAAAAAATATTTAAAAAAACTTTGCCAAACCCCTTGACTATATACTCACGTGAGTATATAATAATAGCATGGAGAACAGAAAAACGAACGGAGGTAAGCAGATGAGCGAAATTACATCGTCCAGAATCGAAAGCACAAAATCCAGCATTCAGAAACTTACAAAGAAAATTGATAGAATCAATGCCGCTTTGGGCGGCGGCAAGAATCCGTACTATTATGATGAATCCGATCTCCGCCGGGCGAATCAGGAATTGCAAGAAGCAGAAGAGCGGTTGCACAAGTGGGAAGCAAAATTGGTTGCGGAGGAAAAGGAAGCGGGCGAACCTCGCATTGAAGCGGTTGAAACTTTTCTTGAAAACTGGAAGTGTAGTGCGCGCGAGTATTATAATTTGCGTATCACAGAGTACAGGACTTATCGCGCAGAACGTACTAAAAAGCGCAAAGCCCTTGAAAATGAATTTCGGTCAAAAGGAATTTTTCTTTACGGTAAGGAAATGCACGATGCCGAAAAGGAAGCCGGAATAGATTACGATAGTTCCCGTCAGTACGTTAAATCCCACTTTGACGCTTTGGTGGTTGATATTGTAAGCCGTGGAGCGCAAGGCCCTGAATTTCTGGAAAAATCACTTGATGATGAAGTTAAAAGAAAACGGCGAAATCTGATTGCAAGGGTAAAAAAGGTTACAGGAACCATCATTGACGCAAGCGGGCTTTATATCGCTGGTAATTTTGAAATCAACGGAGTTGTAATCGGAGAAAACGGCAAAGCAAGAGTAACCACAATAAGCGCGGGCGGTTGGAATGTTCAATGCTTGCATTTTCGCGTTTTGGTTAAATCGCTGTAATAGTAGCAGAGCGGTGGGACGCCGCCGCCCTGCTCTTAAACATGAAAGGGGAACGAATATGAACAAGGTAAGGCGTGGCGCACTCCGCGAAATCATCGACAAGATCACCGACGCAAGGGACGCGCTGGAAATGCTGAAAGATGAAGAAGAGGAATACCGTGATAATATGCCCGAAAATCTGCAAGGCTCCGAACGGTTTCAAACTGCCGATGAAGCTTGCGAATCTCTGTATGAAGCCGTCAGCCAACTTGAAGAAGCGGTGGACAATATAGAAACCGCCATAGGCGAATGATCGTGCCAAACAGAAAACCCCGCCGGGTTATTCCGGCGGGGTTTCTTTATCTCCTAAAACTATTCCGTCCGATGAAATCAGGGCAACGAGTGCTTGCCGCATAACGTTGTATTCCGCTTCTTCCATCATCACTACTTTTCCGCGCTCTGTCTGAACGGCGAACATTTCCCCGCCCAGCAATATCTGTTGAATGTATTTGTCCGGGTCCTTTTTGAACTGGACAATATCTATGTCGATCATAGCCCCACCGCCTTTAATTGATATTATCATATAATATCGGTGCTGTGTCAAGAAATCAGAAATTGCGCCAACAGAAAAGGCCCCGCGCTTGCCTTTCGGTTTACGCGGGGCCTATTACGCGCCATATCTGCATTACGGCGCGCCTAAATGTAGCCCGTCCGCGGAGGAATGCGGCGGGCTGGAAGCTGTCATGTTGTCCGAATCGGACAGGTTTATTCTACGGTCACTTTGTTGGTCGGTTCTTCCGCTTCAATGTACTGTTGAATGTTGTCATTCGTCCCCCAAGCCTTTTTTGCTTCTGTAAGCACGGTTTCAATCAGGCTTGCAATGTCCTTTTCTGTGAAAAGGAACTTCAAAATCGTTGGAATGCGCTGGTAAATCCAGTCCGAAACGGCGGCGAACTTTAGGGACCCCGTGCCGCTCCCGAACTGTTTTTCAGCCTGCGTTACAAGGTTGAAAAGAATCTGCTTCAAAATTTTTGTTTCGCCGCGCTTGATAAGCACGATCACAAAAATAATGAATGCCAGAACCACAAGAACGCTGTCCCAATTTTGAACTAAAAAGTTGATAATGTTCATGTTTTCCTCTCCTTATCGAATAAATGTCAGGTCCGAAACCTTGATCGCCGCAACAACGGCCCCGCCGTATGTGATAACGGCCCGGTCTTTGCTGATCTCTTTAACAACATGTTCGCGCGTATAGACAAAGCTTGCCAAACCGCCGCCCGTGTACGTCTTTGCACCAGCTTTCACCTTGACCACGCTCCCGGCCTTAATCGTTGCCGCTGTGCCGCCGGAAGAAGTCTGAACGTCTGCCGCGTCAACCCATCCGTAAACAGTAGAGCCGCCGCCGCTCACGTTGACAAGGTGGTAAGGGTGCTTTGCTCCCGTGGCAATCTGTGTGACCTTTGCCGTTCCGGGCTTGCAAGCCGGGCCGCTCGTTGCGTTCGCGCTGGTATAGTGCTTGTTGCTCGTAAAGCGCACCACGTCGCCCACGGACAGCGCAACGCCCGTACCCGTGTTATTTGACCCGCTCGGCGTTGCCGCCGCTCCTGTGCCGCCTGTGGCGTTCGTGGCGGTGTCATAGGTGATATAGGGTAATTTCCCGTGTTTGGTCCATTTGCGCCCATTCAGGCCGGAAATTGCGCCGATGTTTAAGCAAGCTGTAACCTGAACGCAATTCTTGAAAGCCGGTGTGCATTCGATCACTTTCCCGTTTCCGATATAAACGCCGATATGACCCGGAAGCCACACAGCTTCGCCCGGAACAATATTCCCGAAACTCGTTGAAACGCCCGTGCATTTCGTAATCATGGTGTCGGCCCCAATGTCAGGAACACCGTTCACGGCATATCCCGCGCCGCCGTAAGATTTTGAAGCGTCGCCGCTCCATCCCCACAAAACACCTTTAATAAGGCACACGCAATCAAAACCATAAACGGGCGGATTCTGATTCGCCGCGGCTTTAATCATAGTCGTTCGCGCCGCCTGTTTGTTATAGCTGTGATTCGTGCAATACCTCTGAACGTTCCCACCCGTCAGCGGCGCACCGAAACAGCCCATTACATAAAGCGTCTTGTAATGGTCCACGATGTTTTGAAGTTTCTTGATGAAATCTGTGCTTGTCATTTTGACCGCTCCTTTTGCATTGTTATTTGACCCCGCGGGTGGCGCGCTCACGCTGTCGTAAGCGGCCAGCCCGTAAGATTCAATGATGTTAATAAGCTTGTCCGAATATGTCGGGTCGGTGGCGTACCCCGCCACTCTGATCGCAACGCAAGCTTTTTTATAATCCGTTTCCCCGACAACGGCTTTATACCGGGCAAGGCCCGTTAATAAAGCGGAGTGATCGGAAACGGAAGCTTCCCAGCTATCATAGGCGCGGAAAAGTGCCGTGATCGTCGTATAGCTTACGCCGTTGTAGCATTCTTGCGTCTGCGCGCTGTAAACCTTTCCTTTCCATGTGGACCCGGCCTTGATTCCGAAAAGCGCGTTTGCCTTGACCGTCAGGCCGGATTTTCCCCAGCCGCTTTCAAGAATCGCTTGTGCAATGGTTAGGGAAGCGAGAACGCCGCATTTCTTCATGTCCGCCGCGGCAAGCTTTCCCACCCGCTCAATGAATGATTTTTGTTCCTGTGTGATCGCCATTTTTTAACCTCCGTTACGGCGTTATGTTATTTACATCAACAGGCGTTCCCCCGGTTACTTTTGGGTTCTCCTTTGCGATTTTCACAACATTTTCCGCCTTTGCTTTCCATGCGTAAAACCCTATTGAAGAGCCTGTTGGCGCGCCGACGTAAGTTAGGAACACGCCCAACTGTGAAACGTCGATAAATACAATCTTGATCGCTACGACAAACCCGATAAAATAGGTAATAAGAACCGCTAAAAGAATGAATTTTGAAAACTCAATCTTCCCCCGCGGCTCCTTTTTCGCCTGTCGCCGCTTCCGGCTTTTCCGCATGGATTCGATTGAATGAACCAGAACAGCCCCGGCAATCAGGCCCGCGGCGGCACTGATTAAGTAATTCATTTCCGCACCGCCTTTCTATTCAGAACCGCCCTCCAGCCTGTCAATTCGCTTGTGCGCCTGTTTCGCGGACGCTTCAACGCTTGTCAGGCGTGAAATTACCTCAATGTGCTGGGATTCCTGCTTTTCGTCCTGCCGCTCCTGTTTTCGCTTGATGTCGTCAATGCCGGATTTTATATATCCGATTTCGGTTAGGACGGTTCCGTTTTGTTTGCCGTCCTGCTGGTCGTCCTTTTTCTTGTTCCTGCCGAACGCGATATAAGCGAAAACGATTGAAGCAACAGGCCCGACAACCGCCAGCACGGTCAACAATTCCTGCATACTCTGTTACCTCCAAGAAATAAAGTCTTTGTATATGCTCCCTAACGTGTAGGGCGGTATTTTGGGTGGTCCGGTTCCGGGCTTTCCCGTCAGGCGCGCCCACACCCAAATCAGCCAGCGGGCGGTGTCCTCCGCCCATATCGCAAGCGGCATAATTGCGAACCATAGCAAGCCGTAAGCGGGGCAAATCTGCCCCAGCACATTGCCCGGAATCCCGCTGTAATCCCAAACCGCAAGCCCAAGCCATAGATTCAGCGCGCACCCGCTCACAAACTCGACGGCAAGAACAATGCCAGCCCCTATAAGGGACTGGCATACAATCTTCATGCGGTAGAATTGGGGAACCTGATTGATCGCACCGACTAACACCCCACACAGCCCGCCGACAATCAGCATGACCGGGTGTGAGTAGCCGCGCCATAGGGTTTCAAATGTCACATAAACCGCGCCCAACGCAATCCATATCACGAAAACGCGCTTCATGCCGTACCACCCGCCGCTTCGATAAGAGCCGACATGCTGTTTGCAAGGTCCGCGGGCAAATCCGCTCCATAGACAATTGAATTCAATTCTTGCAAATCGGCTCTTTTTATCCATGCGTTCACATGGTTGCAGTACGTCCGGTGGTAAAAGACATGTTCTGTCGCGGCCTTTGCAAGCGCGGTGAACTCTTCTGCCGGATACATACGGCACAATTCGCCGTCTGAATGATAGGGGACCTCCGCGGCCCCGTCTTTTACGCTTGAAAGTTGCGCCATAATTTCCGTTTGGTCATGTTCCGTCAGACTGTACCGCTTGCCGTTTACCTCAACACCCGCATAAATAGCGGCGGTGCAATCCGCGCCGATCTCCGCTTTCTTCGCTGTGCGTACCTGCTCAACGTCGTTCCAGTCATCGGGCGGCGTTACGCCCTTACTTACAAGGCGCATACTGCGTATACTGTCCGTTCTGTGTTTCACGCTCATTCAAAATTCCCCCCTGCCGACACAATGAAGCAATCGCCCGTGGCTCCGTTCCGATCTACCTTGATTCGGAAGTTATAGCCCCATTCGGCGGCTGTTTTTGTGGTATTCGAGAAAAAGAACTTACTGCTTCCCAGCACAGCGGTTGTCACGTCCTCCCACGTGGGGGAAGCGTCATTTCCATTGTTGCACACTTCAACGGTGAACGTCGCGCCGGGCGGAATCTGCCGGGTGACGCTCATGATCGCTTTTTCGATCATGTCATCAGCCGCAAGAGGGGTGGCAAGCGTCAATTCAATTTCCGTGACGTTTTTTGTGAATGTGTATGTCCGGGTCGCCGTTCCTCCGTAATCGTCCGTTGCTGTGATCGTCAATGTATGGGACCCGTTCAGAATTTGCAACCATTCCGCCGCGGTGACGTTGAAAGAATAGCTTTGCCCGCTGGTGGCGGTGAAACTCCGTTTCTGCACCCCGTCGATTTTCTCAACGGCGGTGATTGTCTGCCCGCTGTCCGGGTCCGTGATGGTATACGACTGATTGAACGCCCCGGTCTTTGTTCCAAGATCGCCGTCGCTTCCGCTGATCGCCGGGGCGGTGTTGTTGATGACGGTCCGCGTTGCGCTGGTCTGATAGGCCGATTCCGCGCCCGCGCCGTCGTAGGCTTTGACACGGTATGCGACGGAAGCCCAGCCGAACGTGATCGAATCGGAGAACGTGCGGTTGATACCCTTGTAAATCTGCACCCATGCGCCGCCGTTGTACTGCCGTTCAAGCGTGTACCCGGATAAATTTCCGTCGTCGTCGCTGGAGTTTCCCCAGCTTACCGTCAGGCTTTCACCGCCGCGAACGGTCGTCGGTACGGTGATGGTCGGTGGGGTGGATGGGGCGCGGTTCCAAACAATGGTATATGCGCCGTCACTGTCCGGGGAATCAGATACCAAGATTGAAGATGACAAATTACAAAGCGGGCGAACACCCCTGCGGCCGGTGTACGCGCTGTAGTTGCCCAGCGCGCCGGAGGAATCGACACTGCGCACGCTGCCCGAGTAGGACGCGTACGGCGTTCTAAGCCAGTAGTACCACGGGGCCGACGTATTGAAGTTTGTGTTCGTGTATTCGCTTTTACTTACGCATTCGGCGGTGGGGTAGGCAAGGCGGGAAGCGTCTGTGCTGAACGCCGCAAGCGCGGCCCCCTCTGCAACTCCGTTTTCGTTCGCCAGCCCGACTTCGGTTGTGGACGCAAGAAAAATTTTGTCCGTTGCTGTTTCGGACGCGCCGCCGTCCGTTATGGTGTTCCGGGCAACGGTAAGCGTGGTTGATAGCAGGGCGGCGCTCATGTTCGCGGAGAAGCCCGCCAGAAAGCCCGCTTCCGCGTCGTACTCGTTTTTGTTATCCCATACATTGGCGTTATTCGGCGGCGCATCTGCGCCGTGCTGGGCGGCGTACCATGCGCCCGCGGCGGCGGGACTGTTCAGCCATTGGCGGAGGTTTGAATAAATATATCGGTTGTTGCCGTAAGAACGGCGGTTGCTGTCGCTGTTGCTTGCTTCGATAGCGTCAAAGCATTTCAAAGAAATGATTTTGTCCGTCATTAGGGTAACAGCCCCGGACGGATAGCCGGAATGGTTCTTGTCAACGATCTTCCATACGATAGGCTTTCCGTTGTATAGCGTTCCGGTGTCTTTGACCAGCGCGTTCACGCCCAGCGCGCTTAAAGCTTGTGCCATTGTTTTTCACTCTCCTTGAATAGTTTCTTGAAATAGCGGTCCATGTCCCGAACAAGATGGTAACTGTCGCCTTTCAGCGCGTGACCCCTCCAGCTTTGATAGGATTGTTCTACCTGAAAGAGTTCGATTTTCCCCATGTCGTATAGTTTCCGCTGTTTCTTTAATCTGCGTCTTACATTGTTTTTGCTCACCCGCCTAACCTTGCGAACTACTTTGCCGCTGTCGGTCAAATAAGTATGAAATCCAAGAAAGTCAATCCCGTTTTTCAGCGGAAAGATGTTCGTCTTATTATTCAGGGAAATCCCCAGCGCGGTCACGTACTTTTCAATCTCTGCCCGGCAATACTGCAAATGGGCCTTGTCCTCATGAATCAAATAAAAGTCGTCCATGTACCGCCCATAAAAGCGAATGCCCAGCTTTTCTTTTATAAAATGGTCCATTCCCGAAAGGTACATGACCGCGAACCACTGTGAAGTTTGGTTTCCGATAGGAATTCCGGGGTTCTCTGTGCTGTCAATAATCATGTCTGTAAGCCACAAAATATTAGGGTCCCGAATATACTTGTGAACCATCTTTTTCAACGGTCCATGCTGAATGGAATAGAAATATTTTGAAACGTCGCCTTTCAATACCCACCCGTCAGCATATCCGCCCATTTGCGGAGGAACCCGCGGCAACCCCTCCTCCCGGTGTTCGCGCTCCGCGCGTGACTTACGTTCAAAATAGTATGAACGCATGAAATCTTCCAGCCGATACAGTCCATAATGTGTGCCTTTCCCGGCTTGTGAAGCGTAGTTGTCAATTAAGAAGCTTCGTTCAAACGCGGGTCCAAGTATGTTATCGCATAGGGAATGCTGAACAACCTTGTCTTTGAATGCGTTTGTCATTACCACCCGTTCTTTCGGCTCATAGACCCGAAATACGAAATAGTCAGACATTTTGTAGGTTTTATTTTTCAGCATTTCCGAAAGTAGGCACAGGGCTTCAAGCAAATTTGCTTCAAATTTTGCAACGCTTTCTTTTCCCCGTTTGCCCCGGCGGGCTTTCAAAAATCCGGCGTATAAGCTGCCGAAATCATAAACCCGCTCGAAATTTGCGTTTATCATAAAATAACTCCTTGCCGTGTATAGATTCTGCCTTACATGAAAATGACCACCCCGGCGGTTTGCCGTTGTGGTCATCGTTGCAATGCTTTACCATCGGACCCCGCCACGCGCCCGCGGCGGGACGGAAGCTGGTTCCCGTGGGCCTTGCTTCACCAATCTTGTATTTACCATCGTTCTGTCACCACGACGGAGGGATACACTTTCCTTTGATGATAGTCCTCTGCTTTCAGCCTTTCGGCTTACTCGTTCCCGGTATTCTATCAGAGCGGGCGAACACCCCTGTTGCCGTTGTACGCGTTGTTGTTGTTCAGCGCGCCGGAGGAATTGACATTGCGCACGTTGTACGAGTTGGACGCTACAAAGTGTACCCCAAGGAAAACCGCCGCAAATCAGCGCGGCGGGGTCCTGCTGTTGCGGTTTGCCCGCTCCCGGTCTTGCTTTTTCCACTTTGCCGTCATGTATTTTACGTCAAGAACGTACTTTGACCACGCGGCGCATTGGTCTTTGTCGATCAACTCTTTTTCAAAAGCAAGTTCCAGCAGGAAAAGAACAGTCTTGCACTTTGTAAGGGCTTTTTTCTGTTCGTACTGCCGTTCCCGGTATTCTTGCGGGTCTGATAAGTCAAGTTCGTTCGCTTCCTGAATGTGCTGGTAAATGTCCAGCGTCAGGTCATAAGCTTTTTAAAAACATCGGAGAAAGTTTCCATAGCTTCGGTGATGGCTTCCGTGGCTTTTTCAAGCACCGCCATTATTCCCGCGGTTCCCGCATTATCCATAAGTTCACCCCGTTTCCGCATTTAGTCGCTTACGTCGCCGCAAAACCCTTGTGAAACGTCGTCGCACAGCAGTTCCAACGTCAGGCGTTTCCAGTATTCTTCCGGGTATAAGTCTTTTGCTTCCTTGCGAAACTGTGCTTCTGCAAGGCTCTGCGCCTGCTCTTCCGTGTAGGCGACGCAATATGCACGGACATTTCCGCCGCCGATAAACCCATTGTCTACGCGATACATTTTCAGCGTTCCCGCTTTCGTCGATACTTCCGATTCAGCAGAGCGGGGCGGCTCCGGGTTCTTCGCGGCTTCCGCTTGTGTCGGCGTAGGCTCTGCGGGCGGCGTGTCGTCGGCTTTTTCTTCTGCGGATACCGACGCGGCGGCGGGCGGTTCTGCTTCCGGCCCCTGCGTGGGTGATTCTTCCTGTTCGGGTCGTGCGTTGTCCGGCTGGGTATGGCGGGGCGGCTCTGCATTCTCCGCCGCGGGCGGTTCTGCTTCCGGCTTCTTTGCGCGCGCTTCCTTGATGGAGATTGTGCCGCCCTCTTTGTATTCTGCAAATGCCGCTTGCTGGTCCTCCAATGAAAGCCCCGACAATTCATAGGCGGTCGAAATATTTATGCGGTCCTGCTTGATTTCTTCGACGAACTCCGGGCAAAGGTTTTTCAAGATTGCGTCATAGCGTCCGATCTGCGCCGGGCTGGTATGTAGGGCTTTAGCGACAAGATCGCGTAACCCGCCGGGGATTTTCTCTTGCTTTTTGATCTTCTCCAAAAGGGCGCGCGTTCTGCGGGCCTCTTCGAGTTTGTCCCAAGCTGTTTTTTCCCGCTGTGAGTTCGTCGCAATCAGCATGATTTCTTCCCTGATTGCCTGAACTTCCGCGTCTGCTTCGTTTGCTTCGACGACGCACGGCACAAACTCATATTCCGGCTTTCCCTCTTCAACAAGGGAGATAGAAGCAAGGCGGCGGCGGTGTCCCGCTATGACCTTGTATTTCCCGCCGTCGAGCGGGACAACAACAAGGTTTTGAAGCACTTTCCCCGCAAGTTCGATTTTGCTTTTCAGTTCTTCAATATCGTTCATGGAATAAAAATTGTCGTCCGACGGCACAAGGTCGTAAACGCTCAATTTCACGATATTGTCAGCCGTGCGTGTAGTAGCGGCTTGCGGATTCCCGCCGGGGGCGGCGGATTTTGAAACGTCGGTTAAAAGCTGGTTCAGATTGAATTTTCCTGCCATGTGAAACGCTCCTTTCTGTCCGAATCGGACAAGTTATCGGTGAACCCCGATTCTTCCTTTTCCCTCAATCGGCCTGAACGCTTCCCGGCAAAGGTCGGGTTCACCGCAACCGGGCCAAAGCCCGGCCCGGCAAAATCTCTTGTCCGTCACGTCGTCAACGTCCAGCATGTCACAAATCTCGCATTGATAGGCACGAATTTTCTTTTTGTCGTTTTTGCAGTATTTCGGGGCGGCGGCTTTCTCTTTCACTGTTTACCCCTCCCCAAATACTCACGAACAAACGTGATATAGTCCATTGCGGCCCCGCTCCGGCGGCTGTATTCCACAATAGGGGTCTTTGCAAAAGTGCTTTCGGTGACTTTCTCCGAATAGCGAATGTGCGTTTCAAATACAGGGTATTGCGGCTGGGATTTTAACCATTCTTCGCCCTGCCTGTCCGCGTCTGTCCGCTGAAAGCACGTTATCAGGCAACCCGCCAGCCGCAAGCGCGGATTCAGGTCGTCCCGCGTGTTTTCGATCTGCTCTTTGAGTTCCAGCAACCCGTCAAAGGCGTATTCATCAATCTTGATAGGAATAACCACGTCATCGGACGCAACAAGCGCGTTGATTGTCGAAATGTTTATGTCCGGGGCGTTGTCAATAACGCAGTAATCATATTCACCCGCTACGGGGTCCAGCGCGGCCCGTAGGCGCGTTTGTTGGGGCCGGGTGCTGTCCATCATCACTTCGAGATTCGCCCGAATCAGCGTCATATTAGCGGGCATTACGTCAATGTTTTCATAGCGGGTTTTCTTTATGGCTTCGTGCGGGTCAATCCTGCGGGCCGTCAAAATGTCCGAAATGCTCTTTTCATCGTAAGAGTGAACCCCGAACGCCTTTGAAGTGTTTCCCTGCTTGTCGTTGTCCACAAGTAGCACCCGCTTATTGTGGAAAACTGCGAGAACATGCGCCATGCTCCCGGCGGTCAGCGTCTTTGCAACGCCGCCTTTTAAGTTGATAATTGATATAGTTTTCACCGTGCAAACCTCCTTTGTTATTTGACCCGCTCGGCGGCGGGCTACTTCTGAACGAACCTCACCCGAACTTCTCTTGTCATTTCCTCCGGGAACTCAATAGGTGAGTAGGCCCCGGAATGGTCCAATTCAAAGCGGAATTCAACCTTTCCCGCTCGGACGTAATGAACGCAAGCAATGTCCGTGATTGTATGTACGCGGCCTTTCGTGTCGCGCAACTGGTCGCCGATCTCCACCGGGCAAAAAGCATTAAACTTTGTCAAATTCATTTTCGTTTCCTCCTAATCCGCTTTGTCGTTCAGTAAATCGGAATCCGTGTAATTATCAAGCCGCTTACTGTATTTTGGCTTCTGATCTGTTATCCCCGTGTATGTTTCATACGGGTTAGGTAGCCCATGCGCTTTTGCGCATTTTGAGCAAATCACAAAGCTTCTTGCTTTGCTTACTGTGCCGAAAGGCTCATTGTCCCCGTGGTATCTTGCATAGTTTTGAAATGGCGTTAGGGTAAGAAGCGTCGCGGTTCTGTCGCAATCGCTCCCGCAAAAATCACATATGGCATGAATCACCGTTACAACCTCCGTTCTAATAATTCTGTCAGGCGGTCAAGCGTCCAAATCGCCGCGGCGTAAATTGCTTTGAATGGCTGTGTTTCCAGTAAAGCCGCCTTGAATTCTTCTATGGCTTTGTCCAGTTCGTCCCGCTCGTTTCTCATAGGCCATTCAGAACCGCCGCGCGTAATGCGTCGCGTTCATCTTCGGAAAGTTCGGTTCCGTCCTCCATGTTCCATTTCAGAAGCAACAGCCAGTAAAAGGGAAGCCGTTGTTCCGGGGTAAGTTCTTCCCAGCATTTTTGGCAAAGAGGGAACGCGCCCTCATGTTCATTGAAAGGGGTGGCGTGTGGCTTTACAAATTTCCATGTCGTCTTGCAATGCAGACACGCGCTTAAATGTTGGGTTATCTTTTGGCTTATAGGGCCTATCCGAATGTTCGTAGGTGTTACCCCTCTTTCCGAAAAACTGTGATAACCGTAACCGCTCCGTTCAACGTGAATTCCGTTTTCCCCATTCCCATACCCCGTGGTGTCGGCAATGTTACTTTTACATCAACGTCAAACCCCGCCGCGGTCAGCCCGTCAATTGCGGCGTGGGCCGCTTCATAATCCCTAACGCTGAACTTGTCCACCAGTCGGCGCACCGTCCCGCGTATTTGTTCATTGCTGTTCTGCATTTTCAAAACTCCTTTCAAACCCATTTTTTTAAAGCGTCATAGAGCATGTACGCCAATTCCTCATAGCTGATTTCCCGATGTTCGCTTTCCCGCTTTACGATCATGTGCTGGCTTTTCGGGTAAAACACTATAATCCCGATTCCCGGCGGTGTCAGACTTTCGATCTTGTTGTAAATCTCAACCGGGACGGCATAATAATTTCGGTTGCCGTGGAAGTTGTGTCCATTCTCACTTTTGAAGTCAGAAACGGTTATTTTTACTTCAAAACATGTTGTTAGTATCCCTAATTCATAAACGTGCTTGTGATATATGCACCCGCGGCACTCTTCACATGGGAATGCTTTTCCGGGGATTTTGCAAGGTTGCGACGGGATATACTGCGTTGACGGCTGTTCACGGGAACAATAGCTTTTATTGGTCGCTATGTAATCTTCAAAGCGGATAACATCGACAAACCCGGTTTCGGTTCTCACTTCCTCCGCCCAGCGAATGGTCCGCATACTGCTATTCATGGCGGGGCGGAAGTAGTGAAGCCGCTTTTTGATTGCTTTTGTCAGTTCCGTTTCCATGCCGTCACCCTTGCACGATGACTTCGACTTGATCGCTTTTCAGGCAAAATTGCACGTCCCGCGAATATTCGCCGCTGTCATAATCCCGGTCAAAATCTTCCCGCTGATTGATGTAACACCCAACTTCCGAATCTTGTTCCATGAGGTAAGAAACTTCCTTGTCCCGCTCATGGTCTTTTAACCCGATAAAGATATATTCGCCTTGCTCAAAGAACGACGGAACCAGCAAAGCTTCTTGATTGTCCAGCATGGAATATACCTTTTCCCAATTCTGCGCGTCACTTTCCGGGGCTTCGGGCCACATGGTTTTAAGCCGCTCCGCTGTCAGCCCGCCTGTATGCAAAATTCCCTGAACTAATGTGAATCCCTCCATAGCTGAAACCTCCTTACTTCCTGCGCCGCTTTTTCTTTTTCTGCTTCGGCGACGGAGTAGGGCGGGGTGGCTCCGGCGGAATCACTTCTTCGGAAATCACTTCGATTTCCTCAACGTCCACCGGGTCAAAGCAGAGGACGCAACCGGGGTCGTATGTCTGCGCTTTCCAATCGGCCTTGAACGCTTCGGGTTTGTCTTTGTACCGCGGAACCGGGTGAACCTGTTCGGAATAATAAATTGCCATCATAATGCGTTCGTCGTCCGCCGCGTCCCAATTGTGCATATGGTAGCTTTCGTGGTTGTCATAAGCCCATTGCGAAAGAAGCAGGGTCACGCCGTCGAATTGTTCGTTTGCCCGCTGTATGTTCTCGAAATCGCGGTATGTCAAACCTTGCCCCTTGTACTGCTCCCGGATTGCTTCAATACTCTTTCCACCTGTTTTCAGGCGGCACTTGATAATTTTAGGTTGATAGGTCATGTATTTTCACTCTCTTTCCCGAAATCAACGGTGATTTCGATATGTTCAGCCGCTTTTCTCGGAATGAATGCCGTTTCCGTTCCGATCTTTACCGTTCCCGGCGCACCTTGTCGGGGTGGCCCGCTATACGTCACCGTCCCGATCAATTCGCCGTATTGGTATACGCGGTACGTCCCTCGGTCGCTGATCTCCTGAAACGCTCCGGGTATCAATGGGAGAATGTCAAGCGAAATATCGCCCAGCGTTATGTCTTGTTCAGTTGGCCCGATCATAATTTCTTGCGCCCGGTTTAGTTCATTCAGGAAAACCGCCGCTTCTGCTTGCAGTATATTTGCTGGTGGGAACGCACTTCCCGGCGTAACTCCATTAAAAAAATTAAGTCCTAATTGATAGGTCGCCTTTTTTATGCGACTTTTGCAAGCTTCGATTTCGTCCCATTCCCACCAGCCTTGTTGACCGCGGGCCGGGAATGGTTCATCAAACATGACTGGGTTTTTGAGGACCCAAGCGAACCGCCCCGGCGAATAGTCGCCCAGCAACCGCTCCCGCTCGGTCAGCGTGTTCACAACCTCTTCAACCGGAATACAATTGACAATTTCAACGGTTCCGACGATTCCGCCGCGGCATAGAACATTGTCAATGAAAGGCGGCTGGTGGAGCATTGCAATAATCTTTTCCCGTTCCGCTTCGGTGAAGCTTTTCAAGGCCCCGTCCATTTCTTTCATTCCTGCGTGAACCGCTACGCGGCCCCGAATATTCGTCCGGCGGGAACGGGTTTCGTGGGGTTTTATGCCCGCTACAATGGAGAATGCAAAGGGCTGGTATACTGAAAATGCTTTCATGCGTCGTCACCGCCTTTCTTCACTTCAACCGTTCCGTTGCAAAATGGTCCTAATTGGTCTTTTTCTGCCGCCCGCGCTTTTGCTCTCAACAGTTCGGCATATGCCTTTTCGCGGTCAATGACTTCCGCGGGCCGCTTCTTGATTGCGGTCACAATGCCTTGCACCATTTCGCCGATTGTCGCAACCAGAATCACGAACCCGGCCCAAATCCAGAAGCTTGAAAAAATGAATCTCATAAATTCCACCGTCAATTCCTCCTTTCCAGTCTGTCAGCAATGTTCAAAATGCCTGTCATGGCTTCTTTTATGTTTGCGTCGGTGTCCGCTGTGACGGAAAGCACCCGCGCAATGTCCCGTAATTCCTCCGCCGCTTTTACTTCCTCCGGGGACGCGCCCGCCGCTTTCATGCAAGCCGGGCAAATCGGCAACCCCTCCGCGGTCGGTTCTCCGCACCGCTCACACTTTTTGAGTGTCACCGCCGCCGCCCCCTTTACACCGGATACCCGAACATGACAAGCGTTCCGGTCATCAGTGCGCCGATCAAGAACACAAGCCACACAATCATAGCGACAAGAAGCACGTTTTCCGCCCAGCCCGCTATGCGCAAGGCCCATTTTGCCGCCGTGAGCGGCCCACGTCGCCGCTGTGCGGCTTTCTTTGCTTGCTGGTCGTCCCTGTTCAGGTCGTACTTGTTCGCCTTTTCAGCCGCCGCCAGCTTCGGCGTGTAGCCTTTGTGAATGGTGAAGATCACCCAATACACGATGACCACTATTGTTCCGATAGTCATTCCGATTCCTCCATTTCCTTGAACCAACTGCACCCGTCGCATTCTTCAAGTTCTCCCGTGTCCAGCGGGCAAGGCTCATTGTCCGCCCACTCCGGCTTTGCACAGATTCCTTTCATTTCCGCATACCTCCGTTTCAAATAAATTTGTTTGGTTTGGGTCTATGTAGTCCCAAAGGCGAATTTGTGCCATTTCTACCGCCAGCCGCTCCGACGCTTTCTTGTAATAGTCCGGGTCAATCTCGAACCCGGCGAACTCAAATCCCATATTCCAGCAAGCAACAAGGCTTGCCGCGCTTCCTGCGTGAGTGTCAAGAATCCGGTCGCCGGGTTTCGCGTAATTGCTCAAAAGCCATTCATACAAGCGAACGGGCTTTTGCGTCGGGTGTATTGTGTCGCCGTCGCTCTGCAAAGCGGCCCGGTTGATGACGACAACCCGCGTCGGGCAATCGAACGACGTATAGGCAAGTTCGCAATCGCTCATTGAAAGCCCGTGTTGCCCCTTGTCCCAAACCACCCAGCCTTTCGTGCCGCGGGGAAGCATAGGTGCAAAATAGTTTCCGCCCCATATTATTTGATTGACTGAAACCCGCTCCAACTCTCTGAAATATTCAGGTGGCGGCGGCTGATCGTCCCATCCCTTTTTGGCGTGATACTTCCGGTTGTGCTTCGGGTTCTTGTGTACCCGCTTGCGCTGTCCGTCGTGTCCGATTCCGTAAGGCGGGTCGCATATGGAAAGCTGAAAGTAATTGTCCGGTATTTCTTTCATGGCTTCCATGCAATCAATGTTATAAAGGCGGTTCAGATCAAACACGGCTTATTCTCCGCCGCGCCCGTGTAAAGCAAGCATTTTTTCCCGAACCAGCTTGTCAACCACTCGGCCCGGCGTTTTCTGCCCGCTTATGAGCATAAGGCGTTCGAGGTTATACGCCGTTTGCGGTGTGACCCGGACTGTCAGTTTCCGCGTTTTCTGTTTCTGCTTGTTCATTGCTCCCGCTCCTTTCGTGGACGTAATCGAGGAAGAGGACCGAACCATTGAAGCGAATGCGCCATTGTTCGAGGTCCGCCGCCGTGACGTATAGCCGCCCGAAATGCCGTTTCATATCCCGCCAGACGGCCCACGGGACGAAAAAGAATTTGTCGTTGATTCCGGCGCATACCGCCGCAACCGCCCCGCGGCGCGCGTGACGCTCCAGCGCGTCCTGCTGTTTATCGGTCAAAACATTTCGTTTCATTTTGTCGGTCGTCGTGTACTTTGCTTCAAACACGATTGACCGCCCGCCGTCTAAGGTTCCTTGAAAGTCAGGCTGGGCGCGGGCCGTAAATCGCCCTTTGAAAATCCCGTCCCGGCTCTTCTCCAGCACCCTGAACGGCTCCGGGGTTTTGTCAACGTCGGCCCGCTCCCGCTCGGCATATAAGGCACACGCCGCTTTTATGTATTCCTCGAAAAAGTGACCTTGCGCATTGTTTACTTTGTTTTGATACTGCTGGCGGGCGCGCTGTTGGTTGTAAATCATGTCGCCGCCCCACTTTCTATCATCTTCCGGCGGGTGTGCGTGTCCATGCCCGCAAGCATAGCCGACAACTTGAATTCTTCTTCGTCGCTTCTTTCCTCCGGCGGCGGAATATCTATTTCAGACTTGCCCGGCGGCGGGAATATCTGATTTTTTATCAGGAATGCAGAATAGAACCGTTCAAGTTCTGTCCCCATAGCGGCATTGAAAAATTCAAAGCTGATTTCAATTTCCAGCCGCTCCGCCGCCGTACAATAAACTCCCACTTCTTTGCGCTTCCTGCCCGTGTAGGCCCCGACGCACCCGGAAGCGGCCTTGCCCGTTACGGAATAGATGATCTGGCACAAAAGCCGTTGTTCAAGGTCCGTTTTGTACCGGAACCATGCCAATTCTTCCCGCTCGGCGGAAATATCCGCTTCGGTAATGTCATAACGGGCCATCAGCGTTTCAAGCAGGGCGGCGGCTGAATCCTTTTCCCCGCCCACGCCGCGCTCTGCCAAAGCCTGAACCCGCTTGATCTTCTGCAAAAGCCTTTCCCGCTCCGCTGTCATGGTTGTAACCTCCTATTCTTTCTTGCGCAATTTCAAATAGATTGCCCACCCCGTTACGGGGTTGTGTTCGTAGGTAACGCCGTAATCATCATCTGTCAGGGTCCAGCCGGGGTATTTCTTTTCCCAAAACTCCCGGCCCGGTCGTTCCTTTGCTATCTTTTCAACCTGTCTGCGGGTGTAACGCCCGTCGTTTGCCCGGCTTGTGGGTCGTTGGAGGTTTTGTGACGATGACCACCGCTTTTTCCCTCCGGGTTGCTTTGCAAGGTAATTGCACAGGGCGGCAATTCCGTTTTCATCAGCCTGTAAGCGGTCGGCATTGCAAAACCCGATTTTGTCACCCTGCTTTTGGCCTTTCCTACGTCGTTTTCGCCACAAGTTTTCGATTACGTCACGGTCAAGACCGCCGTTCATGATAATGTGATGATGAATGCGGGTCGGCTTTTCGCCGTCCTTTCCCACGCTGTACGCTGTCACAAGTATGTATTTCAGAGGGGGCAAGCCCTCTTTTTCGCGTCTGTACTGAACCCGGCGGAGGTAGTTTGAAACCTCTCGTTCCGCCGCTTCGATGGTCGGGGGAAGATTTTTCGCGCTGTAAGTTGCCGTTGTGTGAAGCGCGTCCGGGTCGTCCCCGAAATTGAGGTTTCCAAGCTGTATCAAATAGCGGCGAGCGTTCTTGTCGTTCAGGTTCTTTTGCTTCGGCTCCGATTCCTTGACTTTCTTCGAGCGTTTCCCACGGCCTGTATAAACGGCTTGTGTCGTGGTGTACCCGAAAATATCAACCTCCCTGTAAAGATCACCGCAATATATTTTTTTCTCTCGCATGAAGCTTCGCACTTTGCTTCACCCTCTTTCCGTAGATGATGAAGCGGGCATGTTCAGCGTCCCAGCCGTCATTGAAAAGCTTGAAATGATTGAAAACAGGGTTTTCAACATTCCAACTTTCCAACAACTTCGCCTTTGTGTGAGTAGGCAAGGGGGGAAGAGGGTTCCTGTCCTCGCCCCCTCCCTCTTCCCCCCTTGAAATCCCCCC
>ENA-UOOM01000086-UOOM01000086.1-fermentation-metagenome-genome-assembly--contig:-NODE-86-length-113003-cov-7.703766_pt1 | contig 113003 bp, 95 predicted proteins | sample MGYA00245781_ERZ724031 | MGnify/ENA primary metagenome ERZ724031 (study PRJEB28704, sample SAMN03018317) | fermentation metagenome | biome: anthropogenic terrestrial biome; feature: soil; material...
CAAAAGCTGGCTTTTGGGAATCCTCGGCTTTCTAAAAAAATAATCAATATGGGCCAAGGAAACCAACTCGTAGAGGTTGCGTAAGCCAACGGCATTTTTCACCAAAATGATGGCATGGTGTGCCCGCAATTTTTTATAGTTTACCGTTCGGCTGGAAAAAATGTTGACCTCATCTAAATTTTTCACGTCTTTTTCCTTAAGCATTTCTACAAACCGCAAAAACATTTCCGCCGTTGCCTCGGCATCATTCACTGCTCTGTGGTGACCCACCAATGAGATATTCAAATGATCACAAATAATGTTTAATTTATGTTTGCCAAGCTGCGGCAGTAAGGTTCTTGCCAATTCCAAGGTATCTAAAACGGTATTTACTACTTCCAAATTGCAATACCGCTCTGCCGCAACCCGGATAAAGCCTACATCAAAGCTTGCATTATGAGCCACCAAAACCGCATCCTGTACAAAATTTAAAAATAAAGGCAGGATTTCTTTTATTTTGGGTGCATCTGCAACCATTTCATCTGTAATGCCTGTTAGCTTTGTAATTTCAGCGGAAATGGGTTTGCCGGGATTTACAAAGGTGCTAAACCTGTCAACAACAACGCCTTTTTGCAGCTTAACGGCGCCGATTTCTGTAATCATCTCCGTCTCTTTGGAAAGCCCTGTGGTTTCAATATCAAATACAACAAAGGTTTCGTCCAGCTTTTGCCCTCGTGACATGGTAACCACATTGCCTAAATCATCCACCAGATACGCTTCCACACCGTAAATGACTTTTAAATCAGACTTTCCCACGGCATTCATGGCATCGGGAAAAGCTTGTACAACGCCATGATCGGTAATTGCAATGGCCTTATGTCCCCAATCAATGGCACGCTTGATATAGTTTTTTACAGGGGTAACGCCATCCATACTGCTCATTTGGGTATGTAAATGAAGCTCCACTCTTTTTTCTTTTGCAGTATCCATTCTTGGCGGCGCAGGCTGGGCCGTATTAATATTTTTCGCCATGATATTGATTTCATGGGCATACTTATCAAATTGCACATCCCCCTGCACTCTTACGCAGGCGCCCATTTTAAAGTGATCCTGCAATTCTCCGTCAAAAACGGATTTTTTGACAAAGAATTTTACTGTGGTTGAGTCGGTTTTATCCGTAATATCAAAGGAGACGATATATTTTTCGCCTTTGATTTCTCTGCTTTCCACATTGAATATACTGCCCTCAATGATAACGCTTTCGCCCACAGTCTTACTTTCTGCAATGGGAACTTTGGCGCCGATGCATTCCTTTCCAAACAAAATGCCCTTCATGACCGAATCGGAAATGCCTGCCGCAGCAGCAGCCGTTTTTTCCTCTTCTGCCGCCGTTTGTGCCGCAACAATTTTATGCATAAATTCTGCGGCTTTTACTTCTTTTTCCTGCGCAAAAAGAGCGGCTTCCTCCTCCGGTGTGCTTACATTTTTAAACTGTATTGCAATCCTGCGGCCTGTCTCTTTTTCTATCATCTGCTGTAGCATTTGATCCAGTTTTCTTTGCGCCATATAATAAGCCATATTGTTTTTCACTTGAATACTTAATTTTCCATCTTGATATTTCCACGCTGCACCGGAAATAACACCGGCACAAATTTTGCCCTGCATAGAAATAGAAGCCTTCATATTGTCCCAATAATCGGCGATAAAGCTTTCGTCCCCAAGCTCTTCTAAGGTATATTCCAAAGACAGCCGCACCTCCTGAATACCCGGCAAGGATTGCTGTAATTCCTCCTTCAGCGTTTGTGTAGCTTGAAAGGGAATCAGCTTTGGTGAAAAGATATGAATATCTACTGCCCGCTCTTTCTTAAATATTGTAAGTTTTTTTACCTGCGTATCTAAAAAAGACTCCTTAACCTTTTGCGATAAAGAGAGCTTTTGAAAAACGCAGTCAAAGCTTTGCACCGTCACACTGTTTCTCCTTTCTAAGTTTCGTTACAAGGAAAATCCTCAATTTCCTGCATTAATGCAGAAACCAATTCTTCTTCCTTCACTTTTTTAATAATTTCACCTTTTTTAAACAATAAGCCTTGGCCTTTTCCCCCGGCAATGCCCACATCGGCCTCTCTGGCTTCTCCGGGGCCGTTTACCACACAGCCCATAACCGCAACCTTTATATTTTTATGGATTCCCCGGCAACGCTGCTCCACTTCATTGGCAATGGAAATCAAATCAATCTGCGTTCTGCCGCAGGTGGGGCAGGAAATCAGCTCTATGCCGAATTTTCGTAACCCCAAGCTTTTTAAAATTTCTTTGGCTACGGGGATTTCTTCAATGGGATTGCCTGTTAAGGATACACGAAGGGTATCCCCAATGCCTGCGGCAAGGATGGCGCCAATGCCGACTGCAGATTTTATGGTACCGCCATACACCGTGCCGGCCTCGGTAATTCCCACATGAATGGGATAGTCCATAGATTGGGAAAGCAACTGATAGGCTTCTAAGGAAAAAAGTACATCTGATGCCTTAATCGAAACTACGATGTCATAAAAATAATACTTTTCCAGTATTTTCACATGGCGCAAAGCACTTTCTACCAAGCCTTGGGGGGTTACGCCGCCATACTTCTGAATCAAGTCCTTTTCCAGAGAACCGCTATTGACACCAATACGAATGGGGATATGCTTTTCCTTGGCTTTTTCTACGACTTGACGGATACGGTCTTCCTCCCCGATATTTCCCGGATTAATGCGCACTTTATCAATGCCTAATTCCATGACTCGCAGTGCAAGCCGATAATCAAAGTGAATATCTGCAACCAAAGGAATATGTATTTGTTTTTTGATTTCCCGCACAGCGTTGGCTGCATCCATATCCAATATGGCAACACGAACCAGCTCACAGCCGGCTTCCTCCAGCCGTAAAATCTGCGCCACTGTTGCAGACACATCTCGCGTGTCTGTATTACACATAGATTGTATGATAATAGGGTTCCCTCCGCCAATTTTCAGATTGCCCATGGCCACTTCCCTTGTCATTTTTCGCAGCATTATTTCACGCCTTCTTTCAAAGAATTTCTCCGCACGCTTTTACAGAGCTATTATACCACAAAAGCAGTCTATTTTATGATATAGTTTGTTCTTTTTTCCTGTGGCTTTTATTTATGGAAAAACACAAAAGGATAGGCATTTTTGCTGTACATTGGAAAAAATCAAAAAACTGAGTTAAGAAAAGCCTACGAAAGAGATGGCTCGGCATGATTCATCAGCCATTTCCTTCGTAAGCATAGTAACTCGCTTAATATTCAATTTTAAGCAAAGATTTTTACAATATCCCCATACAGGACAAAAACCATTAAGCCCATCAAAAATGCGAATCCAAGAAAATGTATTTTACTTTCCAGCTCCGGATTTAGTGGCCGCCTACGAATAGCTTCTACAAGCAGCAATAGGATTCTGCCGCCGTCTAAAGCTGGAATGGGAAAAAGATTTAAGACACCCAAGTTTGCACTTAATACGGCACCAATATAAACCACATTTTGAATTGCTTCCTTTAGGCCCACAGTCATGCCTGCCTCATAGCTCTCACCTACCATTTTTACAATAGAAATAGGGCCGCCATACTCTTCCTTATCCGCCGTAAAGGTAAATACCCGGGCCAAGCCTTCCGCCGTTAGCTTTACATAATTCACCATAGCGTAATAGCTATAATACATGGTGTCCGGCAGAGAAATCCGTTCATAGCCCTCAACAGCTTCCGCAAACAGGCCAATTTGAATTTCGGGAGAAAAGCCAATTAAATATCCTTTGCGGGCCGCGTCATATTGAGGTGTAAGCTTATAGGAATATTCTCTGCCCTCTCTTAAAACATCCAGCCGTATATCTTCGCCTTTGTTTTTATAAAGCTGTGCTTCCAGCTCATCATAAATACGGATACGGTGTCCATTGATTCTATAAATTCTGTCTCCCGGCTGCAATCCTGTTTCCTGAGCTGGAGTATCCGGCAAAATTTCTTTGATCAAAGGAAACGCCGTGTAAGAGGTGGAGGTAAGGCCGATAATCATGAGAAAAGCCAAAAGAAAGTTCATGAAAGGCCCTGCGGCCATAACAATAAAACGAATCCACACAGATTTATTCATGAAGGATCTTGGGCCTACCGTGCCGTCCTCTTCTTCATCCTGCATACGGCAAAAGCCTCCCAAGGGCAAAAGGCGAATGCTGAATTCCGTTTCGCCAATTTGGCGGGAGAAAATTTTTGCACCCATGCCGATGGAAAATTCTTCGACTAAAATACCGCTTTTTTTTGCGGCGATGAAATGCCCATATTCATGGGCAATCACAAGAATACCAATTAAAACAACTGAAATGATAATGGAGAACAAGCTCCTGCCTCCTCTCGGTTATCGGAAATTCAGACATGATGCAAAGCCTCTTGCCCATGTATCTGCTTCCAATAAATCTTCTAGTGTATAGTCGTACTTCACAGTATATGCATTCATAGTTTGTTCTATCAATTCGGGTATCTCTAAAAACGAAATTTTACCGGCCAAAAATTTTTCAACGGCAATTTCATTTGCCCCATTTAAAACCGTCGGCAGTGTCCCCCCAACATGCAGTGCCTTGTATGCCAGTGCCAGACAGCGGAAGGTTTTCATATCCGGCTTTTCAAAGGTCAATGCAGTTCTTTGTGTAAAGTCTACTTTGGGGAAAGCATTTTTGATGCGCCGGGGATAGGTGAATGCATATTGGATGGACACCTTCATATCCGGCTCACCCATTTGTGCCAGAATTGCCCCATCCTCGTATTCCACCGCCGAATGCACAATGCTTTGAGGATGTATCAAAACCTCAATTTGTTCTGCCGTTACACCAAAAAGCCATTTGGCTTCCATAACCTCTAAGCCCTTATTCATGAGAGTAGCCGAGTCAATGGTAATTTTTCTGCCCATGGACCAATTTGGATGCTTGAGGGCATCGGAGGGAGTAACGTGCATTAGCTCCTCCATTGTTTTGCCCCGAAACGGCCCACCGGAGGCTGTCAGCAAAATGCGGCGGATGGAGTTGCACTCATTTCCTTGAAGGGCTTGAAAAATTGCAGAATGCTCGCTGTCCACAGGATAAATGGAAACACCTTTTTTTCGAGCCAAATCCATAACCAATTGTCCCGCAGAAACAAGAGTTTCCTTATTTGCCAAAGCAATATTTTTCCCCGCCGAAATGGCTTCAAAGGTAGGCTGTAATCCCACATTGCCCACCACTGAGGTTAGAACGGTTTCCGCAGAATTTATGGTGGCCGCCGCAATCAACCCCTCCATGCCGGCCAAAACCTTTATTTGCGTATCGTGGAGCCTGGTTTTTAATTCTTTTGCATAGTTTTCGTCCATCACAGCAACCATGGACGGCTGAAATTTTCTTGCCTGCTTTTCAAGCAAATCAATATTTTGATTCCCCGTAAGGGCGGCAATCTTTATGTTGCCTAAATGCTCCGCCACTTCTAGGGCTTGCGTTCCGATGGACCCTGTGGAACCCAAAATTGACAGTTCTCTCATTTCTTATTCCCTCTTTAATTTTTTGTACTGCTTGCAGGTTTTATTTTTTAATCAGGAAGAACATAATGTAATATAGGGCAGGTGCCGTTAAAATAACACTGTCAAAACGGTCCAACACGCCTCCGTGGCCAGGGATTAGCTTTCCAAAATCCTTAATACCATTGATTCTTTTCATGGCGGAAGCCGCCAAGTCGCCGATTTGTGCTAAAAAAGAACCAAAAAAGCCAGCCAAGCCGCACAATAACAATAAATTGACGTCCTTAAATATAACCACCTTCCCAATCCACAAGCCATAGGCTATGGAAAGTAAGGTTGCCATAGCGATGCCGCCGATGGCTCCCTCTATGGTTTTTTTGGGGCTAAGGGAAGGAATCAATTTATGTTTTCCAAACTTTATACCGATGAAATAAGCCCCCGTGTCACAGCCGAAAGCGGCGATAAACGCCAGCCATACCAAATACTGTCCATAGGCAAATTCACGAATGAGATAAATGTGGGATAACAGAAAAAAAACATAGAAAAAGCCGAAAAACCCCGTCACTCCTTCCAGCGCATTTGTTCTGTCATGGCAAATAACGGTATAAATCAATAATACCACAAGAAAAAGAGAAACAAAAATGTTAAAATAATTGTTGCCATTGATAATCTGTTCCATAAACTGTCCATAGAACAAAGCAAAGATATAGCCAATCATATGCAACCCCATATTCTGCTTTGAAAAGGCTTGATAAAATTCATGCATACCAATTAAACCCAAAACAGTAATACAACCTTTTAGCCAAAAACCTCCGGAAACTACAACAAATATCAGAAATGGTAAAAGCACCACTGCGGAAATGATTCTAGTTTTCAATGGAAATCACCTCAATTTCATCTTCCGCCGAAGCGGCGATCTCTATTCTGATAATAATAAATTGCCTTTAAAAGGTCGTCTTTACCAAAATCAGGCCACAATACATCGGTAAAATAAAATTCCGTATAGGCAAGCTGCCATAATAAAAAATTACTGATCCGCTTTTCACCGCTTGTACGAATCAGCAGCTCCGGATCGGGCGCTCCGGCAGTGTCAAGGCAGTCGCCAATGGTTTCTTCTGTAATCTCTTGTAGCGCAATTTCACCGTTTACTGCTTTTTCCGCTATTTTTTGTATAGACCGACGCAACTCGTCTCTTCCGCCGTAATTTAAAGCAATATGAACGGTCATGCCATTCTTTTCCTTTGATTTTTCTTCCACTTCTCTAATTTGCTCTTGTATGTCTTTATCTAAACGAGAAATATCCCCGATAATATGCATTTTCACATTGTCTTTCAAAAACCACTGAAAAGAGTTTTTTAAATAATGACGCATTAAATCCATGATGGCCTGTACTTCTTCGTCTGAGCGTTTCCAATTTTCTGTAGAAAAGGCATAAACCGTAATATGCTCTAGCCCCAAGTCCCTTGCATCTGTAATCAATTGTTCAAAAGCCTCGGCGCCGGCCTTATGTCCTGCTTTTCTAGGCAAGGCCCTTTTTGCCGCCCATCTTCCATTTCCATCCATAATAATGGCAATATGCTTTGGAAGCTGTGACGTATCGATGGTCAAGGCCTGATTTTTTTTCTGAAAAAACATAGATTTCCTCCATGAAGCAAAGTAACAAAGCCCCTCTTCTTACCAGAGGGGCGATTATATTTTTTATACTGCAAGGATGTCTTTACACTTTTCGTCGCATTTTTTATCAATTTCAGCGATAAATTTATCTGTCAGCTTTTGTGTCTTCTCTTCCAGATCCTTCAATTCGTCCTCAGTAATTTCTTTTTTCTTCTCTATTTTTTTGAGGGCATCCATGGCATCTCGTCTAACATTACGAACCGCTACCTTAGCATTTTCTGCCTTCTTTTTTACTTCCTTGGTCAATTCCCTTCTTCTTTCCTCTGTTAATTCAGGGAAAACCAAGCGGATGACCTTGCCGTCATTATTGGGATTAATGCCCAAATCCGACGTATTGATGGCTTTTTCAATCAATTTTAATGTGCTGCTATCCCATGGCTGAATTTGAATAATACGTGCCTCGGGAACTGTGATATTCCCCACCTGTTGAATGGGCGTGGGTGTGCCATAATATTCCACAGTAATTTTATTTAATACATGGGGGTTTGCACGGCCTGCCCGGATTGTTGAATAATCGCTAACCAAAGTTGTAACGGTTTTTTCCATTTTTTCTTCATACGGTTTAATTAATTCTGATGCCATAGCATTTGCCTCCTATGAGTCTTATTTTTACGAAACTGTAACAGTAGTGCCAATTTTTTCTCCGCTTACCGCACGGATAATACTTCTTTCTTCGTTTAAACCAAAAATAACCACAGGGATTTTTCGCTCAAAACATAGATTTGCTGCCGCCATATCAATGACCTTAAGATTATTTTTGACAATTTCTTCTGATTTAATAATATCGATTCTCTTTGCGTTGGGATTGACAGCGGGATCATCATCATAAACACCATCTATATTTTTTGCAAAGAACAGCCCGTCCACATCAAGCTCCGCTCCTCTTAGGGCTGTAATGGTATCTGTGGAAAAGAAGGGGTGCCCAAGGCCTGCGGCAAATATAAGAACCTCGCCTTTTTCCAAACGAGCCAATGCGGCCTCCTTAGAAAACAGCTCTGTCATTGTTCCGAAAGGGATGGGGGTTTGTACGGTAGCACAAATGCCATTTTGTCTAAAAGCATCCGCCATATAAATGGCATTCATCACTGTAGCCAACATACCAATTTGATCCGCTTTTGTGCGGTCCATTTCCGAAGCAGCACTTCTGCCACGCCAAAAATTACCGCCGCCCACAACAAGACATACCTGGGTACCAAGCTTTAGAAGCTCTTTAATCTGGGCAGCCAACTCCCAAATGATATTATCATCAAAGGTAGCGCCCGCTTTCTCACCCGCCAGAGCTTCGCCGCTTAATTTCAGGATAATTCTCTTATACATTGCAACAGCCTCCTTACCATTCTAATGTAACACAATTCAAATAAAATTTCCACATATTTTATGTATTATAAACAATTCCTAATCTCCGAAAAAAAGAAACGCCAGCAATTTGGCGTTTCTTTTCAATTTTATGTTGTAAGAGCAAAAATTTTGCCTTTACCGATCGCCAAGGGCTTTTCCGTTTTCAAAACGTAAGGCATACCCGGGATTTATTATTCCATTGCCTTTGCAACTTCATCAGCAAAATTCTCATCCTTTTTCTCTAAGCCTTCACCAGTTTCATAACGCACATAACGTGTAATTTCGATGGGCGCGCCCACAACCTTCGCTACAGAATCAACATATTTCTGCACTGATAAGTCACCATCTTTCACATAAGGCTGTTCAAGTAAGCAGATTTCCTTCAATTCTTTTTTCATTCTGCCTTCAATCATCTTTGCAATAATTTGGTCAGGTTTGCTTGCATTTTTTGGATCATTTTTCGCCTGCAATGTAAGGATCTCTGTTTCCTTCTCAATAAACTCTGCAGGGACATCCTTTTCGGAGATGAATTTGGGGTTCAATGCCGCAATCTGCATTGCAACGTTTTTGCCCAATTCTTCTAATTCTTCGCTTTCCTTTTCACAAGCCAATTCAATTAAAACACCGATTCTGCCGCCGCCATGGATATAGGAAACAAGCTTGCCGGACTGTGCTTTTTCAAATTTTTCAAAACGTCTGATATTCAGGTTTTCACCGATCACAGCAACCTGCTGGCTCAATGCGTCTTTTACGGTAAACTGAGGATCCAAAGCCCATTTTTCTTCAAAGAATGCATCCATATCTGCTGCTGTGGAGTTTACAGCCTGCTTTGCAACAGCCGTAACATACTCTCTAAAAACCTGATTTTTTGCAACGAAGTCTGTTTCGGAGTTTACTTCAATAATTGTGCCGATTTTATTATCATCACTTAAATAAATATCCACAACACCTTCAGAAGCAATACGTCCGGCCTTCTTTGCGGAAGCGGCAAGACCCTTTTCTCTTAAAATTTCAACTGCTTTTTCCATATCACCGTCTGTTTCGGCCAGTGCTTTTTTACAATCCATCATGCCAACGCCTGTAATTTCTCTTAATTCCTTTACCATTGCTGCTGTAATAGCCATGTTTATTTCCCTCCGTATTTTCTGTTATACTATGAAAAGAGCTTCAGCCCGTTAGTTGGCTGAAGCTCGGGCAAATGCCTTATAAAGAACTTATTCAGCTACTGCTGCTTCTTCTGCAGCAGGCTCTTCCTGCTCGCCCTGTTTGGATTCCAAAACAGCGTCCGCAATCTTGGATGCGATCAATTTTACTGCACGGATTGCATCGTCATTCCCGGGAATAATATGATCAATTTCATCAGGATCACAGTTTGTATCTACAATTGCAACAATGGGAATACCCAAGGTATGCGCTTCCTGCACTGCAATTCTTTCTTTTCTTGTATCAACGATAAAGAGCATATCGGGCACCTTTTTCATATTTTTGATACCGCCGAGATTCTTTTCCAACTTTTCCATTTCATGCAATAAAGTTGCAACTTCCTTCTTGGGCAATACCTCAAAGATACCATCAGCCTGCATTTTTTCTAATTCTTTCAATCTTGCAATTCTTGTTTTGATTGTGGTGAAGTTTGTCAGCATACCGCCTAACCATCTCTGGTTTACGTAGTACATACCGCATCTTTCAGCTTCTTCCTTCAAGCATTCCTGCGCCTGCTTTTTTGTACCAACAAAAAGAATTTCGCCGCCGTCTGCAATTTTCTTGCAAACCTCCGCGTAAGCATCGTCAACCATTTTTACTGTTTTTTGAAGGTCGATGATATAAATACCATTTCTTTCTGCAAAGATGTATTCCGCCATTTTAGGATTCCATCTTCTTGTCTGATGTCCGAAATGAACACCTGCTTCTAATAACTGCTTCATTGAAATTACGCCCATAGCGCACCTCCTGTGGTTTTTCCTCCGCATCTTTTTCCTAGAGAGACCGACCCTGGTCGGCACCGTTCTCCGGCAACGGATACGTGTGTTTTAAAGTTACCTTTGGGATTATATCATAGACAGATATAAAAAACAACCACTTCCAACAAAATTTTAAATGTTTTGCCGAAAATGGCTGTTATGTGTTTTTATTGTTCCCCTTCCACAGGTGCTTCCTTCATGTAGCTGCATTTTTCATTCGAGCATACAATCTTCACGTTCTTTCTGCCCTTTTCTACCAAGAAGCTGCCGCAAACAGGGCATTTTTCGCCCGTTGGCTTATTCCAAGACATAAATCCGCAGGTGGGGTTGTTTTCGCAGCCATAGTATGCACGGCCTTTTTTCGTCTTTTTAATGAGCACCTTGCCGCCGCACTCAGGACAGCTTACACCGGCCTCTTCAAAAAACGGTTTTGTGTTTTGGCATTCCGGAAAACCGGGGCACGCAAGAAATTTTCCGTAGCGGCCATATTTGATAACCATATTTCTGCCGCATTTTTCGCAGATAACATCGCTCTCTTCGTCTTTTATTTCAACCTTTGCCAGTTTCTCTCTGGCATCGTCCACACAGTCCTTAAAAGCCGGATAAAAATCACGAAGGATTTGCTTCCATTCTTCATGGCCGTTTTCCACTTCGTCCAGACGTTTTTCCATATTTGCAGTAAAATCAACATCAACAATATCTGAAAAATATCCCTTCAGAATATCGTTTACCACTTCCCCAAGCTCTGTAGGATAGAGGTTTTTGGCCTCTTTTACCACATAATGTCTGGCCAAAATAGTGGTTAGGGTGGGGGCATAGGTACTGGGACGGCCAACGCCAATTTCTTCCAAGGTTTTAATTAAGGAAGCATCGGTAAATCTTGCCGGCGGCTGCGTAAAATGCTGTTCCGGCAAAAGGGTTTCTGTTTTTAAAACGTCCCCTTTTTCCAAAAAAGGAATCATTTTTTCATCATTATCCTCACCCTTATTATAGGCCTCCAAAAAGCCCTTAAACCTCAAACTGGAGCCGGAGCTTCTAAAAGAATATTCCCCTGCTTGCAACTTTATGGAAAGGGTATCATACACAGCCGGGCTCATTTGACTGGCAACGAACCGCTCCCAAATTAATTTGTATAAGCGGAACTGATCCCTTGATAGGGATTCCTTAATGCTGTCCGGAGTGCGCATGACCTCCGTGGGACGAATCGCCTCATGGGCATCCTGGGTTTTCCCCTTGGATTTATAAACAATCCGCTCGGGATTCACAAATTTTTCGCCGTATTCTTCCTTAATAAAAGCTACAACCGCCGTGTAGGCTTCATCCGAAATACGGAAGGAATCTGTACGGATATAAGAAACCAAACCCACGGTGCCTTCACCCTTAATGTTAATTCCCTCGTAAAGCTGCTGGGCAATCATCATGGTTTTTTGTGTGGCCATATTCAGATGCTTACTTGCCTCCTGCTGCAAGGTGCTGGTGGTAAAGGGGGCAACGGGCTTTTTCTGGCGAACGCCGGTTTTCACGTCGGAAACAACAAACTCACGGCCTTCAACGCCCTTTACAACTTCCTCCGTAATTTCCCCATTGGGCAGTTCCATCTTGGTATCGTCCTTACCATAAAATTTTGCATCTAAAGGCTTGCCGTTCTGATCCGCAAGCTTTGCCGTTAAGGACCAATACTCTGTGGGTATAAATGCCAGAATTTCTTCCTCCCGGTCGCAGATGATGCGCAGGGCAACAGACTGCACACGGCCGCCGGAAAGGCCTTTTTTGACCTTTTGCCAAAGCAAATCGCTTATGGTATAGCCAACCACTCTATCCAACACACGTCTTGCCTGCTGGGCATTGACCAAATCCATATCAATCTCTCTTGCCTCGCCGATGGAGCGTTTTACGGCGGTTTTTGTAATCTCGTTAAAGGTAATACGGCTGATGTCCTTCTCCTCGTTTAGATTCAAAGCGTGCATCAAATGCCAGCTGATTGCCTCCCCTTCACGGTCAGGGTCAGTTGCCAGAAACACTTTATCGGCAGTCTTGGCATCTCTGCGCAGCTTGCTCAATAAATCCCCTTTCCCGCGAATGGTGATATACTTGGGTTCATAATCATTTTCTAAATCTATCCCCAGCTGGCTTTTGGGTAAATCCCGAATATGCCCCATGGACGCCTCGATTTTATAACTGCTTCCCAAAAATTTGCCGATTGTGTTGGCCTTTGCCGGGGACTCCACAATGACAAGATATTTTTTAGAAGCCTTCGCACCCCTGCCGGAGGGTTTTGTTTTCTTTACTTTTTTTTCTTCCATTTCTTTTGTCATATTTCACCTCAAATTAACCTTCCCTGATATATCCTGCCTGCGGAATTTTTCGGATATGCCCCGAAATTTCCAGAAGGGAAAGTATATACTGCACTTCCTGTATATTTTTATGCAGTTTTCTGCAAATGGTTTCTGCCAAAACCGGTTCTTGATCAATAATCTGATCATAAATCTCTTTTTCCTCTAAAGATAGCTTTGCAGCCAGCTTATTTGAGAAAATCTGCTTTTCCTGTTCTTTATAAGCAATGCCTAATTCAATTAAAACATCATTGCTTTCTGTAAGCGGAGGACATCCCTGCTTCAGCAAATTGTTTGTTCCCTCACTCAAGGCACTGGTGATATTGCCGGGAACAACAAAGACCTCTCTGCCGCTATCCAATGCCATATCCGCCGTAATCAGCGTTCCGCTTTTTTTGCCGGCCTCCGTAACAATCAATATTTTTGAAAGACCGCTGATAATGCGGTTTCGATTGGGAAAGTGATGGGGCGCAGGCTCTGTGCCCGGCGGATATTCCGAAATCAAGCAACCATTTTCCGCAATTCTTTCCATCAATTCACGGTTTTCCGCAGGATAACAAAGATCAACCCCGCATCCAAGGACGGCAATGGTTTTGCCGCCGCCATCCAACACGCCCTTATGTGCCATGGTATCAATGCCCTTTGCCATGCCGCTGACCACAATAATATTTGCCTTTGCCAAGTCCTTGGCAATTTGATAGGAAACCCCGGCGCCGTAGCGAGAGCATTTTCTGGCACCTACCAGAGACACCTTGTCCATTTCGTCATCAGGCAAGACTCCCTTGACATAAATCCCAACAGGCGGGCTATAAATTTCTTTAAGCAAGCTTGGATATAGGGGGTGCTGAAAGGAGTAAAATTTTATTTCCTTATTTTCCAATTCTTCAATCCATGCGTTTAGCCGTTCTTCGTCTTTCGCACCGAGAATTGCCGCAATGGTTTTTTCCGGAATGCCTTTCACAGCATCCAACTGCGTTTTGGAGGCCTTCCAAACTGCCTCCGCACTGTGAAAATGCTCCAAAAGCATATGAATACGTTTGATTCCAACCCCATCAATTCTTGAAAGCCACATCAAAAAGTATTCTTCCATGCTGACTTACCTCCCTACTTCAAGTTACGCCCTTAACTATATAACCATTTTTTTAAAAATTCAATAAGAAAATGCAACATCAATACAAATTTCAGTAATTATAGCTATTTCTGAATGCCAAATTGCAGGAATCATTGCAAAATTTGGTAATTATTGATATGATATTTTTATATTTAAAGAGAAATGAGGCGTTATTTATGCTTTCCATAATTAAAAGCGCGGCACTGCAGGGAATTGACAGCTATCCAGTTTCTGTGGAAGTGGATTTGAGCAGTGGCTTGCCTTCTTTTGATATTGTAGGCTTGCCGGACTCGGCAGTCAAGGAATCTCGGGAGCGGGTGCGTACCGCCGTAAAAAACTCCGGGTTTTCCTTTCCTGTGAAGCATATCACTGTGAACCTTGCACCTGCGGACACCCGAAAGGAAGGGGCTTCTTTCGATCTGCCCATTGCCCTGGGCATTCTTTGTGCCTGCGGTGCTTTCCCCCAGGAAGCTGTGGCGGCGTATTTTGTCACCGGAGAATTATCCCTTGACGGTTCGGTCAGGCCGGTAAACGGCGTATTGCCCATGGTTTACGGAGCAAAGCAAGCAGGCGTAAAAAAATGCTTTATCCCTGCAGAAAATATGGACGAAGCTGCCTTGATTGCAGGAATCGATGTTTATCCCGTAAAAAGCCTGAAGGAAATTGCAGCGCATCTCATGGGAAAAAGTGCAATCTCTCCATATTCCACCGATATCAATACATTGTTTGGCCAAAAACAGGAGGGTGATTTTTTGGATTTTGCCCATGTGAAGGGGCAGGAGAATGCAAAACGTGCCATGGAAATTGCCGCCGCCGGGGGACACAATTTTTTAATGATTGGCCCGCCGGGATCAGGAAAAACAATGCTGGCAAAGCGGCTGCCCTCCATTTTGCCGAATTTGACTTTTGAGGAAAGCATTGAAATCACAAAGATATACAGCGTTTCCGGTCTTCTGCGGAACAAGAATTCCTTAATTCGCAGCCGCCCCTTTCGTTCACCTCACCACACCATATCAGCCTCTGCCTTAACAGGAGGCGGAAGAATTCCAAAGCCCGGGGAAATTTCATTATCTCATCACGGCGTATTATTTCTTGATGAGCTGCCGGAGTTTCAAAGAGCCGCCCTGGAGGTGATGCGCCAGCCCTTGGAGGATGGACAGGTAACCATTGCCCGGGTCAACGGTACGCTGACCTTCCCCTCGGATTTTATGCTGGTGGCGGCAATGAACCCCTGCCCCTGCGGCTATTTGGGGGACGGAGACAAATGCCATTGTTCCATGAATGAAATCATAAAATACCGCAGCAAAATCAGCGGCCCTCTGCTGGACCGGATTGATATTATGATAGAAATGCCGGGGGTATCCTATGAGGACTTGGAAAATACAGAGCAAGGAGAGTCCTCCGCCAAAATCAAAGAGCGTGTTCTTCGGGCCCATGCCATACAGTTAAAAAGATATGAAAAAGAAGGCATTTATTTCAATGCTCAGTTGAGTGCAGCACAAATTGAGGCTTTTTGTCCCCTAGGAGAAAAAGAAAAGGATCTGCTGAAAAACGCTTTTGAGCGATTGGATTTAAGTGCCAGATCATATCATAAAATATTGAAGGTAGCCAGAACCGTTGCCGATTTGGCCGGAAGCGAGGATATTACCCTGCCTCACTTGGCGGAGGTTTTGCAATACCGCTCGTTAGACAGGAAATATTTGTTATAGTAAGGAAGGGATTTTTATGGAGCATTGGACAGATCAGATGTCGGAAAGCTTTCGTATCGGCGCATTATTGGCCTTTGCAGGAGGGTTTTTCGATTCTTACACATATATTGCCAGAGGCGGCATTTTTGCAAATGCCCAGACAGGAAATATCATTTTATTGGCAATTCAGCTTGTGCAGGGGCATTTTTTAAATGCGCTCTATTATTTAATTCCTATTTTGGCTTTTATGAGCGGCATTTTTCTGATTGAATCCATCAAAAGACGGTTTTATCAGATTCAGCAATTTCATTGGCGTCAGATTGTGCTGTTTATTGAAGTAATTGTTTTGATTTTTGTGGCTCATATTCCTCTGGGAAAGGGCAATCTTTTGGCCAATGTATTGATTTCCTTCGTTTGCTCTATGCAGGTGCAAAGCTTCCGAACCATGCACGGCCTGCCCTATGCCACAACCATGTGTACCGGCAATCTAAGAAGCGGCGCAAATCAGCTGGTCCATCTTGTGTTTGAAAAGGATAAGAAAGCGGCCGAAAGTGCATTGTTATACTTCGCTGTTATAGTTGTTTTTATTTTAGGTGCCGGCACCGGCGCACTGGTCACACCTGCATTTGGTGCAAGGTCCATCCTTTTCTGCTGCATTTTCTTAATTGCAGCCCTCATTCTCCTCTCTTTTCAACGTAAGGATTGAGTGCTTTCTCTGATTGACTGCATGGGCTTTCAAACTGAAACCTCCTTTGATATTTCAGCGGTTGGGAAACCGTTTGTATTTTATCAAAGGAGGTTTTTACGGTTGATTGAACCCAAAGAACCAAACAAAGTTTAAGGAGCAGCCTTCCGTCCTGTTTTTATAGGTATTCCCCATGGTCAGGCCTTTCCCTTCACTGAAAAGAGGTATTTCTTGCAGCAGGAATGGGAACAATCCTGACTTAAATAATCTTTTTATTCAAAATTTCTTTTCTATATTGCTTATACAGCTGAATCACCATATCCCAATGCTCCAGCACCAGGCTGCCAATTTCAAAATCATACATAACACCTAAATTTTTTCTGATTTCTCCATAGCAGTACTCGTAGGAATGGGATTTTCTATAGCTTCTGTCTGACAGCATGGCGTCGATGGAATCACACACCGCTATGATTTTCGCACCGAAAGGAATTTCGTGGCCCACTAACCCTAGGGGATACCCCTTGCCATCTATCCTTTCATGGTGACATAACACCATATCCTTTACTTCAATCAGATGATGAGACTTACTAAGAATTTCAGCACCAATTTGAGGATGTTTTTTCATACATTCCCATTCTTCAGCAGTAAGCTTTCCATCCTTATTTAACACATGATCCGGAACACCGATCTTGCCAATATCATGAAGATGGGCCGCAATATGTATTTTTTCACTTTCACTGCTATCCATATCAAGCAGCCTGCAAACCTCTAAGGAAAGCTCACTTACCCGCTTGGAATGCCCTGCCGTATTCGCATCCTTTGCATCCAATGCACTGGTGATGCACTCAATAATTTCATGATAATCGATTCCGTTTCTATAAAATGAAGATTTTTTATTCATACACAAACCGCCCGTTCTCTATCAAGAAAATATATCCTTAGTATCAAAATCAAATTTGTCGGCATAAAACACTTATACTGCCCACAGTTCTTCTCTATGCCCCAGAAGAAACAATGTGAATTCCCTTTGAACTCATCGAAAGGTATCTCTTTTCTTTAGTTAGTTTATACTAACTAACATCTGTTTGTCAATCCTTTCATTTTTATATACAGCCTTTTTTCTCTGTATGTCTGGTAAAAATCCTCTTTTTCTGCCAAAAGACGGTTTTCATATAAATTTTCCTTTCCTTCTAAAATGCAGCCGCAAGGAAACTCTTCCGCCGTAATCACAGGGCAGTACCCTCCAGAAAGTCAGGCATTTTTAAGGAGTGCTATTAATATAATATAAGAATACAACGGAAAGGACGACGATTATGCCTTATAATTCATTTCACTTAAACGATGCACAAAAAGCAGTATTAAAGTATCCTCCCAAAAATAAACACCTGTTAACGCAAACTTATATTCCATTATTAAAAAATCTGACAGACACCATCGTTTACCTAACCTTGAAGGATCAAACAAGTTGCTGGATCTTAGTAAAAGCCTGTGACGAGAAGCAGCTTTCAGGTTATATCAAAATGAACCAAACTTGGGTATACCGCACAATACTGTTATCAAATATCTTAGAATTTTGCTAGGCAGGGAGTGAAAATTATGTCCACCAGACGAAGCAAGCTTACGGCTTCTAATAAAAAAGACATATTTTCATCTGAAGTATTTGATGAATATGAATTTTTAGAGATTGTTGAGCCCGATTCCAACATATTAGAGGTAATCGCCAAATTTAATGGGGATATCGTAGCGGTAGCAAATGCCCTTGGTGCACAAGCAGAAATTGTGTATGAAAACTATGCAATTATAACCATAGACAGAGCGCAGATTCCCAATTTAAGCAGTTACTCTGAAATTGAGCATTTGGAATTGCCTAAACAATTATACTTTGAGGTAAGTAACAGCTTGGTAAGCAGTTGTATCCCCTCTGTGCAGCGGGCGGACGGATTCAATTTAAGAGGAAATGGCGTAATCGTAGCAATCATAGATTCCGGAATTGACTATTTGCACCCCGATTTTCAAAATGATGACGGAACCAGCCGGATTCTTTTCATTTGGGATCAAACAGAAACAGGCACTCCTCCCGTTGGATTTCAAGGCGGCGCAGAATACAATAATCAGCAGATCAATAATGCCATTTTATCCGAAACCCCCTATCAGGTTGTACGAAGCATGGATACGAATGGCCATGGAACAGCGGTAGCAGGCATTGCGGCAGGCAATGGAAGAACCAGCGGAGGCACAAACCGTGGCGTTGCGCCGGAGGCCGATATTATCGCAGTGAAGGTTGGTTACAGGGGCTATGAGTCCTTTGCAAGATCAACAGAAATCATGCGGGCGCTGAAATATGTCATTGATAAGGCAAAGAGACTCAGAAAGCCCATTTGCATTAACATGAGCTTTGGCATGAACAATGGCTCCCACAGAGGAGATTCCTTGTTTGAAACCTTCATAACAGAGATTTCTGCAAATTGGAAAACTTCGATCATTATACCTACGGGCAATGAAGGCGCAGCCGGCCACCATTTTCATGGGCAGCTTCAAACCGGCGAAGTGCAGGATCTGGAATTTTTTATTGGCCCCGGCGTGGAAACCGTCTACCTTTCTCTCTGGAAAAATTTTGCGGATGCTTTTGCCGTTGAGATGATATTTCCTGATGGAAATTCTTCCGGTGTGGTTAATATCGAAAGCCAAACAAAAACGGTTAGACGGCCCACCTTTGTTTGGAATGTATTTTACGGCCAGCCTTCTCACTATTCTACAGCGCAGGAGATTTATTTTACAATGAATGCAACCCAAGGGACTTTGCCTCAGGGCTTGGTCAGGTTAAGGCTGATTCCGGGAACCATTGTGGACGGAAATTATCATATATGGCTTCCCACAGTGGAAGAGGTAGGCATCGGAACGGCTTTTACAGATCCTGATCCATATAATACCATCACCATTCCGGCTACGGCGGATAAGGTTGTTCGGGTTGCGGGATATAATGCCCGTGTGGGCAACATCGCCTTATTCTCCGGAAGAGGCGAGCTAGGCAATATCGCATCCTATCCTGATATTGCCGCCCCTGCCATTGATATATTAACTACAAGAAGCGGCGGCGGCTATGATACCTTTAACGGTACCAGTGTAGCGGCACCCTTTGTTACAGGGGCAGCAGCGTTAATGATGCAATGGGGCATCATAAATAATAATGATCCATACCTTTATGGAGAGCGTATCCGGGCATTTCTGCGATTAGGAGCGGCAAGAAATGATGGCATTGTTTATCCAAACGCCTCTTTTGGATATGGGACCCTTTGTTTATATAATACGATGAATTATTTAGTAGAATATCAGTTAGGAGGAGATGCTTTTTGGCTGCAAATTTAGATGATATTGACCTGCCGTTGTCAGAGTTCATTAAGCTTCCTACAACAGTAGATTTTAACGTAATCAATACAGACAGATTCAAACAGTTTGTGAGCGACAAGCCTTACTTGAAGCTTGGAACAGAGATGGCAAATGAGCTGATTGTGGTATATACCCACAGAAATAATTTGATTCCGTTGTTTGAAGCATTAGGCAATGATTATAACGAATTTTTTCCAAAAATATTGTCGCCCTTGGACAGTAAAAGTAACGAAGACAGCGGTATCACACAAATACAAAATCAGCCCTTTCTAAACCTCAGCGGAAGAAATGTGATTATTGGTTTTGTGGATACCGGCATTGATTATACAAAAGAAGCATTTCGCTTTGAAGACGGCTCCTCAAAAATACTTTATATATGGGATCAAACTATAGACGGGGATAGACCGGAGGATCTTTACTTCGGCGCTGTTTACACACAGGAGGATATCAACCGTGCTTTGGCTTCCGATGATCCCCTCTCCATTGTGCCCTCCATTGATGCAGACGGACACGGAACCTTTATGGCCTCTGTTGCCGCCAGCAACGAGAGCGGAGAATACATTGGCGCTGCGCCGAAAGCTTATATCATTGCCGTAAGGCTGAGACGGGCGAATCCATACTACATTGATAAATTTCTTTTGCCGGTGGATAACCCGAATCTTTTTCAATCTACTGATTTTATATTGGGAATGAAATTTATAATGGACCGGGCGGAAGAATTGATTTTGCCTATTGTAATGTGTATCACCTTAGGCTCCAATTCCAGCGGACATGACGGTCATACACTGCTGGAGGATTATATCTCCTTTGCTTCCCAAAGGGCAGGCTATGTTTTTGTTGCGGCAGCGGGAAACGAAAGCAATGCAAGGCATCACTCTCAAGGAACCTTGCAGCGCACGGGTGCAACGGAAACCTTCAGCGTCAATGTGGGCAGGCAGAACGAATTTTTTTCCTTAACGGTATATGGCCCGGCTTATGATAAAATATCCGCCAGTATCACCTCGCCAACAGGAGAAGTCATTGCAAGACTTCCTTTTAAGGTTGGGCTGGGGTATACGGAAAAACTGGTGTTTGAAGATACTACCGTTTCCATTGAATATTATAAAAGTGTCAGCAATATTATTTGGATCGGATTCCGTAATGCCACTCAGGGAATCTGGGACATCACGCTGTTTGGAGACGCTATTGTTAGCGGCGACTATTTTGTATGGCTGCCCATTACCGGACAGGTGAGCGAATATGTTGAGCTATTAAAGCCTGTGCCGGAATATACCATTGTCTATCCCGCGACGGCCCTTAGAACCGTAACCTGCGGTGCCTATAACAGCAATGATAACAGTCTTTATGTTTCCTCTTCATGGGGGCCGACAAGGCTGCCTCGTATGGCGCCGGATATTGTTGCGCCGGGGGTAAATGTAGCCGGTATATACCCTACGGGAGCGGGTACGAAAACAGGAACCTCTGTGGCAGCGGCCATTACCGCAGGGGCTTCCGCCCTTTTATTGGAATGGGCCATCGCGCAGGGAAATATTCCTTCTATGGATGGCGACTTAATACGGACATTTTTAATCAGCGGAGCCACCCGGGAAGAAAATATGGTTTTTCCCAATATTAAATGGGGCTATGGAAAGCTAAACTTATTTGGGAGTTTTTCAGTCATCAGAGAATCCGTCATTAACTACTATTTACAATGAATTTTTCAGGAGGCGAACTATGTCAAACGGCAGACTTTTTTTACGAGAAAACTACTTAGGCGGAACAGGAATGCTCCGCATCAATACCTTTCTTACAAATATAGGGTTGCCTGCAGCAGGGGCAACCGTAACCGTTTTTGATCCCTATGATAACAGCATCATTGAGGAAGCACAGACCAATGCTTGGGGGGAGCTTTCCCCCATTCCTTTAAGCGCACCGCCTCTGGAATACTCCCTGGAAGCCGATATGCCCCGTCCTTTCAATCAATATAATGTTCGTGTTTCCCTACCGGACTATGAAGAAGCCATCATTAATAATGTGCAGATCTTTCCTGAAACAACAGCGGTGCAGGAGGTAAAATTAACACCAAGCTTTGCAGATATTAATATACCTTATCCTGTTTTGTTTGGGGACTATCCGCCGAAAATTCCGGAAGCAGAAATCAAAAAGCTGCCCTTTCCCAGCAACCAGGTGGTATTGCCGGAAGCGGTGATTCCCAGTATTGTTGTCGTCCATGCAGGCCGGCCGGAGGATACCTCCGCACCAAACTATACTGTGGATTTTAAAGACTATATAAAGAATGTGGCCAGCAGTGAAATTTATGCCACATGGCCCAGAGAAACTTTAAAGGCAAATGTTCACGTAATTCTATCCTTCACACTCAATAGAGTGTATACGGAGTGGTATCGGGGAAAAGGATTTGATTTCACCATAACAAACAGTACTGCCTTTGATCAGGCTTTTACCTTCGGCAGAAATATTTTTCAAGAAATTTCTGAAGTGGTGGATGAAATTTTCACAACGTATATCGCAAGACCTGATATCAGGCAGCCATTATTTACACAATACTGTGATGGCGTAAGAGTCATCCGTGAAGGATGGTTGAGCCAATGGGGTTCTAAAAACCTTGGAGACCAAGGCTTAAATGCCCTGCAAATTTTGCGGAATTACTATGGAAGCAGTATTTTTATACAAGAAGCAGAAAAGGTTGACGGCATTCCTATGTCCTTCCCCGGCACAACCCTTGGAATAGGCGCAACGGGTGCGGCAGTGAGCACCATTCAAGAGCAGATTAATGCCATCTCCAATAATTATCCCTTGATACCCAAGCTGATCGAAGATGGGGAATATGGTGCAGACACTGCAGAGTCTGTCAGAGTGTTTCAGCAAATATTTAATTTACCTCAAACCGGCGAGGTAAATTACCCTACTTGGTACAAAATTTCCGATGTTTTTGTAGCGGTACAAAGGCTTTCCTAAATTTTTACGCTTTTTTCCAAACGCAAGATAGCCCGTATGAGAAACATTTCTACGCTTCTCAACCTCGGGCTTTTTTGTATATAATATTATTTTCATAAGCTTGGAACAAGGCATAAGATGCCTCAAATTTCCTCCCCTTAGATAATAATAATAGAATTTCCACTCTCCATTTTTGCAAGTTTTTTTGTATGGGCAATCACTTTTGACAGCTCGTTTAAATCGGAAAATTCTTTTGACCGATTGGTCACGACGGCAATGGAAATGGTTGCCAGAGAAAAGGTATCCGTAAAACCGCTTCTGTTTCTTGAGACAATAAACCCTTTCTCCACGTCCTCTTTTGTATAAAGACTTTTTGTCCTTTCTGAAAACAAGTCAATGATTTTTTGGCAAAACCCTTCGTCACGATGATGATTGGAAATCATCACAAAATCATCCCCGCCAATATGCCCCACAAAATCTCCGTTTTCTGCACACTCTTTTAAGGCATTGCCTAAAGCAATAATCATTTGATCTCCCATGGTAAAGCCATAGGCATCATTATACGGCTTAAAGCTATCTATATCTATATAGATAAAAGAGCAGGGCTGCTGCGTACCGATTTTTGAAGAAATACGCCTTTGTATTTCTGTATTTCCGGGTAATCCCGTCAGTGGATTGGAGGATTTTGCTCTGCTGACCTGAATACTGATGGCGGCATTTAGAAGATCCTGTATGGTCACAATACCTAAAAATTCCTTGTTTTCAGTCACCACAATGGCATCATACACCTGAGAAAAAGCACGAGACATGGCCAATTCTGCCGCCTTTTCAATGGGGGTTTTCCTATCCACCACCAAAAAATCCTGCTGGGTAAAATTCTTTGCTTTCACTCTCTTACTAAGCGTATAGCCAAATTGTCCGCTGAATTTTTCAAAAATAAAGCTTCGGGTCAGCATACCCGTTATTTTATTTTTATCGTTCAAAACACAGGCCTCGGTGATTTCCGAATTATTTTTCATTGCAGTAAAGACTTCAATGATGTTATCTCCTTCCGCCACACAGTATTTCTTAATGGCAAGTGCTCCGATTTCCCCCAGTATCCCCGACATATTTTTTCCGTAATTTATATTTTCAATATATATTTTAAGGGCCGGAGAAATCTCCTGAAATTTTTGTTCCGGTCGTCCCAAATAGTAGCCTTGTCCATACTCAATATTTAGATCGATCAGCGTTTTCAATTCAGCCTCTGTCTCAATTCCTTCAGCAATGGTGGCAATACCCGATTCTCTGCAAAATTTTGCAATTGCCGCCACTGCCGATTTTTTCATTGCGTCTGAATCGATATTTCTTATCAACTGCATATCAATCTTTAGGTAATTGGGGGAGAATGCACACACCCGGTTCATTCCCGAATAACCGGAACCAAAATCATCAATGGCAATTTTAAACTGCTGCTGCTGATAATGGTTTACTGCTGCGGTAAAGGTACCCATGTGACTGATGGCGCTTTTTTCTGTAATTTCAAATATAATGTCATCGGGCCGCAAACCATATTGCTGGAGCTTCTCTTGTGTAAAGCCGGCAAAAACCTCTGGATCATGAATCACGTTGGGGTCAACATTAATAAACAGCTTTACATTGTTAGGCTTATGGATTGCATTTTCAAGGGCCTTTGTCCGGCACAGCTTTTCCAAATCCCAAAGCTTAAATTCCCGCGAGGCCAAATGAAAAAGCTCTTCAATATTTAGCTTACAAGCAGGCAATGCAATTCTGCTTAGGGCTTCATAGGCAAGAACTTCTCCGTTTTCCAGAGAAACAATGGGTTGATATACTGTGTTAATGGCACCGATGGATAATATTGTAAATAAATCTTTTATTTTATTCGCATACAACTGCCTCTCCTCCCTATTGATGAATCCCTTCTTGAGTTGTAGAAACTTTATTTCAACTGATTTTTTCAGTATCACCAGTATTTACCTCCTGCCAAATAAATTGCTGCATTTCTTCTTTTAAAATATTCACCTGGCGATAGCCTTCCTCTCCGCCCTTAGCAAACTGTTTTGCCGTTTCCGCATTCATACAAACGATATTTCTAATAGTTTCTGATTCTTCTGCAATATTTCCAATGTCCTCCTGTTCTTTTTGAATGGCATCGGAAACCAAGGTAATCATATTTGTAATATCCGTTGTGCGTTCCACAGCCACCTCTAAAGATTCGGCCGTAGAAGAAACGGTGTTTGCACAATGATTTGTCAATTTCATAGCATTATCCAGTAATTCTGCTGTTTCCTTGGAGGCTTCCGTCACTCTCTTTGCCAGCGCCCTCACCTCTCCTGCCACCACAGCAAAGCCTCTGCCGGCAACACCGGCCCTTGCCGCTTCGATAGAGGCATTGAGTGCCAAAAGATCCGTTTGAAAGGCAATTTCGTCAATGGTACGCAGTATACGCTTAATTTGCGCAGTATGCCCCAAAACATCTTGAATGGCTGTGGTTGTTTCTACCATATATTGGTTTGTAATATCCACCTGTGTGTTCATTTCCGCAGAAGCTTTGCTCATTTTTTGTATTTGCTCTGCATTTTGACCTGCTCGTTCCGAAATGAACGTAAGGGTGGCGGAAAGCTGCGAAATGGAATCATTCTGTTTGACTGCATCGGCGGAAAGCTGCTGTGCCCCATTATAAACGCTCATTACCTGTTCCTCCACCTTTAGAGTGGCAGTGTTTACATTATTCAACGCAATATTGATGTATTGTTGCATCGTTTCAGCGGCAAGCAGCAGCTGTTTATATTCACCCACATAGGATTGTCGGTTTTGTGTTTGGTAAACCATATTCCCCTTGGATGCCTCTTCCAGCATATGCCCGATATCAAAAATAAGGGTATGTAACTCTCCGGACATTTGCTCACAGGCACAAATAACCTCATCCAGTTCATCCCCCGGAGTATGCTTTTCTCCCGAAGCAGCCAGTTCGCCTTTTTTAATGCGTTGGGTAATCTCTAAAATTTTATTCGTTGCCTGTTTAATCGTCTTTTCCAGCATTCCTGCCGCAGCAAGCAAAATAACACCGCTGACAGCCATAGAGCATATTAATAAAAGCGTCATGCTTTTTCTCTGGCGCACAGTTTCTAACAGGGCTGTTTCTGCGGCCTCATCGGCTTTTACAGATACGGTGTCTAAAATTTTATATAACGTGTCCACACTCTGGGCATAGTCTCCGTTAATGGCTTTCATTGCCCCTTCTGTATGGCCTGCAAAAGCAAAGGACATTACCTTCATCTCTTCTGTAATAAAGGCATTCAGCGCAGTATTTAATTCTTTCATTAACTGTTCCTCAAAAAAACTTTTTTTCAGAACATTTACATCCGCAACAGTCTTTTGCAAAGCAATATCCACTGTCTGGCTGCTTTTTTGATAATCGTCACTAAAAACTGCGGCTAAAATTTCATGGTCTAACATAGCAACATCATTACGAATTTGCATTTGCAAAATGCTATTTTTATATTCTGTATCATAAAAGGACTGCATTTTATGCTCTGCAGTCTGTAAGGTGTTGAAAACAATTATAATCAATAACACGTTCATTCCAATGGCAATGCCTGAAACCAAATGGAGCTTGTGGCGAATTTTTAATTTGTCGCCGAATTTCCAATCGGTACGAGGTAATGAAATTCGTTTTAATTTTATTACGATCCATTTTAAGTTATTCCATTTAAAATCCTTCCATCTAAAATTTTTAATTTGAAAATTTTTCAATGGAAATCCTCTAAAATGCAGGCTTCCTTTCTTCCATCGCTTTTTTCGTTCTAAAATAAACTGCTCCATGATTCTATGAAATTTTTTCATATTGAAAAACCGCTTCATGATTGGTTCAAACCTTTTCATATATATTCTCTCCATCATTCCATTGCAACCAAGTTTCGTTTTCTTCGGAATCATTATAACAAGCCCCCTTTTTTGCCACTATCAAAGACTTGTAAACAGTTTGTTATATATTCGTTAAGCAAAATCTCCTTTTTTAAGGGAAATTTAGGGAAAACAATCCTCTTGTGTTGAAAAGCTGAAAGATACTAAGCATTCTCAAAAAGAAAAAACAGAAGCAGAAATAGATATAACTTATGAAATGATTGCATGATTCCGCAAGATTGATTCCTGTGTTTTTACACAAAAAAGGAGGACATCGTCCTCCCATATTATCATTGTTTTAAAAGGGATACACATAACTGCGTTCCGGCTCTTCTATAGGGGTAATTTGTTCAACAGAAACCATCGCCAAGGGGCTGCCATCAAATTCACCCTCTTCTATGGTGCCCACAATTTCCACCCAAGTGTCGTTTTCCAAGGCAGCGGCGTTTTCGTACTTACACAAAAATCCCACGGTCTGAAGGTCCGCCGCACAGCAAACCATCATCAGCCTTGCCGATACAAACTGGCTCTCTTTATACTGGTCTTCCCTATATACAAAGCCAGTAAGCTGAATTCGTCTGCCTTTGTATTTCTCCAAATTATCATAAATATCGTCCATCCATGTGATATAATTGTCTGTATCTACGACAATCATGCCCTGATCGGCTTCCTTTTCGCCCTCCTCCGGAGCCTTGGCACCAAACATATCGGAAAAGTTTTCCTTATAAAATTCTTCTTCATCATAGGTATCTTCCAAATACGTGTTTTCATCCAAGCCATTGCCCGCAGCTTGAGAAGGAGTACCATTATCAGACAAATTTTCTCCTGCGCTACCGCCAAGGTTAAAGCTGGCATAGGCCAGGGACACTGCATTCGTACTTCCCGCCGGCAGCAAAAAAGCAGCCACCAAGGGAAAAATGAATACCCAAAGGGAACGGGAGCTTCGCAACCTTCTGCGGGGCTTCCATGCTTCTATAAACAGAAAGATGGCGCACAAGGTCATGGCCACAATGGCAAATTGAAGAACCGGTATATTCCTTGGATGAACGTATTTTAATGCTCTGCCGGATTGTATAGATAAAAAGAAAAACAAGGCAAACCCCAACAATACGCAAGCCCTTAGGGCGGCACTGATTGTATAATTCCGCATTCCCATCCGTTTCATAATCCATGCCTCCTATAATAGTAAAGATGTCATAAAATATAACATGATAAATGCAATGAAAGTAATCAAGACAACCAGCTTTAGGACAAATTCCTTTCTGAAGACACCAAAAAGCATAAGAACATTTTTAATATCCATCATGGGTCCAAATACCAAAAACCCTAAGATGGAGCTTGTGGAAAAGCTATTCCAAAAGCTTCTTGCAATAAATGCATCCGAGGTTGAACATAAAGAGAAGAAAAACGCCGTAGCCATCATAACCACAAGGGATAGACCCTCTTTATTCCAAAGGCGCAAAAAAATATCGTTTGGAATCACAAGCTGGAAAAGGCTTGTTAAGGCCGCACCTAATACAAGATATTTTCCCGCACTAAAAAATTCCTCCGCAGCGTGCAAACACATCAGGCGGAATTTTTTGCAGAACCCTTGCTCCTTTTCCCCATACCCGCTGCAATATAGGCAATCGCAGCTTGTACCAAGGACAGTGTTTTCCAACATGGCCTCATTTTTTTCGGGGAAAACTGCAAGCACCAGCCCAACGGCAAGGGCGATCACAAGGCCAAAGTAAACTCTGTACATGGTGATTTCCGGATGGCCGGGAAATGCATACAGTGTAGAGAAAATCACAATAGGATTGATAATGGGGGCAGAGAGCATAAAGGTGATCGCAACAGGCAACGATACGCCTTTTTTCACCAAGCCTGACACCATGGGCACAATGGCACACTCGCACACCGGAAGCAACAGGCCGCCGAACATGGCGGTGACAAAGCCAAGGCCATATTTTTTGGGGAAACATTTAATAATCGTTTCATTGGATAAAAACACTTGCATCAATGCGGAAAGAAACACCCCAATTAGCATAAAAGGAAAGGCTTGCATCAATATACTGATAAACACCATTTGAAATGCCTCAAACCCTATAAAATCAATCTCCATTCCCTGCAAATTGATTCCTCGTACTACCGAGAAAACCAAATATCCAAAAACAAATAGCAAAAAAGCTGCGGAAACCACCGTTGATGGCTTCATACCAAGAGCTCTTCCATAAAAGGATGCCTCTTGAAATTCTTGCACTAAATTTTCGGAAAATCCATCCTTCCAGACACCAACGTGAAATATTTTTGCTTTTTTATTCTGCCCTTTGATTGCTTTTTCAATTTGAAGCAAAGCTTCTGTCTGCAAAGCTGTTCCTTTATTTAAAACAATATGGTCAGCATATGCAAGCTGCTTTTGAAATACTTCGCCCAAATTATTTTGAAATACCATAAATGATACGGCATCCACCAGGCATATAATATTTTCTAAGAGGAAATTCTTTCTTATGTAACGTTGCTCAAAAAGCTGAAAAATAATCTCTAAATCCTGCAACCCGTTTAATTCTATAAGAATTCTGTCCGGCGTATGCTCCATGTAAAGGGCTTGCAAAAAAGCTGCGTCCAAGGTTTTATTTTCTTTCAGTCCATGAAGCAGAATAACGCTTTGCACCCCCTTCTCCGGGCATACAGCGGCTTCCCCCTCTTCAAACTGCACCACAACAATTTTTTCATTTTTTCGTTTTTCATCTTGAAGTACAGCATTTATATAGGCAGTTTTTCCTGCACCTAAAAATCCCGTAATCACATTTACCCGTGTTTTCATGGCCACACTCCATTATTTTGCGCCAAGGAATACCTCCTCCAGCGCATTTCTATTTATTTGACTGCCGATAATACAAATTCTGCCGGTATATTCCGGTGCGGCAGTGCTTATTTGTATTTCTCCAAGGGTATAATCAAACTGGGCCCATTGGGTAGCCTCTAACTGAACAATGCCTTTTCCCCTTAAAATCAGGCCAAAACGCTCTTTATCCTCTAACGCCGTCAAAATTTTTTCTAACTCTGTATGGGAAAAAGTAAGGGGTGTTTCTACGCCCCATGCCTCAAAGATTTCGTCCGCGGAATGATCATGATGACTTCCGTGGCTACAGCCACAATGCTTTTCCTGTTTTCTGTAATGACGCAGCTTCCCCCCTTTTTGGCAGCCTCTGGCGGATAGGTTTTTCTTCATACCCTCCTCATGGGAAGGTGCCTCGGAAAGGTTCATTTCACTAGCCAGATTTTCAAGAAGGGCTTCCCTTTTTCCTTCCGCAATGGAGCAAATTTTTTCCGCCGTAAGCTGATCCCACGGTGTGGTTACAATGCTTGCTTCCTCGTTTAATTTGGAAATTTCAGCTGTTACCTTTTCAAGGGCTTCCGAGGAAATTTTTTCTGTCCTGCTCAGAAATATGGTTTTCGCATTCTTGATTTGATCTTCAAAAAATTCGCCAAAATTCGTAAGATACATCTGAAATTTCAGTACATCCACCACAGTGATCAGCATATTGATTTGTATGTTTTCTTTTTTTACAATACCCTCGCAGGCCTTTAAAACCTCAGACAGCTTGCCGACCCCAGAAGGCTCAATGATGATGCGATCAGGAGAAAATTTATGTATCATTTCAGTAATGGTTTTTTTAAAATCCCCGGAAAGGGTGCAGCAAATGCAGCCGGAATAAAGCTCCCGCACAGAAGCGCCGGTTTGCTCCAATAAGCTCCCGTCAATGCCCATCTCTCCAAATTCATTTTCAATGATGACAACTTTTTCTTGATTTGTACTGTTTTCTAACAATTTTTTAATCAACGTTGTTTTCCCCGCGCCTAAAAAACCAGATATAATATCAAGCTTTATCATGGAATCACAATCCTTTCTTTTCGCCCTTGCAGTCCGGACAGTATCCAAAAAAAGCAAGCTTATGGCTGGTAATTTCAAACCCTGTATTCTCCTCCAGCGTTTTCTCATACTCTTCAATGGGGCAATGATCCAGAGCAATAATCTTTCCGCAGGAGGTACAAATTAAATGATGCTTGTGCCCAATGCCGCTGACCTCATAAACCGCCTTATTGTCAGAGATATTGCTTTTTTGTATCAGTCCCTTCGATACAAAAACATCAAGAATTCTATATATTGTTGATAAACTGATTTTACTCTCTTCTTCTATCTGCTTTAGATAAATTTCTTCCGCAGTCAGCGGGACGTTTTCATGCCTTAAGATATGAAAAACCCATTCTCTCTGCTTTGTCACTTTCATATTATTTTTACGAAAAATTTCTTTGTATTTGCTATTTTCCACACAATCACCATCCGAAACTATATTTTTATTCACAAGTAAGCTATTTGTTTTTCATTGAAACAGAAGCACTCCCTCTGATTATAGACAAGACTCTGCCTCATTTCAAGCTTCTGCATAACCGGCTAAGCAAAGGAGCACAAAAATGGCAGCGATTCCGCGAAGGCAACAGACAATGCTCAATACAAAAAGAGATATTCAAGAGCATGGGGTTTCATGCCTAAAAATACATAAATGCAGCATTAAAAATCGTCTTCCGATGTTAGCTATAACAAGCAGCATTCGTCTCCGCCTTCCTCTATGTTCGACATTCAATTGAAATTGACCTTAGGCTTATACTGTTTGTCTGCCCCATGAAAACAATGCCATTCTTTATACGCAAAGAAACACCTGCAAGTGCAGGCGTTTCTTTCTGCAAGCCACAGTTAAATTTTCCATACAAACAACATCCTCTTTGTTATGCTTTATTATACTTTGTTATTGCGTATTCCATACCCTGCGGGAAGTTCCTTGCAAAACGTCTTTGCAAAGGTTATAGGGATAAAATTGTACTTTTGTGACAGGTTTTGCCAGTGTATCTGCATTTTTCCCTAGTACAATTTTTTTTGCACAGTTTTTAAAAAATCAGACCACTTACAAATAGTAATGATTTGCATTTATATAGTTAAGTATAATGATATATCTTTTTGCTGTCAAGTGTTTTTCATATTGCTATATATGCAAAAAGTATTCATAAATACTCTATTTTTGCATATTTTTATTATAAAACTATATTTTAACTGCATAAAAATTCCCAATTTTCTCTTTTTTTATTTTTGTAAGCACTGCATCTTTTTATAAATACGCAATGCAAAATTGCTCTATTAATTTTTAAAATATGACATAGCAATTAAGTATAAAAGGAAATAAAAAAGGCTCTGAAGCAATCTATTCAGAACCCGGTAAATTTAATGAAAATTGTCAACTCTATTTAATTGGCCGGCATTGCAAACTCCTCATTTTTTGCTGCTTTTCTATTTTTGAGCAAACCCATAAGCAAAATAACAGCTAAAAAACAGACGGAAATTTCAATCACTGCCAAAACCAGTTGTAGCTTTAAAGCAAAGGCTGCTACTGATACCCCTGTAAGCACCAACAAGATCTTACGCACTTTTTTTTGATAAATTACTTGCTCATTGCCTTGCAAAGGCTTATTTGCATCGGGAACCGGCGCAAATTTCCAGATAATACCAAAAGAAACCATAAAACAGATGAACTCCCAAATGCTTTCCTGCTGCTGCAAAAATTGAATCCCAAAGAGGATAAATACTGCCGTAACGCTAGACATGATGTAGCATCTCAGCTGTGTCTTAGCATGGTATCCTCCCGCAAAAATACGCAACGGTAAAAAACAAATTAAATACACAATCATTTCAATAATCATATTCAGGATGACTCCAATGAGCAGAGCAGTACAAATATTCAAAAGCAATATTGCACCTTGGTAAACGCCGAATACATAAATATCCTTATCGTCTTCCCGCAGCCCATTTGACAGTTGCATTTGTTTCCAAATTCCGTCCATCAATTTCTCTGTCATTGTCATCACCCCGAATACCACTTGATTAATCTCTTCTCAGTTTTTCGCTTCCCTGAGGTAATTTTGGCTGGTAATACTCAAACATACAAGTCGTGTTCACCGAGATTGTAGTAATCACCATAGCCAAGGATGCAAGCATTTTCCACAACTCTACCTTAAATTTTCCTGTTTCTTTCTTCATAAAAAAACACCCCATTTCTTTAAGAATAATTTGGAATAATCTGTACTTGTCCATCATAGCACGTTTTATAATGAAAAATAAAGAAATGCCAAAAATTGCATTCATATTTCCAAAATTAGCAGGTATCATAATTATTTTCGTCCATTTTGGTGATCAACAGTTTCCTATTCGTTACAAAAACTGAGCGCACCTTCAAAGAAATACCATTCATATTACCTAATATTTTTTCTCGTCTTTGCAGCTGCAAGAAGCTTTTCAAAGGAGTCTACAGGAATGGGCACGGAAAATAAATATCCCTGCATCAGCAGACAGCCGATACTTCTTAAAAATTCTGCCTGCTCCTCGGTTTCCACCCCTTCGGCTAACACAGGCAGGCCCAAAGCAGCTGCCATGCGGGTCACAGCATTTAAAATATTTCCGTTTCTTTCTGTCTTAAAATTGCCCCCCAAAAAGCGCATATCCAGCTTCAAAATATCAACAGGGACGTTTTGCAGCATATTCAAAGAGGAATACCCACTGCCAAAGTCATCCATATGCACCTCAAGGCCATGCCTGCGCAGAAGATTCACAGTGTTTACCAGCTGCTCTGCATTTTGCGTGTAGGCACTTTCTGTGATTTCCAAATGCAGCAGATCCGGGTTTAAATCATATTCTTGCAGCAGGGCCAGAATAGTACCAACCAAATGGGGGTTGTAAACATCTCTGCGGGATACATTTACAGAAATCGGTACCAGAGGCATTCCGGTTTTTTTCCACTTCTGAAGCAATATACAGACTTGTTCCCACAAATATTCATCTAATTTGGAAATAAACCCATTGCGCTCAAATAAAGGAATAAATTTGTTGGGTAGAATCGTCCCTTTTCGGGGATGCTCCCAACGCACCAAAGCCTCTGCACCAATGATGTTACCGGATGCATAATTATATTGGGGCTGAAAATATGTTATAAACTGCCCTTCCCGCAATGCAAATTCCATTTCATTTACAATTTGCTGCTGTTCCATCAGTGTCTCCCGCATGGAGTCATCAAACCAGGCAAAGCGCTTTCCGTAGCTATCCTTGATAGAGCGCAAGGCAAGCAATGCGCGGTCGCACATTAAGGTTACATCCAAGGATGAATTGGTAATCAAATAAAGCCCCATCCTAGGGGTATACTCAAAATCAACCAGCGCCAGATGGGTTATATAATCGTTAATCATTTCTGTAATTGTTTCAGGGTCAAACCCTTCTGCCTCTTGGCAGCAAACAAAATGATCCGCATCATACCTTGCATATATTTTCAAGGCAGAGTTTTTCTTTTCATATTCACGAAAGAAATCCCCGATTTTTTTCAAGTATAAATCCCCGGTTTCAATACCGAACCAGTCATTAAATACCTTAAAATTATCAATATCCCAACGCATTAATATAAATTTTTTATCCGGATGATTTTCAAGCATTTTTGTTGTATACCGGTGGAATGCATTTTTATTGTATAGCCCCGATTTGTCATCCGTATCCATAAACCGTAATTCTCGCCGATAGGCTCTGTTTTGTTCCGCCAGCTTTTCGGATTCCTTCCGTGCCATGATATTTTTAATGCGATGGAGTATAATTTGCGGGCTAAAAGGTTTCGTCATAACATCAGTAGCACCGCAGGACAGTGCACGAATTTGAATCTGCTCCTCATTGTTTGCCGTAATCATAACCGTAGGTATATTGCGCAAGCATTCCTCCTTTTGCATGGTCTCCAGCATGGTAAAGCCATCCATTACGGGCATTACAATATCAAGTATAAGCACTGCAACCTCTTCCAGCTTATGGAGCTTTTCCAGTGCCTCCTGCCCGTTGCTCGCTTCTTCCACATGATATTCAGCACCGAATATTTTTTTTAAAAGAAGGCGATTGGGCTCCGCATCATCAACAATAAGTATTGTTTTTTTCATTCCATCCATATTCATAAACATTCACACCTCCTTTGCCGCACAAATGCCGGAAATAACAGCAAAATACGCTTTTTCCACAAGAGAAAAAAGATAAGTCACCTTGTCCTTTTCGGGGATTTCATGTTTTCTTAAATACTCACACAACACGGCCGCAGTCAAAAACAAAACGCCCATATCCGTGTTACCGGCAACCCCTTTCATTGTATGTATCGCCTCTTGAAGGCCTTTATAATTTTCTTTTTCAAAAGCAGCCCTTCCTCGGGCAAAGGTGGTATCACTTAAAAAGGTTATTAGAATACGCTCATACAGCATTCGGTCTCCGAGAAAACGTGCAACCCCCTTGTCAAAGTCAATGCCTGCGTTTCTCAAAATTTCGCTGTTCATCGTAATCCCCCTAACCTCATTCTAGCAAAAAAGCAAAGCTGCATTCAAAAAATATAGGCAACCGGATCATCGAAAAAAACACAATACCTTCTTTATTATAAAAAATATATTTCTACACAAAACCTAAGGGGCATACATAGCCAAAGCCTTCCCGCACCTGTTGAAGAAACAACTATCATGGAAATTTTCATAAAAACCATAAGACACTTTTTAAAAAATTATTTACTTTTAATTATAACAAGGATGGTAGGAATTTTCTACATTTTGTATCATATTAACACATATAATGCAATATTTAGCAACAACAAAGTTGAAAATAAGGAAAACCTATGTCGCAAACCAAGAATTTTATACTTTTAGCGGAAATATTTTGTGTGAATTTTGGTGGCTTTATTTCTTTTTTGAGTGCCTAACCAACATCAAATATGTAGGAAAAACTTCAGATAAAAACAGCTCATCCTTCTATGGGCTTTCTCTTTTTATACAACGGGCTGATGGGTATGAATCCCTTTTTCAAATAATCGGCTATCTTTTCTGCCATTCACCAATTTGTCCATCTTTTCATACTCTGTATTGTATAGAATTGTCTATACATTCCTATCTGTATGAAGGGAGGAAAAAGAATGAATACAAGAGTACAATTCTCCAACTGCAGCAGATGCGCAGGAGGCCGATGCTGCCGCTGCAGAAGATGTTGCTGTAGATGCAACATAAGATGTACCTGCCGGTGCTGCAACAGATAATCCAAAAAACGGAGGACTTTCTGGGCATCACCAGGCACGGGAATCTCATTCTGGGAACAGCAATAGAAACTCTGCAATTTAAAAAGCTTCACCAGAAAGGGGCTGTCCCGTAAATTTCTCCACCCCTAGAAAACCGAATAGCCCCATTGCTGTGATACGTTTTTTCTCCTCCGGCAAAGGGGCTATTCTTCTATAAAACAAAAGGTTATATCAAGTTTTTTCTCAGTAACATAAAGAAACGCGGCACTGCCTTCTGTTGATTTGGAAACCAGCGGCAGTCCAGCCCAAAGAAGACTTCAAAATTTGATTGGAAAATACATTTGCTCTGCTTGATTTTCTTTTGGTGGGAAAAGCACTTTTTGTCCTATAAATAATATTATAGGAGTATAAATCTATAAGGAGGTCGTTTCCATGCGCCCTATTGTTTCATTAGAAAATGTCAGCCTTCGTTATCACAGCATTAACGGTGAAACCTTGGCTGTTTGCAATTTGTCTCTTTCTGTGCAGCCTGGAGAGTTCCTTAGTATCGTCGGCCCCAGTGGATGCGGAAAATCCTCCATTCTTTCCATGCTGGCAGGCCTGATTCAACCGTCCGAAGGTGCTATCTCCGTAAACGGAGGAATTGGGTATATGCTGCAAAAGGATTATCTTTTGGAATGGCGTACCATTCGGGATAATGCACTGTTAGGCTTGGAAATACAAAATAAGCTCACTCCTGATAATATTGCCTTTGTTGAAGCGTTACTTGAACAATATGGCCTGAAGGATTTTATAAACCATTATCCTTACCAGCTATCGGGGGGAATGCGGCAAAGAGTGGCATTGATCCGCACCTTAGCCATCCGTCCCGATATACTGCTGTTGGATGAACCCTTTTCTGCCTTAGACTATCAAACCAGACTTTCTGTTTCCGATGAAATTGGGAGTATTATTCGGAAAGAGGGCAAAACTGCAATTTTAGTCAGTCATGATATCGCAGAGGCCATCAGCCTGGCGGATCGGGTGGTGGTTCTTTCCTCCAGACCGGCACAAGTGAAGAAAATCTATGACATTCACCTTTCCCTTGACACATACAGCCCGATGAAGGCAAGAGAAGCACCGGAGTTTCGGGAATATTTCAACGCAATTTGGAAGGAGTTGGATGTTCATGTGGCATAAAAAGGACACTGCATTTTTGTCGAAAGAACAGGCGGCGTTTTTGAACCGTTTGCAGCGGAGAAAAAATGCCATTCATGGAATACAATGGGTACTTTTGATTGGCTTCTTTTTTCTATGGGAAATTTCCGCAAGGCTTGGCTGGATAGACCCTTTTATTTTCAGCCAACCCAGCAGGATGCTCGCCGCCGGAATGCAAATGGGGAAGGACGGCTCCTTATGGGCCCATATCGGTACCACCCTTTGGGAAACCGTTGCCGGTTTTTTGCTGGGCACTCTTCTGGGTACAGCAACGGCAATTTTGCTATGGTGGAACCGATTCATTTCCGAAGTGGCGGAGCCTTATTTGGTTGTGTTAAATTCTTTGCCAAAAACAGCCCTTGCGCCCATTATCATTGTTTGGCTGGGAAACAATCAAACCTCCATTATTGCCGTTGCTCTGCTCACTTCTGTGGTTGTTACGGTCATGGGTGTATTAAACGGATTTTTACAGGTGGATACCGAAAAAATAAAATTAATTCAGATATTCGGCGGTACAAAATGGCAGGTGCTGAAAAAAGTGGTTTTTCCTGCAAACATTCCCTGCATTTTAAATGCACTGAAAATCAACGTAGGCCTCTCCTTTGTTGGTGTTATTGTCGGAGAGTTTTTGGTTGCCAAGTCCGGTTTGGGATTCCTGATTATTTTCGGCAGCCAGGTTTTCAAATTGGATTGGGTGATGCTCAGCGTTGTCATCCTTGCTGTGTTAGCGGCCCTTATGTATCAAGGCATTGCCTGGATAGAAAAAAAGTGCTTAAAGTGGCAGCAATAAAAAAAACTCCTTTGTCTGTATGATTTTTTCAATTACAAACAAAGGGGTTTTTTTATTTCGATCAGCTGTCTCTTTCTTTCTGCGGCGAAAGGCCAAAGGCAGAAATAAAGCCTGCTTCATCTATAATGGGAATGCCCAGCTCTTGGGCTTTTTTATTTTTTGAGGAGGCTGAATACACGTCATTATTAATCAAATAATCGGTTTTTTTTGTAACACTGCCTGTCACCTTGCCACCTTGTGCTTCAATGGCGGAGGCAAGGGCTTTTCTGTTCTCAAACAAAGCCAAATCCCCGGTTACAACAAAGGTACGCCCCTTGACAGGGGAATCCTCGGTTTTGGATACCGTATGCGCCTGAATCTGCAAATGCTTTAAAGCTTCAAATAACAGCTTTTTATGTGTTTCATCACTGAAATAACTGTGAATACTGTGGGCAATGATTTTTCCGAACCCATCAATTTCTTGCAGCTCCTCTTCCGAAGCCGCCAAAATCCGCTCCAAATTATACGCAAAGTATCCGCATAAAAGCTTTGCATTTCGCAAGCCTACTTGGTCAATGCCCAAAGCATAAATGAAATTCGGAAGCTCCACGTCTTTGGCTTTTTCAATGGATGCAATCAAGTTTTCATAGGATTTTTCTCCAAACCCTTCCATGGTTGTAATTTCATCCCGAAATTTATTTAAGTCAAATATATCAGGATATTGGACAATTAATTTTTTCTCAAGAAACTTTTTGATGGTTTCCTCGGAAAACCCTTCTATATTCATGGCATCTCGGGAAACAAAGTGGGTGAGCCGGCGAATTCGCTGGGCAGCGCAATCGGGATTTGTGCAATATAATGCCTCGGCATCATTTTGCATTTTAATTCGTGTCTCACCGCCGCAAACAAAGCACTGCTTGGGAATTTCCGCCGTTGCGGATCCCGTCAGATTCTCCGCAATTTGTGGAATAATCATATTTGCCTTATAAACCTTGATTTTATCCCCAATGCCCAGCTTCAGCTCCCGCAAAATGCTTACATTATGCACACTGGCACGGCTGACCGTAGAGCCTTCAAGCTCAACGGGCTCAAAAATCGCAATGGGGTTCATCAGCCCTGTGCGTGAGGTGTTCCATTCAATTTTCAACAGTGTGGTTTCAGCCATTTCATCCGCCCATTTAAATGCAATGGAATCCTTGGGAAACTTTGCCGTACGCCCCAGGCTTTCGCTGTAGGAAATGCTGTCATAGGTCAAAACAAGGCCATCTGATGCAATATCATTTTCCTTGATATGCTCTAAAAACCAAGCGACCTCATCGGCAACCGTCTCCCCCGTCACCTGCTTATGCTCCACTACGGTAAACCCAAGGCTTGCAAGCCACTGCAAATTCTCCGCCTTACTGTTGGATAAAGGTGCACCCTCGGCACTGACTAATGTAAAGGCATAAAATTGCACTCGTCTTTTGGCGGCAATTTCGCTATTGAGCTGCCGCACGGTGCCGCTGCACAGGTTGCGGGGATTTTTATACTTCTCCTCCTCCTGCATCTCTTCATTAATACGAAGAAACTCAGAATAGGATATGACTCCTTCCCCACGGAGAACCAAATTGCCTTGAAACCGTATACGCAGAGGCAAATTTGAAAAAACCTTTGCATTATGGGTGACATCCTCGCCGATTTCCCCGTTCCCTCGGGTAACTGCCTGCACCAATATGCCGTTTTCATAGTTTAACACAATGGTTAAACCATCAAGCTTCCAAGACAGAAGCCCCTGCTGTTTCCCCAAAAAGCTTTTCAGCTTTCCTGTTTCCTTGGTCTTATCCAAGGATAATATGGGGCTGTCATGCTTCACTTTTTTTAAGCTGCCTAAAACCTCATACCCTACCCGCTGGGTAGGGCTGTTTGCCAGAATAATACCGCTTTCCTTCTCTAATTCCGCCAATTCGTCATACAGGCGGTCATATTCCTGATTGGACATGATTTCAAAATCCCTTTGATAATATGCCGCAGCGGCTTTATTCAAAAGAGAAACCAATTCCTTGATCCGGCTAATCATGCAGCTTCAACTCCTATAGTCATTCAGGGGTTTCTGAAACGCCCTAGTCATTTACTTTAATTAATTTGGAAAGTCTTGCCATGAATTTTCTCGTGCCTTTCTCTCCAAAGGACACCTCAACCTCGTAATCTGCACCGCCATTTTGTATGGATTTTACCACACCAATGCCATATTTCGGCGCACGAACCTTATCCCCTTCTTTATAGTTCAGCTTAAATTCTTTTGGCCCGGGCATAGACGGATTCCCCTTGCCGGCAGCGATAAAGGATGCAGGCTTACCCGTACCTCTCCCCCCAACTCTTTGCTGTTTTAAGGAGGTTATGGGGGCAAGCTTCATGCTGTTTTTCATGGCATATTTCTTTGCGATTTCTGAAATTTCTCTTGTGGGCATATCTACCAAATCCTGCGGAATCTCCTTTAGAAAGCGTGATGGTGGATTATATTGTGTAATGCCGTGCTGCATTCTGCTTTTTGCATGGGTGAGATATAATTCTTCCTTTGCCCGGGTGATACCCACATAGCAAAGGCGGCGTTCCTCCTCTACTTCCTTTTCCCCGCCGTATACCACGGCACGGTAGCTGGGGAACATCCCCTCTTCCATACCAATCATGTATACAAAAGGGAATTCCAAGCCCTTTGCGCTATGCAAAGTCATCAGCACTGCGGCATCCTCACCGGGTTGATAGCTGTCAATATCCGCCACAAGGGATACCTCCTCCAAGAAGCCCATCAAGCCACCCTCAGGGTTATTTTTATCATATTCTACGGCCTTGCTTACAAATTCGTCTATATTTTGCAGGCGGGAAAGAGCTTCCTCTGTTCCCTCGCTCATCAAAAGCTGCATATAGCCGGAGTGCTTCACCACGGCATCAATCAGTTCTGCCGCAGAAAGGGTGGGCGCAACTTCCTGCAGGCTTACAATAATGCCATAAAAATCTCTGAATTTTGACACACGGGTTTTCAATTCTGTAATTTCATCCAGCCTTGTCAAGGCCTCATACAAGGAAATATCGTGCAGCTCGGCAAAAGCCGCAACCTTATCGATGGAGGCCTCCCCGATGCCTCTTTTTGGCACATTAATAATCCGCCGCAGGGCAATGGTATCCGCAGGGTTTGCCAAGACCTTCAAGTAAGAAAGAATATCTTGTATTTCTTTACGCTCATAAAATCTAGTACCACCAAAAAGACGATAGGGAATTCCTTTTTTTACAAACTGATCTTCCACAGCCCGGGACTGGGCATTGGTGCGATAAAGTACCGCCATTTCCTTAAAACTCCTGCCTTCCGCAAGCTTTTCGTGAATACGTTCAGCAACAAAGCGTGCCTCATCATATTCATTTTCCCCCTTATAGATATGAAGTATACTTCCGCCGTCATTTTCTGTCCAAAGGGCCTTATCCTTGCGGGTATGATTGTTGTGAATGACAGAATTGGCAGCTTCCAGAATTTTTTTAGTAGAACGGTAATTCTGCTCCAGCTTAATGACGACAGTATCGGGGAAGTCCTTTTCAAACTCCAAAATATTGCGTATGTTTGCCCCACGCCATCCATAAATACTTTGGTCATCATCCCCTACGACGCATAAATTTTTATATTTGGACGCAAGCATATAAACCAACTCGTATTGTGAAGTATTTGTATCCTGATATTCATCCACCATGATGTACCGAAATCTGTCTTGATATTTTTCCAAGATTTCTGGATGGTTTCTGAAAAGAAAAACTGTTTTATAAATTAAATCATCGAAGTCTAACGCATTATTTTCCTTTAAGCGTTTTTGATAGTTTCTGTAAACAGCGGTAATCTTGGTTGCCTTTTCGTCTCCCCGATCGGCAGTTTTGGCATAGTCCTCCCATGAAACCATTTCTTCCTTTAAGCCGCTAATGAAAGATATAGCCGCCTTTACGGAAAAGGATTTGTTCATGGGGTCAAAGCCCAGCTGCTTGAAAACCTCACGCATCAATTTTTCTTGATCACCGGAATCGTAGATTGAAAACTGATTGTCATAGTCGATATGATGAATTTCACGGCGCAAAATACGCACGCAGGTGGAATGAAACGTACTGATCCATATATCCTCTGCGTCATTTTCCACCAGCTTGAGCACACGCTCCCGCATTTCTTTTGCCGCCTTATTTGTAAAGGTTATGGCAAGAATATTCCAAGGTTTTACACCGGTTTCCAATAAATGGGCAATACGCACTGTCAATGCGCCAGTTTTTCCGCTGCCCGCCCCTGCCAAAACCAATACGGGACCATCCTTTTGTAATACTGCTTTTTGCTGCATATCATTAAGCTGCTCAAACCCTATCATATAAAACTCTCCTATTCAAAATAAACACTGTTCCCCTATTTACGATACGGCTATATATAAAACAATACTGCAGCCAAATCCAGCTTCACCGAAAAACCGAGGCATTTGCTGGAAAGTACCAAGAAAGGCTGATACCAAGGAAGGCAGCTTTTTTGCTGCGCTTCTTCGATAATCAGCCTTACGCTTTATTGTTCGTGTAACTTAGTTTTCTTCCGGCTGCTCTAAAGCTTTCACGCGATCTATTGCCAGTTTATAACCATCCGTTCCATAGTGAAGACATCGATTGACTCTGCTGATCGTTGCAGTTGAAGCGCCGGTTTTTTCGGCAATTTCAACATAAGTACATTTTGCATCCAGCATGGCAGCAACTTCCATACGCTGGGCAATGGCCTGAATCTCGTTTACCGTACAAAGATCCTCAAAAAGCTGATAACATTCTTCTATTGTATTCATACTCAAAATACTCTGAAAAAGCTTATCTGTAAGTTCAGTTTTAATTTTTTTATTCATTTCCAAAGGCCACCTCTTTTGCACTAAAATTCCTATATATATTAACATACTAAAGTGCTAAAGTAAAGGGCTTTTCCGTTAATTTTTAGTCCTCCGGTTGCGTTTTATGGCGTACAAAAGCTTCTGAATATTTGTGTTTAAAACCAAGTCCTCAGGAAATCCGATTTTATCCATCAGCTTTTCCACATAGGGAATCTCGCCGATGCCTGTATAAAAATGTGCATCACTGCCAACCACAATGGGTACATCCTCTTTCATGGCCATTTTCAAAAGACCCAAAATATTTTCTTCGCTGCCTGCCCGAAAACCATCGGGTACCAAGGATGCATTATTGATTTCCAATAATGTTCCCGTTTGCTTGGCCACTTTAAAAATTTCATCATAATTTAAGGGATATCGAGGGTCCCCGGGATGCCCTAAAATATCAATGAGAGGATTTTCCATGGCGCAAATGCAAGCCCTTGTATTTTCCGCCTCTGTTCCCGGTGTGATGCAGGGAATATGCAGACTGGCAATGGCAATATCCAACCTTTCCAAGGTCTTCTCATCCAAATCAATGGCTCCACCAAAGTCCAGAATATTCAGTTCAACACCTTTTAATACCCGTACACCAAACAGCTCCTCTGGGATTACATGAAGGTTTGCAAAATACGCATGAGAGGTTGTATTTTGCATTGCAGGTGCGTGCTCTGTCAAAGCAATTAATTGAAGCCCCTTCTCTGCCGCCGCTCTAACATTTTCCTGTATTGTGCTATAGGCATGACCGCTGGCCAAAGTATGGGTATGGGTATCTGCTAAAATTTTCATAGTTTTTCCACACTACCTCCATTTTATCTATCACAGCTAAAGACTCCAAAATTTTAGAATTCAATGTTTGCCTTTGCAAAGCCAAACGTATTGTTTGATACCAGTTTAAGAATATGGCATCCTTAGAGGAATAGTATATCATAGTTTCGCTATAAATGCAAAATTCTCCCCTGTTTTCTTTCCGAACAAAGAAAATAACCCCTTTGATTCGTCTTATTTGCTCTACTAAAAGGGATTTTGGCCAACTCAAATTCAGGCCACCTTGGCATTCTTTAAAACCGAGACAGGATTGCCCTCACCTTTGCACAAAAAGCCTCTCTGTTGACCTCCGTCACAATGTAGGCATTGTGCTCCATTTGTTTGTCGCTATATAAATCCGTCACAGTTTTGCCAAGGGTTAATTTCCCCCTTGTTTCAACACGAATCCCCGCAGGATGGGTTTCAAACAGGCTGTCATCCACGGCATAGAGTACAGCCACCGGATCATGCAAGGCAATACCTTTGTAGCCCCAACCCAGATATTTCTTCAAACCGCCCTGCATCACATCTCTGAAAAGCTTGGCCTGAAAGGAACCCAAGGCACCGATTTCTTCTATTTCATCGTTGGTCATATAGGCCTTTAGCGTCACATCCAACCCGCACATATAAACAGGCACGCCGCAGCAAAACAGCATATCCGCCGCCTCGGGATCAACATAAATATTAAACTCCGCAGCCGGGGTGACATTGCCGCCAACGGCAGCCCCGCCCATAATGACAATGCGCCGAAGGAACTTTGGCAGCTCGTTATATTTTGCCAAGGCAATCCCAAGATTTGTCATGGGGCCAATGGCGATAATCACCAATTCTCCATTACATTCCTTTGCAATTCTATAAATTGCATCCCACGCCTTTTCTTCCTCAATGGCGGTATTGACAACCTTCATGGGATAGGCGACACCGCCAAAGCCATCCTTCCCATGAAACCCTTCGGCAGTTATCGGTTCTCGAAACATAGGCCGATCAGCACCTTTAAAAATAGGAATATTTTTCCCCATTGCATGGCGCACATTAATTGCGTTGGCCGTAGTTTTCTCAGCCCCAACATTTCCTGCAACCGTTGTAATTCCACGAATATCTAATTCCTCCAGACGACTTGCCAATAATAATGCCGCCGTATCATCAACACCGGGATCACAGTCAATGATTACCGGAAAACGATTCATTTTGCCACCTCCCCATATGTGCGCATTGCCTCAACCAAAAGGTCGACAAAAGCTTGTCTGTCAATGCCCATCAAAACCTTTGCGTTAGGCTCTTTTCCCAAAACGCCGTTAAAATCTGCCACTGTTGCACCCCTGCAAAATTCCCCTGTGGTTTCAACCTGAACAAATAAATCCCTTGCTTCCATAATCTCCGGTTTCAGTAAGGCCGCCACTGCCACGGCATCATGGACAGGGGCACCCGCATATCCCAGCGTTCTATGAAATTGATAGAAAAATTCCAACCATTCCGCCACAATGCCAGCAACAGGATTTCCCAATGCACGAATACGTTCAAAATCCTCCGGGAAAATCAGGGCTTTTTCGGTAACATCCAAGCCGGCCATAATGATGGGAATGCCTGATCGAAAAACCACATCTGCCGCCTCGGGGTCAACCAGAATGTTAAATTCTGCCGCCGGTGTCCAGTTTCCATGCTGCACGCCGCCCCCCATCAGGGAAATTTGCTGAATTTTATCTTTCAGCTCCGGATGAGCCAAAAGCAGTGCCGCCACATTGGTCAAAGGGCCAGTAGGGACAATGGTGATGGGTTCCGCACTTTCCCCAATCACCTTTGCCATGAGAGCCACCCCGTCCATAGGAACAACATCAAAATCAGGCTCCGGCAACGCAGGACCATCCAAACCGGATTCCCCATGAACCGTAGGGGCAGCCATTGCTTTTGCAATCAAAGGACGCACACGGCCTTTTGCCGTAGGCATATGCAAATCAATCAAGGTGCAAATGCGCAGTGCATTATAGGTTGTTTTTTCAATTGTTTGATTACCGCAGCAAGAAGTAACGGCACGAATATCCAACATCTGGCTGGCTTTTGCCAAAACCCAAGCAATGGCATCATCATGTCCCGGATCACCGTCCAAAATAATAGGAATCCTTTTCATAGCAACCTCCATCTTTTTTTCATGCCAGAGAAAGCCGGCAAATCAATCCGCCCTTCCAGCCCTCTCTGTCTTATTTTGCATTTTCTCTAAATCGTTTTATCTTCTTCTTGGTACTCATGGCATATACCACCAAGCCTAAAATGGTAACTAAATAGGGAATGGACGCCACCAGATAGGAAGAAAAGCCCTGCATCCCTTCCATTTTGTTGCCCAAGGCACTGGCGAAACCAAACAGCAGGGAGGATAACATGGCTCCTACCGGTTCCCCCTGTCCCATGGCTTGCGCCGCTAAAGCGATAAACCCACGGCCTGCAACAATGCCAATATTCCAGCTCTGGGAATAATACATAGACATATAGGCGCCGCCTAAGCCTGCCAAAGCACCTGATATCCCCAAGGCAATATATTTTGTTTTCAGTACGCTGACGCCAACGCTATCCGCAGCATTAGAGTTTTCTCCTACGGCACGGATTCTGAGGCCCATTGCGGTTTTATACAACAATATCCATACTAAGAAGACCAAAAGAAATGCCAAGTATGTCAGCACTGAATGACCCGAAAAAATCTGGCCAATGACAGGGATGTCCTTCAGTAAAGGAATATGCACCTTTGGTGTCAGCATATTGGGTGTCGTCATGCTTGCAGTGTTCCCTTTTAAGCCGGTGAAAAGATACAGCAGAAAGGCCGTACCGCCGCCGCCTAAAAGATTCACCGCAATGCCTGCCAAAATAATATCGGTTTTCAGTTTCAAAGCAAAAACCGCCATAATCATAGCAACTAAAACGCCAATGACTACCGCCCCAATGACACCAGGAATCCAACTGTTTGTCCAGTATGAAAAAAGCACACCGAATAATGCGGAAATCATCATAATTCCCTCCAAACCGATGTTTACAACGCCGCCCTTTTCCGCAACAACCGCCGCCAAAGCCGCAAATAAAATCGGGGAGGTGATACGAATAATGGAATAGCCAAAGCTGGCTGAAAAAACCATGTTAATAAGCTGTTCAAACATTACTTATTTCCCCCTTCTCCTGCTGCTGCCACTTCTTTTTTCTGCAGTTCTTCTTTTGCATCCTTCACAACAATTTTCTGGCGGGTACCTGCCAAGAAATGCTCTGCCGCAAAGAACAGGAAAATGACAGCCTGAATGATGTCTATCATTTCAGAGGGAACCCCTGCATAAATTGACATCAGCTCGCAGCCTCTATTTAAATAAGAAATAAAGAGTGCCGCAAAGGGAATCATAATTGGGTTATTTTTTGCCAAAATTGCCACGGTTATGCCTGTCCAACCGTAACCGGGTAAATTCAACCACAAAAAGGTATTATCCCGCCCCAAAACTTCAATTGCGCCACCCATACCCGAAAGCATACCGCCGATTACTTGAGATAAAACAATCATTCCGCCAACTTTCATACCGGAATACTTGGAAAAGGACTCGTTAATACCGATCATGCGGATGGCATATCCCCAGCGTGTACGATACATAAAAAATGCCACCGTCACAGTTGCGATAATCGCAATGGCAAAACCCCAGGACAATTCCGTATTGGAGATCATTTTAGGAATAACAGCTGAACTCATAAAGGGGTAAGACTGGGTTGCCCCCTTACTTCTATCGGCAAAAACATTATTCAAAAAATGTAAAACAACATACATAATAACGTAATTCATCATCAAGGAACAAACCATCTCGCTGGCTTTTAACCGTACCTTAATGACTGCCGGAACAATCATGACCAAGCCGCCGATGATTGTACCCGCCAATATTGCAACCAAAATATGAACGCCGGCGCCTAAAGGAATATAAATTGCGATCAGTGCCGCAACGAAACCACCCAACATGACGGCACCTTCGCCCCCCAGGTTAAACTGATTTGCGGAGAACATAACACAAACTGCCAAGCCGGTAAAAATAGTGGGCGTCATCCGTGCAAAAATGGTAAGGATTGATTTTAAGTTGATTGCGCCATTGCTAAAAATCGGCCGAACAAGCAAGCATTCCATGGCCTTCCCCGGATCATCGGCGCAAATTAAAATCAAAATAAAAGCGACTAAAATTGCAATGGCAATGGCAGCAAATCCCCGAAAGAATTCAAACATACTTTGACGTTTATTTTCCATGTACAACGCCCCCTATCTCTTCCGGACTTTGTTGTTTTATGCCCAACATATATTCACCCATCATGGCGTCATCCAAAACAGCCGTATCCTCAAAATAAGCCGTTATTTTTCCGTTGTTCATAATAATCAGACTATCCGAAAGCTCCATAACTTCATTCAAATCCGCAGAAACCAAAAGCACTGCGACCCCCGCTCGGCTCAACGCAACTAATTTTTTACGAATAAATTCGGTGGCGCCAACATCAATGCCTCGGGTAGGCTGGTCAGCAATGATCAAAACCGGCTCGCTGGAAAACTCTCTTGCCACCACAACCTTTTGAATATTTCCTCCGGAAAGCATACCCACCTGCTGTCTGCGGGATTTACAAAGAACCTGATAATCTTGAATCAGCCGGTCGCTGTCTTCATGCATCGCCTTTAAATTAAACAACAGCCCGTTGTTATATTTTTTATCCTCCGCACGGTCACTCATTAAATTCTCTTCAATGGTTCCTGCGCCGGCAATGCCAAATGTCATTCTGTCTTCCGGAATTAAGGATACGCCAAGATTACGAATTTCCTTCTGGGGGCGGCCAATAATACTCTTTCCGTTTACCGTGGCCGTCCCACGATCCGGAACACTTAGGTTGAAGAGCATATCAACCAATTCTCTCTGCCCGTTGCCTTCCACACCGGCAATGCCTAATATTTCACCGGCCCTTACGTCAAAGGAAATGTGATCCAGCATCTTTTTATTCCATTCATTGGTGTATTCTAAATTTCTAACGCTGAGTATACAATCAGACGGTTGGGCTTTTTCTTTCTCCACAGTAAGTACAACATCACGTCCCACCATCAAGCGAGAAATTTCTTCCTTGGATATTTCGGCTGTATCATATACACCCATGGATTTCCCGCTGCGCATAATGGTAAGCCTGTCTGTAATTTGCTTAATTTCATTTAATTTATGAGAAATAAAGATCAAGGTATAACCCTGCTCTTTTAAATGAATTAACTCTTTAAATAATTCCTCTGTTTCCTGTGTTGTTAAAACCGCAGTTGGCTCATCTAAAATCAGTATTTTGGCCCCACGCACCAGCGCCTTTAATATTTCCACCTTTTGCTTCATACCAACGGGAATATCCCTTACCTTTGCATGGGGATCCACATAGAGATTATATTTTTTAGAAAATTCCTCTGTAATTTCCACAGCTTTCTTGTAATGAATGAACAATTTATTCTTCTGCTTAGGCTCCATACCCAAAACCATATTTTCGGCTACGGTTAAGTTGGGTACCAACATAAAGTGCTGATGTACCATGCCAATCCCTTTTGCAATGGCAACAGTAGGAGAGGACAGCGACACTTTTTCGTCATTGACAATAATTTCTCCCTCTGTCGGCTGCTCAAAGCCAAAAAGAATTTTCATTAACGTAGATTTACCGGCACCGTTTTCACCCATAAGCGCATGAATTTCACCGCGCTTCACATGAAAGTCCACCCCTTGATTTGCAGCAATTCCATTCGGATAGACCTTGGTGATACCCTTCATTTGAACAACATACTCGTTGTCAGACATTGCGGTTCCCCTCCTCTTTTGCATTACACTGGTTTCATTTGAAAGCTTGTTGGCCTTATTTTACCATGTACCTTCAAAAAAATTCTTTGTTGCCCCCTATGGCACAAAAGCACTTTTTTCAAGCTGCAGGATACTTCTTTCATTTGAACCAGAATAATACGATTTGAGAAAAAGGAAATTTGAGGGAAATATTTCTTTCAAGGAAAAGGGGAGCATAAAAGCTCCCCTACATTTTACCATCATACAAACGATTTGATAAAAATCATCAAGGTTTTACGGATTCTCTTAACTTTTCAAGATCGCCGGATTCGTTGCCGATTGCCGTGGGAACAACAATTTCGCCGCTGGAAATGCCTTCAATTGCAGCATTTACTTTTTCTTTTACAGCTTCAGGTGTTTTGCTGTCATAGTTTTTATCCGTAACTATGCCAATGCCGCCATCTTTCATGCCTAACAATGTATGCTCTCCAAAATGCTCAACGCCCTTATCCCATTCATCAAAGAACCATACAAGGGAATTGCCAATATTTTTTAAGCCGGAAGTCAATGTGATTGCTGCGGTTTCAGGGTTAAAGGTTAATTCCTGATCGGAGTCAACGCCAATGAAATAAGCTTTGCCTGTTTCCAAAGCAGCCTCTGCAGCACCGTTGCCGGCGTTGCCCGCTACACCCCAGATAATATCGCAATTCTTATCATTAATCATAGATTCTGCCAATTCTTTTGCCCTTGCAGGATCAACATAGCTGTTTACATATCTTGTATCAATTTTAATATCAGGGTTGGAGCTCTGTGCGCCTAAAATGAAACCATACAGGAAGTCATTGATTACAGGGCCGTCCATACCGCCTACAAAACCAACGATGGCGTCCTCATTGATTCCTTCAATACTTGTTTCTGTTGTCATTGCGCCGGCATAAACGCCAACCAAATAGCCTAAATCATTCTGCGCATAGCTTAAGTTTGCAACGTTAGGTATTTCATGGGTGGTATCATCATAAATAAGGTATTTCTGATCCGGATACTGCTCTGCAACGTTCTTTAAATAATCAGGCATCTGATATGTACCGCAAATAATCAAATCATATTCGCCGGAAGCGGAAACCTCTTCCAAGTAACTCTGCCACTTTGCCTGATCCTCTGTTTCACCGCCCATTTGAATGGTTGTGTACTCAATTCTGCCGTCTTCTTTTAATTTTGCCAAGCCGGCCTCTGCGGAGTCAAAAAAGGATTTGTCCCCCAAAGTACCGTTTACCAAGTTGCACACATTATAAACCTTTGCTTCTCCCTCAGCAGCATCGGTGTTATCTGTGTCTGTGTTTGCATCACTGCCGCAACCGGCCAGCATAGAAATCGCCAGTGCAGAAGTGAGAAGCATGGAAAGCAATTTTTTCATAGTTTTTCTCCCTTTCTTTTCCCATATTTTGAAAATACAATGTACAAAGGCATACCAAAAATACGCGCCAATGCATATGCATATTTTACCTCGAATGCTCAATTTTGTCAATAAATTACCATTATCTTGCAATGGTTTTGTATGGTTTGTTCGATAATATTTTATAATTCTTTTTTGCTTTGTAAATTTATAGTATACCGTCCAAAAATAAAAATAATATTTTGTGAAAATTTAAGCAAATATTTATTAATTCTAATTTTTATGGTTCCATCCATGCATATCTATAAAAAATACTTTAAAAAAACTTCTATTTAAATTTGTTTCCTACAAAACGGGTTTATAAAAAAAGCCCGCGTTGCAAAGTTTTCCTAAGCAATCGGGCTCTATTCTCAATAATTTGAGAATCCTTAAAGAATAACATTAACATAAATATCGGCTATTGAAATTAAATTTGATACAAAAAGATTTTATTCTCCGTCTTTATTCCCACGGCCAAAAAGGCTCCTTCTCTTTGCGGGTGCTTCCGCCTGAGGAGGTGCTTCATTGGACAGATTCGGTTCTCTTTTCCCAAAAACCTCTCCTTTTGCAACAGGAACACGCACACCTTTGTTCATACCAAATTCAACAATGAAACATTCGTAGGTAATATCTACTACCTTGCCGAATAATCCGCTATTGGTAATCACGGAGTCGCCCACAGCAATGGAGCTTCTCATTTCAGCCATCTGTTTTTCTCTTTTCTGGTTTGGACGAACCGAAAGAAAATACATAACACCCACAAGAAGAATGCAGTAAAGTACAATTAGCATTACGGGATTACTGGAGGCAAAAGCGCCAAAAATGTTGCCGCCCGAAGAAGTAGTCTGTGCAGCTGCGTCTCCGCTGCTGGGCAAAATTGTGGTGCCTGAATCTAATAAAAATGGTACGAATGGCATTTGTATCTCTCCTAACGTATTTTCTTTGGACTTGAGGCATAAAAATGCATTTTGCTTCAAGTCTTGTTTATGCAATAAGACAATTATATATAAAAATCATTTTTGCGTCAAGGAATTATTTGCCTTTGTATACTGAAATCCCGCAAGCTTCGCTTTTTTGTATGCCGGAAATCTATTCTCCTCCAGCGCCTGCCTGATTTCTTCCATCATTGTGTTAAAAAAATAAAGATTGTGCATGACACATAAACGCATAGCCAACATCTCTTTTGCCTTAAAAAGATGGCGAATATACGCCCTGGAATACCGCTTGCAAACGGGACAATTACAACTTGCATCAATGGGTGTGTCATCCAACTCAAATCTGGCATTTAATAAATTCAATTTGCCATCGTTTGTATAAACATGACCATGCCGGCCATTTCTTGCGGGAAGCACACAATCAAAAAAATCAATACCCCGCTCTACCGACTCCAATATATTTTCCGGTGTGCCTACCCCCATAAGATAAGTGGGCTTGTTCTGGGGCAGATAAGGAACAACCTCCTCTAAAATATGATACATTTCCTCGTGGGATTCCCCCACCGCAAGGCCGCCCACTGCATACCCGTCTAAATCAAGCTCCGAAATTCTCTTGGCGTGCTCAATACGAATATCCGGATAAATTGCCCCTTGATTGATTCCAAACAGCATCTGCTTTTTATTAATGGTATCTTCCAGGGTGTTCAATCGGTTCAGCTCTTTTTTACACCGCTCCAGCCAACGGGTAGTGCGGGCAACGGAGGCTTCGACATAAGGGCGTTCCGCAGGAATCCCGATGCATTCATCAAAGGCCATGGCTATGGTTGAAGCAAGGTTTGACTGAATTTGCATACTTTCCTCCGGCCCCATAAATATTTTTCTTCCGTCAATATGGGAGTTGAATAATACACCCTCCTCCGTTATTTTCCGCAGAGAGGTCAACGAGAAAACCTGAAATCCACCGGAATCTGTTAGAATCGGCTTGTCCCAAACCATAAATTTATGAAGCCCGCCCAGTTGTTTTACAATTTTATCCCCCGGGCGCAAATGCAAATGATAGGTATTTGAAAGCTCTACCTGACACTTTAATTGCGCCAAATCTTCTGTGGAGAGGGCTCCTTTAATTGCCGCCAAGGTACCCACATTCATGAATACCGGTGTTTGAATCACTCCGTGGGGTGTATGAAATTCTCCTCGCTTCGCTCTTTGGCAAGTTTTTATTAGTTTATACATAATTCTCCTCACTTCTGTTTTTAATACGTAAACTATATAATACCGTTTTTCCGTTTTTTAATCAAGAAAATTCGGATAAATATGTAAAATATCAGGGTAGTTCTTTTGTTTTTTCCCGGCACATGGTATAATAACTCAGTTCTGATATAAAAGGATGGTTCCCTCTTTTTTATAATCAGCTTTTGTGAAGCTATAGTTAGATTTGTTTTTTACTGAACGCAATTTGGGCAAAATACAAAAAAGGAACCCTTTCTGATGTTATGCTTTCTGTTGATTAGGGGCATCTTCCCTATAAGTTTTCGGCAAAATGAAATATTGAAAAAATGATCGGAGTTTAAAAATGAGTATACAATTAATTGCAAGTACCACCTTTGGGTTAGAATCTGTTGTAAAGCGTGAGTGCCAAGCCCTTGGATTTAAAAATATAAATACTTCTGACGGCAAGGTAGAATTCATGGGAGAGGAGAAGGATATTGTAACGGCGAACCTTTGGCTTCGCTGTGCGGGACGGGTATGGGTAAAAATGGGTACCTTTCGCGCAGTCACTTTTACAGAATTGTTTGAGGGCACAAAGGCTTTACCATGGGGAGATTGGATTCCCGAGGACGGAAAATTTACTGTGGTCGGAAAATCTGTGAAATCCACCCTTTTTAGTGTGCCCGATTGTCAATCCATTGTAAAAAAAGCAATTGTTGAAAAATTAAAGGATAAATATAAAACAGATTGGTTTGATGAAACCGGTGCTTCTTATACCGTACAGGTAGGTATTTTAAAGGATGTTGTCACCTTGGCCATAGATACCAGCGGGTCCGGCCTGCATATGAGAGGGTATCGTGCCAATGCCTTGGATGCGCCGCTGAAGGAGTCTTTGGCTTCCGCCATGATACAGCTGAGCTATTGGCGGAAGGATCGCATCTTATTGGACCCCTTCTGCGGTTCCGGCACCATCCCCATTGAGGCTGCCATGCTGGCAAGAAATATCGCCCCCGGTCTGCAAAGAAAGTTTGCTTCTGAGGAATGGGAACGGATTGGCAAAGACTTGTGGAAAGAAGCCAGAACCAAAGCCTACCAGGCCATTGATTATGACGTAACCCCGCAAATTTACGGCAGTGATATTGATGCCGCCGCCATTGCCCTTGCCAAGGAAAATGCGGAAAAAGCCGGTGTGGACGATTGTATTACTTTTGAAGTGAAGGCTTCTCAGGAAATTGTGTTGCCGGGTAAATATGGCATATTGATTGCCAACCCGCCCTATGGAGAGCGTATCGGTGAGTTAAAACCAGTGGAGGAAATGTATCGGGCATTGGGAACCACAATGAAAAGCGACCCCACATGGTCTACCTATGTGATTACCTCCATGGAATATTTTGAAACATTGTTTGGAAGAAAAGCGAATCGGAAGAGAAAGCTTTTTAATGGGCGAATCAAAACAGATTATTATCAGTTCGAGGGGCCAAGAAAACCCCGGGCTTAAGAAAATAGAAATGGGTTAAACCGGATTTTTTTCTAATGCAAGCCACTGGGAAGAAAGGGAAACACGGTATTTTGAAGATGTTTCCTATGGCAAAACGAGGGGATTTTCCCTATTTTTTCAAAAGCAGCAGCTTTGCCGATACCTTAGAGCAATGTCCTTTTTTTGACATTGCTCTTTTTTCATGAAATAGAAAAACCCTCTGTACACAGAGGGCAAAGAATTATAAATTAAAATAATAGCTTAACACAATACCGCTGCCAATTCCTCAACAGCCAGAGTCTCATCGGCACCATCGGCTATGATGGTCGCTGTTTGCCCTTCCTTCATGTTTAGTGCAATGGTTCCCATGATGCTTTTTGCGTTGATCTTTTTTTCTTCAATGCTGATTTGTATTTCAGCGTTAAACTTACTTGCGGTCTGCACAAAAAAAGCAGCCTGCCTTGCATCTAAAGTTGTTTTGATTGTTACTGTTCTCTGTGTCATTTTTCTTCACCCTTACCCTCTCTAAGCGTCTCTGCTAAGTTGCTGATTTTACGCAGTCTATGATTTACACCAGATTTGCCTACAGGCTCGGATAAATAAGTTCCCAATTCCTTTAGGCTCATATCAGGATACTCCCTTCGGAGCCGTGCAACCTCCTCCAATTGTTTAGGAAGCTTATCCAGCCCGATCGTTTGTTGGATGTATGTAATGTCTTCCAATTGCTTAACTGCAGCAAGTACCACTTTATTGAGATTTGCCGTCTCACAGTTCACTTTTCTGTTGATGTCGTTGCGCATTTCCTTTACAATGCGTACATTTTCCAGATCCATCAGTGCGCGGTGAGCCCCCATAACATTCAGCAAATCAACAATTTGCTCCCCTTCTTTTAGGTAAACAACAAAATGCTCCTTTCGTTCCACCACCTTAGCGTCCAGATCAAAGGTATTCACCAAGTCCCGAAGCTGTACAGCTAATTCATAGGAGGGCAAAACAAACTCTAAATGATAGTTTTTTTCAGGATTGTTTACCGAACCAACGGAAATAAAAGCCCCGCGAATATAAGCACGCCTGCAGCACACACTGCTGACTACCGGAGAATACATTTTATTTCTTATGGCTGTCGTACCATTCTCAGTCAACCAAATACCCGTTGCACGAAGTACCCTTTCCATCTGGTCAGCATCCTTTACAAAAAGAACATAGACCCTTGACTTGCGTTTTTTACCGCCAGATTTGATAATTATTCCACTATTAATATTAAAAGTATTTTTCAATAATGTAAAGGACTTTTTCGCAATAAAATAATTTTCAGTCTGTATTTTTAAACAAAAACCATCATTGAATACTGCAATATCACCACAAATATTTACAAGGGCTGAAAGCTCAGCAATATTGCAATGTCTTCCATTCCCAAAATGTTCAAACAACTCCTGTTTTACCTTAGATGAAAATGACAAATTTCAGCCTCCTTGCACATTCTTTACACAAACACAATTATGGTTGTTTTTTATGCCGTCCATCCTTTTCAATATCGTTATGCTTCAGCAGCAAGGTATGCTTGTCTTTATCCAGAGCATTATACAATGCATTGGCCAAGGTAACGGAGCGGTGCTTGCCGCCGGTGCATCCGATGCTGATGACAAGACTATTTTTCCCCTCTTTCACATAAAGAGGCAATAAAAATTCTACCATTTCCACCAATTTTTTCAGAAAGTCCTGACTTTCCTGAAAAGACATAACATAGTCGCTGACCGGTGCATCATTGCCGGTCATTTCCTTCATCTCTTGAATATAAAAGGGATTTGGTAAAAAGCGAACGTCAAAAACCAAATCACTGTCAACGGGAATGCCGTATTTAAAACCGAAGGAGCAAACCGTAATCACAAGATTATCAAACTGCTGATTTTCTACAAAAATCCGATTGATTTGTTCCTTTAATTCCCGTGTCAGCACATTTGTAGTATCCAAAATATAGGTAGCACGTTCCTTCACCTCTTTCAGTATCTCTCTTTCCTGCAAAATTCCATCTTCTATGGAACCCTTTCTGGAAAGAGGATGGCTGCGGCGGGTTTCTTTATACCGCTTGATCAGCGCATTGTCCGAGGCATCTAAAAAAATAATTTCGTATTGATACCCTTTTTCCTCCAGAGCAAATAATACATGAAATAAATCATTGAAGAGCCGGCCGCCGCGGATATCCACCCCCATGGCAACCCGTTCTATCTCCCCCTCCTGCTCATAACAAAGCTCGGCAAACTTTGGAATTAAGGCCGGAGGCAAATTGTCCACACAGAAAAAATTAATATCCTCTAAAAATTTCAGTGCCGAGGATTTCCCAGCCCCGGACATTCCCGTAACAATGACAAACCTCATACAGCATCTTCTCCTTCGTAGCCTTCCTATAGCTCCCCAACAATTTTCACTTCCGTTTCTAACGAAACGCCAAATTGATTATACACTGCTTTCTGGCAAAAAGTAATTAAATCAAGAATATCCCGGGTTGTGGCATCGCCGGTGTTTACAATAAAGCCTGCGTGTTTTTCCGACACCTGGGCACCGCCAATGGTTTTTCCCTTTAGCCCTGCATCCTGAATCAGCTTTCCTGCAAAATACCCTTCCGGACGTTTGAAGGTACTGCCTGCACTGGGATACTGCAGGGGCTGTTTCTCCCGCCGTTGCTCCCCTAAAGTCCGCATTTTTTCTCTGATGCTTTCCGCCTCGCCTTTTTTCAGCTTTAGCCGGGCGCTTAAAAGGATATACCCTTTTTCCGGCAAGCTGCTGTGGCGGTAGGATAATGCCAGTACTTGGGCAGAAATTGTCTGAATTTCCAATTCCTTCGTCAGCACAATCGCACTTTCTAAAACATCCTTCATTTCGTTCCCATAGGCACCGGCATTCATGGTGACTGCGCCGCCCAATGAGCCGGGAATGCCCGAGGCAAACTCCAGTCCCGCCAGGCTATGCTCCGCAGCCTTTGCCGATACCGCCGAGAGCAAAGCGCCCCCTTGGGCAATTATGCATTCGCCTTCCACCGCAATCTCAGACATCCTGCTGCCAATGTGCAGAACTGCTCCATGAATCCCTCGGTCCCCCACCAAGAGATTGCTGCCATTTCCCAGTACCAAAACCGGGATTTTATGCTCCCGCAGGATTGCTAAGCTGGCCTGTACCTCCTCCGGACTGCCGGGTATCACAAAAAGATCCGCCGGGCCGCCCGTATGAAAGGTAGTATGCCCCCGCATAGGCTCCTTTATTAAAACGGCATCCTCACCTAAGGCTATACGCAATTTCTCTGCCGCTTCATCCATTTGACCACCTTCCTATTCTATTTCGCTACGCTTACTCTGAATAATTCTCTGTTCAAATTCCTTGGCAGTGCTGGTTCCCATTTTCTTCTGGCGGTTGCTGATGGCCGCTGATTCGCAGATGACCGCAACATTTCTGCCCGGTCGTATGGGAATTGTATTACAAAGTACTTTATTCCCTAAAATCTCAATATATTCCTCGCTCAAACCTAGGCGGTCATAGGAGCATTTGCTGCCGTCCCAAATTTCCAGCTTAATCACAAGATCAATGGATTTAAACTGCTTCACCGCACCAATGCCGAATAATTCCTTCACATTAATCACACCAATGCCTCTTAATTCAATTAAATATCGAATGAGCTCCGGGCAGGAACCCACAAGGGTCTGATCGGCAATCTTCTTGATTTCCACCGCATCATCCGCAATCAAACGATGCCCTCTTTTGATCAACTCCAACGCCGTCTCACTTTTGCCGATTCCGCTGGCGCCGGTGATAAAAACACCTTCCCCGTAAATATCTACCAAAACACCGTGCATCATCACCCGGTCAGCCAATTCTCCCCGCAGCCACATAATCATTTCTGCGGCAAAATCTGTGGTGGTTTTGCTGGTTCTAAAAATGGGGATTTCATATTTTCTGCCGTAATAAATCATCTCCGGGAAAACCTCCAGATTTTTGCAGATAATCAGGCAGGGAATATGGTATTCAAATAATTGGCAAATTGCTTCATCCCTGGCTTTTGCATCCAAGGTCTGCAAAAATCCATGCTCCACACGGCCAATAAGCTGCAACCGATCGTTATCAAAGCGATGGTAAAATCCTGTGAGCTGCAACGCCGGCCGATTGATTTCTTTACGGGTAATCACCCGCCCCGTAATATCTATTTCCGGTAAAATTGTTTCCAATTGAAATACTTTTACTATTTTTGTTAATTTTGCGCTGTACATGAAAACCTCCCTACGCATCAGACTTGTATCTATTGCTATCATAACCGAAAAAGGTTACTTTTGCAATTCCTCCTGATGGAAAAAGGCATAAACCTGTTCCGCCGCAGGGATATTCATTTCAATTACCTCCAATAAGTCTCCAACCTCCGCCCGGGCAATTTCCTCCACCGAGCCAAAATGCCGCATCAATGCCTTTCTGCGTATCTCGCCGATGCCTTTGATATCCTCCAAAACGGAGTGCAGTCCGGCATCCTGCCGCAGCTTTCTATGGTAGGTAATTGCAAAGCGATGAACCTCATCCTGTATTCTGGTAAGCAGGCGAAACCCTTCCGAGGTAAAGGAGATTTTTATTTCTTTGCCGCCGAAATATAAGCCTCTGGTGCGATGCCTCTCATCCTTTATCATACCGCAAACCGGAATATTCATACCAAAGGAAAGCAAAACCTCCTCCGCCGCCGACACTTGAATTTTGCCGCCATCCATAAAAATCAAATCCGGCAATCTTGTGAAGCTGCTGGTCTTGCCTTCGGCTTTCTCCTTCAAAGCATGATTCAGCCGCCTTGTGATGACCTCTTTCATAGAGGCATAATCGTTGGCGCCAATTACGGTTTTGATACGGAATTTGCGGTAATCGCTGTTTTTCGCCTTTGCCTCTTCAAACACAACCATTGAGCCCACAGATTCAAACCCTTGTGTATTTGAAATATCGTATGCCTCCACCCGCCGCAGTGTTTGGCTTAAGCCCAAGGCCTGCCGAAGCTCGTCCATGGCCCCTTTTGTCCGCTGTTCCTCTTTTTTGAGCTTTTCCCCGAACTGCTCAAAAATCAGCATTGCATTTTTATGGGCAAGCTCCACCAACCGCAGCTTTTCTCCTTTTAACGGAACGGTAAATACAACCTTACCCTCCCGCTTTTCCGAAAGATATTGGGCCAAAAGCACCTTTTCCTCAGAAAGCAGATCCTCCTGCAAAATGATTTCCCGGGGAATATAGGCAGTCCCCGTATAAAACTGCTGCACAAAGGCTGTCAAAATTTCACTTCTTGATTGCTCCTCCGAGGCCGTCATTGTAAAGTTTTCCCGCCCAGTCATTTTTCCGTCACGAATGAAGAAAACTTGAATGAGGCATTCTTGGTAGGCCCGCACCATGGCAATCACGTCTCCGTCTGTCACAGACATGTTTGCCATTTTCTGTTTTTGGGCAATGCTTTGTATGGAGCGAATTTTATCCCGCAGGGCAGCGGCCTTCTCGTATTCCATTTGTGCGGCGGCCTCCGCCATTTCGCCCTCCATCCGCTTGCGGATGCCATCATGCTTTCCCTCTAAAAAATCCATGGCATCCTTAATAAACACCCCGTATTCCTCGGCAGAAACGGCACCGCTGCATGGCGCTAAGCATTGCCCGATATGATAGTTCAGGCAAGGCCGTTCTTTCCCGATTTCTTTGGGTAAATTCTTTCTGCACTTACGTATGGGGAAAAGCTTGTGCAATGTTTCTACGGTTTCCTTCACCGCCAAAACATCGGTATAAGGCCCATAATACTTGGCTTTATCCTTCTCCATGCGCCGTGTCATAAAAATGCGGGGGAAGGCCTCCTGCACGGTAACTTTGATATAAGGATATGTTTTGTCATCCTTCAGCATAATGTTATAATGAGGCTCATACTGCTTAATGAGATTGCATTCCAAAATCAATGCTTCCAATTCAGAATCGGTAACGATATATTCAAATTCTGCAATTTGAGGTACCATCGCCTTGGTTTTTGCAGTCAAATTTTTATTGCTTTGAAAATACTGCCGCACTCTGTTTTTCAAACTGATTGCTTTTCCCACATAAATAATTTCGCCCTTGTCATTCTTCATCAAATAGACACCGGGTTTTGCGGGTAATTTTTTTAATTCCTCACTGATGTCAAACATTTCATCACCTTCTATACAAGCCTATGCCCCGATTTGAAAGAAAAGCACGCCTCGAAACGGGCAAAACTTCCAACCAAACTGTAAAAATGAAAAAAGAAGGGGCTCTTTTGGAGAATTCGGACCTCTTCTCTTACCTGTTTATATTATAAAATACTTTCGCAAAAATAGAAAGTGATTTATGATTTTTTCTATTACTGTGAAAAGGCTTCACCATATATGAAACTACAAAGCATTCTAATATTGGGGGAATACCCTCAGCGAGCCTCGAAAAAAGGGAAGCTAAGCCCTTCGGCTAAACCCTCCCTCATTGAAAAACATACGCATATCAGTAATCCTAAAAGTCTCAAAGAAGCTGCAATGCAACAATTTCTGTGGTTTTATACCAACCGAAACCGTTTTAAGAACCGCAAAATTTTTGCGCCCATGGGCATACTTTTTAAATCTTCCTCTGCAATACCGCCAATAAAAAGCATTACCATACCATAAATCCCCATGGCGAACAAAATGGAACCAATGGTTGCCACTCCGTTGCTTGGATGTAGCATATAAAGGATATGGTATACCGCCAGAGCCGCCACACCCATAACAGAGGCGCCCACAAGGGGCTTGAAGAATGTCCCCATAAAATCAAATTTCACCCGCGTGATTCTTGAAAGCATAACCACATCAAAAACCCCTGCCACCAAATAGCATCCGGTGGTTGATAAAACTGCGCCGAGGACATTTAACGACGGAATACCGATCAACACATAATTCAGTATCACTTTTACAATGGCACCCAAAATGGCACCAACAACAGGCACCTTAATGTGGCCGATGCCCTGTAAAATCCCCGTAGCCGTCTGACAAAGGGCAAGAAATAAAATAGAAACGGCACCAATGGTTAATAATGCCCCGCCCCCCGAAGCCAAGGGGAATAAAAGGTGTATAATGGGGTCGCCCAAAACACCAATGCCCACGGCTGCCGGAACAGAGACAATCATAGAGAGGCGGAAGGTTAGATTCATTTTTCTGCGAACCTGCTTAAAGTCCTTCAATTTCACCGATTTTGCAATGCTTGGCAAAGCGGCTGTGGCAAAGGCTGTGGAAATAGAAACAGGCAGTGTGGTTAATGTCACATATTTCCCGGAAAGCTGACCATAGAGCCGGAGGGCTTCCTCATGAGGAAACCCTGTGTTTTCCAGGATACGAATCACCATATTCATATCAATCAGGTTTGTAATGCTAAAAACTGCTGTTCCCGCAATAATGGGCCAGGCTGTTTTAATCAGCTGCAAGCCTGTCTCCCTACGGCTTTCTTCATAAGCCTGACGGCATTTGCCAACCTTTTTTTTGATGGTGGGACGAATCAACAAATAGCTGAACAAAATAACAAGCAATCCTGCCAAAGCACCAATGCCTGTGCCCATGGTTCCGCCGGCAGCCCCCATGGGAATATTTTTCTCTCCGCCGGTCATGCCATAGCTTAAGAATAAATATGCAAGGTATACGCTGAAAAAAGCATTAAAAACTTGCTCCACAATTTGCGAAATCGCCGTGGGCACCATGGTATTCATGCCTTGAAAATATCCTCTGAACGCCGACATAACTGCCACAATAAAAAGTGTGGGTGCAAGAGTCAATATGCAGTAATAGCTTTCGGGCGTATTAGAAAGGTTGGCAATTTGCTGGCCAAAAACACCAAGTAGAATTGCAAAAACCAAACCGAGACTTCCGGATACAATGAGGGCGCTCTGAAACACCCTGTGGGCATTGCGATACTCTTTTACGGCAATTCTTTCCGAAACCATTTTTGAAATGGCTGCAGGCAGGCCTGCCGAGGAAAGAATCAGCAAAAAAGTATAGATATAATACCCTGCACTATAGATTCCATTGCCGGAATCCCCAATCATATTCGTCAACGGAACACGGTATATAAAACCTAAAAAGCGTACAAGGATGCTGGCCGTCGCTAAAATGGCGGCCTGCTTGACAAAGGAAGTCTTTCTTTTCACTCTTTCTTCCATATCACACCTCATACCTTTTGTTTTTCTAACTTAATTACCCCGCGCTTTGTTCTTTCTGCGCAGGTTGTTATCCAACACCTTCTTACGCATACGCAGATTGATTGGTGTAACCTCCAACAGCTCATCCTCACTGATAAACTCCATGCACTGCTCCAAAGACATCTGGATAGGCGGTGTCAAACGGAGGGAATCATCAGAACCGGAGGAACGGGTATTGGTAAGCTGCTTCTTTTTGCACACGTTAATATCCATATCATCCACACGAGCATTTCTGCCCACAATCATACCCTCGTATACCTTTACCCCAGCACCGATGAACAAGCTGCCTCTTTCTTGGGCATTGTACAGACCATAGGTAATGGCCTCTCCGCTTTCAAAGGCAACCAAGGAGCCTTGGGCACGAGCAGGGATTTCACCCTTATAGGGCTCATACCCGTCAAACACTGAATTTAAAATGCCATTTCCTTTGGTATCTGTCAAAAATTCGTTTCTGTAGCCGATCAACCCTCTGGCAGGAATGGTGAATTCCAACCGGGTGTATCCCCCCTTGGAGGGATACATATTTGTCATTTCGCCTTTTCTGGAGCCAAGCTTTTCAATGACATTCCCCACAAACTCTTCGGGCACATCAATGATTACCGCCTCCATAGGCTCACATTGCTTTCCGTCGATTTCCTTCAATAAAACCTCCGGCTTGGAAACCTGAAATTCAAACCCTTCCCGGCGCAGGGTTTCAATCAATATAGACAGATGCAGCTCGCCTCTGCCGGAAACACGCATACAATCCATAGACTCTGTATCTTCCACACGAAGGCTTACGTCTGTATTCAGCTCTTTATACAAACGCTCTCTGACCTGACGGGAAGTGACAAATTTCCCCTCCTGCCCGGCAAAGGGGCTGTCATTGACGGAGAAATTCATAGACAATGTAGGCTCGGAAATTTTGACAAAGGGCAAAGCCTCCGGTTTTTGGGGGGAACAGATAGTATCCCCAATCATAATATTTTCAATGCCGCTGATGGCAACAATATTGCCCACGCCGGCTTCTTTCACTTCCACTCTTTGCAAACCTTCAAAAAGATAAAGCTTTGAGATGCGCAGCTTCTTCAAGCTGTCTTCATCATGCATATTCAAAACAACAACTTCATCATTCACATGAATTGTGCCATTTTCAATCTTCCCGATTCCAATGCGTCCTACATACTCGCTATAGTCAATGGTAGAAATCAATGCCTGTAAAGGTGCATTCAGTTCTCCCTTAGGATGCGGAATATGGTTTAAAATAGCATCAAACAAAGGCATCATATCTCCTTCTCTTGCAGAAGGGTCTGTGGAGGCATAGCCTCCTCTGGCCGATGCAAAAATAAAAGGAGAATCCAGCTGTTTGTCATTGGCATCCAACTCCATAAAAAGCTCAAGCACTTCATCCACAACCTCATTGGGGCGTGCTTCCGGCCGATCCACCTTATTCACGCACACAACCACGGGATGATCCAACTCCAACGCCTTACGCAGAACAAATTTTGTCTGAGGCATAGGGCCCTCAAAAGCATCCACAACCAAAACAACGCCATCTACCATTTTTAAAACACGCTCAACCTCGCCGCCAAAATCCGCATGGCCGGGGGTATCAATGATATTGATTTTTTTGTCTTTAAAATTAACCGCTGTATTTTTGGAAAGAATGGTAATGCCTCTTTCACGCTCAATATCACCGCTGTCCATTACACGTTCCTGCACCACCTGATTAGAACGGAAAATACCGCTTTGGCGCAATAGCTGATCCACCAGTGTTGTTTTGCCATGGTCAACATGAGCAATAATTGCCACGTTTCTAATATTTTCAATCTTTTGTTCCATAAATAGCTCCAATCGTTTCTTAATTTAGACATCGTTATATTTTAGCACAACCGTATTTACTATGCAAATATTCTTTGACAAAAAAACTTATTTTTTATACCAAGTTGATTTTCAAGCTGTTTCCTTCCCAAGCATAAATGACAAACTGGCCGTCTATTATAATAGGAAATAATACATAAGTAAAAAATGGCAGCCTAAAACCCTGTATGCAATCAAAAGAACTGATGCATCGCCTAAAATAGATACATCAGTTCTTCATGATACCCTCTGTGCAAAAAACGGTTTTGCAAAAGCAGAGAAAAATTACACATTCTTGAATTTAATACTCCCCGGCAAGGAAACCCCCAAGATGTTTCCTCCCTTTCGTTCAATATTTCTCACAATGCATAGAAAGTCATCCCAAATATTTCCTTCTCATACAGAAATCAATCAGCATCTAACCTCGGCAACAATATCCGCCGCCTTACGGCTAATGGCAGTAATTTCCTCCCATTTCTTACCGTTAATCAATGTATCCTTTACCATAAAGGAACCGCCAACGGCACAAACGCTTTTATGGGAGAGATATTCCTTTAAGTTATCTAAGCTTACGCCGCCTGTAGGCATAAACTGAAATTGATGATACGGTGCGGACAAAGCCTTAATGGTTGCCAAGCCGCCATACTGCTGTGCGGGGAAAAATTTAAACGTGGTCAAGCCCAGAGCATGGGCAGCCTCAATTTCCGTGGGTGTAACACAGCCGGGGAAAATAGGCACATTCTTCTCATTGCAATAAGCCACAATGGCAGGATTAAACCCAGGAGACACAATAAACTGGGCACCTGCCGCCAAAGCTTTATCAACCTGTTCTTCGTAAAGCACGGTGCCTGCGCCGACAATCATGTCAGGATACTTTTCACGCATCAGCTTGATCGCCTTATCGGCACCTTCCGCACGGAAGGTAAGCTCCGCCACGGGGAGACCGCCGTCTATGAGGGCCTTTGCCAAAGGCAAAGCATCCTCTTCGGGACGTTCCAACTTAATAACCGGTACCACACCAATTTTAGAAATTCTATCTGCAACTGTCATATCTATTCTCCTCCTTAGCGCTGTACTCTGGCGCCTGCGCCACCCATCAATGCTTCTACTTCCTTACGGCTTGCCATACTGGTATCTCCGGGGGTTGTCATAGCCAAGGCACCATGAGCCGCACCATAGTTTACGGCTACCGCAGGGTCGCCTGTTTCCATCAGGCCGAAAATCAAGCCGGAGGCAAAGCTGTCGCCGCCGCCAACACGATCCAGAATTTCCAAGCCGTCATATTTTTTAGAGAAATAAATTTCTCCGTTTGCCCAGCACATTGCGGCCCAGTCATTTACCGTTGCCGTTTTTACGCTTCTCAATGTAGTTGCCATTACCTTGAAGTTTGGATATGCTTCTGCGGCCTTCGCCATCATTTTCTTGTAGCCATCCAGATTTAAGGAAACCAAGTTTTCATCATTGCCTTCAATTTCAAAGCCGAGGCACGCTGTGAAGTCTTCCTCATTACCAATCATAACATCAATATATTTTGCAATTTCCTTGTTGACTTCTTGGGCTTTTTTCTGCCCGCCGATGGATTTCCACATGGAAGGACGATAGTTCAAATCATAAGAAACAATGGTACCGTATTTTTTTGCCGTTTTCACCGCTTCGATGGTTACTGCCGCACTGTTTTCAGACAAAGCCGCAAAAATACCGCCTGTATGAAGCCAGCGCACACCCAATGTGCCAAAGAGATACTCAAAATCGAATTCACCAGGCTTTATCTGGGAAATGGCCGTATTTCCTCGGTCGGAAACGCCTACGGCGCCACGCACACCATGCCCTCTTTCTGTAAAATTCATGCCGTTACGCACAGTTCTGCCAATGCCGTCATAGGGAAGCCATTTGATGAGGGATGTGTCTACACCGCCCTGCAAAATAAAATCTTCAATCAGACGGCCGATTTCGTTCTCTGCAAAGGCTGTTACAATGGCTGTTTTGTAGCCAAAGCAACGGCGAAGGCCACGGGCAACATTATATTCACCGCCGCCCTCCCATGCACGAAACTGTCTTGCTGTTTTGATTCTGCCCTCACCGGGATCCAATCTCAACATTACTTCTCCTAAGGATACCTGGTCAAACATACATTTTTCTTTTGGTCTTAACTGAATCATTATAATGTCACCCCGTCTTTAAAAATAGCAATTTCTCTGTAACCGTTTTCTTCATTTTTAGCAGGCTTACCGCTTGCTGTTTCTTTGAGTAAATCCATCAGCGCTTTCGCCGCTTCGTCAAAGGATCTACCTTCTAAAATCATGCCCGCATTAAAATCGATCCAATTCGCCTTATGCCCGGCAAGGGCAGAATTGGAGGAAATTTTCAGCGTAGGCACCACTGTGCCAAAGGGCGTGCCCCGCCCTGTGGTAAACAGTATAATATGGGCACCGGAAGCCGCAAGGTTGGTGCAGGAAACCATGTCATTCCCGGGACCTGTTAATAGAGAAAGCCCCGCCTTTTTTGCGGGCTTTGCATAGCCTAAAATATCAGTAACAGCGGCCTGCCCGCCCTTTTGGATACACCCCAGAGATTTTTCTTCCAGTGTTGTGATACCCCCCGCCTTATTTCCAGGAGATGGGTTTTCATATACCACTTGATTGTGGCTCACATAGTAGTTCTTAAATTCATTGATCATTGCGGTTGCCTGTTCAAATACCTCTTTGCTTTCGCAACGAGCAAACAAGCTGTCTTCCGCGCCAAACATTTCCGGCACTTCTGTCAAAATCGCTCTTCCCCCTGCCGCTGTGTGCAAATCTGTCAAGCGGCCGCAAAGGGGGTTGGCGGTGATACCGGAAAAAGCATCGGAACCACCGCACTTAAACCCAATGATCAGTTCCCTAAGCGGGATCTCTTCTCTTTTGTCGTTTTCGGTAAGCAGGGCAAGTTCTTTTAAAAGGGCTAAACCTGCCGCTAACTCATCCGTTTCCTCTTGTGTAATCATAAAGCGAATTCTCTCGCTGTCGTACGCTTCTAAAAAGGGCTGAAAAACATTTAAGTTGTTGTTTTCACATCCCAGGGATAAAACCAGAACACCGCCGGCATTGGGATGCTTGATCAAAGCCGCCAAGGATTTCTGTGTCATGGTTTGGTCTTCCCCCATCTGCGAACATCCGTAAGGATGGGTAATGGGTAAAACAGGAATGCCCATTTTTTCAGCTTCCTTTGCCAACCGTTCTGCAGTTTTGTTCACACAGCCCACCGTAGGCACAATCCAAATATCATTCCTCACGCCAACACGGCCGTCTTTTCTGCGGTAGCCCATAAACATATCCTTTTGCTGCTTCCAAACATATTCCTTTGTGCTGCGGAATGCATATTCCCCGCTTTCAGCCAAATTGGTCTTCACATTATGCACGTGCACGTGCCGGCCTTTTTCAACGGCTGTTGTGGTATGTCCAATGGGACTTCCGTATTTGATCACATTCTGCCCTTCTTTAATTGCAAAAAGGGCAATTTTATGTCCGAAAGGAATATCATCCATCGCTTTCAGGGTGATCTCGCCGGAACGACAAGTCTCCCCTTTTTTTATATCACGAAGGACAACGGCTACGTTATCCTCGGGATTTACAATTATCATCGTGTCTTCCATGGTGTAACACTCCTTACGCCAGAAGAGAAGCCAAAACTTCCTTCACATCTTTTTCTTTCAATGCCTTCAAGTAGGAGGCAACCAGAGAAGTCAGCCCCGCAACGGCATTTAAATCCGTGCCGTCCCAGAATTCCTTATGACATAAAACAGCCTCAGCAATATCCTCTTCCTCTTTTTCCGCCCAAAGCTTTGCAAAGTATGCCAAAACCTCTCCGTCATCCTTAATGGTATAAACGGTTCCGTCCTTGCGTATGCCTTGATAGCTGCCATCTTTCATTGTGCCCTTATAGAACCGGATAAATGCAGCCAAAGAGAATGCCAATGCCTTGGGTAATTCGCCCTTCTCTTTTACATAGCCAAGAAGGCTGGGCATACATCTTGCGCACCATTTTGAGCAGGAATTCAGGGAAATATCAAGCAGCTTATGCTTAATATAAGGATTGCGGAAACGATCCTTTACATCAGAAGCAAATTGCATCAGCTCTTCCTTGGGCAAATCCAAGGTAGGAATAATTTCTTCGTAAAGCAGTTGATCTAAAAACTTTTCAAACAACGGATCCTGCATCATTTCCAAAACAATGTTATGTCCCGACAGATAAGCCGCCAAAACTGTGGAGGTGTGCCCGCCGTTTAAAATTCTGACCTTACGCTTTTTGTAAGGTGTTACGTCTTCTGTCCAAATGACATTGGCATCAGTTTTATGGATGGGTAAAATTTCAGCCCATTCCTTTTTCCCCTCGATTACCCAAAGGTTAAACACTTCACTGGTTACAAGGCACTTGTCCTCATAGCCGATTTTATTATAAAAGTATTCTAACGCATCCCCAGGGTAGCCTGTAACAATACGGTCAACCAGTGTGGAACAGAAATGGTTGCTTTCCTTCACCCATGTTTGAAAGCGTTCCTCCAAGCCCCACTCTTCCGCATACTGCAAAACAATGCGTAAGAGGTTTGCCCCGTTATTATCAATCAGCTCAACGGGTAAAAACAGAAGGCCTCTGTCAGCGGCACCATTGAATGTCTTGTATCTTTCATATAAAAACGCACAAACCTTTGCAGGGAAAGACTGTGCCGGTCGATCTGTCAGCTTGTCCCCTGCTTTATAAGAAATTCCCGCCTCTGTGGTGTTGGAAACCACCACTTTCAAATCCTCGGAACGGGCCATCGCAAGCAATGCTTCGTAGTCCTCATAAGGATTGATGCAACGAGAAACAGATGTATTGGGTTCAATTTTTTCTACAGCCTGCCCATTTTCAATGCCGCGCATAACTAATGTGTACATACCATCCTGCCCGTTGATCACTTTTCCCATGCCCTGAGCAATGGGTTGGCACAACACAATAGAGCCATCAAAGTGCCCCTGCGCATTCGCTCTGTTAATCATCCAATCGGCAAAAGCACGAAGAAAATTTCCCTCTCCGAACTGCAACACCTTCTCCTTGAAAGCCGGAGCTTGGGGAGTCAATACTTCATTTATTTTTTTCATAAACCTTGTACCTCCAAAATTGTTCTGGTTTAAGATAATTCTAAGACAGTATACAACACAAAGCCCTATGTTGTATACAACAAAAATAAAAATAATCAATTTTTGGTGATTCAAAACAATATCCATTCCATTTTTTTGTGCAATTTGAAGGTAGTTCTTCGATGATTTTATAGAAAATGATGTATACAAACTTCAACCACAAAAAAAGTATGTCTTTTTTACAAGACATACTTTAATCTATCATATTTTCTTTCCTTTTATGCAAAAGAATGAATGTTGCCGCTTAAAAATAAACTGACGGCAAAAAGCTTGAGGCCCTTACTTTTCTTTTTGCAAATCACCGTTTCTGCTGCACAATGCTAAATCGAAGGTGGCATTTTTAGAGGCTCGAAGATGGTTCTCCATTTCCTTGGCCGCCAATGACCAATCATGCTTTAAGCAGGCCGTTACAATGGCTAAATGCTCCTCATTTGTCTGCTCCAATCTTGCTTTAATAAACTGCGCCGTCATCACACGAAAACGCAGGTTTTGATTGTGAATCCAATTATATGTTTTCGATAAATAAGGATTCTGAATTGCATCAACAATTGCAACATGAAACGCATCGTCCAGAGCATAATATTCCTCTTCGCTATGTGCCTGAACAGGCAAGGAGAAGGCATCAAAATATTTTTGAATGGCTTCATCCTGCATTTTAGGGCCATGATGTAACAATGCATAAGGCTCATAAAGCAAACGCACTTCAAAAATATAATTAATATCATTGATCGATAACCCGGAAACAACAATCCCCTTTTTGGGGAGTATGGAAATAAGTCCTTCTTGCTCCAAGCGGCTGAGGGCATCCCGTATGGGGGTTCGGCTTACATGAAGCTCCTCCCGCAAAGCTTCCTCATTCAGCATCACCCCCGGTGCATATACGCAAGTTATAATTTTTTCTTTAATCTCATGGTACGCTCTCTGTTTCAGACTTTCTTTTACAGGCATTCCTTGTACCTCCCCAAAATTTGCATAAAGTATACTACATAATTTTCCCTTTGTATAGAGACAATATGGCATACAATGCTTTTTCTATGCATTATTGCCGCAATCCCTATATTTATATAGCCCCGGCATCTTTTTCAACAGAAACGATGGAAAGGAAGCGAAAAAGAGAATTTTAAAAGAATCCATAAACGTTCCCATATCTCTCTTTGGATACATCATTCTACAAAATACTTCAAATATCCTATTAATTTCCAAAATAATAATAGCTAAAAAAATTGAAAAATCATAATTCGCTTCATTTTATTGTGTATTATGCTTAAAAAATCACCCTCAAAATTGTTTATACTATTGAAAATTGAGCCATAATTTATTTTTAAGTTGACACGAACTACAGGAAACAATTATACTCCTCATATAGAGTGATGTATACATCAAAAGAAGCAGTGATTTTTACTGTGGAAAAAGGAAGGTATTAACAATTATGAAAGCACTTAGAATTAATGCACCCGGAGAGGTGTCTATTGTTGAAATCGAAAAGCCTGTTCCTAAAAAAGGAGAAGCTTTGTTAAAGCTTTTGTACGGCGGGATTTGCGGCAGTGATTTAAGCTCCTACCGTGGTGCAAATGCGTATGTTTCCTATCCTCGTATTCCCGGACATGAATTTTCGGCAGAAATTGTTGAGGTTGGGGAAAACGAATTTGGCTTAAAGCCGGGAATGATTGTAACTTGTAACCCCTATTTTAACTGCGGCGAATGCTACTCCTGCCAAAAAGGCAGAGTAAACGTGTGTCACGACAATCAAACAATGGGCGTGCAGCGTGAGGGAGCATTTTCTGAATATATCACTATGCCGGTGGAAAGAATTTATGATGGCAAGGGCTTGGACGCACAAACCCTGACTTTGATTGAACCATTCTGCATCAGCTACCATGGTGTCTCTCGGGGGGAGGTTCAGCCCGGGGATAAGGTTTTAATCATGGGTGCCGGAACCATCGGTGTTTTAGCTGCCATTGCGGCAAAAGCCAAGGGCGCAGAAGTAACCATTTGCGATGTTGCGGCAGAAAAATTAAAGTATGCTTATGAAACCTTTGAAATTCAGCATAAGCTTTTAAACAGCTCACCGGAGGCCTTCCAAAAGGGCGTGGCGGAATTGACCGGCGGGAATGGCTTTGATGTAACCATTGAAGCGGTAGGGTTACCTATCACCTTCCAAAACTGCATTGATGCTGCCTGCTTTGGGGGCAAAGTTGTGCTCATTGGTGTTTCCAAGAAAAATATAGACGATTTCTTCTTTACAATCATTCAGAAAAAAGAGCTGAATATCTACGGCTCTCGTAACGCATTGAAAAAAGATTTTATAGAATTAATCGACTTAGTGCGCACTCATGATGTAAAATTAGATAAGGTGGTAACAAACCGTTACAAATGGACAGACGGCGCACAAGCCCTTGAGGATTTTTCAAAAAACGCTGATAAAATGCTGAAGGTCGTGTTGGATTTCACCCAATCATAATTGCGGTGTGTTCAAATAAAAATGGAAAAACAAGAATTTGAAAGGGGAAAAAGAAATGAAATTGAAAAAAGTAGTTGCATCTATGTGTATTGCGGCACTCTCTGTAGCTTCTCTTGCAGGTTGTTCCAGTAAACCAGCAGATGATTCTGCAAACCAGGGAGAAACACCTCAGGAAAAAGTAACATTGCAAATTGGATTTGAAAACTCTATGACTGAACCCGTCGGACAAGCTTTGCAGAAATGGGCAGACTTATTGGCGGAAAAATCTGAAGGCTCCATGGAGATCGTACTCTATCCCGATTCTCAACTTGGAAATAAGACAGATTTGATCGATTCCATGCTGTTGGGGGAAAATGTGGCAACCTTAGCTGACGGTGCTTTCTATGCAGATTATGGTGTGCCTGACTTTGGTATCGTATTCGGCCCCTTCCTGTTTGACGATTGGGATCAGTGCTGGACACTGATTGAATCCGATTGGTATAAGGAACAAGAAGGCAAGCTGGAAGAAAAGGGCTTGAAAATTCTTGCTTCCAACTGGGCATATGGCGCACGTCACACCTTGACAAATAAACCTGTAAACACCGTTGATGATTTGGCCGGTATGAAAATCCGCGTACCCAGCAATCAGATTCAGTCCCTTGGCTTTGATGTTTTGGGCGCTGCTTCCACAGGTATGAGCCTTGGTGATGTTTATCAGGCATTACAGACAAAAACCATTGATGGTGCGGAAAACCCTCTTGCAACGCTGTATGGCCGTAAGCTGCACGAGGTTGCACAATATTTGATTCTTGATGCTCACGTTTTGAACTTCACAACATGGGTTTGCTCCAATGATTGGTTTAACTCCTTGACGGAAGAACAGCAGAACCTCCTTTTAGAAACAGGGAAAGAAGCCGGCATCTACAACAACGAAATTCAGCAGGATGCAGAAGCAGAGTATCTGCAGATGATGAAGGACGAAGGTGTAACAGTGGTAGAACCTACAGAAGAAGTTATGAATGGTTTCCGCGAAAAAGCACGGGCATTCTATGACATGGGCGACAAGTTCGGTTGGTCCGAAGGTCTTTATGACACAGTTCGCGCTGCTATGGGTGCAGAATAACACTATCCACAATAATAAATCTGAAGTTGCGGCGGAAGGGAATCCTCCCGCCGTACTTTTCAGAATTAGATTCGAGGGAGCGAAAATGAAAAAAAATAACAGCATTTTATCCTTAATCATAAATATAGATGTTCTTGTTGCCGCTGTGGTATTGGCAATGTTGATCTTCCTCACCTTTTTAGGTGTTATTTGGCGTCGTCTTTTTGGCGCACCCTTCACCTGGTTGGAGGAAGTACAGTTAGCGTGCATGGTTTGGATTGTTTTTGCATCTGCCGGTGCCGCCTTCCGTTACGGCAATCACGTTGCAATTGAAATGATTGTAGACCTTTTTCCCGAAAAAGCTCAAAAATACTTTTCAATTTTTATATCCGTTGTTGTTGTTGCAGTCATTTCTTATTTGTTTGTACAAAGCATTGGATTTATACAGCTATTTATCAAAAGCGGGAGATCCACCCCTATGTTGAAAATTCCCTATGCACTTATCTATGGCATTGCGCCGGTATCTTACATCTTAATGATTCTTAACTACTTCTATGCCCTGATTAAGGGTGTAAAATCTGAAGCAAAGGAGGCGGTAGTAAATGAATAGTGTTCTTGCGCTTTCCGCCATTGTTTTACTGGTGCTTTTATTTTTAAAAGTTCCTGTATATCTGTCTGTTTTAGGCGGGTCAGCCGTTTATTTCATTCTGAATCCGACAATAAACACCATAATGTTTGCTCAAAGAGCAATCACCAGTGTTGAAAGTATATCTTTGTTGGCAATCCCCTTCTTTGTATGCGCCGGTATTTTAATGAACTATACGGGCGTTACAAAACGAATTATGGACTTTTGTTCCGTACTTACAGGACGTATGTCTGGCGGTTTGGCACAGGTAAACGTATTGCTTTCCACATTAATGGGCGGTTTATCCGGCTCTAACTTGGCCGATGCCGCAATGGAAGCAAAAATGTTGGTTCCCGAAATGGAAGCAAAAGGCTTTTCTAAGGAATTCTCTACCGTTGTAACGGCAGCATCCTCTATGATTACCCCATTGATTCCTCCCGGCATTGCGATGATCCTTTACGGATGTATTGCCAACGTTTCCATCGGTAAATTGTTTATGTCCGGCTTAGGGATCGGTACATTATTATGTGTTTCCATGATGGTTCTGGTGCGTTTTATCTCTGTAAAGCGGGGATATCAACCTCTTTATACAGAAAAAGTTCCAAGAAGTGAATTTATTGCGGCTATAAAGCCTGCAATTCTGCCTTTGTGTCTGCCCATTATTATTATCGGCGGTATTCGTTTGGGTGTATTTACTGCAACAGAAGCAGGCGCCATTGCAATTCTTTACGCTGTACTTTTGGGCGTATTTTATAAAGAGCTTGATTTGAAAAATACATTTCAGGGGCTGAGAGAAACTGTTTGCACAACCTCCTCTATTATGTTGATTGTTGCTGCTGCCAGCGCCTTCTCTTGGATTTTAACAAAAGAGCGTATCCCACAGCAATTAACAGGATGGATTGTAAGCACCATTGATAATAAATATCTTTTCTTGTTAGCCATCAATATTTTCCTTTTAATCGTAGGTATGTTTATTGAAGGCAATGCTTCCATGATTATTTTGGTTCCCTTACTGGCACCCATTGCAGCTAATTATGGAATCAATGAAATCCAGTTCGCGATGATCTATATTTTTAATAATGCCATTGGTGCTTTGTCCCCTCCTATGGGTACATTGATGTTTGTAACCTGCGGCATTACAAAGTGTAAAACTGCCGCTTTCATTAAAGAAGCCGTACCCTTTTACATTTTGTTGATTATTGACTTACTTCTGATTACCTATGTTCCTGCGTTTTCCACCGCATTAGTAAATCTGCTGTATTAGTCATCTGTAACAAATTATTTTGGCCCATTCTTATGAAACGATGTAGGAAACCTTCCGTTGACGGAAGCAGTCCTACATCGTTTTTTGCGCAAATTCCCATTTTATAAAATTTCATACTTCCGCTTCCCCTTACCGCATTCTTCGGCATACATGGCCTCTCTTTTCCCAATAAAAAAAGCAGCGAAGTATGGCAATTCCTATGCGCCGCTGCCTCTTATTTCTATTTTCGTTGTATCTTATTGATATGCCATACACAGGCCTATCCCCCTATTCCAAAATAATGGGGAAGAAAATACATTCCCCTTTGTTGCATAATATAGAAGAACAGGCATATTCTCGGTTTTTTTCATAAAAACACTTTCCTACCTTAGGATTTATTGCTCCATAGAGCACACACAGTTTCGGCCGCTTCTTTTGGCATGATAAAGTGCCCCATCCACCTTTGCCAGTATTTCAACAGGTGTCAGACGACCTGTGGTTTCTGCAACACCAAAACTGGCCGTAAGATGATTGATCTCAGAAAAATGAAATTCAGAAATTTTTATTCTTATTTTTTCTGCGAAAGCAATTGCCTCCTCTAAGCCGGTAGAGGGTAAAATAATGAGGAATTCTTCTCCGCCCCAACGACCAACTGTGTCTCTCTCCCGGGTCTCCGTTCTTAAAATGCCCGCAATCTCTTTGAGGACAGCATCCCCCACCAAATGCCCCCAAGTGTCGTTCACACGCTTAAAATAGTCAATATCCAATAATATGACGGAACAAACTCCCACATTATTGGACAGGTGCTCCACCTCTGCATTCAAAACCGCATCAATCTTACTTCGATTATATAACTGAGTCAGCCTGTCAATTTCGGATAATTTTCTGATCTGTTCCTCCATCTGCTTTCTTTCTGTAATATCTCTTGAAACCCCCAGCAGTCCCATAAAATGATTTTCATTATCGTAAATCCCCGATACCGTTGAATCCGTCCACACAGTAGAACCATCCTTACACGGAAATTCAATATCACTGCGAAATGCGTCAAAAGGCAAATTTTTTTCAACCATTTCTGTTGCCATTTTCAAAACATGATCCAGATAACTTCTTGAGGAAGGGACCAGCAACTCCTCTTTTGTTTGTGCAAAAACTTCTTCCACCTTGAAGCCTCTCAGCTTTTCTACGGAAGGGCTAATATATGTAAATTTACCGTCTAAACCCATGGTCCAAATCACATCGCTGGCATTGTCCGCCAAAAGTCGATGTATCTTCTCGCTCTTTTTCAAGCTTTGTTCCAACTTTTTCATTTTGGTAACATCTTTGATTACGCTCAAAATATACTTTTCATTCTTAATTGTGACGATAGCCGAGGAACAGAGGCCGAACACTTCATTTTCGCCATGGAGCTTTAATTCTATAAAAACACAGTTTCCCCCGCCGGAAAGATAAAATGACTGAAAGAAAGCATATTCCTGCTGACGATCCTTAAAAAAAGAAATTTCACTCAATTTTTTCCCCCGAAAATCCGCTTTGGGGCGCCCCAGTAACCCTTCAAAAACATGATTGCAGTCTAAAATAGTCCTTTTTTCTAAAGAAACAATCATCGTTGCATCGGGAATGGTGTCAAAAAGCATTTGAAACAATTCTTTTGATTCCCGTAAATCAAAAATGGTTGTTTCCAATTTATTGGTCATCTCATTAAACGAATCTGAAAATTCACCCAAAAAATTCACCCTTTGGGAAAAATCTCCATGGGAAATTGCTTTTGTTTGCCACACAAGATTTTTAAGCACAGATTGCAGGGTTTTTGTCACACCAATAATATACCCCTTCCCTTCAATATTTTCAGAAAAATCTCCTGTTCCAATAGACTTGATTGATGTGCGAAAGCGCCGCAGGGTATGGTCGATTTCTCTCATACCTTTGATTTGATCTAATTCCTCAGGCAAATCCTCTGTTATCCTAATATCAAAAAGAAGTGATTGAATATATTCAATAATCTTCTGCTCATTGTTCATATTTTCCTCCTAATTTTGTATCATGACTCATTGGATTGCCTTTGCCTTGAATCTGCAAATTCTGTCTCCGGTACACCAGCAATCAATTTCTTTTACTTCAAAAGGCTTCTTCCAAAAACATTCAAGCACGGCACTTAAAAATCCCTCATCATAAATACAAATGGCATCTCCGCCTTCCGGCAGCCCGGAGCAGTCTAAATCTTCCGCAATGGTTAGAACCAACAGCCCCTGATCCAGATCCATCTCTTCAATACGCAAAATTCCAATACCCAGCTCCTTCAGCAGTTCCTGCAATGTGCTTATAAACGCGGCAGGCTCTGATATGGGAGGCATAATGTTCTTGTAAAACTCTGCGCCGGCCAATTTTCCGGCATCGTAAAAAATCTTGTCCGTCAACTCTGCGCCGAACATTTTTTCGGCAACATCACGAAACGTATATTGCATGAGGCGATAAACTTCCACACGTGCTGTATGCCCCAGATTCGGCCTTCCCAGCTGAACATCACCGGTTAACCCCCATGAAAATTTATATTTTCTATTTGCTTGCTTCATACATATCCCTCACCATTCATACGCCTTTCTTCGTTGACATATTAAAACAACCCCAAGGATTTCCTTTCATAAAACAGAGTAAACTCAAAAAAATAAGGCTATTCACTATTTTAAATTAAAAACACCTTTGTGGCAATTCTTATTTTGAATTTTCTTTTCTGGTAATAAAATACTTTTATTTTCTTCCGGTTTATTGCAATTATCAGGTTCAGAAAGTCCGAAAGCCTCCCATAAAAATGCTATTGATTGTCCAAGAAAAAGCCCTCTGCCAACTGAGCAAAGGGCTGTGCTTCTGCGTATTATTTATTTCGCATAAATGGGATATTGGTCCGTCAAAGCTCTGACACGTTTTGTCGCTTCTTCCTTTGTCCCTGCAAAGTCCTTCAAAACCATGGCAATGACCACAGCAATTTCCTTCATATCCGCCTCTGTCATACCTCTTGAGGTAATGGCAGGGGTTCCGATGCGAATACCGCTGGTCACAAAAGGCGACTGTGGATCGTTGGGGATGGTATTTTTATTGACTGTAATGCCTACCTCATCCAATATTTTTTCTGCTTCCTTCCCCGTAATGTTGAGAGAACGCAAATCCACCAGCATTAAGTGGGTATCCGTACCACCGGAGACAATGCGCACCCCTTGCGCTTGCAGGCTCTCGGCCAAAACCTTCGCATTTTTAACCACCTGTGCAATGTATTCCTTATAAGAGGGCTCTAACGCTTCTTTAAAGCAAACAGCCTTGGAGGCGATGGTATGCATCAGAGGGCCGCCTTGGATTCCGGGGAAGATTGCCTTATCAATTTTTTGCGCATACTTCCCTTTGCACAAAATCATACCGCCACGAGGGCCCCGCAATGTTTTATGCGTTGTTGTTGTCACAAAATCCGCATGGGGTACGGGCGACGGATGAAGGCCTGCCGCCACAAGGCCTGCAATATGGGCAATATCCACCATAAAATAAGCCCCAACCTCTTTTGCTACCTTACCCATAAATTCAAAATCTATGGTTCTTGCATAAGCGCTGGCACCGGCCACAATCATTTTGGGCTTTACCTCTAACGCCTTGTTCCGAAACGCTTCATAATCGATAAATCCATCGTCCTTGACACCGTAAGGCACAAAATTAAAATATTTGCCGGAAAGGTTTACAGGGCTGCCATGGGTAAGATGACCACCGTGGTCCAAATTCATTCCCATTACCGTATCTCCATATTCCAGCATTGCAAAATAAACCGCCTGATTGGCCTGTGAACCGCTATGGGGCTGAACATTAGCATGATCGCAGCCAAACAACTCCTTGGCTCGATCTCTGGCCAAATTTTCAACAATATCAACCTTCTCGCATCCGCCGTAATAACGCTTTGCTGGATAGCCCTCCGCATATTTATTGGTTAATGGTGTGCCCATTGCCAGCATAACCGCTTTGGAAACAATATTTTCCGATGCAATCAATTCAATATTATGCTGCTGACGTGTAAGCTCGGCCTCGATTGCCGAAGCCACCTCAGCGTCCACTGCGCTGATTTCACTAAAATCCAAACCCATCCTTTGTTCCTCCCATCCTTTTCCCGGGGAGCCCCCTTCAGCATTCACAGAAAGCCGTATAAATCAAAGGGCTGTCCCAATTTCACCAATGCCAAAGCTTCTTTATTGCAGATTTAGCAAAAATATACCTTCGCTTGATTTCCTATATGCAAAGTATACCATTTTCAGGACAAAAAATGTACTTGTAAATATAGATAAATTTATTTTACCCTCATACAGCAATCCGGGTAAAATCCCCCAACACCGGAAATACAAAATACAATAAATATATTTTTTACGGCTATCACCCATTTGGGCCTGTTACATACTATATATAAGAACATTATACAACTTAAAAGGAGGCAATCTTATGGGAGCTTTTGAATTTAATAATAACACAGAACTCAGCACCAGAAATAACAGCTGTGGTCGTGGCTCCAATACAGGAAGCGGAGAGGTTTGTATCATCGCCCAAAAAATCTTCGACCAGTGCCGTATTCAGAAATGCTTAACCCCTGATATTTTAGGCCCCGCAAGAGCTGCAAATAATCAAGGTTCTTGCTGCAACGATGTTTTTTGTGATGGTGATATTATCATCCCACCCAGCAATGCCACAGATGTTATCATCAGAAACCTTGTTCTTAGAAAAATTGAAATTATCCGCAAAACACCCAATTCCCTGCAGCCCGGATGCTGGGATATTGAACTTAGGTATGTTTTCGACTATACCTTGGAGTTCCGCCGTTCGGACGGATGCTTTATTGGGTGCGTAAATGCAACAAGCAGCTACACCCTTAAAATCACATTGTTCGGTTCCACCGCAGCAGATACAACCTCTGTAAATGATATATTTAATTCCGGCCTTTACACCGGTGGCGGCCCTTCCTGCGTAGCAGAAGGCAAGGCCTTGGCTTTGGCTGCCGAATTAAAGTATCCCGGCGGAAAAAATTCCTGCTGCTGCTGTGATTGCTGCTGCTGCGACAGCGGCAACTCTTCCTGCACCGATTCGGCAAATGTTGACCCTATCGCTGTAAACGTAACCATTGGCTTATTTACCATTGTGAAACTCTATCGCCCTGTGAATATGATGATTCAGTCCTTAGGCAACTGCTTTGCAGAGCCTTGTGTCTCTCCTTTACAGTCCGGCGATCCTTGCGGCAACTTTGACGCAATGAGCTTCCCTTGGGAGGCATTTACTCCTTCGGAAGAAGGAAAATCTTGCTGTTCCTATAGTGCAAATTACAGCTCGCCAAATTGTGACGCCGTAGATAGCGCAACCACAGATAACAACTGTAATTGTACCTGTACCTGCACCACCAACACCGGAAATACCAACAAAAAAAGATGTAATTGCAGATAATATCATAAAAGCCCCATGCTTTCCCCGGCCTTTGGCCGGGGTTAGGGTGTTAATATTCTAGGTTATACCTGCCTTACAGGAAACAAAAAATCCAAAATATGCTGTTGTCAGAAGAAGAAGCAACCGACAAAGTCCTCTCTTTCGGTTGCTTCTTTTGTTAATTTTAAACTGAAACTGAGCTTGTGTGAGCTATCGCTCTTATTTTTTCATCTGCGCCAAGCGTTCCTCCACCTGTTCCAAAATAGCTTTATATTTTTCACCCTTTGCTTTTTCTTCCTCAATCACAGCTTTGGGTGCCTTTGCAACAAATCCCGCATTTGCAAGCTTCTTTTCCACACGGTTAATTTCTCCAAGCATCTTTTCCCGCTCTTTTTCCAGCCGTTCAATTTCTTTTGAAACATCCACCAGCTCAGACAAAGGCATATAAATGGTTGCATTGGAAATGACGATGGAAACGGCATCTTCGTCAATGCCTTCCCTTGTTTTTTGTACCGTAACCTCGCTGGCATAGGCCAATGTTTTAAAGAAAACCTTGGCGTGCTCGAAAATATGGGAAACCTCTTCATTTTCGGAAACAACATAAACCTGAACCTTCTTGGAGGGTGCCACATTCATTTCTCCGCGGAGGTTACGAATATTGCGTACAGCTTCCTTAATTGTATCAATTTCAATTTCGTTCTCCTTATAGTTCCATTCTTCCTTATATACGGGCCAATCGGATACCATGATGCTTTCTTCCGTATCCTGAATATGCAGGAACAGCTCTTCCGTAATAAAAGGCATAAAGGGATGCAGAAGCTTTAAGGCGTTGATGAGAACCGTTTTCAACGTCCAAAGTGCAGCCTCTCTTGTCTGATCTTCTTTATTATACAAACGGGGCTTCACCATTTCAATGTACCAATCGCAGAATTCATCCCAAAGGAAATCATATACTTTCTGGGCAGCCAAAGCCAATTCATAATGCTCCATGTTATCGGAAACTTCCTTCGCCAAGGTATTTACCTTTGAAATGATCCACTTATCCGCAGAGGTCAGCATTAAAAGCTTTGTTTCTACCTTCTCGTCCAAATTCATCATTACAAAACGTGTTGCATTCCAAATTTTATTACAGAAGTTTCTGCAATTCTCTAATTTTTCCCAATGGAAGCGCATATCATTCCCCGGTGCGTTTCCAGAAATCAGCATCAAGCGCAGCGGATCGGCGCCGGCTGTTGCAATTACCTCCAGCGGATCAATACCGTTGCCCAGAGATTTAGAGAATTTACGCCCTTGCTCATCCCGGATTAAGCCATGCAGAAGTACATCGTGGAAGGGAACCTCTCCCACTTGTTCCATGCCGCTGAATACCATTCTTACAACCCAGAAGAAAATAATGTCATAGCCTGTTACCAAGGTGCTTGTGGGATAGAAATGGCGCATTTCCTCGGTATCCTCCGGCCAGCCCAAAGTGGAGAACGGCCATAATGCGGAGCTGAACCAAGTATCCAGTGTGTCCTCATCCTGCTTCAGATTGACTGAACCGCACTTTTCACACTTTTCCGGCGCTTCCTTGCTTACGGTAATATGGCCGCAGTCTGCACAATAATACGCCGGAATACGGTGTCCCCACCAAAGCTGACGAGAGATACACCAATCACGAATATTTTCCAGCCAATGCATATAAACCTTGCCGAACCGATCGGGTACAAAATGCAGCTTTTGATTTTCATATACCTCCATGGCAGGCTTTGCTATTTCATCCATTTTTACAAACCACTGCAGTTTAATCATAGGCTCTATGGGCACATTGCACCGTTCATGGCAGCCTACCGCATGGGTAATATCCTCAATGCGAACCAAATAGCCCTCTTCTTTCAGCTTGGCAACAATGGCATCTCTGCATTCATAACGATTCATGCCTTCATATTCACCAGCCAGTGCATTCATAGTGCCATCGTCATTCATCACAGTAATGCGGGGCAAATTATGACGTATCCCAACCTCAAAGTCGTTGGGGTCATGGGCAGGTGTAATTTTAACAACACCGGTACCAAACTCACGGTCAACATATCCATCCGCAATGATGGGGATTTCCTTATTCACCAAAGGCAGGATGCATTTTTTTCCGATTAAGTGCTGATACCTTTCATCCTCGGGATGAACGGCAACGGCTGTATCTCCAAGCATGGTTTCAGGCCTTGTTGTTGCCAGGCGCAGCTTTTCCTCAGAGCCCACAACAGGGTAATCAATATGATAAAAATGTCCTGCTTGTTCAATATGATTGACTTCCGCATCCGAAATCGTGGTCTGGCATTCGGGGCACCAGTTGATTATTTTTTCTCCGCGGTAAATATAGCCTTTTTCATATAAACGGCAGAATACCTCCAAAACGGCATCTGAACAGCCTTCATCCATGGTGAAACGAACTCTGTCCCAGTCGCAGGAACAGCCTAATTTGCGGAGCTGATTTAAAATAATATCGCCATATTCTTCCTTCCATGCCCAAGCCCGTTCTAAAAAGCCCTCTCGGCCTACATCCTCTTTGCTTAAGCCTTCAGAAGCCATTTTCTGCACCACCTTCACTTCCGTGGAAATGCTGGCATGATCAATCCCCGGTACCCATAAGGCATTAAAGCCCGCCATTCTTTTCCAACGGATTAAAATGTCTTGCAGTGTATTATCCAAGGCGTGACCCATATGCAGCTGCCCTGTGATATTGGGGGGCGGCATAACAATGCAATATGGTTTCTTACTTTTATCAACCTCAGTGTGAAAATATTTCTTTTCCATCCATTTTTGGTAAAGCCGTTCCTCTACCGTAGACGGATCATAGCTTTTCGCCAATTCCTTCATAGCACATTCCTCCTAATATTCCTCATTCACTCCCATTGTTCAAGCAACGAACCTGTTCCCTCTCTTTTTCAGAATTATGCCCTTTTGTATATAAAACTTACCATAAAAGAGGATACTTTATTGTTTTTAAAAGAATACATTGTACATACCAAAAAAAGCTCCCATCCGATAAAGGACGAAAGCTCGCGGTACCACCTTAATTTCTGCCAAAAAGACAGACACTCATAAACCGATAACGGGGTCAACCGTTTTTGCCTACGCAGAATAACCCTTCAGCAAAACAACTCAAAAGCTACCTTCTGTATCTTCTCTTGGAAAAGGCTTGCAGCCGATGACCCTTTCTCTCTGCCAATGATCCAACACATACTCCTCTTTTTCAATGTCTTTCACAGTTTCTATACCACAAGATTTTAGCCATTTCCCCAAGCTTTGTCAAGCATCTTTTTTTAAAATCTTTTTATATAGGGCGGAATCGGCCTAAAAACGAGAAATTTCCTCTAAAAATGCCGTATTTATAAAAACAGTATACAAAAATAGTGTTTCTGCTTTTGCCATGTTTTTTGTTGAAATATGAAAACGATTGTTGTATGATGATGATAGCAATATTCCACAACGGGCAGACATCAGAAGAGCAGTATTGACACTGTTTCTCCCAATATGCACCGTGAACACATACTGATTGCCTTACTACCAAATATTCGGAAAAGAGTGATGAATATGTTTCACAAATTAGAAAAATCTCCTACCGATGCTAAGCTGTGGATTATCATAAAGCTTAGTTCACAGAGATATGCCATTGACAGCTCTTATGTGGAGTCTATCTCCCAATTAACAGAGCCTATTAGTGTGATGCCGGAAAGCACGAATGTAAAACCGGGTATTATTCATGTAAGAGGAAATGTTATCCCCCTAATCAATATGAGAGCCGCCCTTGGGCTGAAAACTCTGGAGGAAGAGCAGGCTGTCCTTGCAAAAATGCTGGAACAAAGAAAGCTTGACCATATTCATTGGGTAGAGGAGATGGAACGCTGCCTTGATGAGGAGGATACCTTTACATTAGCAACCGACCCCCATAAATGCGCCTTCGGAAAATGGTATGACAATTTTCATACAAATAACCAAATTCTATCCTTTCATTTAAAAAAAATAGACGAGCCCCATAAAAAGCTGCATAAAGCAGCACATCTTGCCTTTGAGTGTCCCAGAGAATGCGATGATTGTGAGCGGGAAAAGTGCCTTCGGGAAGAGCTGAAAGAAAATGCCCACATTTATAAGGACATTGTTGTAAAGTTATTGGACGAGGCCAAAACCATTTTGGTTGACAATGCCAGAGCGCTGTATATTGTAGTGCGAGATCAAAAAAATGACCCTTTAGGCTTGCTGATCGACGAGGTGTTAGCCGTAGAAACCATCAAAATCAAGGATTTGCCGCCAAGCTGTATGAATATTTCCGGCCCCCAGCTGGTTTCCCATGTCGGGGAAAAAGAAAATTCCGATACCACATTTCTTGTTTTGAATATCAATGGGATTTATAGCCTCTGATTTTTGTGTCCCATACCTCAAAACGGCTTCTGCCGAAACTCTATTTGCCAAATAGAAAAAGCCCAAATATCACGCAGCAATTTGGGCGTTTTTGCATTTTTAAAAATAAATGTATGGACTATTTACCGGATCATTCCTTTTGGTAGCGGGAAATATTCATAAGCAAGCCAATCATAATAGTTAAAAACAACAGGGAGGTACCGCCATAGCTGATAAAAGGCAGGGGCTGACCTGTATTAGGAATGGTATTTGTAACAACACCGATATTAATAATTGCCTGAAATGCGATGACCGAGGTAATGCCCGTTGCCATTAGTGTACCATAGGTATCCTTGGCATTCATAGCAATCTTGATTCCCCGCCAAATTAAAACTGCAAACAATATAATCACCAACGCCGCCCCTATGATTCCCAGTTCCTCGCAAATAATTGCGAAAATAATATCATTGTGCGACTCCGGCACGAAGGTCTTTTGCCGGCTTTGCCCTAAACCAAGGCCGAAAATCCCCCCGGAGGCAACGGCATAAAGACCTTGTATAGTTTGGAAGCCTTTCCCCGTGGGGTCTGACCATGGGTTCAGCCAAATGCGGATTCGCCCGATACGATAAGGAAACAAAACAACCGCAAGTGCACCTGCGGGTACAATCAAGGCGGCACTTGCAACAAAGTACCAAATTTTCGGGCTGCCAATAAACAACATGGTAAGCCCCATCAGCAAAATCAGCAGGGCCGAAGAAAAGTTTGAAACGGCAATCAAACACACAGGCAAAGCCAAAATGCCCACCGCTTTCAAAAATCCCTTCAAATTTGCCAATTCCATCCTATGATTGACTATGTATAGGGATAAATAAAGCACCAGGGCCAGCTTGGTAAACTCTGAGGGCTGAAACTGCAGCATACCAACGCCAAGCCACCGCTTCTGCCCCCCGGCCTCAATTCCGATAAAGGGGAGCAAAAGCAGAAAAAAATTAGAGCACCAATAGGAAAGCAACGCAAAACGCTTCCAAAAATTATAGGGAACGTGCATACAAAAAATCATTGCCATTGTACCAAGAATAACCCAAACGCCCTGCCGTTTTAAAAAATAGAACATATCATATTTATATTTTGCACTGGTCATTGTTGTATAATAGCTGGCACTAAAAATCATTACAACACCAAAGAGCATCAGTGTTAATGCCACAAACAAAACCGTAAAGTCAAAGGAGTCGGGCTTTATTCGTCTTTTTTTTGCAATTTTCGGCCTTCCATGACTATTCTCTCTTCCCATTTTCTCACTCCGTTTCTTACGATTTTAATTTGAACTCCCAAAATTGCTATAGGCTTTAAAAATATCAAGCAACGCAGCTCTGCCGTGGCTACCGCCTTCTTATTTTTCAAATTTTTTTACCAGTTCTTTAAACATTTCGCCCCGCTGTTCATAATTATCAAACATACCCCAGCTTGCACAGGCAGGAGACAGCAGCACGCAATCCCCCTGTGCCGCCTTTTTTCTGCAAAGGCTTACAGCCTCCTCAAAGGTTTTGCAAAGCGAGATTTCATGAAAACCATGCTTTTCCGCAGAGGCTTTAATCTGCGCCGCAGTCACACCGATCAAAACCAAATGCTTCACCCTGCCGGCAAAAAGCTTTGTCCATGCATCAAAGGAAACTCCTTTGTCATACCCGCCGCCAATGAGCACAATGGGTTTTTTCATGGCTAACACGGCACGAATGGAGGCATCTGTATTGGTGCCTTTTGAATCATTATAATACTCTACGCCATCCACAGTGGCAACATACTCAATTCTATGCGCAACACCAGCAAAGTTTTCCAAAACCTTTCTGATTGTCGCCAAAGGCACGCCTGCAACGATTGACATAGCCGCCGCCGCCATCACATTTTCATAATTATGAGTACCCAAAACCTTTAAATCGTGCACAGAAAGCAAAGCTTCCTCCAAACCCTCCCAACGAACATGGATAGTGTCCCCTGCTAAATAAATCCCTTCTGCTAAGGGATCTTGACTGCTAAAGAAAAAGACTTTTGCTTTTGCTTTTTCCACCATGCTGCGGCAAATTTGATCATTATAGTTTAAAATGCAAAAATCTTCCGCAGTTTGGTTTATAAAAACCCGCTCCTTCATGGCAATATAAGTTTCCATTGTTTTATGGCGATTTAAATGATCGGGAGAAATATTTAAAACAGCACTGATATGTGGCCGGAAGGTTTTGGCCTTCTCCATTTGAAAGCTGCTGATTTCCGCAACAACCCAATCCGCCGGCTTAAGCCGAGAGACCTCACCGCTATAGGAAACTCCAATATTCCCTACCACCGCTGTGTTTGGTTTTGTCTCCTGCATAATTTGCCCCACAAGGGTCGTTGTGGTAGTTTTTCCGTTTGTTCCGGTGATTGCGGTAACGGGGCAAGGGGTTAATGTATAGGCCAGTTCCACCTCGCTGATGACAGGAATGCCCACATTTTCAGCCTGCAAAATAAACGGAAGATCACTGGGAATTCCAGGGCTTAACACAACCAAATCTTGTGCCTCTACAATCTCCTCTGGATTTTTGCCAAGAAATAAAGAAATTCCCTGCTGCTCCAAAGCCTCAGGTGCCTTTATTTCCTCTCTTCCCTTTTTATCCTGCAATATAACCTTTGCCCCTAAAGTATTCAAAAGGCAGGCAGCAGATATCCCGCTTTTTGCCATGCCACACACCAAAACTCTTTTGTCTTTATATATCAATTTAGAATCCCTCTTTCCTCCGCAGAATATATCTGCCCTTCCAATTAAAAGATATTTTTACTGCCTAAAAACCCAATCAAGCAAAGCATGGCTGTTGCCACATAGAACAGTGTAACCACCTTTGTTTCTCTCCAACCGCTCTGCTCCAAATGATGGTGGAACGGCGCCATTTTAAACAGCCTTTTTCCGGCGCCATACTTCCGTTTCGTCAGCTTAAAATATCCTACCTGAAGCATGGTACTGATGGATTCTAAAAGGTAAATAAAGCCAACAATCAAAATAAAAATAGGCATTTTTAACAAAAATGCAGTGGATGCAATAAATCCGCCCAAGGCCAGAGAGCCTGTATCCCCCATAAAAACCTTGGCGGGATAGGAATTAAAGATCAAAAATGCAAGCAATCCACCGATAATCGCCCCGCAAATCGGGGAAATACTGCTGCCTGCCCCCCAAGCCACAATCATAAAAAAGGCCGCCACAATCAGCGTAACGCCGCCTGCCAAGCCATCCAATCCATCAGTTAAATTTACCCCGTTTACCGTGCCTAATACAGCCACAAATAAAAAGGGGATAAAAAGAATACCCAAATCAATACTTGCGCCATTCCCAAAGGGGAGAAATACCCGGGTACCAATGCCGCTTTGAAATATATACCAGCAAAAAATACCGGTTACGATAAGCTGTAGCAGCAGCTTCTGGGCTGCCCGTAAGCCCAAAGAGCGTTTTTTTACCACTTTAATATAATCATCCAAAAATCCGATGATGCCATAAGCAACCGTTACCAAAAGAATCACGGTTCCATCTGCATTCCCCTTCATAAAAAAAGCGGCGGCAACGGCAAACGCAATGAGAAACGCAATGCCGCCCATGGTGGGTGTCCCTTGCTTTTGTAAATGGCTCTGGGGCCCGTCATCCCTCACAGTTTGCCCGAATTTCAATTTGTGCAGCATAGGAATCAAAACCGGACAAAGGATAACCCCTACCACGAAAGAAATAATGATTGCATATACCGCCTGTTCCAAAGACCCCACTTTAGTTCACTCCCTGTATTTTTTCTACGGTTTTTTCAAATGCCATGCTGTGGGATGCCTTTACTAAAATGGCATCGCCCTTTTTCAGCCTGCTCAAGCCAAAGCTCCAAAAGTCCTCTTGGCTGTCAAAGCAATAAACCTCTTTTACGCCTCCATCTTTTGCACCCTGAGCCATATAATCATTCAGCTTGCCGATGCAAAAAAGCAAATCAATCCCTTTTTCCGCTGCATGGGCACCTACCTCTTCATGCATTTGAGACGCTTGCTCCCCAAGCTCACCCATAAAGCCCAAAATGGCAACCTTACGCCCCTGCGCATTGGCAAGAATATTTAATGATGCCTTCATAGAGATGGGATTTGCATTATAAACATCGTTTAAAACAGTGATTCCATTTTCAAGCTTCATTACGTTCATTCTGTTTTTTGTAGGCACAAAGTTTTCTATTCCGGCTTTGATCTCCCCAAGGTTCATTCCCATTTCCAACCCCACAGTCACAGCGGATAGGGCATTTAAAACCATATGCTCTCCCGGCAAGGGTATCACAACCGCAAAGGAGCCTTCCTGCGTATGCACATGACAGCTTGTTTTCTCCATGCCCAGCACTTGCAAATTGTCCGCATAAACATCTTTCTTATTCTCCAAACCAAACCAGCGCAGCTTTTGAGGAAGCTTTCCCTCTAACGTCACAAGCATATCGTTGTCTGCGTTTAAAATCGCCACACCGTCCAGGGGCACAAAATCAAACATCTCGCACTTTGCCTTGAGAATGCCTTCTCTGCTGCCCAAATATTCAATATGAGCCACACCCACATTGGAAATCAGCCCCAACTGGGGACGAACAACCTCTGCCAACGCATGAATTTCCCCAAAGTGGTTCATGCCCATCTCGATCACCGCAATTTCGTGATGCTCCTCCAAGCGAAAGAGGGTTAAAGGAACACCGATATCGTTATTATAATTTCCCTGTGTAAAAAGAACCTCATACTTTTGCGCCAAAACAGAAGCAACCATATCCTTGGTTGTTGTCTTTCCCACACTTCCCGTTATACCGATAAACGGAATATGAAATTTATTTTTGTAATGAGCCGCAAGCTTTAGCAAGGCCTTTTTTACATCGGGCACCAAAAGCAAAGCACTGCCCTTTTTCGGGGCAATCACCTTGGAGGATAGGCAGGCGGCCACACCCTTTTCAAAGCATTCCCCTATAAATTGGTGTCCGTCCAAGCGCTCTCCCTGTATGGCAAAAAACAAGCTGTCCTTGCCTGCTTCCTTTGAACTTTGAGTAATATGTGAAATTGTTCTCTCCAAAACCTCATCTAGGGCTTCCACGGAAATTACCTGCGCCTCCGTTGCCTGCATGATCTCTCTAATCGTCATTTTTTTCATATGCAATCCTCACCAAAAGCCTTTCGTATCTCTTCCATATCGTCAAAATGAATGGTACGGTCCTTGAAAATCTGATAAGTTTCATGACCCTTTCCAGCAATGATAATCACGTCCCCTGTCCGGGCCATTTTTACGGCTGCCAAAATGGCCTCCCGCCGATCCGCAATTTTTTCATATGGGCAAGGGGTTTTTAAAACCCCGGCTTCTACCTCATCCAGTATGGTCAACGGGTCTTCCGTTCTGGGATTATCAGACGTGATAATGCAGTAATCGGAACCTCGTCCTGCAATTTCACCCATAATGGGCCGTTTTGTTTTATCCCTGTCACCACCGCAGCCAAAAATGGTAATGATCCGCTCTTTTGCAAACTCCCGTGCGGTCTTCAAAATATTATCCAAGCCGTCCGGTGTATGGGCGTAATCCACCACTGCTTGATAGCCTTTTTTACTGCGCACCGCTTGAAAACGACCTGCCACACCATGATTTTCCTGCAAGCCGGCAATAATATCCGCCATGGGGATTTCCAAGAGGAGGCACGCACCAATGGCGCCCAAAGCATTATATACGCTGAATCTGCCGGGTGTGCTTAAATGTACAGCATACTCCCTGCCTTCCCAAGCAAGCGAAAACGCCGTGCCTTCAGCAGTGATTTCAATCCTTACGGCACGCAAATCCGCCTCCCGGTCAACGGCAAAGGTCAAGACTTTCCCCTGTGCCTTTTCCTTCATAAAGGCGCCTGCGGCATCATCCAAATTGATGACGCTTTTTTGCGCCCGCTCAAATAACTTTGCCTTCGCCTTTTTATAATTTTCCATGGTTTTATGATAATCCAGATGATCCTGGGTTAAATTTGTAAAAATACCGATCTCATATGCAATGCCGTCCACCCTGTGCAAGTCTAACGAATGGGAAGATACCTCCATCACAACATGGCTCACGTTCTCCTGCACCATCGTATCCAATAATTTCTGCAATTCCTTGGATTCCGGCGTAGTACGCTCTGTATGGAGCACCCTGTCCCCAATGCGGTTTTCAATCGTTCCGACAACACCCACTTTTTTCCCAATGTGATCCAGCACAGATTTGATTAAATAAGTGGTAGTGGTTTTTCCGTTTGTTCCCGTTACACCAAGCATATGCATTTTTTTGGAAGGATTGTCATAGTAATTTTGCGCCAATACAGCCAAGGCTTCCCTTGTATTTCTAACTTGAACAACAGTGGTTTTTTTATTCAAGCCTTCCGGCTTGTGCTCGCAAATAATGGCCACTGCGCCGTTTTCCACAGCCTTCTCTGCAAATGTATGCCCATCCGTCTGAAACCCTGTGATACAAACAAATGCATCCCCTGCTGTCATTTTTCGGGAATCATACTCCATTTTATTTATGGTAATGTCCGGATTTCCTTGTAAAATTTCGTAGGAAACCCCTTTTAACAGCTTTTTCAATTCCACTGCTGTTTCCTCCTTTGGATAAACGAAGTTCTGCATTAAATTTATATACAAATGCATCCCTTCGTCTGTTTCACTCTATAAAAGCACTCATCATTTTAAATAGATTGGAGGAGAATTACAACCCTTTTATTACATATTTCTGCCGATTCCCCAGAAATCATTCCCGATAAGCTTTATGCCCTGCGTTCGCAAAAGCCTTCCATAGATCAAGGCCTATGCAAGCACTTGGAAAAAGTATATCACATTTATGCGGCCCTACCAATTATTTTAGCCATTTTATTCTAAATAAACAATAACTTCCGTTCCTTTATTGATTGTTTCCCCACTGGGCGGCAGCTGCCTTTGTACAGCCTCTCCCTCGCCCCGGGTGCTCACCTGTAAGCCCTCTTTCTGCAGGGCATTTTTTGCCTCCTGCATTGTCATTCCAATCACATCGGGCATAATTGCCTGCTCCTTTGCCGCCTCTTCGGCTTCCTGCTCACTGTAAACAGGCTCTATGCCCAAATAAGGCAGAGAGTTTTTTAATAATTCCTGCATCACAGGCCCTGCAACCGTTCCGCCGTAATAAACACCCTGGGGCTCATCAATTAAAACCATAGCCAAAATCTGCGGATTTTCCGCCGGGGCAAATGCCATGAAAGAGGCAATATATTTTCCATTCTTACGGGGCAGTTTCTCAGAGGTGGCAGTTTTGCCGCCAATGCGATAGCCGGGGATATAGGTCTTGCTTCCTGTTCCCTCGGAAACCACACTTTCCAGAATTTTTTTCATGGTTTCTGAGGTTTCCTTGGAAAGCACCTGTTCTCCTTTTTCGTATTGAAATTCTTCAATCATTGTCCCTTCTTCATCGGCAATACCCTTTGCAAAATGAGGCGTAACCAAATACCCGCCGTTTACAATAGAAGAAGCGGCTCTCAAAAGCTGCAGCGGTGTAATTTGAAAGGACTGGCCAAAGCTCATGGTTGCCAATTCAACGGGGCCGATGTTTTCCAGCTTATGAATGATGCCTACGGCTTCACCGGCCAGATCTATTCCTGTTTTTTGGTCAAAACCAAATTTTTGCATATAGGTTAAAAATGTTTCTGCACCTAAACGTTCGGCAACCTGCATAAAAACAGGGTTACAGGAGTTTTGTACCCCCTCCACAAAGGTTTCCGTACCATGGCTGCGGGGAAACCGCCAGCATTTGATACGCCTGTCGCCGACTATGTAAAATCCGTTGCACTGAAAAGTGCTTTCCGGTGTAACCGCACCCTCCTCAAGCCCCGCCGCCGAGGTTACAATTTTAAAGGTACTGCCCGGCTCATACGTATCGTTAATGGCTGTATTGCGCCACATGGCATTCAAATAATCATTTTGCTCCTTTTCTGTAAAGGTATCCCAAGCTGCCGCTAAGGTTTCATCCTGAATGGTAAAAGGATCATTCAAATCAAAAAACGGATAATTCGCCATAGCATAGATTTCCCCATTTTGGGGGTTTAATACAATAATTAGGCCATGATCCGCATTTTTCGTTTCCACCGCCTTGGCAATGGTCTGCTCCGCATATTGCTGCAGCACCACATCCATGGTGGTTACAAGGTTTTTGCCATCCTCCGGCGGAATACGCTCCTGTTGGCTGTCAACCTCATTGCCTCTGGAATCCGTAAGGGTCAATATTTTTCCCTGTTTGCCCTCCAGCATGGTATCATACTTTGCCTCAAGGCCCAAAATACCCTGATTGTCTTTTCCCACAAAGCCGATTACCTGGGCTGCCATTTCTGAAAAGGGATAGACACGTTTTACATCCTCATCTACCATAACCCCCGGTATTTCCGCCTTACGAATTTCCGCCGCAAGGGTACTGTCTACCTTTGTTTTAATACGAACCAATGCAACATTTTCCTGCACCTTTTTTAAAACAGTTTCATAGTCCAAATCCAGCTTTTCAGCCAAATAGGTGGCTGTTTTTTCCTTTTCCTTTACCTGTACAGGAATAACACTAACAGCATTTACGGTTTCCGTCAATGCAACTCCCACACCGTTTCTATCCAAAATACTTCCTCTTTTCGGCATAATCAGCCTGTCTCTTGTTTGCTGTTCATAAGCCAATTCCTGCCACTGCTCCGCACGAAATAGTTCAATATAAATCATTCTGCCCAGCAGCAAGGCAAAGCCAAGCATTGCCCCCAGTAGAAAAACCAACAGCTTTTTTTTAACACTAATGGGCGGACGCTCCATGAAAAACACCCCTGCCTTCTCCATTTATAAAGAATATATGGAAAAAACAGGGCGTGTATGCGTTCATTTCAACATAGGTATTTTTCAAAATGCTATTTTATTTCCCTTATGGCGTTGCTCCATCTGCCTTTTTTTCAAGCTGAATTTTCACTTCCGTACCCTTTTCCACCGAAACGCCATATTTCGGATCCTGAGAGGATACAACCCCATCGGTTTCTCCCTCAAACACCACTTCAAATCCCGCATCTGTCAAGGCTCTTGCTGCCGCCTCATAGCTTTTGCCAACAACCTGAGGAACAGAAGCAGTTCCCGCATCTTCGGCAGATTTTTCAACATAGAGTATGATTTCACTGCCTGTTTCCACTGTGGCGCCGCCTTTCGGCACCTGATTCGTAATGGTGTTGCCAGTGCCCACAACCTTATAGGTCAATTCCTTTCCATCCAAATCGGAAACAACATCATACGCAGTGCTGCCAACATAGTCCGGAAGCTTTACTGTTTCCTTTGTGGTTAAAGCTGTTGCCTCTTCTGTCTCCTCCGTGGGCTCCAAGCTTTTATATTTAATGATTTTTTCCATTAGGGCTTTTGTCATGGGGGCAGTGCTTTGCAGTCCATCGGCATACCCCTCCGGTAAATGAATGACAGACATGACAATGTATTTCGGGTTCTCTGCAGGAAAATATGCCATATGGGTCAGCGTCCAAAGGTCATCCCGTTGTCTTGAGCCCTGCTCGGCAGTTCCTGTTTTGCAGCCGATGGAGTACCCGGGAATTTGAATTTTTTTACCTGTGCCTTCCTCTACGGTGGCCTTTAAAGCAATGCGCAAATAATCAGAGGTTTCCTTGGATATCACCCTTCTTACCACCTCCGGCTTATTTTCATATGCAATCTCTCCCTCCGGTGTAATTACCTGAGAAACAACATATGGCTTCATAATGTTTCCGCCGTTAATAAGGGAAGAAAATGCCGTTAAAATTTGGATTGTGGTAGAGTTAAAGGTTTGTCCGAAGGAAATGGTTGCCAATTCTGTAGGGCCAATGCCGGATAAGGAGTGCAATACATTTGCCGCATCCGCCTCACCGGTTAAATCAATCCCCGTGGGCTGTCCAAAGCCAAACTCCATTTGATATCTGTATATTTTTTCCGCACCCAATTTTTGCGCAATCTGAATAATACCCACATTGCAAGACTGTGCTAAAATATCCTTTACGTTTACCGTGCCGTGCCCCGTTCTTAAGTGGCAATTGATGGGGGTACCGCTTACATCTATAGACCCCCCGCAAAAAAAGGTGGTCTCCGGAGTGATGACCCCTTCCTCCAAGGCCGCCGCCGCAACCAGCGGTTTATAAATCGACCCGGGCTCATAGGTGCTGCTGATGCTAAAGGTTTTCCACATATTATTCAAATAATCCATTTGTTCTTTATTGCTTTTGGCTTCCCATTCTGCTTTAAACGCTGCATCCGTTTCAACCTCCACCGGTACGCTGGGATTATTCAAATCAAAATTATGAGACTCTGCCAAAGCCAAAATTTCGCCGGTATTCGGCTCCATGACGATTGCTGCAATATTTTCCGCCGGCCACTGGGCCTCTGTCTCCCGCACTGCCTCCTCAGCATACTGCTGAATGGTATAATCAATGGTGGTGATCACTGTATCCCCATCTTGAGCAGGATAATCCTGATAGGAAACGCCGTCAGCCCCGTCATAAAGAATGAATGAGCGGCCGGGGGTTCCTACCATATAGTCGTTATATTTTCCTTCCAGACCCCATTGTGCGTCCCCTCGAATAAAGCCCAAAAGATGGCAGGCTAAGGTTTTTAACGGATAGGAACGTTTCGTTGTTTTTTCGTAGTAAATTCCTTTGAGATCTAAGCCCTCCAGTTCTTCTTTCAACTCCCGGTCAATTTCTTTTACTAAGTATTTCCAATGATTGGGCAGGTTGATTTCCCCTGTTGCTTCATTCATTGTGATATAACTCTTTAACGTTGCATAGTCCAGCTCCGGAAAATGTTCACATAATGCAGTCAGGGTTTTCTCCTGCTCCGCCTCTTTATTCTCTGCCAAAACCAACGGATCCAGAACCACATTATAAACGGCTGTAGAAATTGCCAAAACCTGCTCATTTCGATCTAAAATACTGCCTCGATTTGGCGCAACCACAGTGTCATAGCGATTGATCTGCTGATTTTTTGCTGCCGCCTCATATTCCTCACCATGCACTGCTTTCAGATAAACCACTCTTGCAAAAAAAATGGTAAATATGGCAATAAACGCAAAAAGAATAAAAGCAAATTTACCCTTTGCCTTTATTCCCATTGAACTTTTCTTCATCATACATCAATCCTTTTTAAACCGACTTGTAAATTTTAAAAAACCCGACTGATTTTCTTCATTTGTAGTATCCGCAGCATATTGCACGGTATAGCTCTGCTTCGGAACATTTATGTAAACAATTTGATAGGGCTGGGGCTCCGCCATGCCTAGGCGAGTGGTTGCCTGCTCTTTAATATAATCCAAATCGATCTGTTCTGTCAATTCTGCTTGCAAAATCACATTGTTTTGTTTTAACTCTGCCAACTGACTTTTTTCCTTCCGTAGCTCCACCCGCTCATTGGCAACGCTTACACTCATTCCCATGAAGGCGATACTGCCGGCAAACAAAAGAATAACAATCATAATAAACTTAAATGCAGTAATTCTGCTTTCTCTGATTTCAAGCTTCTGGGCTCTTTCCTCTGCAATGCGTTTTTTCTTGTCAGCCCCATCGGTATCATATGGGAGGTATTCCGGCTGAACATCATAGGCTACGTTGCCATATGCATAGTAAGAAGACCCTTTGTTTATAGTTCGATTTCTATCATAACGTGCCATGCCGAATACCCCTTTCCGTTTCTTATTCTATCCCCTCCAAAACACGAAGCTTTGCGCTTCTTGCCCGGGGGTTTTCTTCCAATTCTCCCTCGCTTGCAACAATGGGCTTTCTTGTAATCACCCTACCTGCCGGTTTTTTCCCACAAACACAAACGGGAAATTGGGGAGGACAAGTGCAAGGATTTTCCTGTGTGCGAAAGGCTTCCTTCACAATGCGGTCTTCCAAAGAGTGGAAGGTAATGATGCAAAGCCTGCCCCCCGGCGTTAGACGATGGGCCACGTTACCTATGGCTTGCTGCAAAACCTCCAGTTCTCCATTGACTTCAATGCGAATGGCCTGAAATGTTCTTTTTGCAGGATGGGGCCCGTCCTTTCGCGCCCCCTTGGGAACGGCCTTTTTAATGATTTCAACTAACTCCCCCGTGGTTTCGATGGGTTTATTTTGTCTTTCATTCACAATAAACTGAGCAATTCTTTTGGCCCAGCGTTCCTCACCATAAGAGAAGATTACACGGTTCAGCGCATCTTCGGAATATTCGTTTAGTAACGCATAGGCAGTAAAAGGGTTCGTCGTATCCATGCGCATATCCAAGGGTGCATCATGCTGATAGGAAAATCCTCTTTCCGCTTCATCCAACTGATGGGAAGAAACACCGATATCCAAAAGCATTCCGTCTATTTTATCAATTCCCAAGGAATCTAAAATGCCGCCGATGTTCCCAAAATTATCATGTACAAAGGTGATTTTATCCAAATTGTCCTTTAACCGCTCTTTTGCAGCCTTGTGGGCATTTAAATCCTGATCAATGCAAATCAGCCTTCCTGTGGTCAGCCTCTTGGCGATTTCCAAGGAATGTCCGCCGCCACCCATTGTTCCGTCTACATAAATTCCGTCTGGCTTAATATTCAAATTTTCAATGCACTCCCGAAGAAGTACGGAAACGTGATGAAATTCCAATTTGGCACCTCGAACCTCCCCTTAGGGTTGGCCTATCCTTTCTGAAACAATTAAATTCCCAGATTTTCCATTTCAAAAGCAAGCTCGTTGCTGATGAAATTTTCTTCATCGTTATATTCAGTCCAATTTTCCTTATTCCAAATTTCTACCCGGTTGTTTACACCGATAGAAACCACGTCCTTTTTTAATCCTGCGTATTCTCTTAGATTTGCAGGCAAATTTATTCTTCCCTGATTATCCAGATCGCATTCGATGGCGCCGGAAAAGAAAAAACGGACAAACTTTCTTGCGCCTGTGCTGGTTAAGGGCAGCTGTTTCAGCTTTTCTTCAAAAATTATCCACTCGCTTTGGGGATAGGCGAATAAACAGTTATCCAAGCCCTTGGTCACAACAAAATGCTCCCCCAGGCCTTCTCTAAATTTTGCAGGTACAATTAATCGGCCTTTGGAGTCAATAGAATGCTGAAATTCACCTAAAAACATTTTGCGTCACCACCCTTCTATATTTGAGGGATTTACGGACATTTTAAACCATTTCCATCCACTTCCCACCACTATTAACCACATTGTAATATATTTGACAGAAATAGGCAAGTCCCATTCTGTAAAATCTTTTGCGTTTTTTATGAAAGAAACATTGAAAACTCACAAATTCCTTCTTTTTCATGTACTAGCTATATCAAAATCGACATTTTTCCCTATAAACGCCATTTCTATGCCCTAAGATTTCACCGTTTTCTTTGCAGGCATCTGGTTGTTTCCACCACTCTCTCCTCCACTTTCCGCCACGGAAACAAAAAAAGGGTATTGCTTTCGCAATACCCGCAAGTTTCATATTTTCTTTATCAATGTGAGGACACTCTATAAACATACAGCTTCCCCGGTATGAAACTAAAAATTCCCCACTGTACTTCCCTATTCTTTGTATGCCTTTGCCAATTTTTCAAAGGAGGGCAAAGAGCGCTCAATGGTATCCCTCGCCACACAATAAGCAATTCTCACATAGCCCTTGCAGCCGAAGCCGCGGCCGGGTGTCATCAAAATGCCGAATTCCTTTGCTTTATTTACAAAGGCAACATCGTCTTCCTCCAACGCCTTTACAAACAGATAAAAAGCGCCCTGCGGCTTGGCACACGTATAGCCGTATTTAGTCAAAGCATTGTACAACAGTTCTCTGTTTTTATCATAAAATGCAATATCCGATTTCTCATCACAGCACTTTGCCACCACCAGCTGCTGCAATGCAGGGGCATTCACAAAGCCCAACACACGATTGGCTACCCCTGCGCCAAAAACAACATCTTCAAAATCCTGCACAGAAGAAGGGATGGTTAAATATCCAATTCTATCTCCCGGCAGAGAAAGGGATTTTGAATAGGAATAGGCCACAATGGTATTTTCATAAAATTTGGGAATATACGGCACAACGGCACCATCGTAGACCAACTCCCGATAAGGCTCATCGGAAATCAAATAAATCGTCGTGCCAAATTCCCAGGCCTTTGCCCGCAAAACCCCTGAAATCTTTTTGAGGGTTTCCTCATCATAAACAACGCCTGTGGGATTATTGGGCGTATTCATGAGAATTGCCTTGGTTTTAGGTGTGATTGCTTCCTCAAGTTTTGTTGCATCCGGTAAAAAAGAAGGAAGGTTCGGTGCAATTGCAATCAATTTTCCGCCTGCATTGGCAGTGTAAACGTCATATTCGGAAAAATACGGTGCAAAGGTTAGCACTTCATCTCCTTGATCCAACAAAACCTTTAATATGACACTCAGCCCTCCGGCTGCACCTGTGGTCATCACAATATTTTCCGCCGTATATTCCTCCTCAAACCGACGGTTCAGGCTTTCCGCAATGCTTTGGCGCACAGAGAAAATGCCGGCGCTGTCCGTATAGCTATGCAATGCCAAAGAATCCATGGTCTCTAATATTTCAATGGCTGTTTTATTCACAGAAAGGGGTGCCTTAACATTGGGGTTGCCAATGCCAAAATCAAAAACATTTTTCTTCCCCAAAATTTGGCGCATTCGCTTCCCTTCGGTAAATAATGCGCTGATAGCCGCACTCTGCTCCACCAAAGCCTTCATATTTTTTGAAATCACACGCTATTCCCCCTTTGCGTTTTGTATTAAAAACTGTATGGCTTCCCTATATCCCAAAAAGCCCTTGCCCATAATTGTCTTTATGCAGGCTCTCCCGGCATAAGAAATCTGACGAAAGTCCTCCCTTTGGCGCACATCGGAAATATGCACCTCAACCGCAGGCAGATTGACAGCCTTTAGGGCATCTAAAATTGCCACACTGGTATGGGTATAGGCAGCCGGATTGATCACAATTCCTTGGGTACCGTCAAAGTATGCCTGTTGAAGGCGATCTATCAAGGCACCCTCATGATTGGATTGAAAAACCTCCGCTTCCGCACCGTTTTCCTCCGCTGTTTCCTGAATCAAACGGAGGAGGTCCTCATAGGTCTCACTTCCGTAAATTCCTTTTTCCCGAATGCCAAGCATATTCAAATTCGGGCCGTTCACTACAAGTAATTTCATGCCCTTCGCCCCTTACATTTCAGAATAGCAACCCAAAAAGGACAGCTTTTCTGCGGATATTTCCATGTCTTTTAACAGCGTTAAAACGCTGGGAGAATAAACGGAGCCTTCAATATCGAAATAGAAACGGAATTCAAAATCCTTACCAGGAATGGGTCTGCTTTCCAGCTTGGTAAGATTGAAGCCTTGGCAAGCTATCTTGCCGATCATTTCATACAAAGAACCGGGTTCATGGGCAATAGAAAGCATCAAGCTTATTTTATTTGCCCCTGCGTAAATCTCCATATTTTTGGCAATGCAAATGAAACGGGTATAATTATTTTGATTGTTCTGTACGTCCTCTTTTAAAATATCCAAGCCATAAAGCTTTGCGCACTCAGGAGAGGAAAGCGCCGCAATGTCTGTACGGTCGCATTCGGCAACATACTTAGCCGCTGTTGCCGTATTTTCAAATACGGTGATTTTTACGTTGGGCAAGGCCTTTAAAAATTCACTGCACTGCTGCAATGCCTGCTCATGGGAAATAATTTCTTTAATATCAGAAAGAGCGATGCCTTTTTTTGCAACAAGGGCATGGTTGATATGGAGCTTCAAGCTTTTTACAATATAGAATTTATGACGCATCATTAAGTCATACACTTCTGTAACGGAACCGGCAGAGCTATTTTCAATGGGCAATACACCGTACTGGCAAAGGCCTTTTTCAACGGCATTGAATACGCTTTCAAAGCTATTGAAATACATTGTGTTGGGCATGGCAAACAGCTTTCCACAGGCTCTTTCCGCATAGGAGCCCTCTACCCCTTGGCAAGCAACCACTGCTTTTCTGGGGAATTCTAGTTTCGTATCCTGAATATTGGAAAGAATCTCCTTGGAAAGGGGTGTTTCCTCGGTCAAAAGCCCCGCCTGATAGCTTTTGCTTACCTCAAACATGGTCTGATAAAGGGATTTGACATATAGTTCAAACTTTTCACCAACCGTATCCATCACCCGCTGTAAAACTTTATTTTCTCTCTTTTTATCCAAAATTGGAAGGTCTTTTTCACTTTTCGCATCCGCAATTTCTGCCGATGCTTGCATACGCTCAACAAACAGCTTTGCAATTTGATCATCGATTTCGTTCACTCTGATTCTTAAGGCTTCTAAATCCATCTTTGGTTCCTCCTTATTTCCGCACAGTTTCTTATTGTAATTTTGTCTGTCAACGCATTGTTCAGCCATATCTCTGTTTACTTTCGATTTATTTCGTATAAATCCAAAAGGGCAATGGCCATGGCCGCTTCCACACAGGGAACAGCCCGGGGAACAATGCAGGGGTCATGCCGTCCCGTTACCCTTAATGGGGTAGTTTCCCCTTTGCCCAAGCTTACGGTAGTCTGCTCCTTGCCAATGGAGGGTGTGGGTTTGATTGCGGTGCGAATCACTAAGGGCATTCCGCTGGAGATGCCGCCCAAGCTTCCCCCATGGTGGTTGGTTTTGGTTTTCACCGCACCTGTTTCTTCTATATAAAAGCTATCATTATTTTCTGAGCCCAAAAGACGAGCTGCGCCAAAGCCTTCTCCAAATTCCACACCCTTGACTGCAGGAATTGCAAAAAGTATGGCGGAAAGCTTACTTTCCAAGCCATGGAACATGGGCTCCCCAATGCCTACCGGCAAACCTAAGGCAACGCTTTCGATAACGCCGCCCACAGAGTCTCCCTGCCCTCTTGCATTTTGAATAGCCTCCTGCATCTTTTCCCCTGCTGTATCCTCAACAACGGGAAAGGCTTTTTCTGCAATTTGTGCCAATTCTTCTTTAATAATATGAACAGGGTCTATCCCTTCCTCTCGTTCAGTATGGATAGAGAGAATATGGGCGCCTATGGTAATGCCTCTGCGCTCCAATATTTGCAGACAAACGGCTCCCGCAAAGCAAAGGGGCGCTGTGAGCCTGCCGGAAAAATGTCCGCCGCCCCGATGATCTTGAAAACCGCCATATTTGATTTCCGCCGTAAAATCCGCATGACCCGGCCGAGGCATATCCTTCAGCTGGTCATAATCCTTAGAGCGGGTATTTGTGTTTTCTATCGTAGCACAAAGCGGTGCCCCGCAGGTTTTTCCCTGGAATAAGCCGGAAACCACCCGTGCCTGATCCCCTTCTTTTCTCGGTGTAGAATAGGCGTTTTTCCCCGGCGCCCTGCGATCCAAAAATCGCTGTACTTTTTCTAAGTCAATTTCTTCTCCCGGGGGCAATCCATCCATAACAACACCAATTGCATCGGAATGAGACTGTCCGAAAATACTGATTTTTATTTTTTCCCCATAATTAGAAGACATCCGCAGCACCTCCTAACCTGACGAATTCCGCAAAAAACGTGGGATAGGATTTGGATACCGCTTCCGCTCTTTCAATGACCGCCTCCACGCCCAAAGCCGCCGCCGCAATGGCTAAGGACATGACAATGCGATGGTCGTCATAAGAATCTAAAACAACGGCTTCCGAGGGCGGTTGAGTTCCTCCTGTAATGGTAATGGATTCCGGCTGTTCGGTTACACCCACACCAAGGCTTTGCAACCCCTCCGCCATGGCCTGCAAGCGGTCACTTTCTTTCATACGTAGCCTTCCTGCGTTATAAATCATCGTTGTGCCTTCCGCCATGGCCGCCACTGTGCATAATATGGGCACCAAATCGGGAATTTGAGCCGCATCAATGGTAATTCCCTTTAGGGTTCCCGCCAAAACCCGCACACCATCCTCTTGCCATAGAATCTTTGCGCCAAAGCGCTTCATTAAGCTGACAATTTCCTTATCCCCCTGACAAGATGCTTGCCGCAGTCCTTTACAGGTAATATCGCCTCCAATGGCTCCGGCGGCCACCCAAAACGCCCCGCCGGACCAGTCCCCTTCTGCCCAAATTTCACCGGGAGAACGGAAGGCTTGCCCGCCTTTTACGAAAAAACTACATTCTCGTTCTTCTATCTCAACACCGAAATCCTTCAGTGTTTCCAGTGTCATATCAATATATCCTCTGGATTCTATTGCTGTAGTCAGCCGGATTTCGCTGTCTTCCTTTAGAAGGGACAGTGCGAAAAGAAGCCCTGTGATAAACTGAGAGCTGATATTTCCCGGAAGGGTATAAATGCCCCCCGTAATGCTTCCCGTCATTTCCAAGGGCAGGGAGTCTCCCTTTACAAGGGAGCCATGGCTCCGCAATTCCTTCAAAAGCACACCGATGGGCCTTTCCGGAAGCCTGCCGTGGCCAACAAAAAAAACCTGCTTACTCAAGGCCGCCGCAACAGGCAGCAAAAACCGCAGGGTGGAGCCGCTTTCTCCGCAATCCAAAACGGCCTCCTTTGTTTCCGCCGCCCAAAGGGGAGAAACCTCTACGGTACCCTCCTCCCGCAGGATTTTACACCCCAAAGCCTCCATACAATTCTTTGTCGCCTCAATATCATCAGACCAGCCTTCCAAAAAAATCTTTGTGGGTCGGTCTGCCAATGCCGCCGCAATCAGCAGGCGATGAGCATTTGACTTGGAGGAAATCACCTTGATGATTCCTTTCAGGTTGCCTTTTCCTATTTTAATATTCAATCATATCACCTGCTTTTCATTGCCTCCGCCACCAATTGCTCCACTTCCTCAACAGAAATTTTTTCAATACGGCATCGGCCTATTTTTTCGGGGAAAACAAAGCTGATTGCATCGCCCCTGCGCTTTTTATCCATCAATGTTCCTTGTGCAATTTGCTCTGCAGTATACTCAGTATCTACAGGCAAACCGTTTCTGCTAAGGGCCTTGCGAATGCACTCCGTCATGCCTGCTTCGCCAATGCCTCTGCTTTCTGCGGCATTGGCAATGAGCGATAACCCAATGGCAACGGCATGGCCGTGGGAAATAGAAAACCGGCTTAGCTTTTCAATGGAATGGCCTAAGGTATGCCCCAAATTTAACAGCTGCCGCTCTCCATAATCAAACTCATCCCGCATGATAATATCTCGCTTCATTGTGACACAGGTTTCGATAATTTCTTCTAATTCCTGTGTAAATGTAAGATTTTCCACCTTGGAAAACAGTGCTTTGTCCCCAATGACGCCGTATTTCAAGGTTTCGGCAACACCATCGGCAAAAACATCCTTTGGCAGTGTCAGCAATGTATTGGTGTCGCAAAGCACCAGATGGGGCTGATAAAAAGCCCCTGCCATATTTTTGCCTGCCTTTAAGTCTATGGCGGTTTTTCCGCCTACAGAGGAATCCACCGCCGCCAAAAATGTGGTGGGAACCTGAATAAAACGAATGCCTCTTTGGTAAACCGCAGCGGCAAACCCTGCCATATCGCCCACAACACCGCCCCCCAAGGCGATGATACAATCTTGTCTGGTCATTTCATTTTCCGCCAAAAACTCTAAAATTTCACTTAGGGTGCCAATATGCTTAGAGCCTTCGCCTCTGGGAAATACAAATTTACATAGGGAAAAGCCTTCATCCAAAAGAGATTGAGATACTGTAGCGGAAAATAAGGTATCCACCTTGCTATCCGTAATCACTGCCGCCTTGCAGGGAGAAATGCGTTTTTTAACTTCCTTCCCCACCTGAGAAAGCAGTCCCTTCCCGATTAAAATGTTATACTCCGTTGACGCACTTACCTTCACTTTTTTCATATAGATAACCTCATTCAAATTCCTTTACATCATCTACCGCCAGACGTTTTTCCTTGCCCTCCTTCAGCAAAACCTTTAGCTTATCCTTCTCTTTTTCCCGTATCACTTTGCTGTAGCCCTGCAAGCGAAGAATCAAGCCATCAATTTCATCGGCAAGGAAATCGCTGTTATCTAAAAATAATTCTGTCCACATGGTTTCGTTCAGCTTGGCAACACGGGTCATATCATGAAAGCTGCCCGCTGAAAACCCTTTGAATTTCGGGGACAATTCGCTCTTAATATATGCACTGGAAACAACGTGAGCCAACTGGGACGTGTAGGCAATCATACGGTCATGCTCCACATCCGTTGCCACCTGCATTCTTGCAAACCCAAGGCTTTTAAAAAAGAAGCTTAGGTCATTCATAGGGGCAATATCCGTTCCCGTATAGGGTGTTAAAATCATGGTTGCCCCTTCAAATAAGGTTGGTGTAGAATAGGTAAAGCCGCTGCGCTCAATGCCAGCCATGGGATGGGCGCCGCAAAAAAGAAACGTATGCTCCGCCGCCACCGCCTGCAACGGCCCACAAACCTCACGCTTAACACCCGCACAATCCACAACGATTGCTCCTTTTTTAAACCTATCTGCAAATTTCTTCACATAATTTACCACTGCCTCAGGATACAAGGCAATGATGACCAAATCGCAATCCGCAGGATCGCCCTCCTCCAGAATGCCATGTACCGCTTCCGCCAGCATCATACTATAACGTATTTGCTCCGACGCATCCCAGCCAAGGACGGTATGCTCTGTTTTTTGTTTGATTGCCTTTGCCATGGAGCCGCCAATCAGCCCCATACCAACTACCCCAATACGCATATTCTCACCTCAATTTTCTGTCTTAGCAGTGAATTCCTCATGGGTTTCACGGCTGCTGCTTAATCGTCAAATTTACAAGCAAAAGGTCTTATTTGAAATACTGCCTTCGCCACATCATCAAATGCTTCCGGTGTTAAGGATTGCGCCCCATCGCACAATGCATGAGGGGGATCGTTATGCACCTCAATCATTAAGCCGTCAGCCCCTGCGGCAGTCGCCGCCAACGCCATAGGCTTTACCATGTAAGAATAGCCGAGGGCATGGCTTGGATCAATCACGATGGGCAAGTGTGTTAATTTCTTTAAAACAGGGATAACGGATAAATCCAGTGTGTTTCTGGTTCTTGTTTCAAAAGTGCGAATTCCTCTCTCGCAAAGGATTACGTTTTCATTGCCGCCGGACATGATGTATTCCGCACTCATAAGCAATTCATCAATGGTATTCGCCAAGCCTCTCTTTAAGAGAATCACCTTATCTGTCTTGCCTAGCTCTTTTAAAAGCTCGAAATTCTGCATATTTCTTGCGCCAACCTGCACAACATCCACAGGATCGAACAAAGGCAAATGGGTGATATTCATAATTTCAGAAACAATGGGCAAGCCGGTTAATTTTTTCGCTTCCAGCAAAAGGTCGATTCCTTCCCCCAGAAGACCTTGGAACGCATAAGGTGAGGTACGGGGCTTGAACGCGCCGCCTCTTAGGAAGCCAGCCCCCGATTTTTTTACGCTCTCCGCAACATAGCAAACCTGCTCTCTGGATTCCACAGAGCAAGGCCCTGCAATGATTTGGAATTCGCCGCCGCCGATTTTTACACCGTTGACATTTACAACCAATCTTTCATTATGAAATTTTTTGTTCGCATTTTTGAAGGGCTCTTGAATTCTCTGCACATTCTCAACAATATCAAGAGATCGCACCAAATCCATGTCCACGCCGGACGTATCGCCTACCAAGCCGACAATTGTGTGGTTTACCCCTACGGATAGATGGGTGTCAATACCCATACTTTTCAACCATGTTTTCAAATTCTCTATCTGTTCCTGCTTCGTACCATTTTTTAATACTACAATCATGTGATTACCTCCTTAACGACCTACAAAAAGTGTTTTAGCTTTGAAAGATATTGACTGATATAAAGTTCCACACACTCGATTTACATTTTTTGGTTTTTTCAATATAAAAAGAAAGACTCCGCAGCGAATTTCACTGCGAAGTCTGTATAAGGCTTCCTTATAGAAAAAACCATCAAAACGAACCGTCTTTTCTCACAGTAAAATTCACTTTGAATCTCTGAAAACACGGTAAAAGTAAAAGTATGTAGTTGCAGCAAAATTAATCTGATTCATATTCGCAACCTCTTTCACAATTCATTTTTATTGGGTTATTTTTAAACCATACTACCACAAAGACATTTGTATGTAAAGGCTTAATACATAAAAAAAATTCTATACTTGAGGATTGAATTTATGAAATATACACAAAATTGTATCTATTAAAATAAAAAAACGACATTTTAAGGCTTATATTCAGTAAAAAGCTTGCCTTTGCATAAAAATGAATTTACATTTCTTTTTTTAAGGCATTGCTATGTAAAACAGAAAAATGGTCAAATCCATGCAAAGGCAAAATTTAATAAAGCATAAATTTTTTCCCATTTCTCACCTTTATCTCTTATATAATATCACAATTCGTGAATAAATTCTAATGAATTTCATATATTTTATGTATTTTATGTATAATAGACAATACTCTATCTCATCTGTCATGGTGTATGTTATTAAGAAATTATGATTAGCATAAATTTGTTGGCAAAAAAAGAGTCAGCATTTTTTAGCTTTACAGCGGGCAATATTTTTCATCAAAATGGACAGATTAATGGAAAGACTAACTATTAAATGTCAAGATAAAAAGGTAAAAAAATCATATAAAAAAACAAAAGTAAAAAAACACAGCATAAAAAGATAGCTAATTGGCAGGTCTGTATAGCTCACCAGTTATTTCAAGATGGTACAAAACTCTCACGAGTTTCTTCGCAGCATGAGAAAGCGCAACGTAATAGTGCTTACCCTCTGAACGCTTCTTTGCAAGATAAGCCGCAAAGGTAGGCTCCCAGTTACAGACGAATCTTGCAGCATTAATCAGTGCCCATCTGAGGTATCTTGAGCCGCGCTTTTCCATTTTGGCATGGGGTGAGTACAACTGCCCTGATTGATAAGTGGAGGGCGAACAGCCTGCAAAAGCAAGTATCTTGTCTGCATTGTCAAAGCGAGAGAAATCACCATTTTCAGCGATAATCATTGCACCAAGATTCTGACCAATGCCAGGAATGGAAAGGATAGGAGAACCAATGGCATCCATAATATTTTTAATTTCATCTTCGATTTCGCTTATCTCTAAAGTTAACTCACGAATGAGCTTGATGGTATGTTTTAGCTCTAAAGATTTGGCTGGAAGATAGGAAGCAATAGATTGCCTTGCAGCTTCACGAATTTCGTCTGCTGTAACTCTTTTGAAACGACCTTTGGAAGAAGTGTTTAGCAAATGGGTAAGATGCTTTAAGTTTGCGGATGCAATGTGCTGTGCACTTGGGAATTCAAGAAGCAGCTCATAAATAGCCTTTCCGTGCAGAGTAGACACCAAAGTTTCAAGCTCTGGGAAAAGTATATTTACAAGCCTTGATATGGATTGTTTTAGTTTTGCCCGCTGGGCAACTTTGTCAAATCTGTATCTGGTGAGTGATTTTAAATCCTCATTGTGGTACAATTGGTCTGAGTAGGGCTTTAAGCTCACGTCAGACATTATTATACTTGCAATTGTATGAGCATCTGCCTTGTCTGTTTTTGTTTTACGCAGACTGATGCTCTTCCGGCTTAGACTGGTGTACAGCGGATTGATTACGATGGTTGTTAGACCCTTGTTTTTCAAAAATCCGAGAATGTTGCAGCTGTAGTGTCCCGTGGCTTCAAGTCCTACTTTTATGTTGTCCACATTTTTCTCTACACCCTTAATTTTAAATAGTAAATCTTCAAATCCTTTCATGTTGTTTGGAATGGCAAATACGTCAAACAGCACTTCGCCATCAGAATTTACGATAAAGCAGTCATGCTTGTCCTTTGCAACATCAATCCCGGCAAAAACCATAATGATACCCCCGTTATTTATTTTGATACTGTATGGACCCACAGGGCACTTTACGTCTTGTAACCTCGTTCTAAATAAACCGTCTGGCAGTATCTAACTCATTAACAAACTCGTAAAGGTCTGTGGTTGGAGCCTTTCGGAAACCGTCGCAGCGGTAGGAGGTGGAACCAATCCACAGCATCCATTACAGTGCAGCAATTTTTCAAAGTTCTTGGAAAAAACTCTAATAACTACTACTTTTATATAATACGGGGAGGTGTTGACATGAATGTGACTCTTGATAAAAATAACCTTATCGACGCACTAGCCCAGAATACTTTGGATGACATTCCATCCCCAAAGGCAAATGCCAAAAAAATCACCGGGCTTGTGAAGCAGAACGGCAAAATCACAGGGTATCGCCTTTCCGATAACATAGTGATTGACAAAAATCAAGCCTTGGAAATGGCCAATCATGGAAATATTGCCAGCGTAGGGATTGCCCACCGTAAGGATACGGAATATTTGAAATCCATCCCGGATGGCACCGAGGACAATAATCTTTCCAATCTGGCCACAGTCTCCGCCGACGAAATGAATCAAAACGAAAACAATAAATAAAAAAACATTGTAACCACGATGCTTTCTTTATGCTATTTTAGGGGCGGAAATCCTAGGATTGCCGCCCTTCTATCCCATTACATCGTTCCTTCAAAAGGCTTATTTAACCTCTGCCGAACAACCTCATACATTAATATTCCTGCCGCAATAGAAGCATTCAGGGATTCCGCCTGCCCGGGCATAGGGATTTTCACCCAGCGGTCACATAAGCTTGCGGCTGCATCCGAAAGACCTCTGGCTTCATTTCCAATAAAAAAACCACAGCCTTCCTCTAATGGAAGAGAATAGGGCGTACACGTACCTTTGAGATGAGCCCCATACAAGGAACCATGATTTTCTTTCATTTTATGTGCCACTTCTTCTAAGGAAATATTCTGATATATGGGCACATGAAAAATTGAGCCCATGGTAGCCCGCAAAACCTTTTGATTATAAATATCGACACAGCCCTTAGAGAGAAAAATGGCATCCGCCCCGCTGGCATCTGCCGTACGAATGATTGTTCCAAGGTTTCCCGGATCATTCAATTCCTCCGCCAACAGAAAAAAAGGAGCTGTTTTCTCCCAAATTTTTTCCTGCCCTAGAGGCTGTTTTTTACAAACCGCTAAAATGCCTTGGGGATTCTCCGTATCGGATAGCACCGCAAATAACGCGTCGCTCATAATATAAGTCTCCGCCCTGTCCGCATAGACAGCCATATCGTTTTCTAATGAAAAAGTATCAGAGGCCGCAAAAAGACGCACCTCCCAATCCATGGGAATTTCAGAAATAAAGCGCAAGCCCTCCGCAATAAAAACACCTTCCTTATCTCGGTGTTTTTTTTGGTTTAACCCCTTTATCCATTTCAATATTTTATTTTGATGGCTCTCAATCCTCGTTGCCATAATTTCCCCTCGCTTTCTAAATGCTTTCTCTATCATAATACGAAAGCTCCGTGGGATGCAACCACAAAATAAGAGAGGCTTTTTCATGGTACAGGAAAGGCGTCCCCAAAAATTGTTCTTGCAGAAATCTAAATTTGTATACTGAAATTCACAAAAATATGGTAAAATACAAATAACACCAGAATGAGAAAGGAGATTTTTGAATGAGTACACCGATTGAAATGAGAACGGAAATATTAGGAAATGCCGTAGTGAAAAAACTAGAAGGCAGATATTTTGAGGCATATTACTGTCCCACAGCAAAGGAAGCATTGGAAAAAGCCCTTTCCTTGGTACCGGAAAAAAGCTCCGTTTCCTGGGGCGGATCTATGACTATCCGCAGCATGGGGCTGACACAAGCCTTTCACGATGGGGATTTTAACGTCATCGACAGAGATTTAGGGAAAACTCCGGAAGAAGTGGCGGATTTACATAGACAAGGTCTTTTGTCTGATTTTTTCATTACGAGCACAAATGCCCTCTCTCAAGATGGCATTTTAGTCAATATTGACGGCACAGGTAACCGTGTTGCCGCTATGAGCTTCGGTCCGAAAAACGTCATTATTCTTTGCGGAATCAATAAAGTGGCGCCTAATCTTGATGTGGCCATCGCCCGGGCAAGAAATGTAGCCGCGCCAATCAATGCCTTCCGTTTTATGGGAAAAACCCCATGTATCTCAACAGGAATCTGCCACAACTGCACCACACCGGATTGCATTTGTGCCCAAGTTTTGATTACCAGAATATGCAAGCCCGCCAAACGAATCAAAGTCATTCTGATCGGAGAAGAATTCGGGTTTTAATGCCCCTCTTCGGCGCTCTGCATAAAATAAAACGACCCTTCAAACTATCGCAGTGCGCTAAAGGAGCTTAACATGAAAATTTTAGTGGATGCAGATGCCTGCCCGGTGAAGGAAATCATCGTAGAAGCGGCAGAAAAGCATGAAATCGAAGTATATATGGTGACAGATCATTCTCATATTTTATATTACCCCCAAGAAAATGTCCATGTGGTGACCGTGGACCAAGGCGCCGACAGCGCAGATTTGGCCATTGCCAACCGCACCGAAGCCGGGGATATTTGCGTAACTGCAGATTATGGCCTTGCCACGCTGATTTTAGCCAAAAAAGCCATGGCACTCCACCCCAACGGCTTTTTCTATACGGCAGAAACCATTGAACGTATGCTTTTTGAGCGTCATCTTTCCCGAGAAATGCGCAGGCAGAAAAAAGGACGAAGCGGACATATTCGTAAACGAAAAAAAGAGGATGATCTCTCTTTTTCCACAACCTTAGAAAAAGCGTTAAAATAGCAAAGCAGTTATAAAGAAGGGCCGGTTTTCCGATGAAACCAGCCCTTCTTTGCGTTCTATTTTAATGCACTTGTTTCTTAAGCACAGTCCTCACTCTGGCAATGCCTTCCTCTACTGCCACATCTGCAACGGCCTTTGCAACGGCATCGGCAACAGTTTTATCCAATGCAGAAGGAATAATATTTTCGCTGTTCAGCTGCCCCTCGGGAACCATGGAGGCAATAGCGTAAGCCGCTCTTTGCTTCATGCCCTCTGTAATCTCCTTGGCACGGACTGCCAATGCACCCTTAAAGATGCCGGGGAAAATCAGCACATTGTTAATCTGATTAGGGAAATCAGAACGGCCTGTCCCAACCACAGCCGCACCTGCCGCCAACGCATCCTCGGGCATAATTTCGGGAACGGGATTCGCCATAGCAAATACAATCCCTTGATTCATGGAGGCCACCATTTCCCTTGTAACCATGTTGGGGCGGGAAACACCCACAAAAGCATCTGCACCCTTCATTGCGTCTGCTAATTTCCCTTTTTCTTTGTTTAAATTGCTGATATGCGAGATTTCCTCTTGCCCTGCATTCAGGCCTTCGTCACCCTCACAAATGATACCATTCAAATCACACATTACAATGTTGCCGAAGCCCATGGAAATCAAAAGCTTTCCAATGGCAATGCCTGCGGCCCCTGCACCGTTGATGACGATTTTCATTTCTCCCATATTTTTGCCAACCACCTTCATGGCATTCAGCATGGCTGCGGCAACCACAATGGCAGTTCCGTGCTGATCATCATGGAATACAGGGATATCGCAAAGCTCTTTCAGCTTTCGTTCGATTTCAAAGCAACGGGGTGCGGAAATATCCTCCAGATTAATGCCACCAAAGCTTTTGGAGATGAGATAAATGGTATTTACGATGGTATCCACATCCTTGGAGTCGATGCAAAGAGGAAAAGCATCCACGCCGCCGAACTCCTTAAATAATGCGCATTTTCCTTCCATCACAGGCATACCTGCCGCAGGGCCAATATCCCCCAAGCCTAACACTGCCGTACCATCGGTGACAACGGCAACCAAATTGGAGCGGCGGGTAAGACGGAAGGATTCCTCATAATCCTTCTCAATCACGCGACAGGGCTCCGCAACCCCCGGGGTATAAAGCAAGGATAAATCTTCTCTGGTGGTGATTTCTTTTCTGGAAATGACTTCTATTTTTCCTTGCATTTCGTAATGCAGACGTAGGGCTTTTTGTTCAGTGGTCATGGTGGTCTCCTTTTTCTTCTCATCTATAGCTTTATAAAAATTAAAAAATATATTTTCCTTATTAAATTATACTTAAGTTCTTTAACATAGTCAATTAAGTAAATAATTGTTATTACATTAAGCCTTAAGACGCTTTGTTCTAAATCTCAGAATAAAACAAAATAACAAAGAAAAGTCCTGTATACCAAAGGTATAAGGACCTCCCTTATTAATTCATCTCATACTTTAACAATAAATAAACTCTGTGTTATCTATACTTCCTCTGTTACCGTAATTGTTGCTGTGCCAGTTGCTTCATTCAATGTCAGTTCTACAGCATAAGCACTTTCGCTGTATGTTACGACTGCTGTTGTTCCATTTTCAATCAACGCATCTACAGCACTTTGTACCCAAGCTGTTTTTGCTTCTTGAGTAGTTTGACTTGTCAATGGTATTTCATATGTGCCAGCTTCAATCAGTGCTTTATCTGCTGCTACTTTTTCCACATCAGTCTT